>Ga0183098_10111_pt1 | contig 305821 bp, 293 predicted proteins | sample BioMet9_FD_128884 | JGI IMG/M metagenome (GOLD analysis project Ga0183098, IMG submission 128884) | Microbial communities from bioreactor (seeded with sewage sludge) at Lawrence Berkeley National Lab, California, USA - Biofuel... | ecosystem: Engineered > Bioreactor > Anaerobic > Unclassified ...
TGGCGATGGCGCGGTGGGCACACCCGTTCCCATCCCGAACACGGAAGTTAAGCACCGCAGTGGCGAAGGTATCCCTTCATTGGGAAAGAATAGCGCGCTGCCGGGCTTTTTCTTTTTAGGGGGGTCTAGCGACCCTCTTTTTTGTGGCTATAGACCGGCGATTGCCCTTCCTCTTTTCCGCCTTTTGAGGGTTCTCTTTCTTTACAAGATAAGGGATAATAAAGCCCTATGAGAAAAATTGGATTAATCAAACTCCGCTCCGTGATGTCGCAAAGCGATCCGAGCTTAAACCAAAGCGAAGAAGCTTTCTTAGACAGCATCAACAAAGATAAACTCTTTCAATTTGCCAAACCCCGCAAGGAATACCTCAACGTTTTCTATATCGAAACCGGGGGATCCGAGATCTACTTCAAACAGTGCTACTCCCATTATGATGCCCCGTATTATCTTCTGGTCCAGGGCGAACGGAATTCGTTAGCTTCTTCGCTTGAGATTTTGACGTTCTTGCAACAAAAAGGCCTCGAAGGGCACCTCATCATGGGCTCGCCCGAGGAAATTCATCATGAACTTGACCTCTATAGCCACGCCTTAGAAGTCAAACATAGCCTTAATGGCGTCCGGCTAGGCGTGATTGGAAGCCCGAGCGATTGGTTAATCGCCTCGAGCGTCGACTATAAAGCCGTCAAAAAGAAATTCGGGATCGATCTCATCGATATCCCCATGAAAGAACTCTTCGTTCAGATCGCCGCTCATAAGATCGCGGATGAAGACGCCTTGGCGCGCCTAGCTAAAAAAACCAAAAAGAACGAAGATCTCCGGGAATCGCTTTACATTCATTCGGCCTTAAAGTATTTGGTCGAGAAATATGAGCTTAAAGGCTTCACGCTCCGCTGCTTCGACCTGGTGAGCAAACTGCAGGAAACCAGCTGCTTAGCTTTCGGACTTCTTAACGCCGAGGGCATCGTCTGCGGCTGCGAAGGGGACGTCCCCTCTTTGCTCACGATGTATTTGCTTAAAGCCCTCACGGGTCAATCGGTTTTCATGGCGAACCCCGCGCGGATCAACGTCAAAAGCAAAACCGCGGTCTACGCCCATTGCACTTGCCCCTTCGATATGATCGCGTCTAATTTCACCTTACCGACCCACTTTGAATCGGGGACGGGCATCGGGATCCAGGGCAACTTCAAAAAGAACGCTTTTACCGCCGCGAAATTGAACCCGGATCTTTCCGCTTTACGGGTCTATACTGGCCAAATTGAAGGCAACCTCAAAGAGGCTCATCTCTGCCGCAGCCAAATCCAAGTGAAGTTCAAAGAGGATATCGCCGACCTCCTCTTGCGCCCTTATGGGAATCATCTTTTGTTCATTTATGGCGATCACAGCGAACTAATTCAGCGATTTATTCAGCTTTTCTGACCCCCTAAAGGGCGACTTTTCAAGCGGGCTTTTTCGTGAGATAATGCTCTTAGGCATTTTTGCCCTCACCCCTTAGCGCGACGTTACTTCAGTAAAGCTCATGACCATTAATCAAAAAACACCCTATGGCGGTATAGCCATTTCTATGGAAGCCATCGCTTCAGTCGCCGGCGGCGCCGCCAGCGAATGTTATGGGGTGCTCGGACTCGCCAGCAAGAATTCGCTGCGCGAGAATATCAACGAACTTCTAAAAAAAGAAGACTACATCAAAGGCATTTATGCCTCGAAAAGCAAGAAGAGCGGCTATGAAGTCGATGTTTATCTCATCGTCGCTTATGGCGTGAAGATCACCGAAGTCGTCAGCGAAGTTCAAAAGAAAGTGAAATACGTGTTGGAAAAGACATTCCAAATCCCGTTTAACTCGGTCAATGTCTACGTCCAAGACGTCAAGGATATCCAATGAAAGCGATCGACGCTTCATTATTGAAGCAAATGTACATATCGGGGGCCAATAACCTCTACAATCACTATCCCGAGATCGACCAGCTCAATGTTTTCCCGGTTCCCGATGGCGATACCGGCATGAATATGAACTTAACCGTCACTAGCGGAGCCAAAGAAATCGCTAACCGCAATGACGAGAACGTTTTTGATTTAGCCTCGGCCTTCTCGAAAGGCCTTTTGATGGGCGCTCGCGGCAATTCGGGCGTCATCACCAGCCAAATTTTCCGGGGTTTTGCCAAATCCCTCGAAGGCAAAAAGGAAATCAGCGTCCGCGATCTTGGCCAAGCCTTCATTTCGGCCAAAGATGTCGCCTACAAAGCCGTCATGAAGCCGGTCGAAGGCACGATTCTCACGGTTATCCGCGAATCCGCCGTCGCCTTAAATGAGCACATCAAAAAAGATACCTCCATCGAAGAAGCGATGGATTTCTTACTCAAAGAAGCCGAAGCCTCCTTGCAGCGGACTCCGGATCTTCTCCCCGTTTTAAAAGAAGTCGGCGTGGTCGATTCTGGCGGCGCCGGCTTAGTTAAACTCCTCGAAGGCATGGACAAAGCCGTCCATGGCGAAGTGGTGCCGCGGGCCAGCGATGTCGGCTCCTCCTCTAGCCCCGCCCAAGCCGAAGTCCCGATGTATGCCGGGGCCAAGCTCACCGAAGATGAAGAAGGCTATGGCTATTGCACCCAGTTCATCGTCCGGCTCGCTAAACCCGGCGAGGGCAAAAAGCCGTTCATCGAAAAGAAATTCAAGTCGTTCTTAGCTAACCATGGCAAATCGCTCGTCATGGTCCGCGATGACGATATCGTCAAGGTCCACGTCCATACGCTCACTCCGGGCAATATGCTCAATTTTGCCCAGAACTATGGCGAATTCGTGACCATTACGATCGAGAATATGTCGGAAGAGCATCACAATATCGAAAACGGTCTCACCGCGACCGATATGAATGCCAATTTGGCCCATGGCCAAGCCGAAGCGGCCAAAGCCAAAGAAGCCGATAAACCCTTAGAAAAATACGCGATTGTCGCGGTCTCGGCGGGCAAAGGGCTCGATGAGATCTTCAGCGAACTCGGCGTTCAGCAGATCGTCTCGGGCGGCCAGACGATGAATCCCTCGACCCAAGATTTCCTCGACGCGATTAAACGGGCCCACGCCCGCAACGTTTTCATCCTGCCGAATAACTCCAACATCGTGATGGCGGCTTCGCAAGCCTGCGACGTTCTTGAAGGGAGTGAAGTGACCGCTCGCGTCGTCCCCTCGAAGACCATTCCGCAAGGCATGGTGAGCGCGCTGCAATTTAATCCGGACTTAGAGCCTGATGAAGTCTATAGCGACATGAAAGCGGCCTTAAAGAGTGTCGATTCAGGCTCAGTCACCTACGCGATCAAGGACACCGACATCGAAGGGGTCCACATCACCAAGGATTACTACATGGCGATGAAGGATAAGAAGATCGTCAGCTGCGTCAAAGATAAATTCACCGCCCTCTATGACCTCATCGACTCGATGGTGAAGAAAGATTCCGCCATCTTGACCGTTCTCGTTGGCAACGACGTCAGCAATGATGAACAGCAGAAGATCGATGACGAACTCCATGCCAAGTATGGCGACGCCTTCGATATCGATATTAAGCGCGGCGATCAGCCGGTCTATAGTTTCTTAGTCGGCGTCGAATAAAATCACATGAAAAACGGGCTCACCAATCGGAGCCCGTTTTTTTGTGGGGTAGCGGTCGTTAGAAAGGAAAGACGGCCGCAATGAAGGCACTTTGGGTTTTGGCGAGGTCACTACTGGCGGCATCCCCATAGCCTTTCGCTTCAAGAATCGGGGCGATTTTTTCGACGGCAGCTTTGATATCGTCGCTACTTTCACGGTAATAGTAATTGCCCTCATAAGGGGTAAAAACCGAGTAGAAATAACTGGTCTCTAAAGGGTAATAACCTAAATAGAATGACCGCTCCCCGGATTTCACCGCTAACAGATACTTAAAGGCATCGCTGAGGCTCATGGACGAAGAAAAGTAGTCATCCCGAGCCGTCCCCGAGACCGTCACATACTGATACTCTCCGTCAAAAATCGTCGTGAGCGAATCCCCTAAGGCTTTGATATCATCGAGGCTCGCTAAGCCTAAGTTCTTGGAGATGTTGATCTGATCATTCCCCGCGGAGGCGACTTTGTAACGGCAGAGGGAGGCCGCGCTGACTCCGCTCGTCTCATTAAGAGAGAAACTGCGCGTCACCGTTGTCGTGCAACCGGTTAAAGCTAAAATCGATAAAAGACCTAAGGTTCCTTTGAAAAGCGTCGTTTTGAGGGTCACGATCTTTACTTCCTTGGCTTTATTAAAACCCTTTTGTCATCGTAGAGTATCCCTTTACCAGCAAGACTAGCGGATTTTTAAGCCTTTGAAGATAAAAGTTCATCTTTCTCTCCCTTTTTAGGCTTCCTCGGCGCCTTGCTTCTTAACGAGGGTGCTACAATAACCTCATGTCTTTATCGTCCTCACCACGCCTGAACTTCTTACTCGCCAAAATGGGGATTTTTAACGAGTTCCAAGTCCTAGAACACCTGCCGCGCCGCTACGAGAGCTTTCTCTATTCGACCCCCGAAGAGCTCGCCCACCTCCAAGATAAACAAAAAATCGTGCTTTATGGCCAGATCTTAGGACCGGTCAGAACCTTACGCTTTTCCCGGTTTCTTAATAGCAAATTCTTCTTTCGGAGCGAGGCGGGGCAAGATTACCAAGTGGTGGCCTGGAACCGCGGCTACCTTTCGACGATGCTCAATAACGTCGATTTCTTTACCTTGCAGGCCAACTACGATGCCAAAAAGCATGAACTCAATCTCTTAGGCATCAAGAAAGGCCGGATTGCCCCCGAAAAGGCCCTTCAGCCCGTCTATTCGCTCCCGAGCGAATATCCAAGCCACAGTTGGTCGCAACTCGTCGCTAAGGCCTTAAATGATTGTGAGGGTAAGATCTATAACCATATCCCGCGGCTATTTAACGAAAAGTATCGGCTGATCTCCCGTTACGACGCTTTAAAGAAATGCCATCAGCCCACCTGCGCTGAAGATGTTCACCAAGGCCAGCGGGTCCTCAAGTATGAAGAAGCTTTAAAGTTCTCGCTTAAAAACCAAATCATCCGCGGCGAGAACAAGGCTCTCGTCAAAGACCGCCGCCGCCAAATCGACCAAGCGAAACTTAAAGCCTTTATTAAAGGGCTCCCTTATGCCCTAACGGCCGACCAGCAGCAAGTGGTGGACGAATGCGTGGCCGATATGGATAAGTTATCGCTCATGTACCGTTTGCTTCAAGGCGATGTCGGGACGGGCAAGACCCTGGTGGCGGCGATTCTCATGTACGCCAACCATCTTCGGAGCGCTCAGTCGGCCTTAATGGCCCCGACGGATGCCTTGGCTCGACAGCATTACGATACCTTAAAGAAAATCTATGAAGGCACCAAAATTCAGGTGTCATTGCTCGTTGGGGGAATGGCCGGCCCCGACCGCCATGCCGTTCTTGAGGATTTAGAAGACGGAACCACCGACATCATCGTGGGCACCCACGCTTTATTTAGCAAAGATGTTGCCTATGCTTACCTCGGCCTCGCCGTCATCGATGAGCAACATAAGTTCGGCGTGAACCAACGTTATCTTTTGGCGAGCAAAGGCGAACACGCCGATGTGCTGCTGATGAGTGCGACCCCGATCCCCCGGACCCTCTCTTTAACCCTCTATGGCGACCTCGATGTTTCTTCCTTGACGGAGTTCCCGGGCGGGAAGCGCACGATTAGCACGGCGATCGTGAAGCCGGAGGCCAAAGCGATCGATAAAGCCATCGCGGCGTCCTTAGCCTCTCACCATCGCATTTATATTGTCGCCCCCCAGATTGAGGAAGACGGCGATAGCGAGGTTTCTTCCGTGAAATCGGTCTATGCCGATTACCAAAAGCGTTACCCCAATAAAGTCGCCCTGCTTCATGGCAAGATGAGCGCCGAAGAAAAAGAAGCGGCTTTACTGGCTTTTCGGACGGGCCTATGCCCGATTCTCGTTTCGACTTCGGTCATCGAAGTCGGCATCGATGTCCGCGAGGCGGATTTGATGCTGATTTATGATCCGAGTCATTTCGCCTTGTCTTCGCTCCATCAGCTCCGCGGCCGCATCGGCCGTAGCGGCGAGCCGGCGACTTGTTTGCTCGTCTATGATGATAGCGATCCCGACGAGCTTGATAAACTTAACGTCCTCGTTAAGAGCAATGATGGCTTTTTCATCGCCGAAGAAGACCTGCGCCGCCGCGGTCCGGGACAATTGGCCGGGACCAAGCAATCGGGCCTTCCCGATTTCCGATTCGTCAACATCGTCGACGATTTCAAGATGTTCGAATGCGCCCGCGATGACGCCACCTATATCTTGGCGCACCAAGACGAAAAGCAATTTGCTTACATTATCGCCGAGGCCAGCAAAGAGACCACGGGCGTTTCTATGGCGTGATATTCTTAGAGCAGTTCGTTATACTAACGAAGGAACAAACTTATGATCACTCTAGCAATCGACATGATGGGCGGGGATTTAGGGTCCGCGGAACTCCTTAAAGGGGTCCAAAACTTTGACGCGGCTTTTCCGAAGCGCGTCCACTTTATTTTGGTCGGAAAAAAAGAAGAATTGTCCGGCGCCCCGTATGAGGTTGTCGATGCCAGAGACGTGCTGCCGATGAACGCGGGGGCGCTCGACGCCTTGCGCGCTAAAGATAGTTCGATGTATCGGGCGGTGAGCTTAGTGAATGAAGGCAAAGCTCAAGCCGTCGTTTCTTGCGGGGCGACCGGAGCGTATCTTTCGGCCTCCGCGGTGCTGCTTAAGAAAATCCCTGGCGTTTCTCGCCCGGCCTTAATCACGCCTTTTCCCACCAAGATCAAAGGCAAGAAAGTCACGATTCTCGATGTCGGAGCCTCCAATGAGAATAGCGCTGAAGAAATCGCTCAATTTGCCATGATGGGCCATCTCTATTCCAAAGTCGTCCTCGGCATCAAGGAACCGAAAGTCTATCTTTTAGCCAATGGCACCGAAGAAGGCAAGGGTTCCCCGGAAGGCAAAGAAGCGGCCAAGCTTCTCGCCGCCAATAGCAAACTCCATTATTGCGGCAACATCGAAGCCCGCGACGCCTTAATGGGCGAAGCCGATGTGATTGCCACCGATGGCTTCTCGGGCAATGTGCTCCTTAAAGGCGATGAAGGCATCGCCAAGATCATGTCGGGGATGATGAAGGCCGCCTTTAAGCGGAATTTCTTCTCCAAGATCGGCTATCTCCTCGCGAAAAAAGGCTTCGATGATATGGCCGAAACCATGGACTATAAGAATACCGGTGGAGCTCTTCTTATCGGCGTCAATGGCGTCGTGGTTAAGGCCCATGGCAATAGCGATGCTTTGGCGTTCTATCACGCCTTAGATGTCGCCGCTAAACTTAGCGAAGTCGATATCGTCAACAAAATCAAAGAAGGATTAGCCCAGTGAGTGAATTTTCTCCCTTATATCGTCAGTTTAAGATTCTCCCCCATGATGAGGAGCTTTATCTTTTAGCCTTTACCCATAGTTCCTATAACGGCATGGCCGGAACCCGCCACCAAGATTACGAACGCCTCGAATTCTTGGGGGACTCCGTGATCGGCATGGTCACCAGCGAACTCTGCTATCGTTACCACCCTGAGATGGAGCAAGGCGAGCTTTCGATTCTTAAGGCCCAGTTCATCCGCACCCAAGCGGAAGCCGATTATTGCCGGAAACTCGGCTTAGATCAGTTCATTCGGGTCGGCGCCTCCTTTCAAGGCAAAGTCAGCGACGCCACCAGCGTCCTCGAGGATGTCTTTGAATCTTTTATCGGCGCGGTCTTCCTCGATCAAGGCCTCGATTTTACCTATGCTTTAGTGCGTGGTATCTTTGAAGAAGATATTAAGCACGGCAGCATTCACGTCGAAGAGAACCCGAAGTCGGCCCTTCAAGAAGCCATGCAGGCTGAGCGCAAAGAGTCGGTCACCTATAAAATCATCGCCGAAGAAGGCCCGAGCCACGATAAGTCGTTCGTGGCGGCGGTCTACTTTGAAGAGACGGAACTCGGGCGCGGCAAAGGCAAAAACAAGAAGGCGGCCGAAACCGCCGCGGCAGCGGATGCCCTCGCTAAATTGGCCAAGACTCCGCAAGGACACTAAGGATGGGACTCTTTTCTTTTTTAAAAAACAAATTCGCCAAGAAAAAAGACGAAGCGACCGAGACTTACGTCAAAGGCATGGAAAAATCCCACGCCGCCTTTGCTTCGCGCCTGGATGCCTTAAGCAAGCGTTACGCCAAAGTCAATCAAGCCTATTTTGAAGAGTTGGAGCAGATCCTCATCGAAAGCGATGTTGGAGTCGACCTCTCGCTGCGCCTCATCGAGAAACTCCTCGACGAAAGCCAAAAGCAGGGAATCTCCGAGCCCAGCAAGATCAACGAGATGCTGATCGACGAGATGTTCGTTTCCTATGCCACGGCTGGCGCGGTCATCAAAAACGAGATTCAATTCGCGCCGAGCGGCCCGACGGTCTTATTGGTCGTGGGCGTCAACGGCGTCGGCAAAACCACCTCGATCGCGAAGCTGGCTTATCGTTATCAACAGCAAGGAAAATCCGTCCTTTTGGTCGCGGGCGACACTTTCCGCGCCGGGGCGCTAGAACAACTCCAAGTTTGGGCGGATCGCCTCAAATGCCCGATCGTTTTAGGCAAGCCTAATAGCGACCCCGCTTCGGTCGCCTACGATGGAGCCAAATACGCCAAAGAGCATAAGATCGATCTCATGATCGTCGATACGGCCGGACGTTTGCAGACCAAAGCCAACTTGATGCAGGAACTCGGCAAGATCAACCGCGTTCTCTCAAAAGAAATTCCTGGGGCTCCCCACGAATCCTTTCTCATCATCGATGCGACCACGGGCCAAAATGGCGTTTTGCAAGCCAAGGCCTTCAAAGAAGTCACGCCGCTTAGCGGCATCGTCATCACCAAGATGGACGGCACCTCCAAAGGTGGGATCATCCTCTCAATCCGCGATGAGATCGGAGTCCCAGTCCGCTTCGTGGGCTTAGGCGAAAAAATGGGCGACCTCCAAGAGTTTGACCTCGATAAATACCTCTATGGTCTTTTGCTAGGAGGAGAAGCATGAACGACCTCTTGCTTAACCGGGAACGGGCGTTAGCCTTATTGGCTTACTATGCGCCTTTGCTCACACCCACTCAGCAAAAAATCGCGATCGCCTATTATCAATGCGACCTTTCTTTAGCGGAAATCGCGGAGCAAAACGGCATTTCCAGAGCCGCGGTCTCGGAGGCGTTAAAAACCTCGGTCGCGAAGATGGAAGAAGACGATACGGCTTTGCAGCTCGTTGAGAAGCAAGGCATCCTCAAGAAACGGATCGAAGAAGCCCTCAAAATCGAGGATATCTCCGCTCGACTTGAAGCCCTTAGTGAGATTGGAGAAGACATCATCCATGGCATTTGAATCCCTGAGCGATCGCTTCGGCGCGATCTTTAAGAAAATCCGCGGCCAGTCCAAGTTAACCGAAAAGAACATGGACGACATGCTGAAGGAAATCCGCGTCGCTTTGCTCGAAGCGGATGTCAATTTCAAAGTCGTTAAATCCTTCACCGACGACGTGAAAGAAAAGGCCATCGGCCAAGATGTTTACGCCAAAGTCGACCCTAGCCAAATGTTAGTCAAGATCTGCCACGACGAAATCGTGGAGCTCTTGGGCGCCGATCAAAGCGATAGTCACTACAACACCAACAAGCCGACGACGATCATGCTGGTGGGCCTTCAGGGCTCAGGCAAGACCACGAGCGCTGGCAAGTTGGCCTATCTTCAAAAGAACAAGCTCCACAAAAAGGTCCTCTTAGCCGCCCTCGACGTCTACCGTCCCGCCGCGGTCGACCAGCTTCAGCAAATCGCGGAGCAGGTCGGCGTCGATTTCTTTACTCTTGGGACGAAGGTCTCGCCCGTAGAGATCGCTAAAGCCGCCCAGAAGAAAGCCTATGACGACCACTATGACGTCCTGATTCTTGATACCGCCGGCCGCTTGCAGATCGACGAGACGTTGATGAAGGAACTTCAAGACATCGCCAAAGACGTCCATCCCGAAGAAACGCTCTTACTCGTCGATGCCATGGCGGGCCAAGACGCGGTCAATGTCGCTAACGCCTTCAACAAGGATCTTCGCCTCAGCGGCATCATCATGTCGAAACTCGATGGCGATGCCCGTGGCGGCGCCGCTCTCTCAATCAAATATTTGACGGGCGTTCCGATCAAATTCGCCGGCGTCGGCGAGAAGCTCACGGATCTCGATATTTTCTATCCCGACCGCATGGCCGATCGTATCTTAGGGATGGGCGATATCGTCACCCTCGTTGAAAAAGCCAAAGAGCAGATCGACGAGAAACAAGCCCAAAAAGATGCCGAGAAGATGATGGAGGGCGAGTTCACCCTCGATGATATGCTTCGCCAGATGAAACAAGTCCAGAAGATGGGCAGTCTTGGGGCGATTGTCAAACTGATTCCTGGCATGCCCAAACTCAGCGACGAGCAAAAAGATGCCGCCGAAAAAGAGATGGTGGTCTTTGAGGCCGTCGTCAATTCCATGACCCCGTATGAACGGGCTCACCCCGAATGCCTCCGTTATTCTCAAAAGGCCCGGATCGCTAAAGGCAGCGGCCGCAATAACGCGGATATCAATCGCGTGCTCCGGAAATATGACCAGTCCAAAGCCATGATGAAGCAATTGAAGCAATACCAGAAGTCCGGCAAGATGCCGCCGGGCGGCCTAGGTGGCATGGGCGGGATGGGCGGCTTTGGTCAATGAAGATCGAGCACGTTTGCTTAAACGTTCACGATCTCGAAAGCGAAAAAGCCTTTTACGTCACCTATTTTGGCTTTGTAGCCAATCAAAAGTACACCAACCCGAAGAGTGGCTGGTCCAACTATTTTTTAAGCAGTCCGACTGGCGGAGCGCGTCTTGAACTTCTTTGCCATGCGGATGTAAAGCCTAACGACAGCCCCTTATTTCGGGGCGGCCCGATTCATCTTTCCATCGCCTTTGGATCCAAGGAAGCGGTGGTCTTACTGACCGAGCGCTTACGGCAGGATGGCTATACTGTTTTCTCAGAACCTCGCCAGACCGGAGACGGTTATTTTGAAAGTGGCGTTCTCGATCCTGAAGGCAACCGTTTAGAGTTAACCATTTAGACAATCCACTCGGAACGATCGATACGTAAAGCGTCCCATTTTAAGTTATCTCATCATCTTCACGATCGAAGCCATTGGGGCCATCACCTTAATCGTCTCTATCATCACAACCTTGATTCAGGGTTACTGGCAGGTCGGACTTTATTCGATGGTGGGCTTAGGGAGCGACCTCCTCAGCTTCTGGGCCACTCACTTAGGCTATAACGCCTTAATGTACGTCACGAAAAAGGCGGAGCAGGATGATTTTGAAAAGAAACAAGAAGCCGCTCGAAAATATAACGAAACTTTAGCTCAGCAACGCGCGGCTAATGTCCAACCGAAAAGCGGTAATTAACGAATTAGAAATCGCTCCAGAACAACGCTGGCAAGAACTTTTTTATAAGCTCATTTCATCTCTAGAATGTGAATCCGATTCTCACTCCAAATAGTCTTTTCTTCATTGGCCATTTTGTTGAGAAGAATTAACCGATCGCTTTGGCTCATTCCTAGTGATATGAAATAGGAATTTGACAATTCGAGATTAGATAAAATAACCAGCTCAATTGTGCTTGCTTCATCTCGAGGGGACTTTCCTGGATGTGTTTCTAGATAAGCAGAAGCCGTTGAACCAAACAAGGCTAGGTTAAGAACATCAGCCTCATTGGCATAGATTTTTGATTGATCTTCATGGCTGAGAGTAATCGGGGCGATTTTTTTGGCGATGGCATCGGTTTGAAGCAGATAATTTAATTTTGTCATCAAACGGAGACCAGCTTTTTCGGGAGCGGATTCCTCAACAGATTTAAGGCGCTGAAATTCCTTAATGAGATAAAGCTTAAATGTTGGCGACAACCAACTCGCAAACTCGAAAGCAATGTCACGATGAGCCCAGGTGCCTCCGCCATATCGTCCAGACTTTACCCGGATGCCGATAGGATGCACTTCCCTCACCCATTTCTGAGGCGTTACTCGAATGGTTGACTTCGTCATTTTATTTTTAAAGGTGTAGAAAAGTACACCTTTAAAATTTGGGTTATATAACTCCTCAAAAAGTCCCATAAAATCTATTGTCTTTAATGACGACATCCAAATTTGAATGGTCTCATTCGGCTTTTTATCGGGGAAAACAGCCTTTGCTAAATCCGTCAATGAAACAAAATCATCTTCATACAATCCCGTAATGTTAATGGGCTTACCCAAAATCGAAATTTGCGGTGTCATAAAATTCCCCTTTTCAATCAAAGGGGTTTTAAACCCCTCTCCTTTTATATAGGGGAGAATTTATTGTTTGGGACCGCAAACTTGATGAGATGCTATTCGATCGTTTCGGGTTTCACCGATTGGATGTAATCCTGGTCTTTTAAGGCAGCGACCGCGGCTTTGATTTCGTCTTCCCCTTCGTTACTAAGGGTTAAGCGATACCGCTGATGAACGCCGCTAGGATAGCCGCTAGCATAGGTGTCGAAATAAGAAGAGGTGAGGTACTCGACCTTGACAACGTCCTCGTAATCGAAGTCTTTTAAGACGAAAGGATAGGCGTTGAAGATTGCCTCGAATTCTGGATCGTTCATTGTGATTTCTTTACCCAATAATAAGACGAAAGTTGTCCCTTCAATTGAGACATTTTTATCAGATTTTCGGAAAAGGGATTCACCGTTTCGCCAAAAGGGTAAAAATGGTTTTCCTTTGAAACCAGAAATTTTGGCTAACGCGGTTAGAAATAGACGGAAGCAAAAATCGGGTTGAGAGTCAATCCTTTTTAATAAACTTATGACCTTTCTCGATGGCTTCGCTTTCCCATTTCGGAGTCTCGTTCGGGTCTTCAGCAAGCAGTTTTTTATCTTGCTTTGTCAGTGTCAATTTATCAAACAAATCGGACCGGTATCTTTGGGTTAATAAGAGCGACTGTTTATGGCGCCACTTTTCAATCGCTGCATGGTTTCCGCTATAAAGGATGTCCGGGATTTTCTGACCCTCGAAATCATAGGGTTCGGTGTATTGGGGATACTCTAAAAGATTGGCGTTAAAACTTTCGTCTTGGAGCGACTCACTGGCAATCGCGCCATCGAGTAGACGGATGACCGAGTCGGAAATCGCCATGGCGGGAATCTCGCCGCCGGTCAAAACATAGTCGCCGATTGAGACGAGTTCGTCCACGTAGGCATTTACCCGTTCATCAATCCCTTCATAATGACCGCAAACAATCAGCAAATCCTCAAGATGCGAATAATTCTGCGCAGTTTTTTCGTTGTAGGTTTTGCCGCGAGGCGACATTAAAATCTTGTAGGTTTGCGGGGTGCTGTTCGCCTTAATGGCATCGACGATCGGCTGACATTTCTCAATGAGGCCAGCTCCGCCGCCAACCGGAGGCGTATCCGTCCGATTGTATTTGTCTTTCGTATAATCTCGGATGTTAACAACTTTTAAAGTGACGATGCCTTTTCCAAGCGCACGTTTAATGATTGAGTTGGTCGTGAACCCGCCAAACATTTCGGGGAAGAGGGTTAAAATCGTGATGTTCATAATAATCCCTCGATCACATGGATGACGATGGTTTTATTCGCGATATCTATCCTCTTTATAAAATCGTCAACGAAAGGCACATAAAAGGCTTTGCCATTCTCACGCATGACCCGTAACGTTTTGGTCGGGGAATAGGAGAGAACATCGTTGACTTTACCTAGGGGGTTTCCTTGTTCGTCAAGGACCTGGCAATCGATCAAATCCTGGAGGCGAACATAGCCGGCGGGTAGGGGGGCGTCTTCCTTAGCGATTTCGATAAAGTAATTCCGATAATGTTCGGCGACATCGATGTTGGGGATTTCCTCAAAACCGATGACATAGACGCTGCCTTGTTCGCGAAAGGATTTTATCGTGACGGGGAAGCGATCGTTAGTCTGCTCATTAAACAGTGAGAGTTTCGTTCTAAGACGGAACCGCTCCTTCGGGAAATCGGTCATCGAAAAAACTTTGACCTCACCTTTGAGGCCAAAACTTCCGATAATTTTTCCTAAACGAATGGTTTCCATTTTAGAAAGAAACGGCGGCAAGAGTTACTTGCCGTCGTCCTCGCTATCTTTCTTTTCTTTATCGTCTTCGCCGAAGCTTTCGAACTTGAGGTGGATCCTCTGGTTCGTGTTGTCGGCTTTACCGGCGATCGAGATGGCTTCACGAAGGGCATTGGCCACGACGCCGCGCTTCCCGATTAAACGGGCAGTGTCGTCGTCTTCGGCCACGATGAGGACGGTGACGTCCTTATCATCTCCACCGGGGAGTTCGCGAATCATGATGGATTCGGGTTTCTCGACTAGCGGATCGATGAGGGGATGAAGCAAGGCCTCATAGTCTCTCATGATTACTTGGCTCCTTCAGCGGGTTTCGCAGCTTTTTTAGCAGCGGGCTTGTTCTCGGCTTTTTCCTTTTTCGGAGCGCCTTTTTTGACTTTGCTCGCAGCGTATTTGGCCATGATGCCTTTGCTGGTGAACATCGCGCGGATGCTGTCGCTCGGGATGGCACCTTGGTTAAGCCACTTGAGGGCGAGATTCTCATCGATATCCGCTTTCTCAATGCCTAAACGAGGATCGTAGGTTCCAATCTGTTCGATGTAACGGCCATCGCGGGCGAAACGGGAGTCCGCGGCGACGATACGGTAGAACGGATCAAGATGACGGCCAATCCGGGTTAATCTGATTTTGACTGACATGGTTAATTTCTCCTTTTCCGTGGTCTATCATAGGGGTCGGGATTTAGCCTGTCAAGTAGTTTCACTTAACACCTTGGTTTTGCCGCCTCGATTTTTGCCTTGCTTTTCGGGGTTATGGCGCTTATGATTTCTATCGCGTCCTTAAGGACGCTACGCAGGCTCCGCTATCCTCGTCACGGACATTGAACCTGAAGAGAAACCGTAAAAGCTGATAAAAAAGGAGGTTCATCTATGAACAATAACATTGTTAACGAGATCACCGCCCGTCAGCTCAAGCATGACATTCCTTCGTTCTCGAGTGGCGACACGGTTGCCGTGTCTGTCCGCATCATCGAAAACAAGAAGGAACGTATCCAGATCTATGAGGGCGTTGTCATTCAACGCCGCGGCCATGGGGTCTCTGAGACCTTCACCGTCCGTAAAATCTCCTCGGGTGTCGGCGTGGAACGTACGTTCGCGCTCAACAGCCCGTCCATTGCCAAGATTGAAGTCCTCAAGGTTGGCAAAGTGAGACGTAACAAGATCCACTATATGCGTGAGCTCGCCGGCAAGGCTGCCCGTATTAAGTCGGTTGACGATATCAAGTAATCGCCGTCAAAAATTAACAGTGACGAAGGGTCCCTTAATCGGGGACCCTTTCTTTTGCGCGTGAGCGCCTTCGTTCGATTGCTATCGAACGAGGCCCCCTCTATAATGGCGGGGTATGCCTGATTACTACCTTGAAACCAGCAGCGAAATCTTGGGCGATACCCGCAAACCGCAGAAGAAAAAAACTTCGGTGGGATCGGTTCTTTTAAAAATCTTGCTCATCAGTGTCTTCGCCATTTCGATTGCGGCTTCGGCGACCCTTATCTACGTCAAAGTCGCTTATCCTAATCCGGTTTATATCAACGGAATGTCGATGTACCCGACCTTTAACGTGAATGGTAAAACCACCAGCGTTGACCGCTTAACGGGCCTAACTCCGACCTCGCAGCGTTACCTCAATTATCTCGACCGGGGAGAAAGCACTGGCGATGTCGTCGATTATGGTTTCGCCTCTTCTTCCGTCAGCATCAAGGATCTTTCTCGGTTTGATATTGTCGTGACTTATTACCGCGGTGACTTCGATAGTTTGAGCAGCACTTCCCCTCATAGCGGAGCCGTCGCCAAGATCAAACGGTTGATTGGCTTGCCCGGCGAGACTATCACTTTGACTTGCGATGGCACTCCGATGGGCTCGCTCTCGGTAAATGGCACTGTGGTGAAGCAACCCTATACCCAAAGCGAATATGACGCCCCACTCAAGCGCTCCTACGGCGAAGGCAAATACACTTATCCTCCGATGACGACCGCCTATAAAAATACCGCGGGCACCAGCTTTGCCACCTATACCTTCGTTTTGGGCAAAAGCGGCACCCCAGGAACTTCGGGGATCGACGAAGACGAGTATTACGTGATCGGCGATAACCGCACGGGCACAGAAAGCTCCGATTGCCGCGATGCCAATAATGGCGTGGGCTTAAATGGCGGCGGGGGCTGCGCTTTACCTTCCTATTACCTTTCGGCGAAACTTTTAGCGATTATCGGCTTCTGCACTTTAAAAGCGCAAAATCAAGGTTGCGATTTGCTTTACAACTCGGTGAACTGGTTACCTTGGACCTGGACGAAGTCGTGGAAGGGGCAAGCCTGATGAGCCAGCAAAATATCCATTATTTCCCTGGCCATATGGCTAAGGCCCTCAACGATATTGGTCCCTATGTGAAAAGCGTGGACCTTGTGGTTGAGATCGCCGACGCTAGGGCCCCTTTATCCTCCCGGAATCCCGTCCTCAATCAACTGATTGGAGCCAAAGCCCATATTTTGGTGTTATCCAAAAGCGATTTTGCCGATCCCCAAGTAACCTCGCGTTGGGAAAGCTACTTTGCAGTCCAAGGCTTAAGCGTGATTGCGAGCAACCTGAAAAAAGATCAGATTTTGGCGTTATTAAAGAAAGCTAGCGATCCTTTAGTGGCCGCTAAGCGGGCCAAAGAAAGCAAACTCGGCATGAAGAAACAGCCCCTTCGTGTCATGGTTATCGGGGTGCCAAATGTTGGTAAGTCCACCTTTATCAACTCCTTGGCGCACCGGAGCATTGCCATCGTCGGCAATAAAGCTGGCGTGACGAGGAGCGAGCAGTGGATTCGTCTCTCGGAGGATTTCCTTTTGCTCGATACCCCCGGGGTTCTGCCGATGAACTATCTCGATGGCGCTCAGGCGGTTCGCCTGGCGATTCTTGGCTCCATGAAAGAAGAAGTCCTCCCGACCGAAGATTTAGCGATTGCTTTGCTCGCCTATCTCAAAGAAGCCTACCCCTCTAGCTTGAATGGCCGTTTTGGGATTAGCGATATTTCGGGATTAGGAACCGAAGAAATCCTAACGAAGATCGCCGAACGTCGCGGTCTATTAGAAGGGGGAAAACCGAGCGGTGAGAAAGCCGCCTATCTCCTTATTAAAGAATATAAGGATGGGATTTTAGGCCGTTACAGCCTTGAAGACATCCATGCTTAAACTTGAGCGAAAATACTATAGTTCTGAAGTGAAGGCCATCGTCGGCGTCGATGAAGCTGGCCGCGGCCCCTTGGCTGGACCGGTCTACGCGGCCGCGGTCGTTTTTCCGCGCGGCTATAAGAATAAGGAGATCAACGATTCCAAGAAACTTTCCGCCAAAAAGCGGGAGGAACTTTTTGAGGTGATCAAGCAGCACGCCTTAGGTTATGGTATCGCGAGCGTGTCCGCGGATGAGATCGATACCTTAAATATTTATGAAGCCACCAAAGTCTGCATGAGCAAGGCCATCGAGCAAATTCAATGCCCCTACCAGCTGATTCTCACCGACGCGATGCCCTTAAGCGGGCAATCTTGCCCCGTCGTTCCCATCATTAAAGGCGATGCCCAGTGCCTCAATATCGCCGCGGCCTCCATCCTTGCCAAGGTTAGCCGTGATCGTTACATGGTCGAGCTAGAGAAGCGCTACCCGGCTTACAAATTCTCCGTGCATAAAGGCTATGGGACGGCGCTGCACCTTCAAGAACTCCAGGCGCATGGCCCAATTCCTCACGTTCACCGCAAAACGTTTGGCCCGGTTGCGGCCTATTACGAACAGCAACTTAAACTTTTTTAGCCCCTTTTGAGGAATTGCCTCCTATTTAAAGGTAGGAGGTCTTTTTTTATGAACGGGCGCGAGATTCTGATTTTTCTAGCCGTGAAATTCGATGGGGAGTGGGACAAGATCGTTGCGTCGATCCGCAACCGCGACTTTTTTGATCCTAAGGAAGCCGAGGCTACCCTCGCGAGCGTGAAATCCCAAGTGGTCACCATCGTTGATCCGGATTATCCCGCCTCGCTAAAGGAAGCCCCCAAACCGCCGTTTGTGCTTTTCTATTACGGTAATTTGGGTTTGATCGATGATAAAAAGATGTGCATCAGTTATGTCGGTTCACGTAAGGCGTCCCCCTATGGCTTAAAGATGGCCCATCAGTTCTGCTCGAGTTTTGCTGAGGATGGATTTAGCGTGGTCTCAGGCTTGGCCTATGGGATCGATGCGGCGGCGGGTAGGGCCGCAATGCCCGCCAAAAAAGCGGTGGCTGTTCTCGGTAACGGCCCCGATTATTATTACCCACCGGAGAACGCCGCCTTGCAGCGTCAGATCAAGGAGAATGGATTGTTGATTAGCGAGTATCCGGGCGAAAGCGCCCCCAATCCCGAACGTTTCCCGGCCCGCAACCGGTTGATCGCGGCCTTATCGCAATGCACGGTCGTGGGTGAAGCCTCAAAGCATAGCGGCACCCTGATCACCGTAGCCCACGCCCTAGGCATCGGGAGGGATGTTTGCTGCGTTCCTTATCCAGCCGATGAAGAATCGGCCTGCAACGCCCTCATTAAGGAAGGCGCGCCGATGGTGGAGAACGCCGCTGACGTTTATGAGGTCATGAGTTGTATCGGAACTCCGCCTTTGGATCCCGAGAAAAAATAATTTTTCGCGGCCCTATAAATAATCCTTTATTTATATATAAGGAAAAGCGACTCTTCGCGTTTGACAAGGCTGGCGGGGTTAACTATATTACAGGGCGGAAAAACAAAAACTATGAAACTTGTCATCGTTGAATCTCCTAAAAAATGCGAAACCATCGGACGCTACCTTGGCTCCGATTACCAGGTTATGGCCTCACAAGGTCATATTCGTGACCTTTCGACCAAAGGAAAAGGCGGCCTCGGCATCGATGTCGACCACGGTTTTAAACCCGATTGGGTCATTGATGACGATAAAAAAGCCATTGTGAGCAAACTGAAGGCTGCCGCTTCAAAAAGCGATGAAGTCATTCTCGCAACCGACCCTGATCGTGAGGGAGAAGCCATTTCTTGGCACCTTGCTCAGGTTTTAGGGCTCGATGTCGGAACGACCAAGCGTCTTCAATTCCACGAAATCACCGAACCGGCCATCAAAGAAGCCATCAAAGATCCGAAGCATATCGACATGAAACTCGTCGACTCGCAAGAGACCCGCCGCATGTACGATCGCGTCATCGGTTTTAAGCTTTCGTCTTTGCTCCAGAAGAAGATGCACTCCAAATCCGCCGGCCGCGTTCAGTCGGTCACCCTCAAGATGATCGTCGATAATGACAATGAGCGCAAAGCCTTTAAGCCTGAAGAATATTGGACGATCGATATCGATATCGAAGTTAATGGCAAAACCGTGACGGCCTCTTTGAGCAAAGTCGATGGCCAACCCGTCAAGCTTCCTAACAAAGCCGCGGCTGATGCTATCGTGGCCCGCATTCCGAAGGAAATCAGCGTCACCTCCCTCACCAAATCGCAAAAAAAGACCGAATCCAAACTCCCCTTTACCACTTCGACGATGCAGCAGGAAGCCTATAACCGTTATAAGTTTTCGACCGCCCGAACCCAGGGGATCGCTCAGAAGCTTTATGAAGGTCTTGATATCGGCGGCGAGCATACCGGTTTAATCACCTATATGCGTACCGATTCGACCCGCCTCAGCCCTGAATTCTTTGAAAAACAGGCTAAGCCTTTTATCTTGAAGACCTTCGGTTCTGAATACTTAGGCCACGTGAAAGCGGCCAAGAACGGCATCCTCACTCAGGACGCCCACGAAGCCATTCGTCCGACCAATGCCGACCTCACGCCGGATATGGTCGCCAAATATGTCGAACCCGATGAAGCCAAAGTCTATCGTCTCATCTATGACCGGGCCATGGCCTCCTTGATGAGCGCCAAACTCTCCGAAGTGACCAGCGCCATCTTCTCGGGCAACGGCCTCGACTTCAACGTCAGCGGTTCCCGCACCCTCTTTAAAGGCTACGAAGCCATCTATGGCGAATTCGAAGATGATGACACCAAACTCCTCCCCGAAATCCAAGAAAAAGGCATCTACGGGGTCGCTAAAATCGATGCGGAACAGAAGTTCACTCAGGCCCCAGCGGCTTATAGCGAAGCCAAAGTCGTCAAGCTCATGGAGGAGCGCGGCATCGGCCGTCCGTCCACCTATGCTTCGACGATCCAAACGCTCGAGAAGCGTCACTACGTCACCTCGAAAGGCGGCATTTTGACTCCGACCGAAGAAGGCAGCCGTACGACCTTCGTCCTCAATAAGTATTTCCCGGAAATCGTCTCGACCGAATACACGGCGAACATGGAAACCAAACTCGATAAAATCGAGGATGGCTCCGAAACCCGTTTAGCCGCCATGGAAGACTTCTACGACCCCTTCATGAAGAAGTTTGAGGAAGTCGCCAAGACCATGTACAAAGATCCCGATGAAGAAACGGGCGAGATGTGCCCGCTCTGCGGATCGCCGCTTGTGAAGAAAAAGAGCCGTTATGGCACCTTTACCGCTTGCAGCAACTATCCGAAATGCAAATACGTTAAACGCGAACCCAAGGCCGCCCCAAAACAAACCGGTGAGATGTGCCCGGTGTGCGGCAAACCTCTAGTTGAGCGCAAAGACCGTAAGGGCCGGATCTTCGTGGCCTGCTCGGGTTATCCAGACTGCACCTACATCAAAGGCAACGAGAATAAACCCGTTACCAAAAAGGTCTACACCGAAGCCGATTTCGTGAAACCCTGCCCCGCTTGCAAGAGCGGTCACCTCGTCGTGAAGCATGGTAAGCGCGCCGACTTCCTTGGCTGCACCAACTTCCCGAAGTGCCATTACCACGAGTGGATCGATAACAAGAAGAAATAAGGCGTTTTCCTGATGAAAAGGATAAATGTCATTGGAGCGGGTCTCGCCGGAAGCGAGGCCCTTTCCTATTTGCTTAAGCGCGGCTATGACGTCCATCTTTATGAGCGGCGTCCTTTGGTGGACGATGGGGCTCACGTCACACCGTTTTTTGGCGAACTCGTCTGCTCGAATTCCCTAAAAGCCAAACAACTCGATAACGCGTGCGGATTGCTCAAAGAAGAGATGCGGAAGATGGATTCCATCACCATGAAGGCCGCCGCTCTAGCGGAAGTGCCCTCTGGCAACGCCTTAAGTGTCGACCGCGATCTTTTTGCCAAGCTTATCACCGACGAACTCAAGGCCTACCCGAACCTGACGATTCATCAAGAGGAAGTGGTGGCGTTGCCTGAAGGCATCACCATCTTGGCGACCGGGCCCTTAACCAGCGCCGCCTTATTGGCCAATTTGCAAACGCTGATCGGCAAAGGCAACCTCTCTTTCTTTGACGCCTCCGCTCCCATTGTGAAGAAAGACTCCATCGACTTTAGCAAAGCCTACTTCAAATCCCGCTATGAGCAGGGGGACTCTTCCTATATCAATTGTCCCTTCACCAAAGACGAATACGATCGTTTTAACCTCGAACTCCTCGGAGCGAAAAAAGCTTTGGTTCATGACTTTGATACCCATTATTTCGAAGGGTGTTTGCCCGTCGAAGTCATCGCTTCACGTGGCCCTGAAACGCTGCGTCATGGTCCCTTAAAACCCTTCGGCCTCGAGACGCCTGAGCACCCGCATCCTTATGCAGTCGCCCAGCTCCGACAAGACAGTAAACTTGGCGATTATTACAACATCGTCGGTTTTCAAACGAATCTCACTTACCCCGAACAGAAACGGGTCTTTTCGCTCATCCCTGGCTTAGAGCATGCTGAGTTTCTCCGCTATGGGCTCATGCACAAGAATGCCTATATTGATGCCCCTTTAGTCTTAAACCGCGACCTCTCGCTACAAGCGCGCGGCGATGTCTTTGTCGCGGGTCAGCTTTCTGGGGTCGAAGGTTATGTCGAAAGCGCGGCCATGGGGATTGTCTGCGCCATTAACGCCGCCCGAAAAGCCGAAGGCTTACCTTTTCTGAAATGCCCTCTAAACACCGTCACGGGTGAGCTCATTTCGTATTTGCTGAACGCTTCCGGGGCTTATTTTGCTCCGATGAATGCCAACTGGGCGTTATTTAGCGATTCGAGCAAAGAAAGCCGAGAAGAAACTATTATGCGAAGTCTGAAGGCGATAGAATGCTATTGGTCTTCAGCCCATGAATAAACCCGAACAAGAGTATTGCGATCACCTGCGCTTCAACCGCCAGTATTCCGCCGAGACGGTGGATTCTTATCGCCGCGATATCGATAAATTCTTTGCCTATATCAATGATGAAGGCGTCCTTTTCGACAAAGTCGATGCCCAGATTGTCCGCAACTTCCTGACCGTGGAGATCCAAAACCAGATATCCCATCGTTCTTGCCAAAGACGGATGTCCGCATTGCGGGGCTTCTACGATTTCCTGTTGAAGCAGGGGTACGTGGCTTCCAACCCGTTCCGATACGTTCATTCTCCCAAAGCCGAAATCAAATTTCCGAAAGCTCTCTACCTCGAAGAAGTCACGACTCTGTTTAATGCGAACGCCGCCCGCACCGACGAACTTATGCCGCGGGATCAAGCCATTCTCGAATTGCTCTATGCTTCGGGGATGCGGGCTTCGGAGCTGGTCGCCCTAACCAACCGCCAAATTGACTACGGGTCGCGAATGATTCGCGTTTTCGGCAAAGGCCGCAAGGAACGGATGGTGCCCTTTTCTCAGACCGCGGAAAAAGCGATGCTGGTCTACTATAAGGGCTTACGGCAGGAGCTTCTTGCCAAGAACCACGATGACCTCAAAAGCGATAAATATTTCCTCTCTTCGACCGGTCGGGCTTTAACCGTCCGAGGGCTCGAATATATCCTCAACGAAGTCGAAGAGAAAACCGGGCATAAAATCGGGCTTCACCCCCATGAACTTCGTCATACTTTCGCCACCCATCTTCTCGAAGGCGGAGCCGACCTTCGCCTCATTCAGGAACTGCTGGGCCACGAATCGATCAACACCACTCAGGTCTATACCCACGTGAGTAATGAAGCCCTTAAAAATCAATACGAGATGTATTTCCCTCGGGCCAAAAAGAAGCCCTGAAATGATAGGGTTATCACTAGGATGGGGCCTCGGCAAACGAGGCTTTTTCTTCGCTCCAAGAAAGTTATTCTTCCTACGCGCGAGGGCTTGTGGTATGATTTGCCTCGGCCCTAAAGGGCCAAATACACACCTCGCGGATTCAACGCCGTGTTCCGCTACGGACCGAAATAGGTTCAAAAAGCGTAGTGGTGGTCAGTTGTTCGAAACGAGGGAGGCTTAAACAAATGGAGGTCACCAAAAATGAGTGACGAAGAAAAGAAAGTAGCAGTGGCTCAGCCCGCCACCGCCCCGGCCCCGGCTGCCGTTAATGCCGCCCCGGTTGCGGCTCAACCGACAATGGCTCAGGTCGTTCGCGATCCGAATGCGCCGATCATGACCATGAAGAAGTTGCTCGAAGCTGGCGTTCACTTTGGCCATCAGACCCGTCGTTGGAATCCGAAGATGAGCAAGTTCATCTATGGAGCCCGCAATGGGATTTACATCATCGATTTAGCCAAGACCATCGAACGCACCAATGCGTCTTATAACGCCCTCAAGGCGATTGTCGCTGAAGGCGGCAAAGTCCTGATCGTCGGCACCAAACCCCAGGCTCAGCAAATCGTCATCGACGAAGCTGTCCGTTCCGGTTCGTTCTATATCACCAACCGCTGGCTCGGCGGAACCTTAACCAACTTCCGCACCATCCTCGGCCGCATCAAGTATCTCCGCGATTTGGAGACTCAACAGGCCGATGGCACTTGGGATAAGCTTCCGAAGAAGGAAGTCGCCCAACTCCGCAAAGAGCAAGCTAAACTCTCGAAGAACCTTGAAGGCATCAAAGAGATGCGTCGCACCCCGAATGCCATCATCGTCGTCGATCCGACCATCGAGCACAACGCCGTTTTGGAAGCTCGTCGTCTCCGCATCCCGGTCTTCGCCATCTGCGATACTTCGGATGATCCGGAACTCGTCGATTTCCCGATCCCGTCGAACAACGATGCCGCCAGCGCCATCAAACTCTTGATCGGCACCTTAGCGGATGCCATCGCCGAAGCTCGTGGCAATCTCCAGAGCGAATTTGCCTACACCAAAGACGAAGGACAAGAAGCCACCATGGCCGATGCCATTCGTGTCGCCGATATTGCCAATGAACAACGCAAAGCTGCGATCCGCGCCGCCCGCAAGGAACGCGAAGAGCGCTATGCCAAGATGCAAGCCGAACGCTTTGGACACGGACCTCGTCCGGTCGATGGCGTGAAGCCCGCTGCTCCCGCTGCCGCCGCCCCCGTTAGCGCTAAACCCGCTGCTGAAGGAGAAAAGAAGTAATGGCCGACGTTACCATTGATATGATCAAAGCCCTCCGGGAAAGAACCGGAGCGGGCATGATGGATTGCAAGCGCGCTCTTCAAGAGAAGAACGGCGACATCGAAGCCGCCGTCGACTATCTCCGCGAGAAGGGCATCGCCAAAGCCGCCACCAAGGCCTCACGCATCGCTGCCGAAGGCCTCACCAACGTGAAGTTCTGCGACAAGTGCCATAAAGGCATCATCGTCGAAGTCAACTGCGAAACCGACTTTGTCTCGAGCTCGGATAAATTCCATAAGCTCGTTGACGATGTCACTTCGCTCTTGCTCAAAGAAGAACCCAAAGACCTCGAAGCCGCCAAAGCCTTAACCCAATCGTTATTCGCTGACGCGACCGTCGCCATGGGCGAAAAGTTCGATCTCCGTCGCTTTGTGATCGTTAAGCCGACTGCCGCTGAGGGCGTTGCCACTTACATTCACATGGGCGGCAAGATCTCGGTCTTAGCCATCTTGGATAAGCCGAGCGATGAACTGGCCAAACCTTTAGCCATGCATATCGCCGCCAATAACCCGTTATACATCAATCTTAAGGACGTTCCGGCCGATGTCCGCCTCCGCGAAAAGGGCGTGGCTCAAGCCGAAGTCGCCGCCGATCCTAAACTCACGGGCAAACCCGATCAGGTCAAAGCCATGATCGTTGAGAAAAAAGTCGACAAGGTTCTCTCTGAATCCTGCTTGGCTCTACAACCTTACCTCATGGACGACACCAAGACGGTGGGCCAATTCCTTAAGGAAAACGGCCTCCAAGTGGTTTCCTTCATCCGCTACCAAGTCGGTGAAGGTATCGCTAAAGCCGGCGAAGCCTGCTAAAACAAAAGCGCCCCACTTCGGGGCGTTTTTTGTATAATAGAGGCACACTATGAAAAGCATTTATAAACGGATCATCATCAAACTCTCGGGCGAGGCGCTCGCTAACGAGAAAGATCGGACGATCCTCGACAAGGAACGGCTCGCCAGCATCGCTGACGTCGTTTCGAAGATCAGCGCCGCCGGCATCGAAGTCGGCATCGTGGTCGGAGCCGGTAACATTTGGCGGGGCCGCCTCGCTGAAAAGATCGGCATCGAACAAGCGACTGGCGATTACATGGGGATGCTCGGCACCATCATCAACGCTCTAGCGATTCAAAGCGCGGTCGAGGAAAAAGGCTTATCTTGCCGCGTGATGTCTTCCATCAATATGCCGCAGATTTGCGAGCAGTACATCCGCCGCAAAGCCATGTCGCATCTCGATAAGAAGATCGTCGTGATCTTCGCCGGGGGCACGGGCAATCCCTATTTCACCACCGATTCGACGGCGACTTTACGGGCGCTCGAGGTCGGAGCGGATGCCATCCTCATGGCCAAAAACGATGTCGACGGAGTTTATGACTCCGATCCGCATAAGAATCCGAATGCCAAGCTCTACAAGAAGCTGACCTTCCACGAAGTGGTGGAGAAGAAGCTTGAAGTCATGGACTTGACCGCGGTCGCCATGCTTGAAGGCAAAGACGTGGTTATCCGCGTCTTCAATATGGACGATCCCGCCAATTTCGAAAAGGTTTTAACGGGCCAAGATATCGGCACCGTCATCTGCAAGGAGTAATAACACTATGGACGCTTACGTCAACGAAGCTAACGGCAAGATGGAAAAATCCATCGAGTCGTTTAAGGGAGCCTTGGGCAAATTACGCTCGGGCCGGGCTAACCCTGCGATCCTCGAAGGCATTCAATGCGACTACTATGGCGACAAGATGGACATCAATTCGCTGTGCTCGATTTCCATGCCGGAGCCGCGCCAACTTTTGGTGAAGCCTTATAGCCGCGATGACCTTAAGAGCATCGCCGCCGCCATCGGGGCGGCTAACCTCGGCATCAATCCTCAGGTTGAAGCCGACGCCATCCGTCTCGTCGTGCCGCCTCTCACCCAAGATATCCGCCAGCAGATTGCTAAGCAGGCCAAAGGCTTGGGCGATGAAGCCAAAGTCTCGATCCGCAACATCCGCCGCGACTACCTCGATCTTCTCAAGGAAGACGATTCGATGTCCGACGACTACAAGGAACGGGTCGAAGACGATATCCAAAAAGCGGTGGACGCCGCCAACAAGAAGATCGACGATATCCTCGCCGAGAAGACCAAAGAGATCCTCTCGATCTAATTTGTAAACTCAAAAGAAGGAGGCACGTCCCCCTTCTTTTTTGTTTTTGAAACGAAATCGCGAAAGGAGTTTCTTTTCGCGGGCGCGTACGCGCTATAATCTATCTAGTTATGGCCAAGGAAACTTTTACTCTAACCAAGAAGCTTAATCACGTTGCTTTTATCATGGACGGCAACGGCCGCTGGGCCAAGTTGCGGGGACTGCCTCGTTATCTTGGGCACAAAGAGGCCTGCAACCGCATCATCGAACTGTTCGAAGTTTGCCGCGAGTTCAAGATCCATGTCATGTCTTTCTATGCCTTCTCGACCGAGAACTGGAATCGTCCGCAAGACGAGATCGACCATCTGATGGATTATCTCGAAGAGTTTTTCCATAAAGAAATCGACTATCTCGATTCCGTCGGTACCTGCATCCGAGTCTCGGGAGATTTAAGCCGGATCCGCCCCCAAACCCGGGCGATCTGCTATGATGCGATCAACCGGACGAAGAACAATAGCAATTGGGTCATCAATGTCTGCCTTAACTACGGCGGACGCGATGACATTGTTCGGGCGGCGAAAGCAGTGGCCCTAGATTATCAAGCGGGCAAGCTCGACCTCGAAGATCTCGATGAGAAACGTTTTGCGAATTATCTCTATACGGCTGGCCTCCCCGATGTTGATTTGATGATTCGGACCTCGGGCGAAGAGCGTCTCTCCAACTATTTGCTCTATCAAAACGCCTACGCCGAATTCGTGTTCACTCCCGTAAAGTGGCCCGATTTCAAGCGCGATGCTTTTATCGATTGCCTTAAAGAGTTCCAAAACCGGGAACGCCGCTATGGAGGACTGAAAAATGAGTGAAGAAATCAAACCGGACAATCCAGCACCGGTCACCCCTGATCCCAAAAAGGGTCATAACAAAATTCAAGTGAACGATATCGGCGAAAAAGGCCGGGCGTCCTTAAAGAGCCGCTTGATCGTCGCGGGGATTCTCATCGCACTGGCGGTACCGTGCATCGTCCTCGGCGGTTGGTATTGGTTTGGTTTCGTCTTCGCTTTCCTGCTGATCGCCATTCATGAAGTCATCAAGGCTCCGCAGAAACCCTTCCGCTGGTATGTCTATGCCTTCACCTACGTTTCGATCATTTCCTTTGTCATTTGGTTCTTGGTGAAATATAACGGCCGGGCTTGGCAAAAAGCGAATGATGCCGGCGCAACCTTCACCCCCTCGCTAGAAGGTTACTTCTCCAAACTCGATGTGTCGCTTTATGGAATTGCCGTGGCCTTAGGCTTCTACTTCTTCGTTGCGATTCTCCATGATGATTTCACCTTGGCGGATGTCTGCTATTTCTTCACGATCTCGATCTTAGTTGCTTTGGGCTTCCAGGCCTTGATGTTCTTGCGTTTCTATCCGACCTATATCGATGTCCAAGCAAAAACGGGCAACTCCACGTCCCCCCTCTTTCAGTTTTGGACTTCGTCATTGCTCTTAATCTTCGTGGTTCTCGGCACCATCTTAAACGATACCTTCGCTTACTTTGTGGGCATGTTCTTCGGCAAGCACCACATGAACGAACGCATCTCTCCAAAAAAGACTTGGGAAGGTTTCTGGGGCGGTTGGATTTTATCGACGCTGTTTACGACCGCGTTTGCCTTAATCGTCGATGCCTGCGGCACCCCGATTCTTCCGAATCTCGATATCAATCACTGGTATTGGGTGGTTCTCATTGCTATGGTCTTACCCTTATTAGGCGACCTCGGCGATTTCTCCTTCAGCTTGATTAAACGTTTCTTCAATTTCAAAGATTTTGGCACAATCCTTAAGGCACACGGCGGCGTCCTCGACCGGGCGGATAGTCTGATCTTCGCTTCGATCGGCGCCTCGATCATCGTCGTCTTCATCAACGGGGGCTGGGACTTCTTCGCATGAGGAAGGTATTGCTCCTTGGGGCTTCCGGATCCATCGGCAGCCAAACCCTCGATATTCTTAGGGCCGATCCTAAGGCTTTTTTGCTCACCGCTTTTTCGGTAGGCCATCAGATCGAGAAGATTCCGTCCATTCTCTCTTCTTTTCCTTTCGTTAACGCCATCTGCGTCCAAGAAGAAGAGGATGTTGCAAAGCTGAAGATCTCTTACCCTTCGATTCACTTCTATTCGGGCGATGAGGGCTTAAAGTCTCTTATCGAAGAGAGTGATTGTGATATGGTGGTGAATGCCCTGGTTGGTTTTGTGGGCCTAGTCCCGTCCATCACCGCCCTTAGCCGCGATAAGATCCTCTGCCTTGCCAATAAAGAGTCCTTGGTGGTCGGGGGCAGTTTTATCCAACGCTTATTGAAGCAAGGCCATGGCAAACTCTATCCGATCGATTCCGAGCATGTCGCCTTAGCCAAACTTCTTAGCCGCGTGAACCGCGACGATGTCGATAAACTGGTGATCACCGCGAGCGGGGGTAGCTTCCGGACGCTTTCACGCAACCAGCTGAATGCCGTCACTCCCGAGATGGCTTTAAAACACCCGACTTGGAAGATGGGCGGCAAAATCACCATCGATTCAGCGACGATGATGAATAAAGGCTTTGAAGTGATCGAAGCCAAATGGCTCTACGATTTCCCGCTGCAGCGGACCGAAATTTTGATGCACGATGAAAGCCACGTCCATTCCTTACTGCTCATGAAGGATGGCAGCTATTACGCGGACATCAGCGATCCTGATATGCACACCCCCATCAAGTACGCGCTCTATGAGACCAATGTCGACTTCCAGGTTTTCCACGAAAAGGAATTGAGCGCTTTTGGTCCCTATCATTTCCACAAGTTCGACCCGGAGCGTTATCCGGCGGTGGGCTTAGCCTTAGACGCGTATCGCGATGGCGGTCTAAAGACCACGATTCTCAATGCGGCCAACGAAGTCGCCGTTTATGCCTTCTTAAAGGGTCAAATCCCCTTCTTAGATATTGAGCGGGAGGTCAGCTTCGCTTTAGCGACCTTGCCCAATAACTTCAGCCCTTCTTTGCGGGATGTCCTCGCCATGGATGCTCTCACCCGCCTTGCCGTTAGCCGTCACATTGCCAGCAAAAGGAAGTAACCCATGCAAGTGTTTTTGAACATTCTTATCATGCTCGTGATCCTCGCCGTCCTCATTTCGATCCATGAGGCCGGGCACCTGAGCATGGCCAAACTCTTCAAAGTTTATTGCTTTGAATATTCGATTGGCTTCGGCCCGAAGCTTCTCCACGTTAAGAAAAAAGGCGGCGAGACTTATTTCTCGATCCGCGCCCTCCCCTTTGGCGGTTATTGCTCGATGTATGGGGAACCGGGCGTCGTTCCCGATGACGTCAAAGAGATCCCCCCAGCCAGCCGGTCCCTTGAAGGGGTCGCCAAATGGAAGAAGATCATCATTCTTATCGCCGGCGTCACCCTCAATTATCTTCTTGGCCTCATCTTGCTCTTCATCTCGGTTTCTTGCTTCCCGCAATATTACATGAGCGCGGGAGGCGCCAAGATTAGCGATTCTGCGACCTCGACCTCTTTGGCGGTCTATTTCAATCGCATCGATTACCAAAAAGGCACCGAAGTTTATAGCCTGGTCGATGCGGGAAAAGATAGCGGCCGCGAGGTTAGCGATTATTATCTGCAACTCGGCGCGATCAACTATCCGAGCCTATCGACCCGCAGCAATAGCGGCACCATCCTCGATAGCGATGTGACGATTTATGACGCGAGCAAGGTGGCGGTTCCGGATAAAAACGATAAAACGATCGCCGGCACTTTCGTCGCGGTCTATACTCCGACCGTCCTGACTTCCGAGCATACCTTATCGAGCAACCTTCATCTCTATTGGGCCTCTTCGGTTGACCCGGCCAGCGTCTCTTCCCTCTACGCCCAAGCGGGAATTACCCATTTCCCTGACCTGGCTAACGAATACAAAATCACCGTGGGTGAAGGCTACACCTTCCAGCTTGATTTAGCCATGGAAGCCCCGGCCGTCAAAGCCTCGAACACCGCGGCCTCGAAAATCACGATTTCCCCGAGTTTCTCGGTCGCCTCAAGCGCGATCGTAGATCCGGGTCTGAACCTTCAAGTCAACAAATCTTGGAATTCCTGGAGCGGGGCTTGGGAAGAATGGGCTTATTACGTCCCAGCCTGCAACGCCGCGATCTTCAATGGCCTCGTTGGTTTATTCAACCCGGCCAATTGGTCTCAACTTTCGGGCATCGTTGGCATGACCGCCGCGGTCGGAACCTATAGCTCGATGGGCGGAGCGGCCGCGATTTTCCTTTATGCGGGTTTGATCTCCATCAACCTCGCGATCTTTAACTTGCTGCCCTTCCCGGGCCTCGATGGCTGGCAAATCCTCGTCACTTGCATCGAAGGCGCGGTCAATCATGCCAAACGGAAAAAATGGGAACGTGCCCGCGAAAAACGGTTGGCTGAACCGGTCGCTGAAGGCCATAACGCCGCCGGAGAGTCGCCCAGCGAATCGGCTCAAGCGGCTTCAACTCAGCCCAGCGTTACGAAGACGGAGGGCCTAGCTCAAGTTAGCCCAGAAAAGACGACAACGTCCAAAGAAGAAAGCAAAGTCCAAGACGATCCTAGCGTTTATAAGCCTTGGAAGATCAATGACAAAGTCAAAGGCATCGTTTCTTATGTCGGATTAGGACTATTATTAGTGCTCATGGTGGCCATCATGATCAAGGACATCATTGGATTATTCTAAAAGAACTATGCAAGAGAAAATGAAACGTTTCTTAGCCTCGATCGGCATCGTGGATGCGGAACGTTTTGATATGGATTTCGACCTGGTTGCCCGCGATCCCTATGACCGCAACAAAGTCAATATGGCCATCGCTAAGCAAGGGCCCTGGGAGTATGCGATGTACCAAGAGTTCCAAGAAGGACTCGCCACCGTCAAATACCCGTATTCCATTCGTTTCTCTTACGTGAACGCCCCGAGCGTTTATGACCTCGTTTCCTTCTTCAACAGTTGGTACTTATCCCTTTATCGGGCCACTCCGCCCTTTAAAATCGATCCGGCTGACCCCACGTCACTGCTCCTAACCTATACCAGCGAAGACATGGCGAAGCAAAATGCTCCGATCGTCAACGACTTCCGGGCTTGCTTGAAGTACCTCAATTATTCCTTCACGCTCACTGAGGTCACCAAGGTCGAAGCCCCCAAAGTGGATTTGCCGCCCAAGACCGTCGCCAAGATCGAAAAGAAAGCGGTCAAAGAGGCGAGTTCGGCTTTAAGCGATCCTAACGCCCCGAAAGATACTTCCTATCTTGGCAGCCCCGCCCCTAAAAAAGAGGAGACCCATGAAGAGGTTCTCCAAAATGTCCAAGACGCCATGACCAAAGTCATGCAGGACAATCTCAAGGCCATGGAAGAGGACCGCAACCGCAAACGGGTCTTCACCCGCGGCGACTATAAGCCGATCGATTCGATTGATGAGATCTATAAGCTTGGCATGGAATCCGTCGATTTCGCCGCCGAGATTTATTCGCTTGACTCTCGTATCACCCGGACTGGCAAAACCATCCTCACGGTCGGCTTAGGCGACCCCAGTGGTGGTATCAATGGCAAAATCTTTTCCGACAATCGTTTATTGACCCCGGAAGTCTTGGCCTCCTATAAGCTGGGCCAACGGGTCCGGATTCGCGGCGCGATCGATACCGATAAGTTTTCCGGCGACCGTCTCATCATTTGCCACTTCGTCGATTTGTTACCCCCGAAACCTTTCCGCGATGATCCGGAACCCGAAAAACGGGTTGAGCTTCATCTGCATACCAAGATGTCGAACATGGACGGCCTAGCGGATCCGATCGATTACTGCAACGCCGCCAAAGCCATGGGCATGAAAGCCTTGGCCATTACCGACCATGGCGTCGTCCAAAGCTTCCCTGATGCCCAAAGCGCGGGGAAAAAGACGGGGTTGAAGATCCTCTATGGCTCCGAACTTTACATGTTCGACCTCATTCCGACCTACATCTTCAATCCGTGCGATCGGGTTTTGCAAACTGCCTCCTATTGCGTGTTCGACTTCGAAACCACCGGCTTAAGCGCCAAATACGACCGCCTCACCGAATTCGGTGGAGCCATCGTGAGCAATGGCATGGTCGTGCGTACCCTCGACATCATGATCAATCCGGAGATGCACATCCCCGAGAAGATCACCGCCAAAACCCACATCACCGATGAGATGGTTAAAAATGGCGACAAGATCGATGTGGCGGTTCAAAAAATCGCGGATTTCATGGGCGATTTTATCATCGTCAGCCACAACGCCACCTTCGACGTTGGTTTCTTAAATGCCGCCCGTGAGCGTTTGGGTTTGGCTCCCGTCAAGAATCCGGTCATCGATACTTTGGCGTTAAGCCACTATCTTTTCCCAGAAGCCGCCAGGCATAACCTCGGCGCCTTAAGCCGCAACTTGGGTCTTAACACCTACAACGATGATGACGCCCACCGCGCCGACTTCGACGCGAAAGCCTTGGCCGATGTCTGGCTTTCGATTTTAGGCATTCTTACCAAGGGTCATCATGAACTCACCCACGCCCAACTCGCGGATTTACGGAGCGATAACCCCAACATCTTTAAACACATGCGGGCCTACCACGTGGTGGTCCTTTGCAAAAACGAGGATGGCTTAAAAGATTTATACCGCCTGATTTCGGAATCCCATATCACCTATCTCGCCGAAGTCCCGAAGACTCCGCGCAGCCTCATCGCGGAGTACCGTAAGAACCTCATCATCGGTTCCGCTTGTTTTAATGGTGAGCTCTTTGAACTCGCTCGCACCCGCGGCAAGGAAGCTTTAAAAGAGGCGATGGCGTTCTACGATTACGTTGAGATTCAACCCCTGGAAAACTATTCCTATCTCCTCAATGTCGGCGACGTGAAGGATAAAGAGCAGTTGCTCCGCATCCTTAACGACATCATTGAGGCCGCGGATGAACTCGGTAAGCCCATCTGCGCGACGGGCGACTGCCACTACGTGAACCCCGAAGACAAAATCACCCGCGATGTTTATATCTCGGCCAAGGCCATCGGCGGATCTCGTCACCCCCTCAACCCGAACTTCCGCGATAAACTTCCTCTTTTTGAAAACCCCGATCAGCATTTCCGTTCCACCCGGGAGATGCTCGATAGCTTCAAGACGTGGATGAGCGAAGAAAAGGCCCGTCAAATCGTCATCAAAAACACCAATATGATCGCCGATCAGATCGAAGTGGTGGAACCGGTCAAAGACGATTTGTTCACCCCGAACGCGAACTTGCCGGACTCCGCCGAAAAGATCCGCAACCTTTGTCTCACCAATTTTCAAAAGACCTATGGCGATCATCCCGATCCCGCGATCAAAGAACGGCTTGAACGCGAACTTGACGGTATTATCGGCCACGGCTATGCCGTCACCTATTACATCGCTCACTGCATCATCAAGAAGGCCAACCAAGATGGTTACATCGTTGGTTCCCGTGGTTCGGTCGGCTCCTCATTTGCGGCCCATATGGCTGAGATCACCGAGGTTAATCCTTTAGCCCCTCACTATCTTTGCCCCAAGTGCAAACATTTCGAGTGGGCGGCCGATAAGTCCGTCAAATCGGGCTTCGATTTGCCGGATAAGCTTTGCCCGGAGTGCGGCACGAAGATGGTCGCGGATGGTCAAAACATTCCGTTTGAAACCTTCCTCGGCTTTAACGCTGATAAGGTCCCCGATATCGACTTGAACTTCCCGCCCGATTACCAAAGCAAAGCCCATGACTATACTCGGGTTCTCCTTGGCGAGCATAACGTCTTCCGCGCCGGCACGATCGAAACCGTGGCCGAAAAGACGGCTTTCGGTTATGTCCGTGGCTATTATGAGCGGCTTGGTCGCAACCTCGATGAGATTCCCACCGCCAGCATCGCCTACATCGCGAGCAAATGCCAAGGCGTCAAACGCACGACCGGTCAGCACCCCGGCGGCATTGTCGTCATTCCGAAGGACTATAACGTCTACGATTTCACCGCGATTCAGCACCCGGCGGACGACCGCAATTCCGACTGGCTTACGACCCATTACGATTTCCGCAGCATGCACGATGAGCTTTTAAAACTCGACCTGCTCGGCCACGTCGATCCTTTAGCCATGCGCAAGATGTCGTTATTGACCCACATCGATATCACGACCATCCCCATGAACGACAAGAAGGTTCTCTCCTTGTTCAATACGCCGCTTGCCCTCGACATGAAGAAGAACTACCTGAACGTCGAAACCGGAGCTTCGGGCTTACCGGAATTCGGCACCGACCTGGCTCAGCGGATGTTAAAAGAGGCCCACCCGACCACCTTTAACGACTTGCTGATCATTTCGGGCTTAGCCCACGGCACCGACGTCTGGAATAACAACGCCGAAGATTTGATCAACAGCAAAACGGCGACTTTGCAAGAAGTCATTGGATGCCGTGACGATATCATGACCTACCTCATCGGCATGGGTTTGCCTTCCCAAGTCAGCTTCCAAATCATGGAGGATGTCCGCCACGGTAAGAAACTCAAGAAAGATTACGAAGCCTTGATGCGGGCCCATAACGTCCCGGATTATTACATCGGTTCCTGCAACAAGATTCATTACCTCTTCCCGCGGGCCCACGCTACGGCTTACGTCATGATGGCGGTCCGTGTCGGTTACTTTAAGGTTTATCATCCGCTCGAATACTATGCGGTCTTCTTCAGCGTCCGTAGTGATGACTGGGACATTAAGACCATGGTCGAAGGTTACGACTCCATCGTGGCGAAACTTGATGAATATAAACGGCGAGGCCTTAACCGCGATAACCCCTTAACCCCCAAGGAAGAAAACATCGAAAAGACCCTTCAAATCGCCCTCGAAATGGTCGAACGCGGTTATAAGTTCGAAAACATCGATCTCTACCGAAGCGATGCCACGGAGTTTGTGGTGGACCATGAACACAATGCCTTAATCCCGCCTTTCCGCGTGGTCGATGGCTTAGGCGATGCCGCGGCCGAATCGATCGTCGAAGCCCGTAAAGCGGGCAAGTTCCTTTCGAAGGAAGACTTACTGAAACGCGCGACGAAACTGAACGGCACCAACCTCAATGACTTAAGCGATCTCCATGTCTTGGATGGCTTAGGCGAGACGAATCAAATGTCTCTATTTGAATTCTTGTGAGCCTCGGACTATACTAACCCTCGCGGAAGCCCCTAAAGTTTTCGCGAATTCCTCGGGACATAGCACAGCTTGGTAGTGCGCCTGGTTCGGGACCAGGAGGTCGTGGGTTCGAACCCCACTGTTCCGACCATTGATTAAAAAGGCTAGGCAATACCTAGCCTTTTATTTCTTCGTAACATTTTCTTCGTGTCATGACGGAAAAAATCGCCGTCAGATAGGCCTTCAAAAATCGAGGTTATGACGTCTTGACGAGATCTTGCACCTCGGGATGCTTTTCAAAATAGACTTTGGCGTACGGGCAAGTGAGAATCGCCTTTTTACCGCTTTTGCGGAGCTGAGCGATCACTTCTTCGACAAGTTTGGCCGCAATGCCTTGACCCCGTAACGACTCATCAACCCAAGTATGGGTGATGTTGACGGTATGCTTATCGACGCTCGGGAAAAGAATTTCGGCGATGCAACGCGCTTTCTCGTCCTCAAGATAGACTCGACCCGGCTGATATTTGAATTCCATGCCTTCATTCAACCATAGAGTTCCTTAGAAAACAAAGAGAATGCCTCTTAGTGAGGGTTGATTGGCCTCTAGCGTTGGTTGCTTTCCTTAGGAGGGAGAAAGGGTATACAATGAGCCGCGCGATAAGTTTGCGCCCGTAGCTCAGCTGGATAGAGCGTCTCCCTCCTAAGGAGAAGGTCAGCCGTTCAAATCGGCTCGGGCGCGCCAAAGCGCGTTCCAATAAAGAGGAAATGAACCATGGCCATCAAGGTCGATGAAGAAGGCTACCAGCATTTCAAGATCAAATGCGAATACTGCGGCTGCGTTTTTGAATATGATCAGAGCGATTTAGGTTTCCGTCCGTGGTATCCGAAAGGCTTCATTTATTGTCCGAAGTGCGGTAAGCCTCTTCGCCATGATCCAGAAAAGAACGTTTTTAAACCGGAAGGCAAATAAAGCCAAGCGAAACCAAAAGTTCCTCTTTTGACAAGCGGAAGCGATGGTGAGCCGCTTCTTTCTTTTCTAAGATGGGTTTGTCCTTAGGAGGGGGCAAAACCATGAATAAACAAATGAGATCCACCGATGGCGAAGAACGGGATGGAACGGACATGGAACAGGGTCGGCAAAAGCGAGCCGAGGTGCTTAGATCCTTTCACGCTTGGAGCCGGGGAGCCAGCAATGGCTTTGGCTTCTTGCCGTTCTAGGGAAAAGGAAGCTTTCGAAAAGAGCGGGGTTTGCTCTAACGCAAATCGGGCTCTTTTTCTTTATTCCCCTGTGTGGGGCCTTCAAGGTAGAATAATGATGTGGCAACCGATAGTTGCGGGAATGAAAACTAGAGTTGGTTGAGCAACCACGGCACTTTTGGCTAATATGGACCCGTCGATGGAGGAAAAACTATGAACATCGAAATCGCAAACCGTCTCGTGGAATTAAGGAAGAAAAGCGGCCTCTCCCAAGAAGAGCTTGCTGCTAAACTTGGCCTATCGCGTCAGGCGGTCTCCAAATGGGAACGGGCGGAGGCTTCCCCTGATACGGATAATCTGATCTGCCTGGCCAAACTCTATGGCGTCTCACTCGACGATCTTTTGGATACGGATCAGTCGGTGGATGACATCGCCCGCAATGCCAAGGAACAATCCAAGGCCGAAGAAAAAGCGGCCCCAAAGGACGAAGCCAAGCCGAACGAAGGCGGGGCAGCAGCATCTTCTTCTAACCATGGCAAGATTCATCTTGAAGATGGCGATGACAAAATCGACATTGATCTCTCGGGAATCAACGTGAATGTCAATTCGACGAAGGTCGGGGGAGAGAAAGCCTCCTCTTCTACCACGGTAGACAATAAAGGAATCCACACGGTCGATAAGGATGGCAATACCGTCGATATCGATGACAAGGGTATTCATATCACCCGCGATGGTAAGACCACGGTCGTTAATGGCGATAGCGGTTATCACCATCACGACAAAAAGAGCGCCTTCTCGATCGTTAGCGATGTTGCCACGGCCACCATCTCGTTGCTGTGCGTTGCCGCGTATCTCCTTATGGGCTTCTTGCTCACGGATAAGAACGTCGGTTGGCAAGTCGGCTGGCCCGTCTTCTTCCTCATTCCGATCGTCCCCACCCTTTTCGAAGCGATCAAGACGAAACGTTTCTGCACGTTTTGTTTCCCTTGCTTAGTGGCCGGTGTCTACCTCTTTTTAGGAATGTATGGCAACTATATCGGCGTGAATTTCTGGCACCCCTGGTGGTTGCTTTTCATCAGCATTCCCGTTTATTATTGCATCTTTAGCCCAATCGATTCCTTGATTCACCGCAATGAAGAAAAGAAATGCGTCTACACTTTCCACAACGGCGATCATGACGAATTTTCTGAAGAGAAAGAAGAAGATTTGAAGGAAGAGGTTGACGATGCGAAAAGCGATTTGGATGAAGCCAAGCAGGAACTTAACGCTGATCTTGAGGAATTAAAGGCCTGTGAACAAGCCCTTAACGCGGCGAAAGCCAACTCTTCGGGCAGCCGCGATGACTATAACGAGCGGGTCGCCAATGCCAAAGATGACCACGATGACGCCGCCGATGAAGTTCGGAGGGATACTGCTGAAGTTCAAGAAGCGACTCGGGCTTATCGCAAAGCCTGGGCGGCCTATTGCGATTATCTCCGCCGCCATGGCAAAGAAGCCCCCTCGGAGGACGATGCACCTTCGGTCGACCCGACCCAAGATTCCTCGGCCAATTCCACCGCCGGAGCCGTCGATGCTGAGATTAGCGATAAACCCAAAGCCAAATAAGGGTAACGTGCTTGCTAATAAGAGAGGGAAACCTCTCTTTTTCTATTGCCTTTTTATTGGTTTCGTTAGATACTCTTGTCAATGTAAAAACGGGGGTGCCTTCCATGAAATATTTACGGGTATTTGCTTTAGCGGTATTGGCGGGGGTCATGATTGCCTTGGGCGGATTGGCCTATGTCGCTTGCTGCGCTTATGAAACGACTGGGGTTGGCAAGATCCTCGGCTCCGTTCTTTTCTCCGCCGGATTGCTCTCGGTCTGCGCCTTTGGCTTATTCCTTTATACGGGGCGGATTGGCTACGCCTTCGAAAAGAAAGCCGATTATCTTTTAGCATTATTGGTCGGATATATTGGAAACATCATCGGCGCCTGCGGCATCGGCTATCTTTGCTTTGCGACCGCGCCGTTTACTTCAGGCAAGATGGGGGCGGTGGTGGAGAGTATCTCTTCCTCCCGCGACATTCTCAATCAAGGCGAGACTTGGTACAGCGCGCTGCTTTTAGGGGTCTTGTGCGGCATCCTTGTCTTCGTTGGCGTCGATCTCTTTAAACGGAAGCCCGGAGTCATCGGCACCATCGCTTTGATTTTGGCCGTCACGGTCTTCGTCGTCGGCGGGACGGAGCACTGCATCGCCAATATGTTCTACTTTTCTGCGGCCAACCATTGGAACGGCGGAACGCTCCTTGATATTGCCTTAGTGACGTTAGGGAATTCGCTGGGTTCGCTCTTCTATTGGGGCTTATTAAAACTTGGAGGCCTCATCGTCAAGGCGCCCGAAGCCAAGGCTTAAGCCCGATTTCCCCCTTAGGGGAAAGATTTTCATTTGACAAGTTAGCAGGCCGCTACTATTCTTATAGACGCGCCAATGAGGCGCATTTCATTCAAGTCTGGGGCGTTAGCTCAGCTGGGAGAGCGCCTCCATGGCATGGAGGAGGTCGAGAGTTCGATCCTCTTACGCTCCACCAGACAATAAAATTACCTCGACATTGTCGAGGTTTTTTATTTCTTTACGCCTAAGGAGTGGCTTGGCGGCCCTTTCGAAAACATCGCTTACGGCAATTTTCGCGACTTCCCTCCTTATGGGGATATGGTTTTCCTGTCTTTAACTTGTTAAACTTATCACTTAGGTTGATCCTTTTAGGATCACAAGGCCATGAAACTTCAATTGTTACGAAAACTTGATGATGTCTCGTTAAGGCCTTTTCAACTCTTTTTTCTAGCCCCCAGGAATTTTCCCCATGCTCTTTAAACGCACGGTCGCGCCCGAAATTAGCCATCCGGATCCCGATCCCAAGAAAGGCCTATCTTCCGCTGAAGTTCAGGAGCGGAAAGACAAAGGTCTCACCAATTCTGCCCTCGTCAAAGTTCAAAAGAGTTATGCCCAAATTGTTTTTTCCAATTTCTTCACCTTCTTTGGCTGCGTTCTGTTTGGCGTTTCCATCATCTTTTTGATTTTCCGCACCTACCTCATCAAGACCGGCCATGAAGATTTGGCCGCGGCCTATTTTGGCATCAGCAAGTTCTTCTACTTGGCTCCGTTAATCGTCAACATCGTCATCGGTACGATCCAGGAATGTCGCAGTAAACATGTTCTGGATAAACTTCGCCTCGTTTCGGACTCCAAATACACGGTGGTTCGGGATGGAACCGAAGTCAAAATCTCTTCGGAAGATATCGTGCTTGATGATGTCGTGAAACTTTCCTCAGGCGAGCAAATCGCCGCGGATATGCAACTCCTTTCCGGCTATCTTGAGGTCAACGAATCGCTGCTCACCGGCGAATCCGATGATGTCAAAAAGGAACCTAACGAAGGTCATGACGGTTTGCTTTCCGGCTCTTCCATCGTCAGCGGTTCCGGGTATGCCGTCGTGGTGGCGGTTGGCCGCGATACCTATGCGAACCGCCTTCAAAAGAAAGTAAAGAATATCGTGAAGAGCAAGTCCGAGCTCATGCGCAACATCTATGGCATCATCAACGCCATGTCGATTTTGCTCTTCATCATTGTCGGCGTCGTCGTTGGGACCATGGCTTACAAGATTTGGCGTTGGGGCGGCGACTCCAATGTCTTCATTAGCCAAGCCACTCGGGACTTCATTTCCCAGAACTATGGGCATGGGGTGCCCGCCTCGATTTCATTAAGCGATCCCTATTCTTGGTCGGTCATCATCACGACCGCGAGCGCCTTTGCTATCGGCGTTATTCCGACGGGCTTAGTGCTTCTCACCTCCGTCACCTTGGCCGTCTCGGTTATTTCGCTAGCGAAGCAGCACACCCTGATCCAAGAGCTCTATTCCCTAGAGAACCTCTCCCGCATCGATACGATCTGTCTCGATAAAACCGGAACCTTGACCGATGGTTCCATGAGCGTTGCCGAAGTCTTTTACGTGGACGATAGCGCTTCTAATCAGCAAGCGCTAGCTCGTCTACTAGCAGCCTTTTTAGGGGCCTTTGAGAATCCTAACGCCACCTCCTTGGCCTTGATTCAACGCTTTGGAACCTCGAAGGATCTCCCGATTCAAGAAGCTTTGCCGTTCTCGAGTTCTCGGAAACGAAGCGAAGTTATCTTTAAAGATGGGGGCGACGTTTGCTTGGGCGCGCCCGAGTACCTGCTCGAGGCCATAGATAAAAAGTGGCTCGATTTAGCCAACGCCAAAGCGGCTATGGGCTTGCGGGTTCTCGCTTTGACCCTCAATGGCAGAGCGGCCATGCTCCTTGCCCTCAAAGACAATATCCGCCCCTCGGCGCACGATACCATCGCCTATTTCAACGCCAATGGCGTCAGCGTCAAGATCATCTCAGGCGATAACCCGATTACCGTGCAGCAGATCGCTAAGGAATGCGGGGTCAGCGGGGCCGAAGCCGCCGTATCTTTGGAGAATGTCCCGCTGGAGCAAATGGAAGAATATGCCGCGAAATATACCGTCTTTGGTCGGGTGAACCCCGATCAAAAGGAAGCCCTAGTGGCGGCCTTACAGAAACAAGGCCACAAGGTCGCGATGACGGGCGATGGCGTCAATGACATTTTGGCGCTCCGCAAAGCCAACAGTTCGATCTCCTTCCATAACGCGACCGATGCGGCCAAAAGCTGCGCCGATGTCGTGCTCATGGACAATGACTTTGGCCACCTCAAAGAAGTCGTGACTCAAGGGCGCCGCGTCGTCAACAACATCCAGCGGACCGCCATCCTTTTCTTGATGAAGACCTTCTGCATTTCTTTGCTGGCTTTCCTGCTTATTCCCTTCCAAAAAGGCCAATCGGAATTCACGATCGAAAACATCTATTTGATGCAGACCGGCATCATCGCGATCGGCGGGCTGATGCTCTCGGTTGAAACCAGCAATAAACCTCTTACGGGGTCCTTCAAAACGACCGTTTATTCCCGCGCTCTCGCTAGCGGCCTCTTCATGTGCTTGGGCGCGCTCATCCCCTGCATCCTTAACGTCATTCCTTCGGCTAATGGCGGAACTCTCGTCAACAGCGATAACGCCCGCTCCATGATTTCGTTGCTCACGACCATCGCCGGGACCGTTGTCCTCGTCATGATGTGCTGGCCCTTCACCAAATACCGCGGCCTCGTTATTGGCGTCAGCACCTTCGTGGATGTCTTCTTGGCCTTGGCCCTTCCGACCGTCTATGTCGGCGGCCGTAGCTGGAGCTTTAAAGACGTGTTGTCCCATGGGGCGGATTCGGAATTGCTTCGCAATTTCTTTAACCTCCATAGCCGGGTTTTCACGGACCTCGGTTGGATCGAATGGACGACCATGGGGGTCTTTGTCCTCATCGGAATTCCGCTCTACCTTTTAGTCATGCACACCATCACGTTGATTCTAAATAAGGGAATTCTTAAAGCGGAAGAAGAAAAAGCGAAGCCCTAAAGCCTCGCTTGAAGTCATCCTTTTAACGTCGCCTCATTGATCGGAGACGACGTTTTTCTTAACCCGCTTAAAGTCGCGGTGGAGGCAGAAGATCAAAATCAGTTCCATCGTTCCTTCAAGAGCTAAGGAAGCACCGGCGAAGATCGATAGAAGGGCGGGACTATTGCCGTTAAGGGCATCGACGATGATCAAGGTTAAGCCTAGGCCAAAGAGAATGATGCCATTAAGAAGGTCTAGCCACCAGTTCTTCACGTGGAGGCGGCTAAGATCGATCGCATAGGCAATCTCCTCAACGCCCGAGAACATCAAATAGAACGAGCAGGTGTAAACCATGAAGTAGACGAAGGCACCCGGGTAGGACAGGATCAAAACGCCGACGAGCAGCATGAAGATCCCTCGGAGCAATAACCAAGCGTCATGGATGATGAACGACCAGAAATAGGCGAAGAGATAGAAACTGCCAAAGACCAAGCAGGTAATCCCGGCCACTAAGGTGAAGACGTCGAGGCTGATGTTGGTGAAGAAACACATGAATAAGCCGATGAGGATGAGAGCAATCGCGTCGACGATGCGGCGATTCTTCTCTTCGGTAAATGGATTCATAAGGAACCCCCCTTTGCGTTTCTTTTATAGAACCAAAAGGAGCCTCCGCCAATAGAGAGGCGCTAAAAATGCGACAAAGGGAGCGAAGTGTCGAAGAACGGCTTATTTCTTTTCGTCAGGACGGATCAGCCCCAAATTCACGTGGCAATAACCGCCAGGATTCTTGTCAAGATAGTCCTGATGATAACTTTCGGCGGGGTAGAAATTGTTCATCTGTTTGATCTCGATGACCCAGCCGGGCTTGCAGTGCTCAGTGAAATACATCTCGGCGGTCACGCCATCCAGTAGATCGGTGTAATAGATGCCACTCCGGTACTGATGGCCGACATCATGACCTTGCTGGTCGAGGGTATAGGGATCGACGAAGCGAAGATAATGCTCGAGAAGTTTGTCGAGGGAAATGAGGGCGTCATCATAGTCGATTTTGACGGTTTCGGCGTGGCTCGCCTTGCCGGACTTGAGGTCTTCATACTTGGGGAAAGCGGTGGTGCCGTTGCAATAGCCGACGGTGGTATCGAGGACGCCTTTGAGCTGTTTAAAGTAGGCTTCCACGCCCCAGAAGCAACCCCCAGCGAAGTAAATGGTCTTTTTCATAGCACTATACTAATCCTAACGGATAAAGATTACTTGAAGGACGATCTTTTTTCTTGCCTCTAGGAAAAAGCGGTGTACATTAGCGGTAATGAAACTCACCTCGACCGAAAAAAAAGAATACGACGAATATCTTCAGGAACTGATGCACGACCCCTATCTTTTGAGAATGAAGTGCTTTGTTCACCATCATAAAATGCGGACGTTTGACCATGTGGTCCGCGTGGCGGAAGAAGCCTATAAAATCGCCCAAAGACTCCCGGGAAAAGTCGATATGAAGTCCCTACTTCGCGGGGCCATGCTCCACGATTATTATCTCTATAACTGGCGCGACCACGAACTTTGGCATTATCACCATATCAAAAAGCATCCGAAAATCGCCTACGTGAATGCCTGCCGCGATTTCGATGACCTCAATAGCACCGAGAAGGACATCATCCTTCACCATATGTGGCCCCATCCTTTCTTGGCTTTGCCTCGCACTAGAGAAGCCTGGATCGTCATGATGGCGGATAAGATTGTCTCGCCGCGCGACCTCTTCTATAAAGGCCCGAAAATCGTCGAAAGCGTCGAGGATCAAAATGCAGCCTTCCTCGCTCTCCCCGTTCCGACGCATCACTAACTTTGCCCTAAAGAGAACCCTTAAGGGTTTTCTTTTTTATTTAGGCTAGTAAAATTGAAACTATGAAAAAAGTCAGCGTTAAGAAATCCCCTTTTGATAGTTTAAGCGATGAAACGAAGGCGAGCTTACTTTATGGCCATGGCGGCTGGCATACTGCCGGCATAGCTAAAAAGGGACTGGATCCGCTTGAAATGCATGATGGTCCTTTGGGGATTCGTTACCTCAAGGAAGAAGCGGGGATGACTCTCGATAAGACTTCCCCCTCGACCTGCTTTCCGGCGCCGTGCTTATTAGCCTGCAGCTTTAATCCGTCCCTCGAAGAAAAAATCGGAGGGATGATGGCCTTAGAGTGCCGCGCCCAAAAGACGGGAATGCTCTTGGCCCCGGGCGTCAACATCAAACGCAATCCCCTCTGCGGCCGCAATTTCGAATATCTCTCCGAAGATCCTTTGCTCGCTGGCGAAATGGCCGCGGGTTTCATTAAAGGTCTCCAAAATAATGGGGTTGGGGCTTGCTTAAAGCATTACGCCGCCAACTCGCAAGAGACCCAACGGATGATTAGCGATTCCATCGTCGACGAACGGGCCCTTCAGGAAATCTATCTGAAAGGTTTCGGCATCGCCATCAAAAAGGCTCAGCCTTGGACCGTGATGTCCGCCTATAACCTCGTTAACGGTACCTACTGCTCCGACTCCGATTATCTGCTCCGCGATGTCCTGCGCAAACAATTCGGTTTTACCGGTGCGGTTGTTTCCGATTGGGGCGGAACCAACGATCCGATCCTTTCGCATAACCATGGCCTCGATGTAGAAATGCCTTGCTTCGTTGACCGTCAGCAAGCGCTGCTTGACGCCCTCAAATCGGGCAAACTCACCCGCGAGAATTTTGATGAATCCGCTCAGCATGTTTACGAACTTCTCGAAAAAGCCAACGCCCCCAAGAAGGCTAAAGGTTTCACCTATGGTCAAAGCCATGCCCTTTGTCGGCAGGCGATCACCGAGTCGGCCGTCTTATTAAAGAACGATAACCATATCCTTCCGCTCCAGAACTACCGCGAAACCTGCGTGATTGGCGCTTATGCCAAAACTCCACGCATCCAAGGCAGCGGTTCTAGTCGCGTGCAAGCCCTTCAAGTCACGGATTTCATTGACTATATTGATGCCCGCCGTAAACCCGGGGACGAAGTGCCCTATGCTCCTGGTTATTCTCTCGATGGCAGCGCTAACGATGACCTGGCTTTCGCCGCTTTGGATTTAGCCTCAAGGACAAAGAACGTCCTCTATTTCATGGCTTTGCCAGCGAGCTACGAGTCCGAAGGCTTTGACCGCGAAGACATGGAACTTCCTGCCAATCAATTGGATTTGTTAAAACGTCTTTATGCCGTCAATCAGAATATCGTGGTGATCCTTAGCTGCGGTTCCCCGGTCGAATTGCCTTTTCTCAATGAGATCAAAGGTCTCTTGCTTGTCTATCTCACTGGCGAAGCTTTCGGCGAGGGCGTGGATGAGTTATTGCTCGGCAAAGTCTCGCCCTCAGGCAAACTCGCCGAGACCTGGCCGCTTCATTATTACGATGTGCCAACCCGCGACTTCTATCCGGGTCGCGACCGCCGTTCCCTCTATAAGGATTCCATCTTCGTCGGGTATCGTTTCTATGCGACGGCGGCTAAACCGGTGGCTTTTCCCTTTGGCTATGGACTTAGCTACGCGGATTTCAGTTATAGCAAACTCGTTCTCTCACGCCCACAGGTCAAAGATGCGAAGTTTACCGCGACGCTCAACGTCGAGAACCTTTCTTCTTTCTCCGCGAGTACTGTTCTCGAACTCTATGTCCACCCGATCCGCAGCAAAACCGTGAAGCCCATGCATGAGTTAAAGGCCTTCCAGAAGATCGCGCTCAAGGCTCATGGCAAAGCTAAAGTCGTCTTTGAACTCGACCCGAGCATCTTCGCCCACTATGACGTCCTTAGCCATAGTTTCGTCGTTGAAGGCGGCCAATATAAACTTGAGATCGCCAATGGGCCGCTTGAGGTCCTTTCGAGTGCTTCCATCCGCGTCTCCTCCGATTGGAAAGCGGTGGATCAGCGGAAGGATTTCCCCGATTATTTCTTCGTGGATGGCAAAGGCCTCGATGTTCCGGCCGCGGAATTCGAAAAACTTTTAGGCCATCCTCTTCCCCCGCAAAAGGATTGGAGCAAACGGCCTTACACCTTCAATTCGACGCTCAACGATATGCAAGGCACTTGGATCGGGCGCAAAGCCAAAGCCAAGGTCATTGAGAATCTTGAAAAGAACGCCAGCAACCCCCAAGAGAAGAAGATGTTCTTGGATGGGGCGATGACTTCGCCATTGCGCGCTGGTCAGATGGGCAACGTTCCGCATAACGTCATCGAATCGTTGCTGCTCGCGGCCAATGGTCATCCCATCAAAGGTCTGAACCATTATCTCTTCGGCAAGAAAAAATGATTCTCCTTTCGCTGGCGCTTTCACCCTTCTTTAAGCGGCCCTTCAAAGGTCGGCAAGACGGGACGCCTCTTTTAGCCTATTATCACGAAGACACCTATTCGGATTTAACGGCGACGCCTTTTTCCTTTTATAGCGGGAAGTGGCGGCTAAGGGGCTTCGTTTATGCCCCCAAAGGCCAAGCCATCAAAGGCCTTATCGTTTTCTTCCATGGGATTGGGGCTGGGCATTATGCCTATCTCATCGAGATTCATAATCTTGCCAAAGCCGGCTATCTTGTTTACGCCTATGATAATACCGCCTGCGGGCTCTCGGAAGGAAAAGACCTCAATAGCCTATCGACGGGCGTCCTGGATCAAAACGCTTTCTTCCGTTTTCTCGATAACGATCCTAAGGCCCAAGGCTTAACCCGTTACGCGGTCGGCCATTCCTGGGGCGGATTCCTCGCCTTGTGTGCCTTAAATCCGGCTTATCACATATCCAAGGTAGTTTCGTTAGCGGGTTTTGATTCGGTCTACAGCTTAGCTAGATCCCACTATCCCGCCATTCGTTTTGGGCGCTGGTTGGCCCTTGAGGTCCAATGGCTGAACTATGGTAAAGCCGGTTTGGTTTCCGGGCTGAAACTCATGAAAAAGACGACCTGCCCGGTCTTATATATTCAAGGGGAAGAAGATCAGATGGTTCCTTTTCAAGCGACGGGTCTTCATTTCCAAAAGGAATGCGCCGGCCATCCCAATATTCATTTCTTGTTTCGGCCTGGACTTGCCCATCAACCGTATTGGACCCTTGAAGGGGAAAAGTATGCCGGGCCGATCCTCGATGCCATCTGGAAAAGCGATTATCAACGCGACCTCAATTTCAAGATCGACTATGCCCGCTTTACCTCCGATGATCCCGCTGTTCTAAAAGCCATAATCGACTTTTTGGCGGAGTGAGGGTATATTACTTAGTGCTGCACTGGTGGCGGAATTGGTATACGCGCTAGTTTCAGGAGCTAGTCCCGCAAGGGGTATGAGTTCAACTCTCATCCAGTGCACCAAGTCCAATATGCGCTCGTAGCTCAGCTGGATAGAGTACAACCCTCCGAAGGTTGGGGTCAGGCGTTCGAATCGCCTCGGGCGCACCAAAAATTAAAGGCTAGAGTAACATCTAGCCTTTTCTTATGAACGGTGTCTCGATTGTCCTTACTCCGCGAGCAAGGTAAAATCATTCCTATGGAAAAACTCTTCATCCCCGAGGGCTATCATTCGCCCTTATCCCTCTATCAAACCGAAGAGGCGATTAAACTCATCAAAGATGTCTTTCAAAAGGAACTCAGTTCCGCCCTCAACCTGAAACGGGTAAGCGCTCCGCTATTCGTCGATGCCAAAACCGGGCTTAACGATAACCTTAATGGCGTCGAACGCCCGGTCGCTTTCGACGTGAAAGACCATCCTTCCGCCCATCCGGAGATTGTTCAGTCGCTCGCCAAGTGGAAACGTTACGCCTTAGGCCGTTATGGCTTTCCGTTACATGAAGGCCTCTATACCGACATGAACGCCATCCGCCGCGATGAAGATCTCGATAACATTCATTCGGTCTATGTTGACCAATGGGATTGGGAGAAAGTGATCGCTCCTGTCGATCGCAATTTAGCCTATTTGGAGGGGGCCGTGCGTGCGATTTTCACCGCTTTAAAGAACACTGAGACCTACCTTTCGCTGGTTTATCCTTATATCAAACCCGAGCTTCCTCAGGAGATTTTCTTCATCGATTCGGAAGCTTTACGGATCCGTTATCCGGGTAAGAGCGCCAAAGAAAGGGAACACCTCATCTGCCAAGAAAAGAAAGCCGTCTTCATTGAGCGGATCGGTTGGCCTTTAGGGGACAATAAACCTCATGATGGACGGGCTCCCGATTATGATGACTGGAACCTCAATGGTGACATTTTGGTGGACTACCCGTTGCTCAACCTTGGTCTTGAACTTTCCTCAATGGGCATCCGCGTCGATGCCGAAGCGCTGCAAAAGCAATTGAGTTTCTCTAAACAAGAAGCCCGGCTCAAACTTCCTTTCCAGCAAGCGATCCTGGATAACCGCGTGCCCTTAACGATCGGCGGGGGTATCGGCCAATCCCGACTCTGCCTTTATTTCTTAAGAAAAGCCCATATCGGCGAAGTTCAATCCGCTTTGTGGAACGAAGCGACGATTGAGGAGACGGCAAAGCACGGGATCACCTTGCTTTAAGGAACCCTCTTTTCTTCGATGAAAAGAGAAAGAATTGAGACTTTAAAATCTTCGCGTTTCCTTTTTCCTTGGCTTATCCTATAATTCTTTTCGCGCCCGTGTGGTGGAATTGGTAGACGCAAGGGACTCAAAATCCCTCGAATGCATAATTCATGCCGGTTCGATTCCGGCCACGGGCACCATCTCGAAAAATAAGCCAGATCGTCATGATACGGTCTGGCTTTTATCATGCTCTATAGTTATGGGATGACATATTCTCATGGAAAAAGGAAGAGGCCGAGGAACAAACGTTTTAGGAAAAGTTTGGAATCCTCTAAGAGACAAATGGCTTGAACAACTTAGGGTTATTTCAAATAGTCTTTGAGAATTCTGTATATCTTAGGAAGATCGTCACAGACCAAATCTCGATAATCGGAAAAATCAACAGTTTCGTATTCGTGAATGACATAGTCGCGAAAATGAGCCATGGCTTTGAGTTTTAGATTGGGATGTGAGGCGACGAAATCGGAACTTAGTCCTTGGCTCATCTGGCGTAAATGATTTAAGCGGAATCCGATAGCATCTAATGGCTGCCTATTGCTTTCGGGATCAGAGAAATTGACTCGTTCAGCATAAGAAAAGATTAATTCGAGGTCGGTGACCATCATTGTGACGTAGTAGCGGTCATCTTTGACATTATCCATAAATTTTGATCCCGGTAGCCAAAATTTCATTAAGGAAAGCCGGATCTTTTAATATTCCATCAATCTTGAGGAGATCCACTTTTTTATGGAGAGCCTCAGAGAGTTCACCTTCAAAGAAGATAAGATCAAGCCCTTTTAATGAACCGCCAAAGAGAAGGTCAACGTCCGATTTGGGGGTGGCCTTATTCTTAGCATAGGAACCAAAAAGATAGAGAAAGGAAACTTCGGTTTTGGAATATTTGTGAGTAATGGCTAAAACAATATCGATGAGAACGTCTTGAGCATAAATGCCCTGTTCAGGAGAATAAGGTTCATAGGCAGTCAGCTTTTCTACGATGGTTTTATCAAGAAAACTTTTTTTCAAACCGATCTCATATTCATGATTTTGATACGTGCGAAGAGAAATTCCGACAAGGCTGGCGGCTTCACGTTGCGTTAAATGTTTTTCTAGGCGTAGTTCTTTAATTTTCACGGCTTTATTTTACTGCTTGATGCGTATTTAAACAAATAGAAAACCACCAAATATGCATATCATTAAAAATAAAAGACACCAAATATGCACAATGTAAAGAATAACTATATGCATGTCATCATGATACGATTCACTGGATCGGCGGTCTTCGAGGCCAAGGACAAACAGGCGGCTAGATTTTGTGCAGTATGGTCATGGCCAGATCGATGGCAGTTTTTTTCTTTTCGCCAACATAGGAATCGATAAGCTGAAGCAAAGCATCAAAATCGGGATCAGCGGATGCCGATAGGGGGGGATTCGCCAGTAAAGCATCAATACTCACCCGATAAACGTGGCTCATCATAATTAAGACGGCCAAAGAGGGTTCCGACCGGTTCGTCTCATAATTCGAAAGACAATAGGAGTTAACCCCGAGAGCGTGAGCGGCCTCTTTTTGAGTCAGCCCAGCCTTTTTCCGATAATAGACAAAATAGGTTCCAAAATCCATGATTCTATTCTGAAATAAAGATGTAAAAAATACAATAAAATATATCAAATTGTCAAAGAAACATGATTGTGTTATGAATAGTTTAAGAACGAAATAAAACTGTCTCATGGCTAAAGCCACGGGCAATCCTTCCAAGGGGAAAATATGATTTACTTCACCAGCGATTTGCATTTGGGTCATCGGGCAATTATCCGCATGACAGGACGGCCATTTCTTGATGTTACGGAGATGAACGAAACGCTCATCAAACGCTATAACGACCGCGTTCATGCGGACGATACCGTTTATCTTCTTGGCGACCTGAGCTTCCGCATTCCAGTGGAAGAAGCCAACGCTTTGATCGCTCGTCTCAATGGCAATAAAATATTTATCGCGGGAAACCATGATGCCCAGTATCGCCGAGATCTCTTTACCGACGTCGGCGATTATAAAGCTGTGGGGTTGGACGGTTTCTATTGGGTGATGATGCACTATCCTTTGGCCGACTGGAACCGCAAATTCCATGGGGCAATTGATCTGCATGGACATTGCCACGGCCATAAAGAAGACAACGAAAAAAATCGCCATGATGGGTTGCTTCGTTATGACGTGGGAGTGGATGCTAACGACTTTGCCCCAGTCTCTATCGTCGAAATTGAAAAATTCTTTTTCTTAAGAAATGGTATCCCCCATTCGGGAGATTGAACTTTATTTTTTCTTGTCTTCGGGTTTCACCGCTAAGAAATGAGCGATGGTTCCAAACATCTTTTCGGGATCGATAGGTTTAGAAAGGTGAGCGTTCATTCCGGCCGCCAGACAATTCTCAATGTCGCTTTGGTAGGCGTTTGCCGTCATGGCAACGATAGGAACGCTCTTGGCATCGGGGCGCGGCAAGGAACGGATGATTTTGGTTGCGACGAGGCCATCCATGATCGGCATGCGCATATCCATGAGAATCAAATCGTAATAACCGACGGGGCTAACTTCAAAGAGGTCGCTGCCTTTTTGGCCATCGGCAGCCCGCTCCACAAGGTAACCTTTATCTTTTAATAAGGTCATGGCGATGTTGGCGTTGAGGTCATTGTCCTCGCACAACAAAATCCGTTTTCCGGTTTGAAGAATGGTGACGTTTGCGGGCGGAAGAATCACAGTCTCTTTGGGTTTTCGGTCGGTCGGCATGGCGGGGATAGTGATGATCATGGTGGTGCCTTTATCGGGAACGCTATCAACATGAATGCTTTCGCCCATGAGCTCGACGAGGTTATGAACAATCGCTAAGCCCAAGCCCGTGCCTTGGACTTTGGAGCCGCCTTCATTCTCCTGAGTGAAGGGATCAAACATTTTTTCTTGGAATTCGGGGCTTATGCCTTTGCCGTCGTCCTTGGCGGTGAAAATCAAATCGGTCGGTCCGTTTTTGTTCGGGACAACAACGCAATCCAAGGAAATGGAGCGACCCTGGGGGGTTAATTTCACGGAATTGGAGAGAATGTTGAAGAAGATCTGATTCATACGAATCGGGTCGAGAAGATAGGCTTGTTTGCTGGAACAGCCCGTGATGGTGAAACTCTGAGACTTAGCGGTCGCTAGCGGAACAATGATGGCGTGAAGCGATTCTCCTAAGGCCGCGAGAGTATAGGGTTCGGGGTGAAGTTCCATCATGCGGCTTTCTCCTTTGTTGAGATCCAGGATGTCATTCACTAGAGAAAGCAAGAATTTGCCGCTCGTGGCAATGTCGTCCAAATATTGGGTGGTGGCGGGCGGGTTCTTTTCGCGTTGGGCTAGGATGGTATTGCCAATGACCACGTTGAGAGGGGTTCGAATGTCGTGAGACATCCGTGAAAGGAAATCATTCTTGGCTTTGCTGGCTTCTTTTTCTTTAGCGATGCTCTGACTGAGGCGGCGGTTAGCGATCACCATCCAGGTGATGTCGAAAAGGGCGAGCAAGATGAGCAAGGCAACGATGGTGATGGTGAGCCACAGATCGGCGTTGGTGTTGTGGTAGCTGCTTAAGGGGACGACGGTGACGGAACGCCAGTCTCCATTGACGGACAGGGGGTGGTAATAAAAATGCAGGGCCGATCCTTCGAGTCGTTGTAATAGAAAGTCATTTTACCTTGGGTTCGGAACTCGTTGGCCAAAGCGTTTTTTTTCATCGAAAGTCAAACCATTATAGTCTCGGAAATACTTAAAGAGGTTATCGGTGAGAAACTCGGTTGAGCCAAAGAGATAATCCCCATTGTTTTTCACGATGACGGAGGCTAAATCGCTAAAGCCGGAATCGGAATCGAGCAAGCTGGTAATTTTCGAACTTTGAAAAACGAGCAGGAGGGTGTAGGTGCTTTTCCTGGTAGCGGAACCGCTATCGACGAGATCGACATGTCGGTAAAGGGCAAAGCTTTTGTACTTGGTGAAATAATCGGTGAACTCAGCCGTGCAAAGAATGGTGACGCCTGCAGGATCGGTTTCGGTGAAGATTTGTTTGAAGGAATCATAGCCGCTGGAGCAATCGACGGCCAGGGTATCAACTGCCCCATTTTTTAGGGCGACAGCAGTACCTTTTGAATTCGTGCCGACGAGCTCATAGTGGCTATCGAGACGGCTATTAGATTCACCGAGCTCTTCGAGGGCTTCGCTGAGGGTCATCGTCTTGCTCACCATCATCTCGCTGCCGGTCGTTAGGGCTAGTACCTGATCATCGACCGTTTTATTCTGATATTCCAAAAAGGTCGAGGCTACCCGGGCCGATGAGGCGTTGACATTGGTGATTTCCCCAACGTTTTGGTCATTGATTTTATGCCGGTAATTCGAAGTGAAGAAGGTCGAGGCGACAATGATGGCCGCGACAAAAAGAAAGTTTGTGAAAATGATCAAGGCCGCAGCGAGACGGTTATGATGGGGGCGTTCAGTTGATTCGGTCTTTTCCTTCATGAAATTTCGTTAAGCTCCGGTTGATGCCGTTGTTGGAACCAAGGCGGTTTCTAGTTGGGCCATGAATTCATCGAGGGTGTACATCCGGTCGGTCGGATGAGGACTGACCCATTTTTCGGTGTTGTTATCCTTGCTGATAGCAATGAGAACGGGGGTGATCGTGGTATAGAAATTGTAATCGAAAGTCACTTGGCCAACTTGGCAGGCGCGGTTGGCAGGGACATGAAAGTTCTCGTTAAGGTAATCCATGACGTCGCTGGTATTAGGGAACCAGCCGGCCAGAGGGGCCATCATTTTGTTGACGGCTTTACTGAAGATGTAATTCAAGAACTCGAGGGACCAAGCTTGATGGACGCTTGAAATCGCTTTGTTGATGGAGATACAGGTAGAAGGGGAAAGATAGGCATAGCCCCCTTCATCGCCTAAGGGTGTGGCAATAAACTCATATTCACGGTTCATGTGGTAATCTTCGATGTACTGATTGAGACGAGCTTTTAAGGAGAAGGTTCGGGGAATGAAAGCGACCGAGCCGAAATACGAACTATCGCTGACGGAGATAGTGGTGCCGGTTGTCGAGGATCCACCGATCGACTTGATTCCCAAGAAGGATTGACAGGCAACATCTTCGCTATCCTTGATGAAGGAACCATAGATCTTTTTGACCTTCTTATACTCGTAGTATCTGCTGCTGACTAAGCTATAGAAGCGCGAGATCGCTTCGCGGAAGACTTCGCTGACCCCGGCGGTGCGATTGACGACTCTCGTATAAACGGTCGAATCAGTCGCGTTAGCGATCAGGTTGGCGATATAGGGGTAGAGAAAGGTGATGCCAAAGGAACCGGGGTTACCCTGAATTGGAGTGTAACCATCGGCGTAGAGTTTTTCGCAGGCTTTCGAGAATTCGCTCCAATTGGTTGGGGTAGCGATGTTCCGATCTTTTAAGAAGGTGGTGTTGACGAAAAGACCACGGCCTTCGCAACCTAAGGGAATGGAATAAAGGCCGCCATCAGTGTCGGTCAGATTGGCAATGATGCCATTGAAACAATCGTTAAGGTTTAGCTGCGATCCCTTGGAGTTTAAATCGAGGCAATAATCACGGAATTTTTCGTTTCCGCCTCCCGTTTGACGCCATTATTGATGAATAAATCCACGGAAGGGGTGGTATTCGCTAAGCGGGCCGCCATCGAATCGGCGTAGTTTTGAACATACTCACAGTTGATGCTGACGTTGGGATAGATCTTTTAAAATACGACCGCGGCTTTCGGCAAAGCAGAAAAGGAGGCGGTACTGCCGCAAAGCTGCAAGGTCACTGGCTCCTCGCCCAAGGTCGTGTTTTTAGAATAACCCGACGAGACGTTTCCGCCACAGCTGACTAAGGTTAAAAGGCAGTACTAAGCCAAAGCAGGCAAGAATGAGATGCTTTTTCATAAGTCCTCCTTTTCACCTCGTAATGGGGTGATACCAATGGTGGTCGGATCGAAACGAAGGAAGTAAATCTTGGAAAAAGAAAGGGATCGTGAAGGGATTATGCTTTCTTTTGCAGCAGCGTTTCGTAGAGTTCTGCCGGGACGGGTTTACTGAAATAGTAGCCTTGGGCATAATCGCAATGGAGCCTTTGAAGGAACTCGACTTGGCTCTTGGTTTCAACGCCTTCCATCACGACGGGGATCTCGAGGGCACTCGCCATCTGAATGACGCTTGCGAGAATGGTCCGGCTCTTTTTCTCTTGGGATTCATTGACCAAGAAGTTCATGTCGATCTTGAGGACGTCGAAGGCGATGTCTTTCAAGGCGTTAAGCGAAGAATAACCGCTGCCGAAATCATCCATGAGGACTCGGAAGCCCGCTTCGTGGAGGGCAGAAACCTTCTGCTCCATGATCTTCGGGTTTTGGACGTAAAGGCTTTCGGTGATTTCGAGTTTCAACAAATTCGCCGGAATATTGTATTTTTTGATGAGCGCTTTTAAGGAGGAGACGAGTTCGGGGTTATAGACATCGGCCCGTGAGACGTTGACCGAGATTGGGAAAGGCTCATAGCCCCGATCGATCCAATCCCGCAGATGGGCGCAGACCAGTTCCCAGACATGGTGGTCAACCGCGCCGATCAAGCCGTTTTTCTCAAGGACCGGTACGAAATCCCCTGGGGAAATCCAACCCTTTTCGGGGTGATTCCAACGGACGAGAGCTTCCGCTCCGGCCGGTTTTAGGGTCTTCAGGTCATATTGGGGCTGAAAGAATGTGACGAATTCGCCTTCTTCAAGCGCTCGGCGAGATTCGTTGACAACCCATTGGTCGTTTCGGGCTTTATCCGAGAAGGACTTCTCATAATAAACGAAGGACGTCTGCGGCCGGCGTTTGCACTCTTTGGCGGCCAAGCACACACTGTCGAACATGCGATCGACCCCTTGGCCATAGTCATCGATGACATAAATGCCCCAGGTGGCGGAAACACGATACTCGGGGTTGAAGGCGGCTAAGGCTTGGTCGACAGCGTCGATGAGCCGCTGAACATCCTTAGGATCGTAGGGGATGCATAAGCAGAAGACATCGGCGTTGATTCGGCCATAAGTGCAATCGGAATAGCGGGTGGCTTCTTTCGTGAAGAAATTAGCGAGGAACACCAAAAGCTTATCCCCGCCATCTTCGCCCCAGAAAGCGTTATAGACCTGAAAGTAGTTGATGTCGAAATGGAGCAAAGCGAAGGTTTGATCGCGGTGGGCATCGAGAAGTTCCCTCGTTTTCACGAAGAAGAAACTGCGGTTATAGATTCCGGTCAAGGAATCGTATTCGTAGAGGCGCTTCATCTGGTTGAGCAAATAGAATTGGCTCCGCTGAATGACGTTCTTTAAACGCGTCAACAGGGTTAAAGGTTCATAAGGTTTCGTGACATAGTCCCAAGCCCCAATCGCTAGGATTGCCTGTTCGGTTCCGGCTTCGGAAGAGGAAGTTACGGCGATGGTCGGAATGGAAGAATAAGAGCTTCTCGCTAAGGCCTTAAGGAAGGCATAGCCATCCATGACGGGCATGACAATATCAAGCAAGATAGCTGCGGTATCGGGATTTTCGGCCAAGCGTTTGAGCCCCTCTTTGCCGTTAGCGGCTTCAAGCGGTTCATAATCCTTGCTCAAAATGCCTTTCAAAATTGAGCGGTTGATGGGCTGGTCTTCGATGATCAGGACTTTCAAGCGGGGTTCATTCATTGTTTTCCACCTCCGGTCGGAGGGACGGGTTTGTTAGCGTACATCCGCTGGTCGGCTAAGGCGACGAGTTTCGTCCAAGCTAAGCCTGGACCAACCTCACAAGAACAAGCGGTGCCTAGAGCGTAGGCATAAGGAACGGCGGTTTGATTCTTTAGAGAGATGCTTAAGGGAATTTGTTTGGCGGCTTCAGTAATTTCTTTAGCAAAAGCGCCGAAGTCTAAGCCGACAGCGACAATCAAGAATTCATCGCCGCCGAAGCGAACGACGAAACGTTCTTTGCCTTTCTCATGGCAATTGAACCGTGCTTTCCAAAACTGGGCAGTTCGTTTCAAAATCTCATCGCCAACCACGTGGCCGTAGGTATCGTTGATGCGCTTAAAATTATCGACATCGAAGAAAGCGACGCCGACATTGATATTCGGATCTTGGCAGCACTGGAAGGAAGGCAAGAAATCTTCTTCGAGGAAGCGGCGGTTATAAACGCCGGTCAAGGGGTCGGTGACGAGGGCAATGTTGTAGTGTTTAATGAAATCGCCAAGGACGGTCCGCTCATCGCTATCGAAAACGAAAGTATCGGTGATATCTTTGATTTTCTCTTCCACGCAATCGCGGCCATCGACGCAGAGATAGCGAGACTCGACCCACAAGATGCGCTTATTCAGAAAATCGATCTTGTAGTATTGACCTTTGCTTTGAAGGGCTCGCATCGAGGTGCAGTTTTCGCAGCGTTTGTTCCGTCCAAGCAGTTCGTGGCAATAGGCGACTCTGTCCACTTCCGAAGGCGGGAAAAGGACTTTGCGTTCGGCGGGGGAAACCAAACGCACGATGTCGTAATCACCGGCGACGATTTTTATTTGCTCTTCGACTTCTTGTTGCGTGAAGTTCTTTTTCATGACTTTACCTAAGAAGAGCGATGAGCTCGTCTTTCTTCGCCATGAGCTTGGCGTAATTGCTATCGACGTTATCGCGTTTACCGATCCGTAAGGGTTCCACGATGGCACAGGCTAAATCGAATAAAGGGGTGAGCCCCATATTGCCGAGCATGCCCTTTAACGTATGGGCGCTTTCGAAAGCCCCTTTCAGGTCATTGGCTTTCAACTGTTTGCCAAGTTCTTCAAAGGCGGGTTCAGCCGGAACTTGGGCGAGCAAGGTGACGTAAAAAGTCGTGTCATTCAAAAAGCGAGGCATGGCTTCGTCGATCTGGCAGCCGCGGTCTTTTAAAGCCGCGATAATCTGGGCGGGATTTTTGTTCATTTGGAATTATTATATCAAAAAGTTATTGTGAATAAGTTTTTTCTTAAGAAAAAAAGCCCCGCGCGAACATGGCGGGGCTTCGGACTACAAATTATTTTTTCCGCATCTTCCCCTTGAGGGAGTGGACGCGGATCGAACCGCCTTGGGTTTTCACCAGGCCGTTAGCGTAGTCGATGGCTTCGGCTTGTGTGTCAAAGAGCTTAATCGCGACATCGCCTTTGGCCAATTTGACTTGCCATTTGCCATCCTTATCGCGTTTTGCGACGTGATAGATGCGGGCATCGGCATCATTTGGGGCCGGCTTAGCTTCGACTTTCGGGGCGGCGTCTTTCTTCACTTCTTTTTTCGGAGTCGCTTTCTTGGATTGGGGTTTCGCCGTTTCCTTTTCCGCTTGCTTTTCGACCGGTTTTTCGGGGGCTTCTTCTTTAGCGGATTCTTGATGAGGCTCTTCGGGTTTCGCTTCGGACTTCTCTTCCGGTTCTTCGGCTTTTTCTTCGGAAGCCTTTGCACTCACTTCGGTCGGCTCTTCAGCCTTGGCTTCTTCTTTGATGCCTTTTCTAAAGGGAATGTTATGAACCACTAAGAAGAGGTAAGCAAGAAGGAAAGTGCCGATGATGGCGGCCGCGACGATGAAGTAGTTCATCCCGCGGTTGAAATCAAAGAAGCCATAGGGATCATCGATAACTTTGGCAAGGACTAACGGGATAATGACCGCGCAATAGAGAACGACGGAACTCAGACCCAAGAAGGACCAAGTCCATTTGAGCTTAGGCTCACGTTCAAAGGCCAAGAAACTAAGAGCCGCTAGCACGGGGCAGATGGTGTGAAGCCATAAGAATCCGGTCCACCCGATGACAAAGTCGAATTTGATGGGGTTGCTGGTGGGAAGCAATACCGCCCAAGCAATCAGAAAAGTGACAAACACCGAAATGGTCGCGGCGTATTTTAAAAGAACCGCGCCTTTAGCGAGTTTGCCTTTCTTTAAGGCGACGAGGTCAGCGATCACCATGACCAAAGCAGCTAGCGTCAGCAAAATGTTGCTGAGGTTAGTAAAGTGATCGAAGAAATTCACCAAGATTTCTTTTTCAATTCCTCCGGCATAGCCGATCAAGGTGTTGCTGAGGGCAAAGCCTTCCATGCCCAAGATCAAGAGATTGAGCACAAGCGAAATAACGTAATCACGTTTTTTCATAAAATCCTTCCTTTTCTACCTTATATCCTAGCGAATTTATCAATTCCCGCAACCCCTTCTTTTACCGCTAAAATTTGCATTTTTGGCATAATATGTGGCCAAATCTTGGGGCAAAACTATTAACAAGATGTTAAAATACTAAACATGAAAAACGTCAAAACGACCTGGAAGGAAAAAATCTTCTACGCCTTCGGTAACATGGGGAGTTATATCCTCTGGGCATTTATTGGCGTCTATTTGACCATCTATGTGACGGAATGTTTACAGCCGGGGGATCCTCTCGTCAATCTTTTAGGTTACATCACTTTGGGCTCGCGGATCTTCGATGCCTTTAGCGACATTTTGATGGGCATCCTCATTGAAAAGACCCATAGCCGTTTTGGCAAAGCCCGTTTTTGGTTTGGAATCTCGATCATTCCGCTGGTCATAGTCTTCTTCTTTCTCTTTTTCGTCTCCGGCCTTGATAAGGTGGCGGCCATCGTGACGATCTCCATCCTTTATTTCTTGTTCACCGTCGTCTTCTACACGATGAACTGCGTCGGTTTCAATGCCATGCTCCCCCGCATCAGCAGCGATCCTTACGATCAAAGCAACGTCTGCACAGTCAACTCCGTTTTCACCAGCATCGGGGGGTCTCGTCACTGCCGTTGGGGTCACGGTCTTAAACTGGTTAGGTGGAGAAGCTAACCAAAACGCATGGACCATCTTCGTGCTTTGCCTCATTGGGGTGTGCTTGGTCGGCGAGATTCTTTGTTTTATCTTCGTTAAGGAAAAGCCCGAAATCGTCGTGACCTCAAAACGGCCTTCCCGTCAGGACCTTCATCAGGGTTTAAAAGCGCTTTTCCATACGCCGTATTTCTATATTGCCATCGCCATGTTCACCCTGAATTACTACAATTCGTTATCGGTGGTGGGCATTGGCAAATATTACGCCCAGTATGTCCTCGGCAACGAAAACATCTTCAGCCTTTTTGGCACCGTCCCGATGGTCACGATGGCCATCGGTCTTCTTTTGACGCCCCTCTTCAGCAAAATTTGGAGCAAACGCGTCGTCCTCGTTCTGGCGGTGTCTTTCGTGTGTTTGGGCAATATCGCCGGTTCCTGCTTTCCCTTCTCGTTCTGGGCCGGGTTTGTCGGCGTCATGATCAAAGGCTTTGGCTCCGCGGTTTTAATGAGCCAGCTCTTCACCTTGGCTCCGGAGGTCGTCACCTATATCGAACTCAAAATTGGCATCCGGGTCGAAGGCCTCGCCGCCAGCGCCAACAGTTTTGGCCAAAAGATTGGTAGCGGCCTCGGCACGGCGGTGGTCTTTTGGGCATTATCGATCTGCGGCTATGTGGCGAAGGCAAAAACTCAAAGCACTGGGGTCATCTATACCTTTATCACCTTGTACTGGTGGGTTCCGACGGCCGCGACTTTGATTTTGCTGGTCTTGGCTTGCTTCTGGAATATTGAGACGAAGATCAAAGCGCTGCAAACTGCGAAAGCCTTGCCTGCAACTTCGAGTGATAATGCAACCAAGGAAGCATAAAATAACCTTATGATTTGGATCTTGATCGTCGGTTGTATCCTCCTGGCCCTCGTCTTGCTTTATTTTGGTTTCGGTTATATCTTCCTTGCCAAGTTTTTCCGCCGCAGCAAAAAACCGCTGAAATTTAAAGATAATCTCGGAGAAAAATATGACTTCTCCCCCGATTTGGATTGGCTGACTTCGCCCGATAAAGAGGATCTTACCTATCCCTGGCGGAAGAAACTGCAACGGGCTCGGCTAATCCCGTATCATGGCAGCCATAAATACTTGATTTGCATCCATGGTTTTAAAGGCAGTTTTGGCGCTCATTCCCGCATGAACAAAGCCTTGGCCAATGCTTTAAAGGCCAACGCGCTGCTTTTAGTCCTTCGCGGCGATAAAGAATCGGATTGGTCCTATTGCTCTTTGGGCAATAAAGAATGCGAAGATTTGCTCCGCTGGATCGACTTCATCAAAAAACGCGATCCCGAAGCCCGCTTCTACATCTGGGGTGTTTCGATGGGCGCGGCCATCAGCATTTTCGCTAGCGATCACTATGGCCCCGAAGTCTTGGGCGTCGTGGCCGATTCCGGTTTTGGTAACCTCCAAGAGCAGATGGACGATCTCTTTCGGGCTCGGCTCCATGGCTTGGCCCCGTTCTTTGAATTCCCGGTCAAACTTGCTTACCAATCTCACTTCCTGGTTCCGATGGACCAACATACGGATGCAGCCTTAAAGCATACGCATACCCCCTTCTTTTTCATCCATGGCGAAAAAGATACCTTTGTTCTTCCAAAGAATTTTCATCACAATTTGGAACTCGATCCGAGTCCCTCTTGGTTCATCAAAGATTGCCCGCATGCGGTCGGGGACGTCGTCGATAAAGACGAGTACTTCGACAAGGTGTCTCGCTTCTTCTTAGGACTTAAAGATTAGTTTTTGGCGGGAGCGGAAGTTTCGGGTAATTTGTCGAGCCAAAGCGGGGTCACGATGAACTCCGATTTTTTAAGGCCGATTTCCGCCGGGAAACTGAGCTTGTAGGCATTGAGATAAAGCCGCTTGGCGGTATTGTCAGCAAAGCGCTTATCGCCTAGCAAAGTGTAGTTCAAGGATTTCAAGGCCAAACGGATCTGGTTGTGGCGACCGCTGCCAATGGAAATCGCTAAAGCCGTGCCGATTTGAATGTAGTTTGAAGCGGCGATGTCGGTGATGGCAAGTTTGCCATGTTCAGCATCGCTAACGCTGACACGGGGTCCCTCTTCGAGAAGATATTGCTCGACATGATGAGCTTCGCCCAACGGGATTTTTTCTTGGATGACCGCCTCATAGAAACGGCCAACTTTCCGAGCTTCAAAGGCGGCTTGAAGACGTTCCTTGACTTCCGGCTTTTTAGCAAAAATCATCACGCCTGAGGTTTCGTAATCGAGGCGGTGAACTACCAAGACCTTTTCGTGGTTGCGGTTGGCCCGCCATTGCAGGTATTGGAACAGATTGTGGGTGAAGGTCGCCGGGTCATTGGTGCTCACTGAAAAGACATCGCGTTTCTTATAGACCACAACGATATCCTCGTCTTCATAGAGGACATCATAGGGGGCTTTATTGTTTTGGGGCATTCGAGTCGCTTTCTGAAGGCTTAACCGGTTCGGCGGGTTTGCTCTCTTCTAAGAGCCCCGGGATCGGGTGGACGTAGTGATAGAAACCTTCGAAGACATAGATCGCGCCTAAATAAGTGAATAAGCAGCCCATACCCATCTGATAATAGAAGGTACCGATGCTCTCTAAGCCGATAACAAAGGCGATGATGGCGAGGGTGGTGGAAGCGATAGCCGCGGGTAGTATGAGACATTTATCGAGCCAAGAGTTCTTGGCCTGGCGTTTCTTCGAGGCGAGCAACCAAATGAAATCGCCGATGCCTAAAGGTCCGCCAAAGATCGTGATCCAAGTGAAGATGGTGCCGCGGCGAAGAGTCATCGCCCAAATGTTCGTGAGGGTCAAGATGCCTAAAACGAGGAAGAGAATGGCAAAAATAAAGAGTTCGCCCGAATAAATCAGCTTGGCTTTCTTATTCGGATCCATCGGTTTTTTCGTGGGTTTAGTTTCCATAACGCTCCTATCTTAGAAGAAGTCGACCCTCTTAACAATGATTTCGCCGTATAATTTATAGCCAAAGAGGAAAAAACACATGATTGTTCTTTCGATTAAGGACTTCGGCGATATCAGCATTGAACTCGACTATAAGAACGCGCCAAACACCTGCGCGAACTTCGTCGATTTGGTCAACAAAGGCTTCTATAACGGTTTGATCTTTCACCGGGTTATCCGCGGCTTCATGATTCAAGGCGGCGATCCCGAGGGCACCGGTATGGGCGGACCGGATTATGGCATTAAAGGCGAATTCCGTTCGAACGGTTTTCCCAATGCCTTATCCCATAAGCGCGGGGTCATCTCGATGGCCCGGGCTCAGGATCCCGATTCCGCGGGCAGTCAGTTCTTCATCTGTGATAAAAACGATGAATTCCTCGATGGCAATTATGCGGCTTTTGGCCACGTGGTGTCCGGACTCGACGTCGTTGATAAAATTGCAGCAGTAGCGAAAGGCGCCAACGATCGTCCCTTAAAACCGGTCGTGATTGAAAAAGCGGTGGCGGTCAATGAGCCGAAACCGAATCCCCAAGTGATTCGCTAAAAAGAAAAATGAGCCCCGAAAACGCTATGAATTCGGGGCTCTTTTTTTAGTTGGAGGAGCTGGAAGAAGATGACGTGAACTTACTGAAATCCGGATAGTTGAGGGTGACGTCGCTATAAGAAAGGTTCGCTTCGTTAGGGACCCAACTCTGATATTCATAATCGCGGACCATCAGGTTAGAAGAGAAACGATATTCGCAGGTCGTGGTTGAGGAAGAACCATTGCTTGTCGTGGTGGTCTTATAAGACATAAAGAGTTCACCCGCGCCATTGCTGCGGTAACTCTCATCCGAAATCGAAGTGCCATGGCTCGCGCTCGTATTGCCTTCAGTGCCAAAAGCACTTAATTCCGTCGCGATTTCTTGGCCGCGGGTTTGGACCTCTTTGATCAAGAAAGTATCCGGATAAGGGGTGATCGTTAAGAAGGAACCGCCATTGGCTTCCTTCACCATGGCGTTAACGGCTTCGCCGAAGCTGCCGTTATAGACCTCGTAGGTCATCGTGTGAGTCGATGTGCTATTCGAGGAAGAAGTGACATCGCGGGCGGTATAAATCGCATTGTCCTTTTTAAAGGCCCAATAGGAATTGGAACCGAGGGTGTCTTCATAGAAAGAGTTGGTTGTATCGTAGGTGATGTCATCGGTGTGACTGCCGACGAGAATCAGCACTAAGATCGGCTGGGTGTAGGTGGCGTGATAGGCCGCCGGTAACGGATTTCCCTTGGCTTGGGTATTGATGGCGTTAAGCAAGGTCAAAGCTTCGGCGCGCGTGATGGTCGGGCCATACTTGGCGTTAGGATCTTCGCCGCAACCACTTAAAGCAAATAAGGGAGTCAATAAGGCTAAGAATAGGGGTAAACGTGAGTTCATACATAGCCTCCAATAAGCCCATTATGGACCCCTTTTTTGATGAAGTATCATGACAAAGGACAAAAAGTGTCCTTCCTCCGGCCTTCCGCGAAAAGATTGTTTCTTTTCTAGAGACCTCTAAAATGGAAGAGCAATCGAGAAAGAAAACCCTATGAGTCAAAGCAATGATAGTATTCTCGCCCTCAATCAAAAAGCCCAGAGCCGTAAAGCCCAAGGAATCGATGTTACCAATGGTTCGATCGGAATGATGTATCGCGATGACGGGTCTTTGCCCGTTTCCACGGCGGTTCGTCAGCTGCTCGCCAAACATACCTTAGATGCCGACCTTACCTATCCTTCCGTCGCCGGAGGAAACGACTATCAAACGGCGTTACGCCACTGGTTCTTAGGAAACGCTTTTGAAAAAGAGGCGGCTGCCGGTCGTTTCCTTTCCTTGGGGACGCCTGGAGGAACCGGAGCGGTGGCTCTTGCCTTTCATACGTTTAAGCATGGCAAAAGCGTCGTCGTGCTTCCTTCGCTCAACTGGCCGAACTATGAAGGCATTGCTAAGGGTTTTGACCTCGATGTGGCTTATTACAATCTTTTTGATGGCTCCCATTTCGATCTGGCGGGTCTCAAGGTAACCTTAGCGGAATTAACCAAGAGCTACGACAGCCTTCTTCTCGTCATCAATGACCCTTGCCATAACCCGAGCGGTTATTCCTTATCGCCGAAAGAATGGAACGAAGTCTTGGGCATCTTGAATGCGGCCAAAGGCCAGATTCGTTTGCTGGTGGATGCGGCATATATCGATTTTGCCGAGCCGAGTCAGCGGGCTGCTCTCGTGGATACCTTAAAGGGGCTAGCCCCGAGCGTCATCGCTTATCTGGCTTTCTCTTTTTCAAAAACGCTGTCGTTCTATGGTTTGCGGATCGGCGGTTTGGCGATCACCGGAGCCAATGAGGAAAACGTCGGTTCTCTCTATCACGCGGCCGTTATGAACGCTCGGGCTTTATGGAGCACACCCAATCACATGGCAATGAACGCGATCAGCGAGCTTCTCAACGATCCTCAAGGAGTGGCAGCTTTGCAGGAAGAGACCAAACAAAACCGTCAAATTGTGGCTAAGCGCGCGGCGATTTTCCTTAAGGAAGCCCAGGACGCCGGGCTTCAGCCTTATCCTTATACCTATGGTTTCTTCGTGACCTTGGCTTTGCCTAAGGCCGCGGAAGTTTCGGCTAAGCTCGTTGCTCAAGATATTTATTTGGCTCCGATTCAGGCGAACGCTTTGCGGATCGCCCTTTGCTCTTTACCGACCGAAAAGGTCTATGGCCTAGCTAACAAAATCAAGGAGGCTCTATGAGCCATTACTATTTTTCCAACCACGTTTTTGTTACCTCGGTCAAAGACTACGACCCCTATCTCGCCCCTTCGTTTTTAAAAAGCGCGATTGCCAGCGATGCCGATCTTCTTTCTTCGCCGGCTTTTCGCGAAGTCTTCGCCGCTTTCTATGCCGAACTTGAAGGCAACGATAAAGAGCTCTATTCCTATTTCAAAGATAAATTGGTGAGGCCGGTGGATGAATTGCTCATTATGAGCCGGCGGCTCTTGGTGGAGAAACGTTCGATCCTGCTCCTCTCCTATCCTTTGATCTTCAGCGATAAGGGCGCGCACTTCTATAAGCTGATGAATGCCTTCTTCCGTTACTGGCTTTCGCTGGCCCGTTTCGCTTATCTGGATGATAAAGGCAAGAATGCGTTAGGTTCCTTAAAACCCCGAATGCTCTTCTTGCGTAAATCGGTCTTCCATATCTATAACGCCATCAAAACCAACCTCTTTGAGAAAGACATCACTTTAGAGACGGACTATTCCGCGGGCTTCTTAGCCGGCTTCACCCTTCGAAAAATCGCTATCCCTTATCCCGATAATTATTCGTCCTTAAACAACATTCCTTTTATCAGCGCGGCCGACCTTAACCTCCCCTATAGCGCGACCACCAAGACCAATAAACGGATCGGGATCTACCAACCGATGTTGACCAACCCGGTTGAACGGAGTTTCTTGGATCCCCATACGTGGCTTTGCTTGCCCTTGTGGTGCGGGACTTCCTTGGTCTATTTCTATTTTTCTTACAAGTATGCTTCCACGGTCTTAGGAACTTTGAACCTTTTTGAAAAGGCCGATATCGAGGATTGCACTCGCAAACCGGATATCGTCATTGTCTTTGGCGGGGACAAGCTCCATACGACGGGCACCTATTATGAAGATGAAGAAAACAAGATGATGGTAGGCTACGTGAGCGACATCCCCGACGCTGACTATTTCGGCTACGTGAAGAAACTCATTTTGACCTTGCATAATCTACGGATGATTCGTCAACGGGCGCTACCGATCCACGGTTCGATGGTCCGCATTACCTTAAAAGGCGGGAAGTCCGTGAACCTGGTGATCATGGGGGACTCGGGGGCGGGCAAATCCGAATCGATTGAGGCCTTCCGGCATCTTGCCAAAGAATACCTGGACTCCATCACCATCGTTTTCGATGACATGGGTACCCTCTTTTATGAAAAGGGCAAGGTTACGGCCGCCGGGACGGAAATCGGAGCCTTCGTTCGCCTCGATGATCTCGAACTCGGTTATGCCTTCTCCCATCTTAACGACGCCTTGATGTATAACGTCGCGGAAAGCAACTCCCGTTTGGTTTATCCCTGCACCTCCTATGAGGAAGTCATTCACCATTATCCGGTCGACATGTTCCTCTATGCGAACAACTACGAAGATAAGGCGGACAACCTTTTGATCTTTGATGATTACCAAGACTTGGTGTCCGTTTGCGAAGAAGGAAAACGTCGGGCGAAAGGCACTACGGGAGAAGTCGGTCTCGTCGCTTCTTATTTTGCCAATCCTTTTGGTCCTGTTCAGGAAAAAGAAGCGACCCATGAGCTGGTTCTTCAAGATTTTGCCGCGCTAGAAAAAGGCGGTACGACCTTGGGCGTCATCTATACGAAACTCGCCGTTGACGGCCACGAACGTAGCGGCCCAGAAGAAGCTGCCAAGTCGCTACTAGAGTGGATTAAGGCCAGTGCCAAGAAAGGGGAATCCCATGATTGATTTCGATTTAGTTGCCCAGAAGAGCGTCACCGCGATGAAAGGCGGGGTCGGCGAAGCCAAGGTTCGAGCGGTGGATGACGGTCAAGTCCGCATCATGAAATCCATTCTCGCCCCCGGGGCTTCGATTGGTTTGCACTGCCATAGCGATTCTTGCGAGATCGTTTATATCCTTGAAGGCCAAGCGACCGCTTACCTTAATGGAGCCAAAGAAATCGTCAAAGCTGGCCAGGTCCATTATTGCCCGAAAGGCAGTTCTCACACGATGAAAAACGAGACGGATAAACCGCTCGTTTGTCTAAATATCATTCCGAAAATGTAGGCTTATTTATCGAACGCAAGGACGCGTTGATCCAAAGGCAAGTGACTGCGGGGATCCGCTTCGGCGAGTTTTTTGCCATAGACCATTTCGGCGCGTAAACGCCAACTTGAAGAAATGCCCCAAGCCTTTTGGACATCGCTATCGATGAGCGGATTATAGTGCTGAAGCGAAACGCCTAAGCCGAGGTTCTCTAAGCCCGTCCAGATAATGAATTGGAGCATCCCATTCGACTGCTCCGCCCAGGGTTCAAAATTCGGGGCGTAAAGCGGGAAGGCTTCTTTTAATTTTTGGGTGGTGGCGGTCTCATCGAAATAAAGGATGGTCCCTTCGCCGGCAGCGAAAGAAGCAATCTTACCTTCGGTCTTTTTAAAGGCCTGAGCCGGGGTGACTTTCCGTAGTTCTTCTAAGGTTATTTCCCAAAGTTTTTGATGGGCTTTGTCCGTTAATAGAACAACGCGCTGAGACTGGCTATTGAAGGCGGAAGGAGCGAAATCCGTGGCTTGTTTGAGGAGATCTAAGACAGCGGCCTCGCTCACGCCTGATCCTTTGCCAATCGCATAGATGCTCCGACGAGAAGTGATGGATTCTAAGAAAGTTTTATTCATGGTTTTTTGTCTCCTAACTTTTATTATCCCCCTTTGCGTATACTTGTCTTGCGGGATGCTCCTAAAGGCTCCTTTAGAGAAACCAATTCTTTACTTTTCGATGCTAAAGCCTGAATAGTGGCATTTTTTCGCAGAAACTCAATAAGATGAAGCGGCAAAACGCTTTATTCAATAGAGGGAGGACCTCGCTTATGCCTAAGAAGTTTCGTTGGAACCACCTTGTCCGTTTCATCCTCCAAATGATCTGTTTCTTTTTGCTTCCGGGTCTTTTTGCTTCCGCTTTTTATGGTCTTGGGGTCGTGACCCAGGGTCTTGTAAACGGAACCCTCACTCAAGTTTGGATTTATCTTTTCCCCAGTCTCTTTCTGATCGCGGCTAGTACGCTTATCGGCCGCTACTTTTGCGGCTATATGTGCGCCTTTGGAACGCTGCAGGATGGCATGAGTTTCTTAGGGCAGAATCTTTTTAAATTGAAAACTCGGATACCCGAGAAACTTGACGCCGTTTTGAAGTATCTCAAATACGTTGTTCTTCTCGCTCTTTTCATTTCGTTCTTTTGGACCGCGAATTTGCTCAACACTTATTCCCCGTGGTCGGCCTTTGCTTCGATCTTCACTTTGACTCCGGATTTTCAGGCGGCGTTTACCACTTTGCTTCCCGGTACCCTGATTCTGGGAGCTTTGCTCTTATTGGCCTTATTCTTTGAGCGCTTCTTCTGCCGTTATCTTTGCCCTTTAGGCGCGATCTTCTCGATTGTCTCGAGGCTCCGTTTTGGCAAGATCACCAAAGAACGCTCCGGATGCGGAACCTGTCATATTTGCACCAACTCTTGCCCGATGGGCATCCCGCTTTACCGCTATGACAAAGTCACGTCGGGCGAATGCATCAATTGCTTCAATTGCGTTTCCTCTTGCCCGCGCCACAATCCTGCCTATTCGTTCTTCTCCAAAAAGGCCAAGATTTGGGCGGCCAGCATTATCACCGTCTCTTTGATCGGCTTGTATTACGTCGGAAATTTAGGCATCAATCAGCTCTACGCCGATAACGGCACCTCGCTTGGCCAAACTGCTTATTACTATGCTGATGGGACTTATAGTGGCAGCGGAAGCGGGTATCACGGAACGATCACCCTCAGCGTCGTGATTTCTAATGGCAAGATCACCAGCATTACCACGGTTTCGGAAGCCGATAATAGCCAATACGATTATGCCTTCTCAACCCTGGTCCCCGAAATCATCAGCACTCAAAGCACCAATGTCGCGACCGTTTCGGGCTGTACTTATTCCAGCAATGGCATCAAAGAAGCGGTGGCAAATGCTCTTGAGAAAGCCAAAGTGATCACCTCTTCGACGTCTTCCTCTTTAACTTCCTCCGTAACGTCCTCTTCGAGCAGTTCGACCACGAGTTCGAGCGGATCCTCTTCGAGTTCTTCTTCCTCTTCTAGTTCCAGCGTTTTATCCTATGGAAAATACGCGGATGGAACGTATTCGGGGACCGGTTATGGCCATCGTGGAACCACGGTGGTCCAGGTAACGATTTCGGGTGGCCTCATCACCAACATCACCAAAGTCTCGACCGGGGATGATAGCAAATACTTCAACAAGGCCTGGTCGACCATCGTTTCTCGAATCATCTCCGCTCAAGACGCGGATGTTCAAACCGTCAGTGGGGCCACCGACTCCAGCAACGGCATCATTGAAGCGGTGTCTAATGCCCTAGAAAGCGCTTTAGCATGACGCTAGATCATTCTCAGATCAACTTCTTTAGTTGCGGCACGCCCTGCACCATTTTGGCTTATGGAACGAACCGTGATGTGGCATTAGTCCGGGCCAAGGAACGGGTGATGGCAATCGATGATACCATGTCCGCTTTTAAGCCGGACTCTCCGCTTAATCAAATCTGCAAGAACGCCGGAATAGCCCCGGTCGTAATTCCTAGCGATCTTTATGATGTCCTTGCCGCTTCTTTAGAGCTTGGGGAAGCGAGCCAAGGGGCTTTTGACATCAGCTGCCGGCCCTTAAGCGCTCTCTGGGCTTTCGACCAAGTAAAGTCGACGATTCCTACAGGCGAATCGATTGAAAAGGCCAAGGAGATGATGGGACTGAAGCATCTTCATCTCGATTCCAAGAAACACAGCGCTTACTTTGACTTAAAAGGCGGGAAGTTGGACCTCGGCGGCATCGCCAAAGGTTACGCCGCGGATGAAGCCAAACGCATCCTCAAGGAAAATGGCGTGAGCGATGCCTTGATTAATCTCGGTGGCAACGTTTTAGGACTAGGGCGTTTCAACCAAGAAAAGCCCTGGCGTATTGGCATCCGGAACCCCCTTTCCCTAAAAGGGGACTATTTTACCGTTTTAGAAATCAGTGAAGAAGCGGTGGTGACGTCGGGGGTGGATGAGCAATTCTTCATCAAGGATGGCAAACGTTATCACCATATTCTTGATCCGAGGACGGGTTACCCGGTTGATAATGGCTTGCTCTCCGTTACGATCATCGGTAAAAGCAGTTTGATCGCTGATGGTTTAGCGACCGCGTGTTTCGTTTTGGGAATTGATGCTTCTTTGCCTTTACTTCGTGAGGAGGGCTATCGCGGAATCTTTGTAAAAAATAATGGGGACGTGTATTCGTCTTTTGATTTAGGAAACAACCCTTTGAAAGCTTAATTCTAGACCGGGCATAGGGCTTGCAAAACCTGTAAACCTTGCTATTCTTTAATTGCAAATGATTTTCAATAGCCTTCATTAGAAGCGATTGATATCTTTCGCCCGATTGTTTCATTCTTAATCATGAAACAGGAAATGATGCTCATAGGAGGACATCATGGAAAAAGAAAAGAAGCATGCGCTGACGAACGAAGTTGGCGCCCCCATCCCCGACAACGAAAATGCCATTACGGCCGGTCCGCGCGGACCCGTGGTTCTAAGCGACGTTTGGCTCTTAGAGAAAATGGCCCACTTCAATCGTGAGGTCATTCCGGAGCGGCGCATGCACGCGAAAGGCTGGGGTGCTTATGGTACCTTCACTGTCAACAAAGACATCAGCAAATACACTTACGCTTCGGTGCTACAAAAAGGCGAGAAGACCGAAGTCTTCGTTCGTCTATCCACTGTCGCTGGCGAGCGCGGTGCCGCCGATACGGAGCGCGATATCCGTGGCTGCGCCATTAAGTTCTATACCAAAGAGGGAAACTGGGATCTTGTCGGCAATAATACCCCGGTCTTCTTCCTCCGTGACGTCCATAACTTCGTCGGCCTCAATCGCGCGGTCAAACGCGATCCGGCTACCGGGTTACATGATGCCAACAATACTTGGGACTTCTGGACGATGCTTCCCGAAGCCTTCCATCAAATCACCATCACGATGTCGGACCGCGGCATTCCTGCCACCCTCCGCAACATGGATATGTTTGGCGAGCATGCTTATTCGTTAATCAATAAAGCAGGCAAGCGCGTTTGGGTCAAATTCCACTTTAAAACCGAGCAAGGCATTAAGTGCATGTCCGATGAAGAAGCCTCGAGAATCGCCGGAACGGACCGCGACTACCATGGCCGCGACCTCCACGACGCGATCGCCCGCGGTGACTTCCCGAAATGGAAGCTCTACATTCAGGTCATGAGCGAAGAGCAAGCCTTGAAAATGCCGTATAACCCGTTTGATATCACCAAGGTTTGGTACCATAAAGACTTCCCGCTTATCGAAGTGGGCGAACTTGAGCTTAACCGCAACCCCGAGAACTATTTCGCCGAAGTCGAACAGAGCGGCTTTACCCCAGCTCACGTCGTCCCCGGCATCGGCTTCTCGCCCGACCGTTTCTTGCAAGGACGTCTCTTCGCTTACGGGGACGCTCAGCGTTACCGCTTAGGCGTGAACTATAACCTCATTCCAGTGAACCGTCCCCATGTGGCCGTCTACGACAATTCGCGCGATGGCTTTATGCGGGTCGATGGCTCTTATGGCGGTGAGCGTGGTTATACGCCCAATAGCTATGGCCAGTGGTATTCCTCTCCGGATGTGGCTGAACCTCCGCTCCCGATCGAGGGAGCCGCTTGGCGCTACGACCCCAAAGATGACCCGACGGATCATCCCTTCGAGCAAGGTGGAAAACTCTACCGGCTCATGAGCGAAGATAAGAAAAAACTTCTCATCGAGAACACTGCACGGGCAATGAACGGCGTGCGGACCAACATCAAGTATCGTCACGCCACCCATTGCTACCTTGCGGATAAAGATTATGGCGAGCGGATGGCGAAAGCCTTAGGGCTCGACCTTAAACAAGTCATCGCCTATAGCAAACTCAGCAATAAAGAACTCAACATTCAAACGGCTGATAAGTAGAAAAGAAAAAAGGACCCGTTGAAGGTTAATGCCTGCACGGGTCCTTTCCTTTTTTTAGAAAATGAGTTTCTTCGTCACAGAGTCGAAGAGGTGGATCTTGTCTTCGTTAAAGGCTAAGAGCAGACTCTCGCCATTTTTGATGAGGTGACTCACCGGGACCTTGGCGACGCAAGGGGCTCCATTAAAGGAGAAGTGAATGTAGTACTCGGCGCCGAGAAGTTCAGCGACATCGACTTTGGCTGAAAGCGGGCAGACGACATGGCTTCGCTTTTCTTCGGGAGTCACGATATCTTCGGGGCGGACGCCAAAGAGAACTGGAGTGTCCTTGGCTTTTAAGGTCGCTTCATTGCGAGCGATGTCACTCTGAAGCGTTTTGATGGATTCGTCAAAGGCCGGATCGGGGATTTGTTTCTTGCCCCGTTGAATCATCGCCGGACCATTCTTTTGCAAGGTAGCGAGGGCAGCCTTTTCTTGTTTTAAGAGGGAGGTGTAGTAATTCTCGTAGGCCTTCTTCTGCTCGGCGCTTAAGGCGAAGCTAACGTCTTTGAAGGCGATTTTGCCCGCAGTATAGGTGGCATCAACGATGTTCATGGTCGGCGAACCGATGAAGGTGGCGACGAAGACGTTGGCGGGTTTATCGTAGACTTCGCGCGGGGTGCCAACCTGCTGGACTTTGCCCAGCTTCATGATGACGATACGGTCCGCCATCGTCATGGCTTCGGTCTGGTCGTGGGTGACATAGACGATCGTGTTCTGAATATCGTCATGGAGACGGACGAGTTCGCTGCGCATTTGAACGCGAAGTTTGGCATCGAGGTTGCTGAGAGGCTCATCGAGGAGGAAGACCTTAGCGTGATGAACCAAAGCGCGGCCCAAGGCGACCCGTTGGCATTGGCCGCCGGAAAGCTGGGTCGGTTTCCGCTCCAGGTATTCTTCGATTTGGAGGTCTTTTGCGGCCTGATGAATCCGGTCGTCCAATTCTTGATGGGTCAGTTTGCGTAAAACGGTCTTGCCCGTGGGATTGCCTTCCTTATCGAGTTCAGGCAACTGGAACTTCAGATCCTCGATCCCAAAGGAAAGGTTTTGATAAACGCTGAGGTGAGGGTAGAGGGCGTAGCTTTGGAAGACCATGGCGACGCCGCGGTCTTTCGGCTCGAGCTTATTAGCCCATTGGCCATCGATATAAAGATCGCCCGAGGTGAGATCTTCGAGTCCGGCTAACATCCGTAAGGTCGTGGATTTACCACAGCCCGAAGGCCCGACTAAAACGATGAATTCTTTCTCTTTGATGTCGAGATTGAAGTCGTAGACCGCTTGGACGCGGTTGGAATAAATCTTGTTGACGTGCTGAAGGCTAACGAACGCATTTTTAGGGGCGATGTGTTCGTCCTTACTATGCTCTTTAGCGTAAAGATTGGTGGCCTTATAAATCGCTTCGCGGCGTTTTAAATCTTCTTCTTCGGCGGCTAAATCCGCTTTTTCTTGGGTCTTTTTAGCTTTCTTTTCGGCGCGATAAGCGGCGAGTTCTTCGTCGCTGTAGGGCTTGCCATTGGGATGTTTTTTCCGAATGAAGTTATCGAGTACGCTCATAAAGGCCTCCTATTTATTCTACTTGAACTGGTACATCCTGACGTAGTCGACTTGCATCTCGGCCGAAACGAAATCGGCATCGGGCTCACGGCCGCCATCAAAGGTTCCGCCGATCGCGAGGTTCAAAATCACGTAGAAGTTCTTGTTGAAGGGGAAGTCGTCATCGCTGGTATAGGCTTTTCCGCCGGCTGGATGCCAGGTTCTTTTTGGGACGGTGAGCTTCAGATGGTCATCGACGTAGAAGTTGAATTCATCGGCATCCCAAACCACGTAATAGGTGTGCCAGTCTTCGATCGTACCCTCTTTGTTGCGCTGACTGAAGGCATAACCCCCGACTTGGTAATCGCCTTGCTGATTGCCATTAAGGTAATGTAAGGCGCTGGTGGTGGTATAAGCATCGCTGCCTTTGTTCTCCATGATGTCAATTTCGCCGCTATAGGGCCACGAGGTATTTTCTTCAGGCATCATCCAAAAGGCCGGCCACATGGCGTTTTGAGCCGAGAGTTTGATTCGGGCTTCGATACGGCCATAAGTGGTATAGGCTTTACCGACCGTCTTAATCCGGGAAGAAGTATAGTTGGCGTTCCGATAGGTTTCTTTTTTACCGGTGATGGTCAATACGCCATTTTCGACGACCGCGTTATCTTGGTTGTAATATTCCAGTTCTTGATTGCCCCAGCCCGATGCCCCAAGGTCGTAAGACCAATAGGAAGTATCGAGTTCCGTCCCATCAAATTCATCGGACCAAACGAGATTATAGCCATCGAGGTCGCGGGATTGGCTTGAAGGGGTGGAGGAAGCATTGGAAGAAGCGCTACCGCCATTGGAGGAGAGCAACGAAGAAAGGCTCGTCGCGTTGCCGCCGCAGCTGGTCAAGGAGAGAATCGCTAGAGCAAGCCAAGGAATCAGGTTCTTTTTCATTTGGTGTATAACCTCACATAATCAACCAGCATGGAAGCGCTGGTAAAGTCACTGGGTGGTTCGAGATTGTTATCGAACTGTCCGCCGACAGCCAAATTCAAAATGAAATGGAAATTGGCATTAAAGGGAGCACCATCGTTGGTGCCATAACCCTTATTCCAGGTCGATTCCTCGACGGTGAGATGTTTGACGCCATCGACTGAGAAGACGATGGAGTCTTGCGTCCACCAGCACGAATACGTATGCCAATTGGCGATGGAATCGAGGGCATGGGTGTTCGTTTGATAGGTGTGATTATTGCCGGTACCATCGTAGGCGTAATGAAGCGCGCTCGAGCTTTGCCCCGTCACACGGCCCATGGCTTCCATGATGTCGATTTCCCCAGAGCACGGCCAGCCTTTGCCGCTATAAGTGTTTTCAGGCAGCATCCAGAACGCCGGCCATAGACCCTGGACGGTCGGAAGTTGAATCCGCGCCTCGATGTAGCCATAGGTGGTCGAGACTTTTTGATAGGTTCGGATCCGGGTCGAAGTGTAACTATAACCGCCCATGGCCTCGCGCTTGGCCGTAATGTTAAGATAGCCATTTGCGACCGTGTCGTTATTGGCCGTATAGTATTCTTTTTCGTTGTTGCCCCAGGCCCAGATGCCATAATTCGAGCCATCGCCGATTTGGTGATCCCAGTAAGAGGTATTCAAAGAAGAGCCCGTGAATTCGTCGCTCCAGTTAAGCGAATAACCACTCGGGACATAACCCGTGGAGGCGGAACTTGACGAAGAAGAGGATGAGGATTTGGAAGAGGACGAAGAGGAACTCGACGAGGAAGATGAGGAGGAACTTGACGAAGAGGAACTCGACGATGAAGTTCCCGTTGAGGACGAACTCGACGAGGAAGAACTGCTCGAGGAGGTGCCTTTTGAAGAAGAATTGGACGAGGAAGCGCTGGAGTCCGTCTTTGAAGAAGTTGCGCTGGAGGTTGTTTCGCTGGTGCCTTCTTCGCTAGGCAAAGAGACATCGCTCTCCTCGCTAGAAGGGGTAGAGGTTGCGGGGTTAGAAATCAAATCGTTGATGCTGAAAGAGCATGACGAAAGGGTCAATCCAACGAAAGCCAAAATGATTAATGATCGTTTTTGGGAAGTCATCGACTGACCTCCACGTCGATCCGTTGGACTTTGCCGGAACGGATAGCCTCGGCTAAAGCGCCGCGGATATGCTGGAACTTTTGGCCATTGATCACGTAAACCAACTTCACGCCTTCATAGCAATTAAGGTGCTGCGGGTTGTGATAGACGATGTCGCAGGTGCTAAAGAGCAAGAAGGAAGCATCGCCTTTTTCGTCAAAGAAATCGTGAGAGAGCTTGGGATCAAGGTGGAAGCAAAGCTCCCCGCCTTCATAGGAATAAAGATGCTCGCCCAAGAAGAGGATCGTCAGCATATTGAGGAACTCGGCGTTCGCCCCGGTTAAACGGGCAAAATAGCCGCGGCCCCATTGCTTCTTGTCCGGGTTGCAGGTCGGAACGACGAAGGAAGAAGCCTCCGCCGGATCGCGGCCATAGACTTCGGGGCTCATAAAGACGACGAAGTTGGTCTTAATCTCGGCGAAGAACTGATCGTAGAAACCGGCTTTAAGCAAACCCAGCATGTACTTGTACGACATGTGCAAGAAGTTGCACTCGCGCTCGAGCCAACCTTTGGTAAAGGCGTGAACTCGCCCGATTTCAAAGGGGGCGTCATCGAGGGCGGCGCAGGTCTTGTAGAAGTGAAGCTTCTTATCGTAGAGGTCGCTATCTTTGATGGCTTCGTAATCCTTGAGGGACATGACTTCTTGGCCAAGTTTCATCGCGCGAGCCGAGGCTTCGAGGAAGGGCGGGATCGTCCGTAATTTAAAGGAGGTGGCTTTCACGGTCGGGTAACCTAAGAAGTTCACGTGATCGCTCATCTCATAAGAGGCGACGTCATAAATGAGATAAGACGGAATGATGCCTCCGCCAATCTCGCGGGCTTTCTTTAAGCCAGAGGTGAGAACCTCTTGGAATTCATCGAGCAAGGGCAGGACGTTCTTGATCGCGATGTTCTGATAGATGCCCGAGGCGTGGTCCTTATCGGTGAGGCGTAAGGCTTCGCGTAAGGAGGTCGCTTTATCCCAATAGGCAAAGGAAGTCAGCTTGCCCGCCTTTAATTCGGCCAGGGCTTCGCTTAATCCTTTGAGCAGAGTCACCTGTTCCTCTAAGAAAGGTACGGTCTCGTCTTTAAAGGGAGCGAGGTGGATTTTGGCATAATTGACGAGGCGCAAGAGTTCGACGCTCTCCGATAAGCCGCTCGAGAAGAGTCCGGGCAAGCCGTTCATCGCGTCGTTCCAGCCCGGTTTCTCACATTCCATTTCGATGCCGAGCTGCAAACTATCGAGCGTCGAGAATTTGATGGCGATCAGGTTGAGGATTTTGCCGGCGAGATTGGTTTCGACTTTCTGGCCTTTGACGTCGCTTAACCAATAGGTTTTAGCGATATCGAGGTTGCGGCGTTCGCATTCCTTCTTGAGGGCTTTTAGATCGATCGCGCCATATTGGCGGATCTTGCCATCGGGAAGCAAACAATACTTCTCGCTGCGAGGATTGACGTAGACGGGGGAATAGAAGTAACCGTATTTGCTGCCGAAGAAGAGTTCTTTCTCCTTATCGGGGTAGACGGCGGAGTAATTCTCAAGCAAGTCGACGTTATAGGTCCAATGGTCGACCCAATAGCCTTCGGCGAAATTGGCTTCGATTTCTTGATGGCAAGCTCCGAGGATTTTAGCGAATAAAGCATCCACGGCCCCGTTCTTTAAGCCACATTCATCCTTGATATAGGTGTACATGGCCGAGGGCTCAAAGGCTTTGATGAGCTCACTGACGTAGGCTTTATTTTCCGGTTTCAGGTCTTCAAGGAAGCCCAAATCGGCGCCTTGATTGAGGTGAAAAGCTTCCGGCTTCACGTTGAGCGGGTTCTGACCATCGACTTGGATCAAGCTGAAGAAGAGCTTAACGTTGTAGTCTTTGACGAAGGGATGGAAATAGAGGTCGCTTCTCCGGTTCTGGTTAACATCACGGAAGTTGCCGGCGCCGGAAGAATAGTAACGCGAAGGAATCTGGAAGGAGTTGTAGTCTCGTTCCATATCGCCATGTTTACGGCCATAAACGTAATAGACCTCACCCCCGTCGGCGTTATTGAGCAGAGTGGGGAAACCACCGCGAAGATTGTTATCGAGGTAGCTTTGTTTAACGTATTTATCGAAAAGAGGATTGCCCGTATGAACGCTGGCGACATTGACGAGACGCTGCAGCAAAGCGCCCGTCTCTTGAATCATCGCATCGACGGAAGATAAAGTAACCGCATTGGCGGCGATGCGGTAACGTTCCTCGTTTTCAAAGGAACCGTAGAGAACGCAAACGCTATAGGATTCGCCGGGTTTTAGTTTCTTGCTGAACGAATAGAAGGCGCAGGGGAGTTTATTCTCGGTCTGCTGCTCATAGGCTAAGAAGTCGGCGTAATTTTGCTTTTCAAAAGGCTCGGCGGTGAGAATGCTGAGGTCATCGCCAAAGACTATGGCGGGGTCGACGATGCAAGGGAGTTTTTCCCCGTTTTGATCCACGGCGACGAAACCGTTGCCATCGACCGCTTCTTTGACCACCGAGTTATCGCCGGTCGAGGTTTTGAATTTCACGAAGGGCGTGGCTTCTTTTAAGCCCGAAACGATGCAATAGGCCGCCATCAAAGAAACCAGTTCCTTGTAGCAGATATTGGATAAGCCTAACGGGAAGAAGATAGGGAGACCATCGAGTCCGGTGAAGGTCTTTTCTTCCTTCGAGGTATTAGTGTAGGTGACTTTGCGGATGAGACCTGGGTAGTTGCGGTGGCTGACGGAGCTATAGGTAATCTCCATCCGATAGCCTTCGCCTTCTTCTTTGATGGAGAAATCGGCCATGCCGATGCTCATCTGCTGCTCAACGGGAGCGGAAGTGAAGAAAGGAGTGACGTAAACGTCATTGATTTTCAAGAACGTCCGAAAACTTTTAATCTTGATGTTCTGATAGGCCAAATTGGCCGAATCAAAAGGCGTGATTGGGGTGTCACGCGAGGTGACGCCGAAGCCGCCCATGCATTGGCCAACGTTGGCGTAGAAAGCCCATAAGGGCTTGCCATCGGTGCCGGCCACGGCGGGCAAAAAGGAAGCAAAAGTTTTCGCATGTTGGAAATCGTCGATGATGAAGCGATCTCCGGATTGACTGTATTTAACCATAATTATACTCCTGGGGAATGGGGAATCTGGGGGCCTCCCTTGTGGGAAACCCCCAGATAGAAAAAGCAGAGAATCGAATTAGGCAACGTAGGCGTATTGGCCGATGAGGCTAGGAAGCGTGCCATCGACGATCGACCAAATCGAAGTGTCGAAGCTGCTGTAGTTCTTCGCTAACTTCATATCGGCGGAAGCTAAGAGCAAGTCATTGGTCAGCGCGCCAAGGTCGCTATCGCCGGAGGCCGGCTTATTGGCGGCTAGGTGGGTTTGACCAAAGAAGACATCGCGCGAAGTGCCATCCATCGGAGTGATTTGGAATTTGCGGGCGACGCAGTTTTCAACCGTGCCCCAGCATTTGCCAACGAAAGCGTATTCGCCGCAAGTGGGCGAACCATTGCTGTCTTTGATGGTCGACTTATCGGCAGTCACCTTATCGACGGCGCATTGTTTCCACCACGGATTATCATTGGTGGCCGGAGAACCATGGTCCCAACCATTGCCGGTCTTGCCTTTGTAGTCATCATTCCAATCGAGGAAGATGCCAGGTTTTTCAATAGCGACGCCATTGACGGTAGTCGCAGCGGTCGCGCCAACGGTCAAGGAGTTGACTTGGCTGATGACGTTGCGGACGACGCCCGAACCCGCGACGATGCCGAAGGCTCCGCCGCAGTTGCAGTCATCATCGTAATAGTGAGTGCCCATTTCGACGCTGCAGCTCGAATCAATGAAACAGTTCTCGACGGTGCCCATCACGTTGCCGGCGATGACGCCGACGATGGTGCGGCCGCGGACTTTGATGTTGCTGAACTTGCAATCGCGGACGATACCGGCGCTGCCGATGGTCTGGAAGAGGCCAATGTTATCGCCATTGATATGGCCTTCATGGGTAAATTTGTACGTGCCGTTATCGGCATAGACGTTGTAGTTGGTGCCGATCGAATCCGCGTAGTAGCAGGTCGCGTTCTTAATGGTGTGACCATTGCCTTCAAGAATGCCATGGAAGTAAGCGTTCTTGGTCGAAGTCTCGGTGATGTACCAGCCTAAGGGTTCGAAATTGTCGATCGTAGAAAGATCGATATCGTTGCCCAAAACATAGGTGCCTTGCAGCGTGGTGGCATCGGTATTGATCGCCTGGAATTCGTCGGCGGTCGTGATGACTTTGGTGCAGGCAAGCGCCGCAACCTTGACCGTCTTAGAAGCCACGACGACGATGCTCTTTTCTCCGACGGGAATCTGACTAAGGAAGGCCCCGCCTAAGGTTAAGACGCCATCGGCATACGAATACTGGCCAGCTTCGGCTTTAGCCCGACCGCAAGTGATCGAGGTGATGTCGCCGCTGATTTCCACTTTGAGGGAGACGTTTTCGCTGGCCCCCGCCGTGAAATAAATGTTGCTTCCGGCAAAAACTTTGCCCGCCGGAGTGACGGAGCCAGCGCTAGTAGTGCTGGTCGTGGGCGTGCCGCTTCCGCCTTGGCTAGAAGCTGGAGTGTTGCCGCCGCAAGCGGCGAGCGACAAGGTCGCAGCCGCCAAGATGATGAGTCCTAGTTTTTTGCTTTTCATAATGCTATTTCCTTTTCCCTAAAGGGGAAGGGGGGGCTTCGCGATGGAAACCTCCCCAACGAAGTTTGAAACGAATTAAGCCGCGACTTCGACGAGAGCGAAATCAAGGATCTCGAGCTTGTTGGAGGTCGAGTTCAATTTGCCCAATTCGAAGGTGACTTCGGTATTCGTCGAGAAGGCTCCGCCGCTGAAGGGTAATTCAACGGTTTCATAATCGGCGAGGACACTGAGAGTAACCACCGTGCCAACGACCGCATAGCCATTGTTGATATCGCAGATCTTGACATCACCGCCAGCCGTCGAGACGCGATACGAGAAGGTGATCTTATAGTTCTTGCCAGTTTCGCCAACCGGGATCGGGGCGAAGTTGACTTGGTTGTCCCAAACGTTGTTGCCCGTAGCGCCGGCAAAGCCGTTGAAGACTTCGGCATTATCGCTGCCGCGGCTGATGGTCATGCTGTTGAAACCGCCAGTCGAATAAAGACCAGTATGCTGAGTGCCAATTTTGCCATAGAGCGTCAGATCCGCGGTGACCGCGGTGCTGAGATCATAGGCCTTCGTTAAGGCCGCATCGGTGTACCAGCCTAAGACCGTGTTGCCGAAGGGTATCACTAAGGTGCTCGGGACCACAACGGCTTTTCCCGAGACAACGTTCGCGGTTCCCATGGTGACCGTGCCATTCATAAAGGTGACGGTCTTAGCCGCAGAAGCTTCGGCGAATTTCGCAACCCAAGTATGAGCTGCGTCAATGGCTAAAGTATTCGTCCATTTGGTGTCGCCATCATACCAACCATCGAAGATCTTGCCGGATTCAGCGGCCGGATCGGCCGGAGCAGCAACGGTCTTGCCTTCACGGACTTGGATGTCCTTGAGGACGGCGTTGCCATTTTCAAAGCGGTTGAGGTAGTACTTGTTGGTGGTGGAGTTGTCCTTGATCGAATTAACGGTCATCTGGAAGCTCTTGCCGGCGATTGGACCGACGTCAACGGCGCCGAGTTGAAGACTGAGGGTATCGCCTTCGCCTTGAGCGATGGTAGCTTTGTAGTTAAGAGCCGTCGCGGCTTCAAGGGTGACCTTGGTGCTATTGATGGTGATTGTACCGGCAACGTCGCTGGTCAAAGTGAAGTCGAACGCATAGGAATCGTTCTGGACGGCATAGGGCAGTTTGTAGAAGACCTGGACGCCAAACCAATCACCAGTGCTGGTGTAGGTGAGGCTAAAGGTCCGCTCGCTGACGCTAGACGCTGTAACGACTCCGCCATTGCCGGCCCAATAGACCATTTTGCCGGTGCCTTCGGCGCCTTGTCCGGTCGGGCCGGTGAAGGTGTTGTCGAAGTAGAAGAGATCGGCGCTCTGAACCGGGGCTTCGCTGCTCGAAGAAGAGGAAGTTCCTTCAGACGTGCCTTCGGATGTGCCTTCAGAAGTGCCTTCTGAGGTGCCCTCAGACGTGCCTTCGGATGTGCCTTCAGAAGTGCCTTCTGAGGTGCCCTCAGACGTGCCTTCGGATGTGCCCTCCGAGGTGGTCTTCTCCGAGGTTCCTTCAGACGAAGAGCCTCCTTGCGAAGACGAGACCGGGGCTTTGGAGCTGCTGGAGCTCGAGACGGTGGTTCCGCCGCAGGCGGCGAGAGCCAAAGTTGTGGCCGCTAGGACAAAGAGTCCTAACTTTTTACTGGTCATACTTGTTTCCTCCTTTCAATAAATGGAAACAATTTATAATTCAGGGACATTGCCCTGAGATTATCCTTTTAATCCGCCGACGGAGGTGTTCTCCATGATGGTCTTGTTGAAGAGGATGAAGACCAAGATGATCGGCAGCATCGTGATGAGAATCGCAGCGAAGAACAGCGGCTGCCCCGACCCCGACTTCACCAGGGCGCTCTGCAAGTCATAAATACCGACGGCGATCGTGGGCTGCTTCGGTAAATAAATAGAAGGGGTGATGTAGTCGTTCCATAAGCCGATGAGGGTGAGGATGGTCACGGCGACCATCGGGCCCTTGGCCATGGGAAGAACGATTTGCAGAAAGATGCGGAAGTCGCTGGCGCCATCGATCTTGGCGGCTTCAACATAGGTCCAGGATAAGTTCTTAAAGAAAGAATAAAGGAGCAAGAAGTTGGTGCCGAAGCCTCCGGAGTATAAGAAGATGCAACCGATGATCGTGTTATCGAGGTGGAGGTTCTGCATCAACTCAATCTGAGCCGGCAAAGCTCCGACGATCGGAACGATGAGCGAGAAGATGACGACGCCGAAGATAATGCCGCGGCCGGGGAACTTATATTTCGCGACGACCCAAGCGGCGCAGGACGAGGTGATGACCGTGGCGATCGTGCCGCCCCCGGCGACGAGGACCGACATGCCGAGCATTTGGAGAATGTTATAGTAATTGGTCTCCGAGGAACTGTAGAGGAACATCTGACCGAAGTTGCCCCAAAGCCATTGCGTTGGAAAGGCCATGGAATCGGTGTTGAATTCGTCATTGGTTTTCAGGGCATTGAAGAATACCCAAACGAACGGGAAGATGAAGCTGATCGAGAAGAGGACGAAGATGATCCCCATGATGATGAAAAGCGCTTTTTCACCGCCGTGGCGTTTATAGAGGGTATCGTGCTTGCGTTCGTAAGAACCTTGGCGGTTCTCTTCGCGTTTGCTGCGAAAGCCTTTTTTGATTTGATATCCTAAATCCATAGGTTAGAACCCCACATTCTTGAAGCACTTGTTGAGGCCCCAGCGGACGGCACAGATGATGGGGGCGCCGATTAAGGAGCAGATGAGGCCGAGGGTGGCCGGAACGTTCTTGGCCGAGCCTTGGGAAGCGAAATAGATGTTCATGCCGATCGTCTCGGTCGCCGCCGAAGCCGATTCTCCGGTGATGAAGAAAGGCTGGAAGGTGACATTGAAGACGCTCATCATGCCGAAGATGAACAAGGTGGTCACGGTCGGCCAGGTTAACGGGATGATGATCTTGAAGAATTCTTTGAAGGGGTTGACGCCATCCATCTTGCAGGACTCGAGGATGTCTCTGGGAATGCGGGACATGCCGGCGGTAAGCAGAATGACGTCATAGCCGATGCCGGCCCAAACGCAGAAGACCCAAACCAGCCACTTCTTGGACTCATCAAGGACGAAGAGATTTTGGAAGAAGCTGCCGTAATTGACGTGCATCAAATCCAAAAGTCCTGAGATTAGGCCGCCTTGATTGAGCGAATAAGTGTAGACGGTGGTGAGGATGAATAACGGTAAGATCGAAGGGATGAAGAAGATGACCTTGTAGAAGGTGCTGCCCCATACCTTTTTAAAGATGAAGTAGGAGAAGAACATCGCAATCGGCAAAGTCACCAAACAGCTGACCACGAAGTAGATCAAGGAGTTCTGATAGATGAAATTGCTGGTGGTGTCCTGAAGCGACTTGCCCCAGTTGGCGTAGTTCTTGAATAAGGTGGAGAAGAAGGTCGAAGAATCGCCCTTCCAGTTGGTTAAGACCCAGGTGAGGTTATTGCGGTAAGGGAACTTGAAGGTCAACAGAATCGAGGTGATATTGACCCCGAACCACATCAAGCAAAAGTGCGCGACCGGATAAAGCAGCATCAAGATGATGAAGATATAGGTGCCGACATGAGCGGCGCCCCGATGCTTCTTTTTTGGTGCGTTAGCCGGAGCAGAGATCGGTTTGATCTCCGCGGCTGGCGCTTTTACGAGACTGGTCATATTTTCCCCTTGTCAGTCAATTCCTTAGTCGGATAAGCCAGCGTTATCGAGCCAACTCTGCCAGCCGCTCCTGGCGGTGTTATACATGGTCGCGCCGATCTTAGCGCCGGTGTAATCGGCCGGAGTGGCGCAGGCTTTTTGATAGTAGTAGACGTTACCGATCCACGGCATGACCTTATCGGTGTTCCAGACGGTGATCGGGTTCATCGAGGTGAGGTTGATGTTGGTGTTCGAAAGCTTTTCGTGGATGGACTTGGTGTAGGTATCGGTGGCTTCGATGTCGCTGAGGTCAACCTTGGTGTAGTCGAAAGCAAGGAAGCTGCCTTTAGCATCTTTAACGAAGGTCTTGCAGCCATCGGCGGTCGCCATATAAGCGAGGAACTGCTTGGCTAAATCTTGGTTCGAGCTTTTGGCCGGAACGATCATGGAATCGCCAAAGCCAACCATGTAGTTGACGTCGGGGGAAGAAGCGCTCATCTTCGGAGTCTTCATCATGGCGATGTCGAAATCCAAAGCTCCGCCATTGGTCTTCTCAAGCTCGTACTTGCCCCATTGCGCATAGGGGATCATCGCGGCTTTGCCCGCGTTGAAGGCACTTTGAGCGGTGCCAAGTTTATCGGAATAAGAAGTGGAGATGGAGTTGGCCGAGGCATTGGCGATCAACGACCACCATTTGTCATAAGCTTCAACGAATTCCTTATAGTAGTTGGCCGGATTGTACATTTCATAGCCATCGGAATACTTTCCGGTCGGCCCCATATATTTCTTAATGGTGTTGATCTTATCGACGCCGGCGAGCTGTGCCCACCACTCAAACATCGGGTAGTCCCAGTAATACTGACGGTCGGCTCCGCTCCAGGCGAAGGGCTTCACATATTCGCGATCGCCGACGGAAATCTTGGCATTGTTGATGGTGCTGCAGAGCGTGACGAGTTCATCGTAAGTGGTCGGGACGGCCCAGTTATTGTCCTTAAACATCTTGACGTTATAGATGAAGCCGCCCGCGCCTTGGGTGTAGCACGCTTTGTAGTAGTGGGAGCTGCCATCGGCGCCTTCGGTCTTGGAGACATCGGCGGCGCCAGCAACGAGACGATCTTTGAAAGTCACGTTATCGAACCCGTCGATCTTGGTTTCATAAAGGTCATCGAGATTGGCAAGGTAGCCGGAAGCGGCGAAGCTTTGCCAGTTGATGCCGTGCGACATATAGAGGTCAAAATCGGAACCGTTCTTGAGATCGCTTTCGATGCGGTCGGTTAAGGTTGTCGAGAATTCGACGTGGGTGGCAACGCCGGTTTTCGCGGTGAATTCTTTGGCCATATTGTTGAGCCAATCGGTGCCGAAGCCGCCATCATAGGCTTCGATCCAAAGTTCACGAGACGAACTCTTGGAGGTGGTGGCACCTCCGCTGGTGGTTCCGGAATCGCTACTGGCAGCGGGTTCTCCGCCGCAGGCGGCTAATAAGGCAATGGTGCTGAGGGCCAACGTAACATAGGCGATGGCTTTTTTCGAATTCTTCATGTGTTACCCCTTTGGAAGCCGTTATTGAGAAATCGGTTTCCTAAATCTGGCTTAATTATAGAAAAGGGTCGGGGGGTTGTCAACCAATATTCAAAGCGCTTACATCTTTTTACGGTTCATCTTGAAAAAAGCCACTTGATATGCTAGATTTCATGTAAAGAAATCGGTTTCGCAGAAATCGGTTTCGCTGAAAGGTCCATATGAACAAAAAATCTTTAAAAATCGCGGAAATCGCCCTGCCAACGCTGTTAGTGGGGTTCCTTAGCGCTGGCTGCGGTGGCACTCCGGCTTCCTCAAATACCACCTCTTCGGCAAATTCAAGGAGTTCAAGTTCCACCTCGTCATCGAAATCTTGGGTCGAGCCGACCCCCTTCGACGGCACGGGGTATTACGATAGCGTAGCCTCGCGCGTTGCCTATCAAGACGGCAGCGAATTAAGCTTTGATGAGGACTTCTCCAGCGGGACCATGAGCGATGACTTGTTCTGGGTGATCGATGGTTATTGGGATGCCGGTGGCACGACCAATTGGCATAACGGCGTGCGCGCTCGCAATCTCCGTTATGTTAAGAATGGCAGCGATACCTATTTAGGGATCAAAGCCCGCGGCTCCTATTGCCACGACGCCGATATGGTCAAGACCAGCGCGGGTCACATCAAACCCGAAGGCGCCTGCATCATGACCAAGAATTTCTTAAAGCCTGGCCGCTTTGAGATCAACATGGCGACGATGCCTCGCGAAGGCGCGGTCACAGCCATGTGGACTTACTACTCTAAGACCGGGAGCGAAGCCACCTCGCAAAACGAAATCGATATCGAGATCGGCGGCGATGCCCAGTACACCAACGAGTGGACGACCACCTGGACCACTCACACCGATAAAGAAACCGATTCGGTCGACGTCAGCAAAGTCTGCTATCTCAACGATGGCAAGTTCCACAAATACACCTTCGACTGGTACACCAACTACGGGCCAAATGGCCTGAAGCGGGTCGACTGGTTCGTCGATGGGATTCTCATTAAATCGATCACAGGGACTTGCGTCCCGGAAATGATGATGCCGCTATGGATCGGATTATGGTGCCCCTCTTGGGCGGGCAACCCTTATTTTGCCTATGACTACATGCTCGTCAAAGACATCGCGTATAAAGAATTTGACGAAAATAGCCAATACGTGGATGAGGTTCGCAATTCCAATCCCGCCTATACTCACACCAATCCGAGCGCTTCTTCGATCGCCAGCGAAGCCTACGCCGCGACCCAAAGCGTCGAGAAACTCGGCAACACCGATTTCGAGAGCTTGACCAAATGCGTGACCGATGATTCCTACTTTGGCTGGACGCCTGAAAACGCCAGCCTTGGGACCGTCACTCTGAGCGACGAGCATAGCGAAGGCAGCCACAGCTATCAGCTGAATGCCTCGACGACGTCAAGCGAGGAATACCATGGCGAATATTTGGATGCCAAGGTGAGCTTAGCTTACCCAGGATACCAATACGCCTATAGCGTGGATGCCAAACTCTTAACGGCCAGCAGCAAAGGCAATCTCGAGATTCGTTATAAGGACAAGAACGGATCCACGATCAAAACCGAAACGAAGGCTGTCTCGGGCACGTCTTGGGCCACCTTAAGCGGCGCCGTGACGATGCCGGCGAAGTCCGCGAGCTTGCAGCTCACCCTCACTGCCGAAGATGGCAGCGTCCTCTACGATAACGCGTCGCTGAAGTTCAAAGGCCTGGCCGCCTAATCTCAATGCGCCAAGACGGAGCCGTGGGTTCCGTCTTTTTTCTTTTCTAAGGCCAATGAAAAAGGCGCCTCCAGTAAGGGTTGGAGACGCCTTTCCCCCCGTGGCTGATTAGACAGCCGATTTCAGGTGACGTTTACGCCGTCTCGACACGAGATAGATAAGTGCAATGGAGAGTAAGCCAGTCGCACCACTGGAGGCGACGATGATGAGCGTCGTGGAAGTGGCGCTTCCATTCACTCCCGAAATCCGCGCGCCGGATCCGCCGCTAAGAGCCATGGCGTTAATCTGCGCCATGATCGCGCTGAAGGACGTATAGAGCGAAGAACCGCTATAGGTGTAAACCGAGCCCGTTTTGCTATCGGTAGTGGCCTTGGTGACCGAGTTCATCTGCGAAGCGTTGATGTAACCCTTAACCGTGCTGCTAAACGCGTTATAGGTGTTAGCGTAGTTGGTGATCTGAGCACTGGTGAAGTTGCAGATCGATTGCGCGCCGGGAGTCTCGCTGATGGCTTTTCGAGCCGCATCCATTTCATAGCAGAAGGCATAAGCGGTATCGTGATCGGCATCGATATGGCCACCGTAATTGGTGACGGCTCCGCCGGGGTGGGAATAATAGCCATTCTCAACGTATTTGGCGGCATCAACGGCCGTGCTCGGAGTCGTGGCGTTGCGGGTATCATCACGGAATTCGATGTAGATCTGGTTCGTTCCGGCTGCCGTAACAATGGCATTGGCAATTTTGATTTTGACCATGAGAGAAAGCCCAAGGTCATTGGACATCTTGAGTGTCGTGGAACTCGAAGCAATGCTGACATTGCTGGAAGAAGCGACGGCTTCGCCAGCGGCATCGCTAAGAAGCTCGGTCGTTCCGTACCACATTCTCACCCGAAGGTTGGCTGAGGTAATCGAAGCAGAAATGAAGTTGAAATAGACATACTTGAACGTCGCCGTAACGTAATGAGCGTAAAGCGGAGTATCCGCGGTGAGGACACTTCCCGAAGTAAAAGCGGTGGTGCAGGCCGAATCGGTATAGAACGCCTCAAATTCATAGCCGCTCGGAGAAAGACTTGAAGCGGGGGCGCTCGGCGTAAAGGCGGCCCCGGCAACGGCGCTTTCGATCGTGAAGTAAGATGAGGAAACCGTCGACCCGGTGACTTGATATTCCTTGGCATAATAGGTGACGGTCGAAGTGGTGTCGGAGCCTAACCAGTAATTGGCAAGACCAGAAGTCGCCTGCGTCACGGAACCACGAATGACGAGGTGATAGGAACCGGCAGCCGAAACGACGACGTTACTTGACGAGTCAGTGGTAAAGTTGCTGCCGAAATAAACGGAGTTATAACCGCCAAATCCATAATCGATGCTGGATTTGTCCGCGTAATAGAACTTAAAGGTATCGCCAGCGGCAACCGTCACGTTGAGGTTATATTGGCCACCGGTGTAGGTGAATTTGTAGGCGGCATAGTCCGCCCAACCATTCATGGATCCGCGAAGATAAATCGCGGCGGAACTATAATCCGTGCCCGTGGTTTTAACGTAGTTCCAATAGCCGTAATAGTTTGAACTGGCAGAAGAGATACCACTCAAAATCGATAGATCGTATGTTCCGGCGGTGCTGCAGGTAATATCCGAATCCGAGGACCCCGTGAAATTGCCGTTGTTGAAGGCCTGAGCCAAATAACCGCCATAGACATTCTTCGTGGCATCATAGAATTTAAAGGTCGTGGTCGCTGAGATGGCCAAACCGTTTAGTTCATAAAGGCCACTCGTGGCGTTATAGGCGAAGCGGTTGGTCAGATAATGAACTGCCCAGCTTGACCACTGACTTCCTAAAAGATAAATGGCGTCATAGGAAGTATTGTTCGTGTATTTGGCATAGAGGTAACCATCCGCGGACCATTTGCTGGCGGAATAGGCGGTGGTGCAAGTGGCGTTGGTATACCAACCATCAAAAGAATAATTGGTAACAGCCGCGGGCGTGCTCGGGGTGAAATTCGCATTGGAATAGGCCGTCTCATTAGCCAGGTTATACGCGGCCGGGGCTAGATCATAGTAATTGCTGGAGCTGCCATAACCGTCATAAACCGCCCATTCATGAACCGTATATTGATTCACGACCTCGCTATATTTGGCATAGAGGGTTAAATCGGCGGTCATTTCTGCTGGGGTATAGGCGGTGGTATAAGCCGCATCGGTATACCAGCCATCAAACTGGTAACCGCTGGGGGTGTTGGTCACACTTGGAGAATAATTGGTTCCGGAAGCATAGAGCTGATAAGAATAAAGATAGGTGTTCGTGCCGTAGGTGGCTTGTTCAACCAAGGTAGATTTATAAAGGAAGCCAAATGAATCGCTGGTGGATCCGGCGGTGTCGCTAGAAGGAGACATCAGGATAGTGTTTGAATTCCCTGCCTGAATATTGCTCATTGAGGAAGAGATGCCTTCGTTCCAGTACGATGATCCGTTTTCGCTGTAGCGTTTGAAATACATCGTGCTGCCAAAGTTAGCGATGGTATACGAAGTTGAAGCAAGACTTAAGTAAGCATGACGATAGCTGGTTCCGTTAATAGTTACAAGGCTGTAATTGGTATAATTTTGGGTGAAATTGGTGTCTCTTACAAAAGCCCAGTCGGGAGCCACACTGGAACTGCTCCACTCTTTCGTCATGGCATTGGCAGTGACCCAATAAGTGTTGGCTGTACTGATCAGCAGATTCAGTTTGGTCTCGCTAGAACTGCTATGGGGAAGGATTTTCGTGATTAACGATCCCGTGGCTGGCGTAAAGTTAGTGTCCGCCGCTGAACCTAATAAAGAGTATTTGCAATTGGTAAAGGTGCCTTGGCCTTCAGGCGCAATGCGATAAAGGGTATTCGAAGCAGCACCGGAAGAGCTAATGGACCAATTGGCCCGGCAATTCGTCCAAGTACCGGCGGCCGCTCCCCAAGCCATGCCCCCGATGGTGTTGATTGCGGCAGTGACCGTTAAGTTGGTTGCACAGTTGCTCACAGTCCCACTATTTGAAAAGCAAATCGGGGCACAACAAGCCCCGGTATTAATGGTGGCATTCACGTTTAAGTTATTTACGGTGCCGGTGGATCCAATTTGATAAAAGAGCCCACTATTTGCGGCATTTAAAGTTACGGTGATGGTATGACCATTGCCGTTAAAAGTCCCAGTAAACTGGGCAGAGTTAATTCCGTAATAATTCAAGTTTCCAATCGAAATATCGGCAGTTAATTCGAAGGAATCCGCCGCGTGAGCGGAACTGTTATTAAAGTAAGTGGCAAAATCGCTGGCTGAAGCGATGCTATACGACGTCGCCGCCACCGGTTTAGCTTCTTGATTGATCCATGAGGCACCCGCCCACGAAGAAAGCGCGGCTAAGGCTATAACCGCCACAGCAATAATTTTCCCCTTAAAGCTGTTTCTCATCGATGCCCCCTTACGGCAAAGAGAAGGTTTCCCCTTTAGGAAACCGATTTCCTAATTTCACTATTATAGACGATAGATTGGGATTTGCAAGCGCTTACAAACGACAAAAATAAAAGAGGCGATAACGCCTCAATTATTTGACATAGTGTCAAAGCCTTAACGGTCGGGATTTACGGGTCCAGTCGACTCGCCGATGATGAGCGACCCCCGGACTTCAATGCCGTGGGAATCGTCTTCTTTTTTCTCCATGAGGGCGATGAGTTTGTGGGCTAAGGTCTTGCCGAGTTTCTCGGCGTCTTGCTTCGCGGTCGTTAAGTGCGGCGAAACGATCTGAGACGCCTCAATGCCGTCAAAGCCGGTCACGGAGATATCTTCGGGGCAACGGATCCCTTCTTCTTTTAAGGCAGATAGACCCGTCATGGCGCTTCGATCGTCGGGATACATGATCGCGGTAGGGACGCTGATGCGGTGGACGATGTTGCGGGTGATATTCTTGATCGATTCGACGTCGTGGTATTTGCTTTCCACTAAGCTATCGGAACGTTCGCCGATTCCAGCCTCTTTTAAGGCATCCTGGAAGCCGCGGATACGTTCTTGGGTGATCTTGTTGGATTCGCCGTGGATGAAGACGATGTGCTTATGGCCTAAGTCGATGAGGTGCTTGGTCAGGTTCTTCATTTCGACATAGTTATCGGTGAAGACCCCGGTCATCGCATCGTCCATATAGTCAAAGCCGACCTTCGGGAGCTTGCTCTCGAGGACTTCTTTCATCTCTTTATTGCCATAGTCGCCAAAGAGAATGACGCCGGCGACGTTTCGGGAGACGCAGTTCTGGTAGAAGGAACCGTTACGACCATCGACGTTATGAGAGATGAAAAGCAAGTCGTAATTGTTGGCGTTCACTTCGCTTTGGAAGGCGTCGAGGATCTCGGTGAATAGGGTGTAACGGAACGGCGAAATGTCCATGCCGAAATAGGCCAAAACCCCAACGTTACGGGAGGTCCGTTTGCTCAGCGACTTGGCACCGACATTGGGAATATAGTTCATATCCTTGATGCATTTTAAAATCTTGTCTTTGGTCGCCTGTGGGATGGCCTGATAGTTGTTGAGGACTTTGGAGACGGTTGAGGGCGAAACATTGCACTTCTTAGCAATGTCATAAATGGTGATATTACTCATATTGTTTCCCTATAGAGTGACGAGGAATGTCACTAACGAATTACCTTTAAGATACACCGAGTAGACGACGTTTTCAATTGAGAAAGAAATGGGTTTCTCTTTGCCTTTGTTAAGAATAACCAGCACGAGGGAACCACCCGGATTGCGGAAAGCCGCCCCTTCGATTTGAGAAACTTCCGGTAAACTTAGGAAACTGGCGCCTTCTTTAACAAAGTGCGAGAAGTGCTTTATGGCGTGGTAACTTGGGTTAATTGCAAAGCGGTTATGGCCTGCCATAATCGGGGCTTCGCAGTAGTTTCCCATATGGTTAGGACCCCCCAAATCATCGAGGAGAATATTCCAATCGATAAAGCCTTGCGAGCCCGCGTTAAGGTCTTGGATGTAATTGTCCGCATAACGGAGCAAACCGTTGTAGGATCCAATCGCGGATGCCGGATCTTTGGGATTGAGGTTAAGGAGCTCAACGCAGCCTTCGCTGAAGAGGATTTTCTTTTCGGGGAACAAGGCGTGGACCTTAGCGATTTCTTGACTGCACCCGGGGTCGTACCAATGGTAGGCAATTCCAGCATAGGCGGAGCGGGCTGCTGGATCAGAAAAAGTCGCCGTGATTCGCCGAACCAAGACATCGCGGTTATGGTCCCAGGCGTAGAGATCGACGTGCGGTAAACGTTCATGGAGAAGCAAGGCTAATCGAGCTTCTTCTTCAGCGCTAAAACGGCAGCTTTCCCAGGTTTGGGTGGCTTCGGGTTCATTCTGAATGGTGAGGGCTTCGACCTGGACGCCGAGTTTCCCCATTTCTTTGACATAGCGGGCGATGTAGTCCGCGTGGGCGGCATAGCATTCGGGTTTGAGGTGGCCGCCATGGCTTTTGTCTCCATTATCTTTATAGCGGGCTAAGGGGCTCCAGCAACTGGCCAAGACATGGAAGTCGCCTTTCTTTTGGGCTTGCTTCACTAAGGCGATAATGGGCGCGTCATGGGCTAAGGAGAAGTCACTCAGGTCGTCTTTCTGAGCATAGTCATAGATGGTCCTCGAGAAATCGCAGGAACCGATCGTGAGACGGGCATAGTTATAGTTCAATCCTTCGGGGGAGTAGATCAAGTCGAAGACTTTTTTCTGTTGGGTTTGCTCGAGGCCAAGATAGACCCCGATCGCGGCATCGGTGATCGCTCCGCCAAAGCCGAGGATGGTTTGCTTAACGGGCAAAGTATCGAGGGCGAAATCGGCCTTCATCCCCTGAACGGGCTGGAGTTCCGTCTCGACAAAGTAATGGCCTTCTTCACTTTGATACGCTTGGATTTTCATGATTTTTCGCTAGCCCCTTCCGGATGATGTCCGGATAAAACTTCGGATTGATGGTCTTGTCGAATAGCGAATGGGAATACAGCGTTAAAAAGAAGACGCTGAAACCGAAATAAAAGATCCCGGAAAAGCCTAAAGGAATGAGGGTTCCGTAGAGGTTAGGAAGAAATTCAAAGACCAAGAAGGGCGCGTAGAAGGCGGCGAAGATCCCTAGATCGGGGAAGATGGCGCCAAAGAGAAACCGATTGGCGTTGCCTAAGAGTTGAAAGAAACTGCCTTCATAGGTAACGGTTTGGGTTTGAACGAAGAAGAGCAAACTTAAGAAGATGAGGAAGAGGCCATAACTCACTCCGATGATGGCTCCTTTACCCCAATCGGGGAGGGAGGTGGAGAGGTTAACGGCTTCTAAGTCGAGTTTCAGCAAGAGATAAAGAAGGCCGATGAAGAAGTAAACCAGCAAGAACATCTTAGCGTTCTTGCGGATCCCTTCAAAGAAGTCGCTCGGCAAAACTGCCCCGACGCCCCAAGCCAGTTTCTTGCTGAAATAGAAAGCTCCAGCCATCCCTAAGCCAAAGAGCATGATGAGCGGAATGGCGATCGCATAGGTCAGCAAGACGTTATAGAACTTCGAGGGGTCGGCTAAGCCATTGAAGGTGGCAAAAAGCAGCCAGGCGATAAGAGGCAAGATAAAGAGCAAAGTTAATAGCGAAACCGCCATCAAATCCCAAAAGCGGTAATGCAACGTATCCTTTAAAAGCAGCCACCGGGTCGCGGGGAGGACGCGGTCTTCGCTAGGTTCAACCGTGGGTTTTTCTTTGCTCATGAAGCCCCCTCATAGGTCTTTAAGAAGTTGTTCAGGGCCGCAAAACCATTGCTAGTGGTCTTTCCATAGTTCACTGAGCGGATGGGGATGCAGATGTAATAGGCCAAATCCTTGGCCCCTTCTTGAGTGAACGCGATCAGGTCGGAGTAGTGGAACTGAGCGCTATAAACGCTATCGGCCGGATCATAGATCTTAAGGCCGTAATCCCCGGTCTCCGCGGTGTAGTAGCTATAGGTCTTGCTTAAGCCGGAGGCGTATTTCGCTTTGAAGTCCGCGCTGAGGACCATGAAGTTATCGGCGATCACGGGTTCCATGTCCACCATGTCCTGGTAATTGAAGATCACGATGTCGCTATAGGCGCCAAACTTATCGAACTTTTGGCTCTTAATGCTGGAAGCGGGGGAGACGTTATAGACATTGCTCTCCAGCACACCCTTATCCTTTAATAAAGCAATGGTGTCTTTCGATAAGGTGTTTTCTTTTAAGCCATAACTCTCAATGAAGTAATCAATCTTCTCGTAATTCTTGATGCTATCGACCGCGGTGATGCCCCAATAGAAGGCGGCGTAGGTCACTAAAACAATCAGGACGATCGCCCAGCCTTGCATGATGAAGAAATCGCCGATCTTTTTTTGAGTGGGAGCGAGTTTCATTTGGGCTCCTCCTTGATGGCGATTAGCATCTCGTCATAGGTCTCGATCTGATAGGTTTTGTCCATCTCAAGATTCAGTTTCTCATCGGCTTGATAGGAGATGGTGAAGATATTGCCTTCATCGACCTCTTTAACGTTCAGTTGTTTGGTCATGATCCCTTGGTAGGTGACGGTGTCTTTTTGCTCCGCGACTAGGGTGACGTCATTAAGGACGTGATCTTTGCCAAGGCTTTTCTTCATGAAGCGCATATAAGCCCATAGCGGTAGCCCCATCTTCATCAAGGCATAGAGCAAGACGATAAGCAGGATTGAGGTGACGGCCGTGCCTAAATAGAGCCAAAGGTATTCGGTGGAACGGTTTTGAAGTACGAACACGAGCGTAACCCAGCCGGCGATCAACAAGGTCCAAAGGACAAAGAAAATGATGAGACCGAGGTTCTGCTTCTTTAACCTGGCATAGGCTTGCTCATCGATTAAGACTTTTTCCATAGGACTTTATTGTATCGTTTTAGTTAAGAAAGGGCGCCCCTCAGTTACGAAGGGCGCCCATTTGATTCATCGCTCGATTAGGCGCGAGCGTGTTTCTTGCTGCGAAGGAAGAAGAATCCTCCAACCGCAATCATGCTGGCGACCGAGACAATGATCCAAGGGATGTAGTTGCCATAGTCGCTAAGCGAGGAGATGGCGTAGCTCGGAGCAGTGCCGCCATTAAGAAGCGTCAAGGTATCACCTAACGTGGCCGTATAAGCGGTGGTCGAATCATCGAGCTTGGCAGCAACGGTCTTGCCATTGGTGGACAGGGCTTTGTAACCATTGACCGCGGCTAAGCGAGCGGTTTCGTGAGAACCGTCAACAAGATAGCAGATGCTATCCGAAACGCGCCAAGAGCCACTGTAAACGGTGGTGCCGGCATAGGTGAGAGCTTCTTTTAACTCAGCGACGGTGTAGCCAAACGCGCTTGGAGCAGCCGAACCTACGTAACCTAAGATTGCGACATTGCCCGCAGCCGAGGTGATCTGGAAACCAGCGCCCCAGAGGCCAACGCCACTGCTGAACTGAACCCAAGAATTGGTGTAAGTCATCGTCTTGCCGGTGACATCGAGATCGTATTCCCAAAGTTTGAATTGATCGACAGTGTTGTTGTTGCCAGCATTGGCAAAGCGGAAGTAAACCTGATTGCCATTAACGGTAACGGCGTTCATCTTGACTAATCCAGGATCGAATTCTCCGTAGGGACTGATCCAAGCCTGATCCCAATAGGTGGTCTTGGCTTCGGTCTTTTTGGATTCGAGCAAATAGACTGGAACAATGACACGAGGATTCACGGTCACAGCGCAAGAAGCGCTATAGGTTCCGGAAGTCGAAACGACGGTGACGGTGATGTTGGCCGAGCCAGCAGCGACGCCAGTGACGGTAGCATTGACGCCAGAGCCGGAGACGGTTGCATAAGCCGTAGCATCTGAAGCCCAACTGATGCTGGAGTATTCAGTTCCAGTTAAAGTCGCAGTTAAGGCAACGGTCTTGCTTTCGTAGACGGAAGCAGAACTCTTATCAAGAGCCACAGCGCTGACCGGAGCAGAAGCGACGACGGTGACCGGAGTCACAAAGGAATAGGTTCCGGTGGCACTCACAACAGTGAAGGTCACATTGGTCGATCCCGCGGCAACGCCGGTGACGGTGTAGCCGCTGACGGAAATTTCAGAAACTGAAGCAACGCCCGTATCAGCAGAGACAGCAGTGACGGAAGTGTTATCGGTGCCAAAAGCTTCAACGACTTGAGCGGCGGTTCCGCTGACGGTGGCCGAAAGCGATGCCGAAGTCGGATTGAGATAATTGACGGCAGTCGAAAGTGTCATGCTGTTGGCTTGGAAATCGGCTGAACTGGCAACGCTGCCATTCATGGTGTAATAAGAACCAGTAATATTGGTGGAAGACTGGTCGCGATAAACGCTGCACAGCCAATCGGCACCAGTGTGATTCACGACCCAGTCGGTATAAAGATTGGTGTAGGTTCCGCTGCCGGCGAGATAAGCATAAGCGGCAACGTTGTTGACGCTAGCAGCACCCGTGCGAAGAACAGCGGTGCAATCTTGGATTGTTCCGTTATTTTGATAGGACAGTGGGCGGATAACAGCACCCGTAATAGTGACATCGTAGGTCAAATTCTTTACGACGCCTGCAGTGCCAATGATGTTAAACAGGCTTTTGTTTGCACCAACGGCCCCATTATAAAGCTTGTGACCATTGCCGTTGAACGTGGCAGTAAATTCGCCAGCCATGCCTGAAACATAGGCACCATCAAGGTCGATATCGGCAGTTAATGTAGCGCTGTTGCCACAGTTGGTTCCGGCTCCATCAAAATAAGTCTTGAGCTGGGCTAACGTGCCGATTGACACGGGAGTATCCGCCTTAACGGGCGAAGCGAAGTTGTTGAAGATGACTGCGGTTCCAACGCCTGCGGTCATTGTCGCTGCAGCAAGGACAGCGATGAAGGTAGTTTTTGTCTTCATATTTAGGTCCCCTTTCTTAAATTGCGAAATGCAAATAGACCTTTTGCTGTACTCATATTAGCCTTTAGGAAATCGGTTTACAAGGGGTCAAATGAAAGCGCTTAACCTATTGTAAAACGCGATAAACACTATGTTTCCTAGTTGTTATCGTGCCTTTTTAGGAAATCGGTTTCTAAAAAAGACCCCCTGACATTTTGTCAGCAGGGGGTCTAAATCGAGGCGAAATCGGGAATTAGAAGCCCACGGAAGAGAAGCTATGGCCAGCCACGGTTACGGTCTTAAGGACAGAACCGTTACGGGAGATGGTCACGTTCTTAGAGGAGGCCGAGGGATTCCAGATCTGGGCGTTATAGGACGAGCCGCTCTGATAGACGGCGCCGCCAACATCGCTACTGGAGATGTAGGTATCCGCGCTATGGCTGCCCATCGCCTTTAAGGCATGGACCATCCAATAGGCGCCGCTAAGCTCCGAAGGATAATCGTCATTGAGAATCGCCGACTCGCTGAATTCGCTGATCGAAGAGGTCGGGTCGAAGATGGCCTGAACGCTCCGGAAGTTCGCTGCCCAAACCGCCTTATCGGGGGATTCGGCCTGCGCCGTCTTCCATAAGCCGTAGATCGACTTCAACTTAGCGATTTCGCTGCTTCCAAGGGCGTACGAGGTCAGGTATTCGCCAACCGGTAGCCATTCGATGCCGTAGATGAAGGAGGGGTTCGCGCCGAACCAGGTCGCGTAATCGTATTTGCCCGCCCACTGAATCGCGCAGACGCCGATGCCGACGGTATGGAGATCCTTGAGCCAGACATCGCCATCGTAATCGAACCAATACTGTTTGACGGAATAGATCTCGGTGGTGAAGCCATAGATGGCCGCGTCGATGCGAGATTGATCGCCATCGGCTAAGCCAATCAAGTAGGCGCCGACCCAGGCGTTAAGGCCTTCCGAAGAGGACTCTTCGTTATTGCCTTCCGTGAAGTAACCTAAGCCGTTAGCCCAGCTATGGCCAGCCCAGGTATCGAAGCAGCGGAGGTAGGGGAATTCGTTGCTATCTTTGCTGGGGCAAGCATAATCGTTGGCTTCGAAATCGATGATGTCTTTGTACTTCGCATAGAAGCTAGGATCGTACATGGCGAGAACCCCAGCCGCGTAGGTGATATAGCCATGGGTGAAATGGTGATCGCTCAGTTCGCCGGCCGTATTGAAGGCGCCATCGCTGAAGTAAAGGGTGCCCCAGGTATCGTCATAATAGAAGTAACGGTCGCCCGCGTGGTTGGCGTCTTTGTCGCGTAAGGGTTTCGTGGTGTCATAAGTGAACCAGTCGCTAAGGACGTATTCCAGTTTCTTGATGAAGGAAGCCTTGTAGGTGCTTGCGCCGATTTGATCGGCGATGATGAGACCTTGCGATAAGGGGTAGATAGCCTTGCTGTTCCAGTAAGGGGCCGATTTATTGATGTAGGCGTTGGTGTCGTTATCATAGTTCGGCGATTCGACGATGACGTTGTTGTCATCGAGCGACTTGAGATAGGAGGCCATCGTGGCATCGCTATAGGAAGTGTCGTTGGGCTTAGTGAAGCTAGGGAGCATGCCGGCATAAGAGAGCTTGGTTTGGAAGTTATTGCCTTCCATGACCTTGATGGTGCCCTTAAAGCCTTTATGGTAATAGGAGGTGAGCTTGGCGTCGCTCTTCTTATATTGATGCGGCATTAAGCCTAAGAGGGTGCTGACGCTATCGCTGCCATCCAAATACTGAATGTTGTTGCGGAAGGTGGTGGTGACTACGCTCGAAGCGTGGTTGACGTTATAGGTCGTGGTGCTGGCGATGCTGAAATGGGCGGCGCGCTGAGCAAAGAAATTGGCTTCGCTGATCGCGGCGCTGAGGCTATCGCCATTGATGGAACCGATGCTGAGATAGTTATCTTGGCCTAAAACAATGCTCAGGCGGTCGTTCTTCGTGGTATCGGCGTGATTGCCGTGCTTCGGGGTATAGGTCGTGCCTTTGCAAGCGGTGAAGAGGAAATAAGTGTTTTTATAAACCGGAGTGAAAGCGGAAGTCGCATTCCAATGCTGCGGTTGATTATAGGCGACGTGGTTGTTGGTGATTTCGAGGATCACGGACGAACTCGAAGAAGCGGTGTTCTGGCTGATGAGATTGCCACTTAAATCGTAATAGTTATAGGCTCCGCTAACTCCGGCCGCGCGGAAGTCCATCTGCAAATCTTTGCTGCGGCTCTCGACGAGAGTGAACGGCGAGCCTTGAGCATAGCTGACGATCATTTCGTCTTTGACGCTCTCTCCGCCATTACGGCAGGCGACCTTGACGGTGTTATCACTGTAATCGATGACTTGGGTCTGATAATCGGAGGCCAAGGCCAGCGGCTTAATGAACATATCTTGATAAGTTGGCGAATGCACGGCCGCGGTCTTTTCCTTGCTGGGGGTATACATGCACTCCAAGAAGCCTTCGCCATCGTTGGTGATTTCAAGGCCATTGGAATTCAAAGCGCTGCGGATGTAGTTAGTGTAGATGCCGTTGCCGCCACCGGAATAGTTGCCACCGCCATAGTTCTGGCTGATCAACGTGCCCCACCAATTGTTCGTGGGAAGAGGTTTATCGAGCAGATCCCCAGCGATATAACTCGGGGCATATTTCACGTGTTCGATATCCGTGGCCGTTCCGGTGCGGACGGAGCCGTTACCGATCGAACGGGAAGAAGCGGTCGAATAGACTTTGCTCCGCTGCGGCGCCGAGTAGTTCCCGGCACCGACGCTGATCTTTCTAACTTTGGTGAAAGTCGAGCCACCATAGATGGCTTTATAGGTTAGAGAATAGGTTCCTTCAACGCCATAGTTGACCGAACCGAGGACGGAGAGATAAGACGTGACGTCTTTACCGGTATCCTTGTCGATGGCTTTGACGCCTTTTAACGGGTTGAAGTAATGACCAACGACGCAAGAGGCGTCTTCAATCCCAGAGACGGCAATTTGACCTTGAACGTCTTCCGAACTGGAACTAGAGCTCGAAGAAGAGGAAGAACTGCTGCTATCGCTCGAGGTCGAGGAATCGCTCTCTTTTGAAGAAGTCGTTCCTGAACTCGTTCCGCTGGAACTTCCGGAATCATGGCTTTCGTTGGAAGAGCTCGACGTCCCGCTGGAAGTTGAGGAATCTCCCTTAGAAGTCGTACCTTGGCTTGAAGAGGACTCGGTGGAACCCGAAGAGGTCCCACTCGAACTTGAAGAAGCATTGGAGTTTGAAGACGTCGTGCTTCCGCAGCTCACGAGCATGAATAGACATGCCCCTAACAAAATGGATTTGCGGCCTTTATTGGTCATAACAAACACCCCCTGAATGTACCTTTAGTATGGCCCGAAGTTTCCATTACGCAAGGGATAAAAATTCCGATGAAACCTAAACTACATCGGTTTCCTAAGATAATATAGTATACTATATCTCCGACAATTGTAAATTCGAGTTTCCTAACGCTTTATAGCGGCAGGTCTTTCTTCTCGAAGTGCAACGACCCGACGATGTAACCGATTAAGCCGATCGCGAAGAGGATGGCGTCTTTCCAAATGAAGGCCGTTGTGCCATCGGTGATCGAAATCACATCGAAGAGGGTGATGATGGAGACATAGTTGAAGTTATTGAGGGCATCAAAACGAACGACGCTCGGGATGACCGGCGAACCAAATAGACCCAAGATGGTTGCGACCAAGAAGAAGATGGATAAACCACCGCCAAGGGCGAGAGAATTCTTGGTCCGATCAAAGTAGCAGCTAGTGAAGAAGTTGAGGCCCGAGATGGCAAAGAGCACCAAGAAGGCTCCAAGGTTGATGAGGCAAAGACGGCCATAATTGAGGCCGGAATTGGTCACGCTCACGACGCTCCAGCAGATGCAGCTCGTGATGAGGGTGCAGACGAACATCGCTAGCAAAGATAAAGCTAAGAAACACGCTTGGGTGAAGACGACGCTCTTGCGCTTCGTCCCAGTCGAAAGAACGTAAGCCATCGAGCCGGAATCGACTTGGGAAGAGACGAGGTTGTTGCTGGCCATGATCGCGTAGATGATGGGCAAGAGCAAACCCGCGATTTTGAAGAAGACGGAACCGACGATCAAAGAATACAAATCCATTTGTCCAACGTCTTCAATGGCGCTAGCGACTTCGGGGGGCAAAGAGGCGAGCAACGACTGAGAGAGGTCACCCGTGAGTGTGGTTTTCATGGTGGCGATGGCGGCTTGGTAGTCGGCTTCGGTCGGATAATCGCCGGCCGCTTTCTTCTTGTTGATCTCGCTCAGCTCATAATCGTAACGGGCTTGGAAAGAAACTTCGGTCGAATAGGCCGTGTGCTTGATTGAGGCATAGGTGTAGCCAAAACTTTCATACTTTTCTTCGCTGACGCCATATTTGCTGAGGGCGTCGAGAAGTTTGGTGATGGTGGCGGGCTGCGTCATATTGTTGCCTAAGAACACCGCGGAAGAATTTTCACTCCGATCCTGGCGGTAAGTGTTACGCTCGTCGCTGGTAAGATAGGTCGAAATATCGCCGGCGGAAAGATGGGTTAATAAAGAAGTGACATCGTAATCCGCGGGGACCGTCTCGCTGTTATTGGTATAAATATCGTTAAAATCGCTTGAAGGTTTTAACGCGTACATGACCGCGCCGAGCATCTCTTTGCATTCGTCGCTGTCGCTGGTGTAGCCGAGTTTAGCGGCTTGTTGAATCGTCGCTTCTTCGAGCTCTAACGTGGCCGTATAGAAACTGCTGGAAGCGGCTGCGCTCGCCCCCGTCGGCTTTTGCGCTTGCCAAGCGGTGAGGGCCGCGAGGTAATCGCTCTGCGAAGAATAATCGGAAGCTTTCGGCATCGCGTTCGACCAAGTGTTGAAGGCTAAGGCGTAAGCTTTTTCGGGTAAGGTGCTGGCCGCGGGCATACTCGCCTGCCAAGTGGCGACTCTCGCCGCGTAATCGCTATCGGATTCCCCGGTGTTCTGAGTGGGTTTAGACGCCGCCCAAGTATCGAAATTGGTGGCATACGTCGTCGCGTCTTTCGCATCATTAGGATACTCGGCGACATAATACTGATCGAAAGCGATCAGGCCCGAATCTCCGAGATCGTAATAAGAAAGGGACCGCTTTTGCACAGAAGCGTCGATCTCCCGTTGAACAATCGTGTCTTCGACCGCGTCTTTGACGTTGCTGATGTTGCCAGAACCGGCAATGGTCATGACGCAGCTGAGCATGAAACACTCAGCGACCGTAATCACGAGCCACATCCAACCGTTGGCTTTGATCGATTGTTTGAATAGAGCTTTACTGAACATGGGCTTTCTCCTTGAGCACATCCTGGAAGTGCTTGGCTAAGGTGTAACGGACTTCGCTGATGAAGTGAACGTCATAATGGGCGAGGCTGGTGAAGAGCTTAGCGATATCTTCCCGGTCGATGTTGATGGTGACCTGCTGGTATTGGGGCTGTTCGCGAACTAAGCGATACCCCTCCCCCTTAAACCGTTCGAAATCGGCGCTGGTTTTAAACTCGATTTTGAAATCCTGAGTCGGCCGATTGTTGATGGCTTCCATGCTCACCGAGTCAATCAGGTGGCCGTTTGAGATGAGAGCGACCCGGTCGCAGGTGTCTTCCACCTCTTCGAACATGTGGCTCGACATCAAGATCGTTTTGCCTTTGGCGCGCTCGGCCTTAATGATCTTCACGAAGGCTTGGCGCATGAGCGGATCGAGTCCGGTCGTCGGCTCATCGAGGATGATGATCGGGGGATCCGCCATTAAAGCCGCGACGATGGCGGTCTTCTGCTTCATGCCTTTGCTCATCCGCTTTAAACCGGCCCGAGGATCGAGCTGCAAGGCTTTGACGAGGCTATTGGCATAACTCATATCCTTGAGACCAAGGAATTCGGCCTGGGATTTAAGAAAGGCGTTGCCTGTCGTCAGATCGGGGAAGGCGATTTCACCGGGGACATAACCGATGGTTTTTGCAATTTCTGAGGCATGGGTGTAGCTTTCTAAGCCATTGACATAGCAATGGCCAGCGCTAGGTTTAATGAAGCCCATGAGACAGCGGATAGTCGTGGTTTTGCCGGAGCCATTGGTTCCAACAAAGCCGAGCATCTCACCCTTAGCGATCGTTAAGCTCTCATCAAAGATGCCGCGATCATTGCCATAATCTTTGCTGACGTGGTCAATCACGATGACGGGTTCGTTCATAAATCGCCTCCGAAGGTTTGGTCTTCCTTGTAGAATTTCATGAAATAGTCCTGCAGGGTTTCTTTCTTATTGGTGAAAGCGGAAAGGTCATAGTGAGAGAAATGCTCGATGACGCGGTTGATATCCTTGTCTTCCGCGGAGATAAAGAGGGAACGCTTCTCGGGGTTCTGATCAAGAATCTTCATGCAGCTGGATTGACTATGGTTGGCTAAAAAGCGGTCATAGGCGTCTTTCGTCGGAAAGGCCACCTCATAGAATTTGCTGGAGGCGTGCTTCAGTTCATCGGCCTTAAAGGTTGAGACCAAGTGGCCGTCTTTGATGATGGCGATCCGGTCGCAGGTCGCATCGATCTCCGAGAAAATGTGAGACGAGAGAAGGATGGTTTTTCCCTGCTGTTTTTCTTCATGGATCCACGAGATGAAAACTTCCTGCATCAACGGATCAAGACCTGAAGTCGGTTCATCAAGAATCAGAACATCGGGATCGCCTTGGAAGGCGGAGACGATGGCCAATTTCCGCTTGACCCCTAAGCTCATCCGCTTCGTCTCGCCTTTTAGGACATTGTCTTGCAGGTCGAAAAGCTGGAGCATCTTCTTTTGCATGTCCGCGTTATGAATACCTTGAAGATCTTGTTCCATCTTAAGGAATTCGTAGCCGGTTAAGCCCACGGGCAAAGCGATTTCGCCGGGGCTGTAGCCCACATGGGAAAGAACTTGGTCATAATGCAAGAAACTATCTTGGCCGAGGATTTCGGTATGGCCAGAATCGGGTTTGGAGAAACCCATGAGGTGACGGATGGTCGTCGATTTACCCGCGCCGTTCGGCCCTAAAAAGCCAAAGCACTCGCCTTTATCGACCCTAAAGGAGACGTCAAAGACGCCCCGGCCTGAGCCATAATCTTTGGTGAGATGTGAGACAACGATTTCTGCCATGGGTTTTCCTCCGACTCGGCTATTATAGGGAAGAAAAGTCGTTCAACAATCCTCAAAGAAAAGCCCTCTGTTTAAAATTGAACAAACTGAAACAAAGATGTCTAAAAAACAAAAATATAAGGCGGTAAAACCATTGTAAAATCAGCATTTCCGAGTATATTTAGTACAGTCGTTCAAAAATCGACAGTAACATTTATGGCCAAAAAAGAATATCGAAATTCGTTAAAAAGTCAGCGGGCGATTAAAGAAGCCGTCGTGAGCCTTCTCGCCAAGAAGAAGGATTTTTACTCCATCACCGTGAGCGACGTTTGCATCCAAGCCAACATCAACCGCGGCACCTTCTACAATCACTACGCTAACATCGGAGAAGCCGCCAACGCCATCGAAGACGATCTGATGACCAAGATGATGATGGACTGGCAAACTTCGCGAAGCCCCGATGCTCATATTGCCAACTTCATTGGCCTCGTCACCGACAAATTAGCGGAGAACGAAGCCTCTTACCGTCCCCTCATCGGCTACATCCCTGAATATTTCTTCGATGATATGAAAGCTCGTTTCCTTGGAGAAATCGAACCGGAATTCTCTAAGAATGGTCACCTTTCCGATTATTCGAAAGCCACGATGGAAATTCTCGCCAGCGGCATCACTTCGCTATATTTAAGCTATTTCCAGCATCGGACAGATATGAGCTTAGAAGATATCGGCAGCTGCTGTATTGAAGTCGTCAATAAAGTCCTAGCGACGAAATAAAACGATTCAGGCTCCGGCCGAATTATAGTGTTTTAAGGCGTGCTTGAAGAAAAGATACGCCCCAAAAAAGTGGACGAGCGCCACGGCGATGATGATGCCCATGATCAGGTAATTATTTCCGGGGATGCTGAACCAGAGAAAGGGGATGTCTTTGCCGGGGAACATCTGGGCGGCTAAGGGAAGATAACCGATGAGGCCAAAGGGCAAGATGAAAAGCAGGACGTTATAGACGACTTCGCCCGCCCAGTTGCCGATGTGATAAATCGAAGCCGGATATTTGCCGTATTCTTTGATGTTATATAACCCACTCATGATCGAGATGCTGCGCCGGTTATAGAAAGCAATCGACATCGTCGAGAGTTTGATGGCGAAGTAGATGAGAGGACTGAAGATTGCCCCCACGACAATCGGGAAGACAGTGTTGAACGACATATCGAGATTTAGACCCGGACCAAAAATCGACATGAAGACAATGCCGAGGACGACCTCACCTAAGCCGCCTTCTTGGAAAAACTCGGCGCACATTTGAAATAGCGGGTTCAAAGGTTTCATCAAGATGCGATCCAATTCGCCTTGATTGATGAGACCGCCCCCATAATTCCATAACTTATCGGTCAGAGTGTGGTCGATCCCCATCGGGATGAGCAGGAATCCGTACATGAACATGATGCGGTTGAAGGTCCAGCCATCGAGGGATTGGACCGGCAAAGTCGAAAGATAAAGCGAAAGGAAGGTCACGATATTGCTAGCGACAAGGCCCAACAATCCAATCGCCCAGTCGGCGCGATAAATCATTTTGCTTTTCAGGGCCATCGCGAAGTAGCGAGGATATAAACGAAGGTACTTTTTCATGGTTTATCCTCCCGCCGACTCCACGTGGGAAATCATGAGGTGGTTGGCTACGACCGAGGCGATATAAAGGAAAATCGCCCAACCGAGGGAAACCCCAAGATGAATCGCGGTCTGTAAGAGGTCATAACGGCCGATCAAAATGTTGACTGGGGTGGAACCTAAGCCCGAGAAAGGCAAATACTCGAGGACCGGCTGAGCCCAAGCCGGGAAGAAAGAATAAGGAATGGTTTGGCCAGCCAGGAAGGCGAAGACCGAATTTTTGATGAGGAAGATGCCGAATAAAGAATTGGTGAGGAAGCCGAGCTGGGCCACCATGAAGTCGATAGAGTCGGTGATAACGATCGCCGAACACCCCGCGACGAGATAGAAAAGAATGTTGTACCACTGGGGCCAAGGTTGGCCTAAGCCTAAGGAGAAGATAAGCATCGCGATGATGAAAAGCGGCACGCTGAAGATAAGGAAATTCCCTAAGCAATTTCCTAAGGTCAAGGCGAACTTTTGCCCCCGATAGGAGACGGGACGGGTTAGGGAATTCGCAATATTGCCATCGCTGATATCGTGACTCACTTCCTGAAAGGAAGCTCCGTTAGAAGTCCAGTTGGAGGAGAGGACGATGAAGACCAAATACATGATCATCTGGGGATAGGCGAACCCATTGATGATTTGGCTGGAACTTTCCTTATAAATCGCAAACCAAAGGAAGACCATGATAAAGGTGGTGATGACATCTTGAAGAACCCAAGTGAAAATCTCTCCGCGAAAGGCAAGGAAGTTCAAGAAGGCTCCTTTGATGAAGCCCCGGTATTTTTTAAACGGATTTCGCTGCATAGATTTTTTTGACGATGCTGCTCAAAGTCGTTTCGTCGATGCGGATATCTTTGACGTTAAGGTGAGCCAAAAGATAATTGAGAATCTCTTTGGGCTCGAGTTTATCGGCATCGTAACTGACTTCCAGGTAGCCATCATCGAGCTTGGCGATGGTCACATCGTTATGGAAGAAAGCCTCGGCCGCGGCAAAATCGAGTTCGTCCTTGCTGAGGACATAGACATGGCGAATGTCGCCAAAGCGTTTACGGATGGCAGTCAAGGTGCCGTCATAGAGTAAATGGCCTTCATCGATGATGATGACGCGCTGGCACAGGTTTTGAATATCCTTCATGTCGTGCGTCGTCAGGATGACCGTGGTCTTATTATCCTTATTGATCTTCTTAATCGCGTCGGTGATCTTGTCCTTCACCAAAACATCGAGACCGATGGTGGGTTCATCGAGGAAAAGGACCTTCGGATTGTGGATCAAAGCGGCGGCGAGGTCAGCCCGCATCCGTTGGCCTAAGCTTAAGGAACGAACCTGGCTCATTAGGATTGGCTGGAGCCCCAAGATGGAGTCCAAATAAGCTAAACGTTTTTCGTAGATGTCTTGAGGGACGTCATAAATGTCACGGATGAGATCAAAAGAATCTTTGAGAGGCAAATCCCACCAAAGCTGAGTCCGTTGGCCAAAGACAACACCGATATCTTTCAGGATGGTTTTCCGTTCTTTGGGATCATAAGGGCGTAGACCATCAAAACGAACTTCACCCGAAGTCGGGGTCAAGATGCCCGTCATCATTTTGATGGTGGTGGACTTGCCGGCACCATTGGCGCCGATATAGCCAACAATCTCTCCATCGGCCACATTAAAGGAAATATCGTCGACGGCTTTGGTGACGATCTTCTTGTGGGTAAAGAGAGTTTTAAGAGCACCCTTTAAACCAGGTTCCCGGTAGGGGCGTTCGAAGTATTTGCAGAGGTGACTGACTTGAATCATGGAGATAACCTCCAGTCGCGAGAAGTATAACATAAGGAATTTTAAAAATGCGATGAAGTCTAGAGTTTTTATGAATTCAAAGAAAACTTTAACCAAGTCCACCTCAAAAAATAAAAAAGCGAAAAAGTTAGAATAAATAAGTAAAGAAGGCTGCTTCAAAATAAGTGTAAAGAAAAAGCCTTTTTCATTAAGCCCCTTTTCAGAAATGGAATCGGGTATGATTAAGGAAATTGAGGGAAGGTTAAATGAACGAAAAAGAGAAAATGCTGGCTGGCAAAATCTACGATTCGACGATGGATGGACTGGCCGAAGAAAGACATGAAGCCCATGAGCTTTGCCGCCTTTATAACATGACCCCGGAAACCGATGAAAAAAAGCGAACGGAAATTTTGAAAAAACTTCTCCCAAATTTAGGCGAAGAATCCTTCTTGGTTTCGCCCATCAATTTTGACTACGGAATTAACACCAAAATCGGTAAGCGTTTTTTCTCGAACTTTAACCTTGCCATTTTGGACTGCGCCCCAGTCGAAATTGGAGACGATGTTTTCGTGGGCCCGAACGTCAGCATCATGACCCCAATACACCCCCTCCGTTATCAAGAGCGAAATACTTATCATAATCAGTCGAATATATTGACGGACCGTGAGTATGCAAAACCTATCGTTATCGGAAACAACATTTGGATTGCCAGCAATGTGGTGATCACGGGTGGAGTGCATATTGGAAATGGCTCGGTCATTGCGGCAGGCAGCGTCGTTAACCATGACATCCCAGAGAATGTTTTGGCGGCGGGCGTCCCTTGCAAAGTCATCCGGCCAATCACGGAGGCGGACTCCATTAAACTGAAGAAAGATCTTTGGTAATAATAATCATTAAAACCAATCTTTTTAAACGCATTTAATCCGAAGCCTTGGTAACCCTGAAAGGTTAAAGAAACCCACAAGGTTACCAAGGCTTTTTTGTTTCTATTTTAAGTTAGCAAAATAAACCTTGTCTAGACCAGACTGCATCAGGCGATTAGATGGGAAAATGCCGTTTAAAGATCGAATAAGCGACTTTTGCGGAGTTGAAAACCAAATTATTAAGTATCTAGCAAATAAATGAAAAAGATAAAAATGGCTTTTTGCGGATTTATAAAACGCTAAAAGTTTGATAAACTATTGGTCAAAATGGTTTTTAAAGATCTTCAAAAGGGATTTCTGAGTAAACAAAAACACTGATTTTAAAAGGACACTTGTAAACATATTATTTTGGGAAATTTCCCTGGAATAAAACATTCGGAATATATAGATCATATTTAAACATTTAAAAAGAGATACAGAAATATTTTAAAATACTTGTAATAAGGGTAGACTGATATCAAGAAAGAAGGTCTCTTAAATGAAGGTTCTTTTAGTTAATGGTAGCCCGGATGAACACGGCTGTACGAACCGGGGTTTAGAAGAAGTTGCCAAATCTTTAAATGCCGATGGCGTTGAAACCGAAATTTTCTGGATTGGGAAAAACGTCCCTGGATGTTTGGCCTGTGATCAGTGTGATGACTTAGATCGCTGCGTTTATAATGACATTGTTGTCCGCTTTGCTGAGAAGGCTAAAAATGCGGATGGTTTTATCTTCGGTTCCCCGGTGTATTATTCGGCTCCAAACGGGAGTCTTCTTTCCTTCATGCAAAGGCTCTTCTATAGCCAAGCAAATGTGCTCGCCTATAAACCCGCCGCTTCGATTGTTTCTTGCCGACGTGGCGGAGCCTCGGAAACCTTTGCCCAAATGAACCAATTTTTCGGCATCAATAATATGTTCACTGTTGGCTCGCAATATTGGAACCAAATTCATGGTCTAAAACCGAGTGATGTCGAGCAAGATTTGGAAGGCCTCCAAACCCTTCGAACCCTCGGTCACAATATGGCCTATATCCTGGCCTGCTTAGAGGCGGGTAAAAAGGCGGGTGTCGCTTTGCCAATCAAGGAAAAACATCTCTCCACTAACTTTATTCGCTAAAAGAGGCAACAAAAAGCCCAAGGTCTTCGATGCCTTGGGCTTTTTCTACTTTTGGACAGGATTGGATGCCGGTGCCGAAGCATTGGCATCAATAGGGGTGGGGGTCCCGGGATCTTCCGGGGGTTCGTTTTTGTAGGCAACCTTCAAAAGTATTGGGGTTACGAAGCTTGAGACGAGGATGAGACCTAAGGTAAAGGGGATTATGGCCTGAGAGACCAGACCCGAATCGGCCCCTTTCTGGGCGGTGACGATCAATACCTCCGCCCGCGCCATCATGCCTATGCCGATGCGCAGAGCGTCCTTGAATTTGAATTTGCAAATGAGGGCTCCACTCCCGGCCCCGACGATCTTGCCCACCAAACCAGCCACGATCCAAACGCAGCCAAAGAGAATGAAGGCCGGTTCAACTGTGATCCCTTGGCCGCTGCCGTCCGCCCCAAAAGCAACGAACATCTTCAAGGCGACCGAAGCAAAGAAGACGGGAATAAATAAGAGGTTGGCAATTTGATCGGTTCTTTTATCAACGTATCCTTCGGCCGAAGTATTGGCCAAAATCAAACCAGCGACGTAGGCTCCAGTGATATCGGCGATGCTGAAAACGGCTTCGGAGAGATAAGCCCAGATGAAGCAAAAGGCAAGCGAGAACATCGGGATCCGGCGATGATGCGGCCATTTTTTGCCCATCCAGTCGAAAAGCTTGTGAATTAGGATTCCAAAGCCAAAGCTGAGGACGAAGAAAGAGGCCATGACGAGGAGAAGGATGGCAATGTTGGCGGCCTCGTTATCCGTGTGGAAAACCGTGGCCAAAGAAATGTCAAAACCGCTGGCCGAGGAGTTCTTAACCCCCGATAGAGCGATGACGACAGAAAGAAGGACGACGCCGATGATATCATCGAGAATGGCGGCCGCGACAAGGGCGGTTCCGACTTTGCTCTTTAACCGGCCTAATTCCTTTAAGGTTGCGACCGTGATCGAAACTGAAGTTGCCGTCAAAATGACGCCATAGTAGATGTTTTCATAAACTTGAAGCGTGGTGAGACTCCCGAATTGATTGAGGCAGCCCCAAGCGACAAGAAAGCCCAAGCCTAAGGGACAGATGACGCCCAAGGAGGTAATCACGACGGAAGCGACGCCTTCGGCTTTGATTTGCTTGAGATCGGTTCCCATGCCGGCACTAAAGAGAATTAAGACCACACCAATCTTGGCTAAGTCGTTAATTCCCGCCATGGTATAAGGGGTAAGAATGGGCTGACCCGGAATGAGATAAATGCAACCCACCAGCAGGCCGCCGATCAAGAAACCGACGACTTCTGGGATCTTGATTTTCCCCAACAGTAACGAAAAGATCTTGGAGAGTAAAAGAATCAAACCTAAAGGGAGAAGAATCATGTAGGGTTCCCCGCTAAAAGAAGTGGCTTGCTTTAAGAAGTCAAAGGAAGAAGTAATCCCAAACAAATTAAGCATCATGTTAAACCTCAATCGGAATTATATCCCTTTTAAAACCAGTGGAATGGGCAATAATCGGGCTTTTCGTGACCAACCTCGGCGGTCGTGGCATAATAATTCGGAGGTATTTCATGAAAGTCATGCTTTACACCCTGCTGGATAACGGGGCAGGGACCGAGAATTTGCTGCGCGATTTGGCGACGAAGGGTTTCAATGGGACCGTGATTCCGGCCTCAAGCGTGCACCACGCGTTTTCTGGTGCAGGAAAAGCGGCGGCGGTGTTTTCGCTCTCCGACTATGCCGAAGGAGCCAATGGCCCCTCGATCATGGCTATCTTCATTCTCGACAAGTCAAAACTGAGTGAACTTCAAGGAATTATCCGCAGCGAGACGGAAGGTTTCAAAAAAATCCATGGCGCGATGTTTGTCGTTGCCATCGAGGATTTGGAAGGAAGCTTCTAATATGAAAGGAACGTTCTATGTCGTCGGCGGTGGCGAAATGGGCTTGCGGGAGACCTACGAAATCGATAAACACCTAGTTTCCATGGTCCATAAGAAATCGCCGAAAGTCCTCTTTATACCAACGGCCAGTCACGATGCTGGAGATTACGTTCGGGCTTTTAAGGAAGTCTACAGTGAATTTGGCTGCGAAGTGAAAGCCTTATTCCTTTATGATGACCCGACCGCGAAAGAAGTGGCTGCCCTCATTAACTGGGCGGACATCATTTATGTGGGTGGGGGCGTGACGAGTGAGCTTCTTCTCATGTGGAAGGCGTTTAACTTAGTTCCGTTATTAAAGAAAGCTTTGGCTAAAGGTACGATCATGGCCGGGCTTTCGGCCGGCCTCAATTGCTGGTTCAAGCGGGCCTATGTCGATAACATTGATAAAAATCCTCGCTACGGAATGTTCTACTTCCTCAACGGCCTGAACTTCCTCCCCTTTGCCAGCTCTCCGCACTACAACAAACCGGAACGGAAATCTTTCGATGATGCTTTGGCCGGTGAAAAATTAAAAGGCTATGCGGTCGAGGATCAAGTCGCTTTGATCTTTGAGGATGGCAAACTGGTTGGTAACTGGAAGTCCTATGGTTGCACGGATCATCACGCCTATTTGCTCAGCTACGATAGCAAAGGAAAACTCACGAAAACTGAGGTCGCATGAAAATCGCGCTGGCCCAGGCAAACGATGCCACGGGTGACATCAAATCCAATTTGCAGACATTGCATAAACATGTCTTGAGGGCCAGCGAGTCCCACGCTGACGCCATCTTTTTTGGCGAAGCGTTTCTCCAAGGTTTTGACGCGCTCAATTTTGATTTTGGCCATGATCAAACCCTGGCTAAGTCCTTGGACTGTCCCGAGCTCTATTTCATTGCCCGACTCGCCCACGACCGTGGGATCGCTATTGGCTTGGGCTTCTACCGTCTTGATGGCGAAGCGATTCATTCTTCCTATATCGTCTTCGATAAAAACGGGAGTCGGGTTGCCTTCTATGACCGTATCTCTTCAGGCTGGAAGATTGCGAAAGCGGACTCCCATTATGTCAATGGCAAAGAGCTCGTATCCTTTAGCCTCGAAGGCAAGACCTTTGGTTTAGGGCTATGTGGCGATGGTTTCGCTCCGACCTTTTTATCTAAAGCCGAATCCTGCCATTTTCCCTATTTCGTGTGGCCCGTGTATGTGAATTTCACTGAAAGGGAATGGCAAAAGAACTACTCCGATTACGCCCTCAATGCCTCGCGCTTAGGCGGCGAGACTTTGATGGTTGGATCCTTAAGCGATCGGCCAAAAGCGGTGGGTGCCACCTTAGTCTTCAAAGATAAAAAGATCCTTTGTTCGATTCCGCTCGGCCAAGAAAGTTTGTTGATCAAAACGCTCTAATAAGAAATCCGCTGGGGTTTGTTTTTGGTGACGATGACTTTGTACATCATTTGATGGGGATGACCTTCATCGAAATAAACTTCGCCTTCGGGGAAGGGACGAAACCCGAGTTGTTTATAGAAAGGTATTTTGTCGAGCTGAGCCCCAAGAATGACTTTACGGGCGCCTAAGCTTCTGGCTTTGGTGATCAAAAACTTGACGGTATAGCTTCCGACCTTTTGATGTCGGTAAGGCGGCAAGACCGCAATTCGCTGAATCTGATAAGTTTCGGGGTCGACTTCTTTGAGCCGACCCGTCGAAATGGGAGTGTCATTGAAATAGAGAACAAGATTCCAACACGTGGCTTCATCCTGATCAAATTCATGTTCATATCCCTGCTCTTTGATGAAAACAGCAGTGCGGATGGCTTTGGCGTCATCCATGAGTCCGACCTTGAAAACAGGTTTGATCATGGCCTTGATTATATACCCGCGCCAAAGGCTGAGCATGGTACAATTCTCTTTGATGCTTGAGAACCAGTCATCCCCTTCAGTTGACGCCCCCAAAACCAAGAAACCCCAAGGGCGTTTTGTCCAAACGCTTTCGAGGTGTTGGAATTATCTTTGCCATGGCCGTTATCGTTTTGCCATCCTCTTTCCGGCGATGCTCTTAGGCCTTTATATCCTCTATTTTGCCTTCGTCTTCAAAAGCGCCCCGACTTATGCCGATGTTGGGACTACATATTGGCACGATGTTCGTCTCATTTGCTTACGCGCTCTTATGACCCTTATCGATTTGGGATTGCTGGTCTATGGTTTCATAGCTTTTTATCATCGCCGTCTTAACTTCCATCAAACGGCCTTGATCCTCACGGGTTTAGCCATGAGCGTGATTATCACCTACAGCTTTACCACCCCAACCTATGACTACAACATGGTGTGGAACCAGCATGACATTAGCTATGCTTGGCCCGATAGTTACGATTATGGTGGCGGCCATTTTGGGATTATCATGAACTTCTTTAAGACTTGGGGCGTCACCGGCCTAAAGCCCAATGGTGACGGCACCTACAACATGGAAAGCTTCTCCGCCGTCCTTGAACGTTACCAACCGAAGCTTTTCTATATCCTTTCTGGCCTCTTTATGAAGTTTAATGCCCTCTTCATCCATTGCGGGGATGGGGTGGTAGGCGTTGTCTATTCTTCCAGCGGCTCTCTGGATTATTCCTACGGGCTCACCAACACAGATTGGGCTTGCTTTGAGTCGCTAAGGATTCTTTATTGCTACATGGAGTTGGTTCAACTTTATTTCTTCTATAAGCTGTTCCAAGAGCTCAAATTCAAAGGGTTGCCGTTGCTCCTTGGCTATGGGATCACGATCTTTACTCCGATCTGGTGTTACTTCGCCAATTGGGTCAATAACGATGGCATGGCTTGCTTCTTTTCCGTTCTTGCCCTCTATTTCTGCCTTCGTTATTTCCGCGAAAAGGACTTTGTTAATTGCTACCTCATGGCTTTTGCCATCGGCTTTGCGATGTCGTGCAAACTCGGTGGGGCTTTGATCGCTTTGGTGATTGCTCCATTCCTTCTTTATGTATTCATCGCTTCCTTCAAAAACGGTACCTGGAGAAGGACGCTTCTCCAAGCGGGGCTATTCGCGCTTATCGTTTTTCCGGTGGGCTTGTACTGGCCGATTTACCAGAAGATCAAGTACGGCCAACCTCTTTTGTTCTTTATGCCTGTTTCTAATCCGGCGCTTCACATCTCCAACGAGAACTTCTTCGACCGTTTTGTTTGGTGGCCGAATTCCGATGTCTTCAACATCATCTTCGTCGTCCATTCGAACACCGATGCCAATTATCATCAAGACACTTCGCTCATCACGGCCCTCCTCAAGACCTCCCTCTATGGAGAATATAGCTTTGGCAAAAGCGCTGTTCTTTTAGCCTGTCTTTATATTGCAGGTTGCTTGCTCTTTTTGACCTTCCTTTTAGCCGTGGTTTATTTGCTGGTTCAGGCCATTCGAACAAAGAAGGTGGGGAACCCGTTACGTCTACTCACTTTCAGCGGTCTCTTTATCTTCATGTATGGTTGGGCTGTCTGGTTTGTTTCAGCGCATTCGGATACCTGCAATGAAGATATCCGCTACACGCCCCTTCTGGTTTTACTGGTGGCTGGGGTTTTAGGAAGCGCCACCGAATCTCTTCTAAACTTCTCCGGGCCGCATCAAAAGGTCTTTCGCCGTATCGGAGCCGGTCTCCTCAGTCTCGCGGCTTTTTATGCTTTTAGCGTCGTGGTGTCCTATCTTAGTCTCTCCGCGTGGTATGCCTAATCCTTTCTCTTTGCTTTCGAGAAAGAATGAACGATAATGCTAACGCTATGAACCGCGCAGAATTTGCCGAATTTTGGTACCGTAAACACAACAAGGTCTTGGCCATCCTTTTCGCGAGTCTTGCCTTGGCCTGCTTCTTTGGCTACTACCTCACCATGGAGTGCATTTATTCCTGGCGCTATTTTCAGAATGATTTGACCCATTTTTGGAATTTCTTCGTTTATCTCATCGTTTATCTCATCATCCTGATTGGCAATATTCGAAACGACAACATCGCCTATACCGGAATTCTCATGTTTATTTTTTACATGGCTTATGACAATGCGGTCACGATTATCCAAAGCGGTAACGAAGTGGTTAAAAATTTGTCGAGCAGTGGGAGCTTTGATCCTCTCTTTCTTCTCTATGGTCTTTCCTGGGCCGGAATTGTGGGGATTGTCTTTGTGGGAATCTTCCTCTATGTCCGCAGCGCTCAGTATATGCGCGGTAGCTTTACTAACTTCAAAGTCATCCGCTTGCTTTCAATTCTCTTTGCGAGCTGCATCATTCTCGTTTTTGCTTTCCCGCTCTTCATGTTCCTTGCTTCCGGATACTTTGCTGCCTTATTTATCTTGCTGATCAATATCGCAGATGCCTTCATCGGTCTTTCCGTCATCTTCACGATGGAACGTCTTCGCCGCGTTTAAAAAATCGCGGCGGTCATTGTTTAGCTCTTTGGAGTTATTTTCCTTTTTTGGCGGGCGTCTTAACAACGATCTGATGCAGCGGGATGGAAATCCCGTTTTTGATAAAGAGATCGTAGATGGCTTCATTGAGTTGGCGTTGCACGGCGAATTTGTCGGTCTCATTGACCTTGCCGACGATGCGAAGCAAGATCCCCGAGGCTTGGAATTCTTGGACGCCAAGATAACTGAGGGGTCCATTCAGCTGAGGAATCTTCTTAGCGATGGAAGGCAGGTTCGCGGTTAAGAGTGAACGGATATTGTCCAAATCATCTTCATAGTCAACGAGCATGTCGACGACGGCCAAGGAATAATCATGAGATAAGTTGATGACGCTGGAGATGGCGCTGTTTTTGATAACTTTGCAGTTGCCGCCTCCATCGACGACGCGGGTGGCGGTTAAGCCGATTTCCATGACGCTGCCACGGAATCCATCGATCACGATGATGTCACCGACATCAAATTGATTTTCGAAGACGATGGCTAATCCGCCGATGACGTCAGCGATCAGCGATTGAGCGCCTAAGCCAACGATAAGGGCGACGATTCCAGCCGAAGCGAGAATCGTGGTGGTGTCCACGCCCCAGATGCTCAAGATGATGAAAATCAAACTGAGGGTGCAGAGGTATTCGACTGAAGAAGAAACCAGACGGACGATAGTGATCGTCTTCTTCGTCGCGTGAACGAAGATTGTGCTCAATAGCCAAACGAAAAGGCGAACAGAAGCGTAGATGATGAAGACATAGAACACCGTTCGAAGGATCGTGATGGCGAAATAACTGGGGTCCGTGGTAGCGACGCCCGTGAGGATTTGGGTATTGGTATAGCCAAAGAAACTTGGACAAAAGAAGACACATAGGACGAAGGCCATCGTTAACGCTAAGCAGATCCAACCGATGATGAACCCCACCTTGCGGCGCTTCGGCAATTCGTTCCAAGTGACGATGCCATGGGAAGCGTGGGCCTTATCGGGGCGGTTAAGGAAAATCTCAGCCAAAGCAATCGCGACTTTGCTTTGAGCTTTCTTGGCGACTTCTTGAACTTTTTCCTTATTCAGGATTTCTTTTTCTTGATCCATAGAGGACCTCCTCATGAAATAGCGACGCTATAGATGGTGGCGACGCTGTAGAAACGGATGCAGGTGAGCGTGAAACGGGACGGGGTGACCACTTCGCTGAAGGAGAAGACCAGATTCTTCGAGAGGTAACCTTGGCCGCTTTTGGTCGCCTCGCTGGTTTTCAGGCGATAGATTTGGGTTTCGCTGTCGTTGCCCTCATTCAAGGTTGCGGTGACATCCCCATCGATATGGTAGACGACCTCTAGGCTGACCAGGAGGCTCCCTCCTTCGAGGGAATAACTACCTTTAGCGACGCTCGGCGCCTGCTGATAGGCGCTGATGAGAGCGGTGGCAATCGTGCCGGTGACGGCGATTCCCGCCCCGATCTTCGCTAAGGCTGAGAGCAGTTTCTTGCCCTTTCGGTTCTCATACTCCGGCTTGGAAGTCGGTCCAAATTCTTTGGCCCAATCGCCTGTGTTAGGCGAAGTGGCAGAGTTGATCTCCGGATAGTTGAGAAAGGGTTGGTTGGCAGGGTCGTTCATGCTTTGCATTGTATCGCGAGACGAAGCCGGGTGAAAGAGGAAGCCCTCTTCTCTGACCAAAAAAGAATTATTTCGACAAAATCGGCACTTTCAAACAAAATTAGCACTCTAGGCTTGCGAGTGCTAAAAACGGGGATATAATGACTGCAGTCGTTTCAAAAAAGTTTACTGATATTTTAAGGAGGTGACCCCTATGAATATGACTCAAGATGGAATGGAAGATTATTCTCAAGATCCCGATGTCTTGGACAAGTTCGGCCGCAACGTTTGCGATGCCGTCCGCAATGGCAAGCTCGATCCGGTGATCGGCCGCGACGAAGAGATCCGCAAAGTGGTGGAGGTCTTGGCTCGCAAGACCAAGAACAACGTCATTTTGATTGGCGAACCGGGCGTTGGCAAAACCGCGATCGTCGAAGGTCTGGCGGAGCGCATCGTGAAAAACGATGTCCCTTCGACCTTGGCCAACAAAGAAATTTATGAGCTCGATATGGGCGCCCTGGTCGCTGGGGCGAAGTACCGTGGCGAATTTGAGGAACGTTTAAAAGCCGTCCTCAATAAAATCAAAGCCTCCGATCATAAGATCATTCTTTTTATCGATGAAATCCACTTAATCGTGGGCGCGGGCAAAGCCGATGGGGCGTTGGACGCTTCCAACATGCTAAAACCCTTACTCGCCCGCGGCGAAATTGATTGCATCGGTGCAACCACCCTTAACGAATATCGCGAATACATCGAAAAAGACCGCGCGCTGGAACGCCGTTTTCAAACGGTTCTTGTCGGCGAGCCGACCGTCGAAGATACCATCACGATTCTCCGAGGATTAAAGGAACGCTTTGAGACCTATCATGGCGTTTCGATCACCGATGGTGCCTTAATCGCCGCGGCCACCCTCAGCAATCGCTACATTACCAACCGCTTCCTTCCCGATAAGGCCATCGACCTGATCGACGAAGCCTGCGCGACCATCAAAGTTCAAGTCAGCTCCATGCCGACCGAACTTGATGAAGTCGACCGGCAGATCCGCACCCTCGAAGTCGAACGGGCCGCCCTCAGCAAAGAGAGCGATGACTCGTCGAAGAAACGTTTGGTTGCCTTGCAAGATGAACTCAAAAAGGCGAACGCCAAAAAGGATGAACTGACCGCGGAATGGGAGAAGGAAAAAGACTCGGTTAAAGAAGCGAAGACCCTCAAGGAGCAACTTGAAAAAGCCCGCTTTGACCTCCAGACCTATTTCCAAAACGGCGATTACGAAAAAGCTTCGGCGTTGCAGTATAAGCAAATCCCCGAAATGGAGAAAAAACTTCGTGATCTCGAAGTGAAGAGCAAACAGACGAACCGCTTGCTTGATGAAGTCGTGGATGAAGAATCCGTGGCCAAAATCGTGGCGAGAATGACCGGTATCCCGGTGAGCAAGATCACCAAGGGCGACCGCGAAAAGGTCTTGGATTTGAAGGCGACGCTGGAAAAACGCGTCATCGGCCAAGACGAAGCGATTCAATTGGTTTCCAATGCGATTCTTCGGCAACGGGCGGGCATCAAAAACCCGAATCGTCCGATCGGCAGTTTCCTCTTCTTAGGACCGACGGGCGTCGGCAAAACCGAAGTCGCTAAAGCCCTAGCCGAGGCGCTCTTTGATAACGAGAACAACATCATCCGAATCGATATGTCGGAGTACATGGAAAAGTACTCGGTGTCGCGTCTTATCGGCGCACCTCCGGGATATGTCGGCTACGAAGAAGGAGGCCAACTCACCGAGAAGGTGCGGCGCAATCCTTATTCAATCGTCCTCTTCGACGAAATCGAGAAGGCGGATCCGGAAGTCTTCAATCTGCTTCTTCAGGTTCTTGACGATGGCCGTCTCACCGATAGTCAAGGTCGCTTGGTCGACTTCAAGAATACGGTGATCATCATGACGAGCAACCTCGGCAGCGAGTACTTGCTCGAAGGAAATCGTGGACCCGTGGAGGCGTTATTGCATAAAGCCTTCAAGCCCGAGTTCCTTAACCGCATCGATGAGATCGTCTACTTCAATCCGTTAAGCAAAGAAACGCAGTATCACATCGTTGAGAAGATGCTGACGGATCTTGAGAAACGGTTGGAGGAGCAGTTCTACAGTTTCAGCTTTACCGATAAACTGAAGCACTACATCCTCGATTCGGCCTATACTCCAGACTTTGGGGCGAGGCCGCTGAAACGTTTCATCCAAGACAAAGTCGAAACCGCGATTGCGGAGAAGATCATCAAAGGTGAAATCGATACCGAGCACAAATACCGGCTTGACGTTGACGAGAAAGGCAATTTGCTCTGTAGCGTTGTTAAGGGTTCGTAAAAGGGCCTAAGGCTCCTTCGGGTTTTCCCGAGGGGGCCTTTTCTTTTAACCTTCCGCTAAAAGAAGTTTTCTTCATGGCTTCCTTTTGAGATAATGCCTTCATTAAAAAGAGGGAAATCTTATGCGCCAAGGAAATAAGCCTGCGATTCTCGTCGTCGACATGCTCAACGATTTTGTGACCGGGGCCTTAAAGTGCGACCGCGGATTAGCGATCGTTCCTAAGACCGCGGAGTTGCTGGAAGCGGCCAGACGCTACCACGTCCCGGTTATTTTCTGCAACGATGCCCATATTAAAGGCATCGATCACGAACTGAAACTTTGGGGCGATCACGCCATCGCTGGAACTAAGGGCGCGGAAGTGATCCCCGAATTGAAGCTATGCGCCAGCGACTATGTGGTTCCCAAACGCCGCTACAGCGGCTTCTTCCATACCGATCTTGATTTGCTGTTAAAGGAACTTGGAGTCGATACCGTTATCATGACGGGCCTTCATACCCACATGTGCGTCCGCCATACTTCGGCCGATGCCTATCAGCTCGGTTACGATGTGGTGGTGGCGAAAGACGCGACCAACTCCTTCACCAAAGAAGACTACGAATCGGGCCTAGCTTATCTCCATGCCGTCTATGGCGCGGAGATCAGCGATGTCGACGCCCTCATTTCCGAATTTCAACGTTTAGCCAAGTAGAAATGCCGTCAATCGGGCACTTCCTAGCCTCGCCCTTTTCGTTGAGCCTCACTCATGCTAAACTACCCCCCGTAAAGGGGAGTAGCGTCAAACCTTCCTTCCGTCAGCACGATGAGCCTGGGCTCATCCGGAGAAGGGTGGCACCTAGCCTCGCAAGACCTTTATAACGTCACCACATCCGGTGCGATACTAAAGGAGACATACTCATGTACGAGGATAAGAACATCGTCAGTACGTTGACTGCTTTAAACGTCACTGCCGAACAAGGATTAGACGAAGCCGCCGTTAAGGCCAAGCAGCAAAGCGAAGGGCCGAATAAACTCAGCGAAAAGAAAAAGAAGTCCTTATTCCTTATCTTCTTAAGCGAATTCAAAGATCCGATGGTCATCGTCCTTTTCGTGGCCGCGCTTATTAGCTTAGGCTTAGGCATCTATGATGCGGTTAAAGCCGGCCGCTCTTACGGGATCGGCGACATGGCCGACGTCATCATCATCTTCGGCGTCGTCGTTCTTAACGCCATCATCGGCACCATTCAAGAAGGTCGCGCCGAAAAAGCATTGGAAGCTCTCAAGAAACTTTCTTCGCCGACCGCGACGGTTCGCCGAGGCGGCCAAATCCTCGATGTCAAAGCCGAAGAGCTTGTCACCGGCGACGTCGTCATCCTCGAAGAAGGACGCACGGTCCCCGCGGATTTGCGTTTGATCAAGTCCTATAACCTTAAGACTGACGAATCCTCTCTCACGGGCGAATCCTTACCGGTTGAGAAGGACTGCGACCTGGTTTTAACCGGTGCCGTTGGCATCGGCGACCGCCTCAACGAAGTCTATATGTCGACTCCGATCGTCTATGGGCGCGGCGAAGGCGTGGTTATCGCGACGGGCATGAAGACCGAGATCGGTAAGATTGCTTCGGCTCTCGATACCGACGAAGACCAAGACACTCCCTTGCAGAAGAACTTGGCCAAACTTTCGAAGTTCTTAGGCTATCTCACCGTTGGCATCGTCGTCCTGATGTTCGGCGTTTCCTTAATCCATGAAGCGGTGGCGGGCACGTTAGCGAGCGACTGGCCGCAAGCCCTGCTTAACGCCGTGGCTCTCGCCGTGGCCGCTATTCCTGAAGGCTTACCGGCCGTGGTCACCATCGTTTTGGCCATGGGCATGCAGAAGATGGTCAAAGTCAATACCATCGTCCGTCGTTTGGCCTCGGTTGAAACTCTCGGTGCCGTCTCCGTCGTCTGCTCCGATAAGACCGGGACTCTCACTCAGAATAAGATGACCGTCGTTAAGGCCTACACCAATGGCAAGTTCTACGATAAAGACCATTTTGAAAAAGAACCGTTAACCTTGCTAGCGAAAGGCATGTCGCTTTGCAGCGATGCTACCGTCGATGGCGGCCTCTATGGCGACCCGACCGAAATCGCGCTTGTGGAGTTCGCCAATGGCTTTGACCTGCATAAGGCCAACCTTGAAAAAGCGACCCCGCGTATCGATGAACACCCCTTCGACTCCAAGCGAAAGATGATGTCGACTCAGCATCAAGAAGAAGGCGGGACCATCATCTATACCAAGGGTGCCCTTGATCAGATTTTGAAACATACCACCCACGTCTTAGTCGATGGCAAAGAAAAGCCTTTGACTCAAATCGAACTCGACAAGATCAATAACGCCGCTTCCTTAATGGCCCATGACGCTCTCCGCGTTTTGGCTTTAACCATCTCCCATAATCAAGAGATCGATGAAGAGAATCTGACCTTCGTCGGCCTCGTCGGCATGGTCGATCCGCCGCGTCCGGCGGCGAAACCCGCCGTCGCCACCTTCAAAAAGGCCGGCATCACGACCATCATGATCACCGGTGACCACAAGGAGACCGCTTTTGCGATTGCCCGGGAACTAGGCATCGCCGAAAAAGAAGATCAGTGCATGTCGGGCGACCAAATCGATGCCTGCACGCCGGAACAACTTCAAGAAAAGGTCAAGAATGTGCGCGTGTTTGCCCGGGTCTCGCCAGAAAATAAGGTTTCTATCGTCAAAGCCATCAAGGCTAACGGCATGATCGCCGCCATGACGGGCGATGGCGTCAATGACGCCCCCTCGTTGAAGAGCGCCGATATCGGCATCGCCATGGGCATCACCGGCACCGACGTCGCAAAAGGCGCCGCCGACATGGTCCTCACCGACGACAACTTCGCCTCCATCGAAAAAGCGGTGGAAGAAGGCCGGGGCATTTACGCCAACATCAAAAAGACCATCCTTTTCCTCATCTCCAGCAATATCGGCGAGGTCATCTGCATGTTCGTAGCCATTGCGATCGGCTTACCCGCTCCGCTCATCGCCATCCACTTGCTTTGGGTCAACCTCATCACCGATAGTTTGCCCGCCGTCGCGCTTGGCGCCGACAAGAAACCCGATGACATCATGAACGAGCAGCCTCGTGATCCTAAAGAATCGATCTTCAGCCACGGCGGCTATGCCATCACCTTCGGTTATGGCGCCCTCATTGGTTTGGCTACTCTCATCGCCTTCCTCATCATTCCGTGGAGCAAAGGCAACTGGAGCATCGCCGATATCAACGCTTACTTCGCCGTGAAGGATAACGCGGGCGTTCTCACGAATCTCGAAGACGCCCAGTCGATGGCCTTCTGCGTTCTCAGCTTCTCCGAACTCTTCCATATGCTCGGCATGACCGATACCCACCATAGTTTCGTCCGGGTCTTTAAAGACAAGAACGTGCTGCTTTGGGTCGCTTTCTTCTTAGGCATTGGTTTACAAGCTTTCGTTATTCTGACTCCAGGGGTCAATACCTTCTTCAGCGTCTATTCGATCGATGGCATGGAATGGCTCTATGTCTTCTTGCTCTCGATTTCGCCCTTGCTCGTCCACGAGATTGTTGTCTTTATCCTCTTCCTGAAACGTAAAGCCAAGGAAAAGGCGAGCCAAGGCAAATAGGCCCTAGGGGGAGGGAAGCAACAACTTCCCTCCTCTTTCTCCTTGTCTAGTTGGGTCGCTAGGCTTATATTTATTACCGCGCGCCGACGTAGCTCAATTGGCAGAGCAACTGAATCGTAATCAGTAGGTTGGAAGTTCGATTCTCCTCGTCGGCACCATGGAAAAAGTCAGCCTTCCACCGAAGGTTTGAGACGAATAAATGGTGTAATGGTGAAAATTGCCTACCATTACCCCTAAGATTGACATTATGAAATGGCACGAAAAAAGCACCCCTTCCGAGGTGCTATTTTTTGAGCGACAAAGGCAGAATTCCTTTTGCTTCCCTTTATTGGTAGGCAGCAAGTGGTAATTGCAGCTCAAATGGAATTAAACGCGGTGAAATTTGTGTTCGGAAGGATAACAGATCAAAATATCGGGATAGTCCTTGAGAAGTTCTTCAATGAAAGGCTTGATCAAATTTCCTTCTCGATAAGAGATGGCGTAATAAAAGCCATCAGGGAAAGGATTCTTGGTTTTGTATTCGGTGTTGAAGGCCTCTTCCTCTGTGCGGTTCGACTCTTTAATCTCCTTTGTGTCATTAATGTCTTCGACGATACAATCGGTTTGCTGGGTGAGGCCATTTCTAACCCAAATCTCGCTTCCTTCTGGGATACCGCCCAAGTTCATGGAATAACTCGGATTTTCAAGAATGACCCGGTTCATCGCCTGAAAGAGGTCGTCCCCACTAATGAAACTTTTTGAAACGAATTGCATGGTGTCCATGAATCTTTTCTCCTTGGGTTTTCTTTCCATCGCCCTTAAGGATAAGGTAATTCCTTAATCCTTTGATGTCTGGAAATACTTTATACCCTTCTTTAGAAATAATCTTTCGATTGTGATATCCAATTTTGGGCGAATATCCAATCGGTTCTTTTACGGTAACTTGACTGTATTTTTTCAGTTGTTTTAAGAGGTGACTTGGCTGACCTGATTTTACTTCGACGGCGGAAGAAGGCGTGAGAATGTCAACTTCACATTGTTCATTCCCGTCAGGGTAATAATATTTTCTATTTTGTTCCTCAATAATGACTTTCTTCTTCAAAATATCGCGCCGCTTTTCTTTCGAACCTGTGGCCGCCATTTGGATTTTTCTTTTTGAATATCAGCCTGAATAGTTTCATAATTTTCCTCCTCGGATGTCTTCATTCTAAAACGAGGCTGGATGGGCACCAATATTTCCTTTAACTGCGATCTTGGTTATACACAAATTAAATAAATAGACAGTAAACATCGTATTATTAAGAAAATAAAAACATAATTTTAGAATACAAATTGTATAAGAAAATATGGATTCTAATCGTTTTTTCAAAGAAGGAACCATGATTAGTGTTGCTCAAGGAAACTTCTATACGCTTCTTTTTGATGCTCAGCATTTTGGCTTCGTTAAGAACGGAAAGCCTAACCTCAGTGGCTTTTTAAATGCACTCTTGCCTACTTTAGCCGCTATGAGAAATGATATGCATCAAAGATACCTTGATAAGTTCGGCAATGAAGAGGATGCTCGGAAAGTAGAAAACGGTATCTACGAAATCTATTTGTCTACCTTTGATGCCGGCGATGGCTCTTTAGCTAAAATTCCGCTCCGAATTAACAAAGGATCACAAAAGGCTTTTATGAATATTTACGACCATGATTTAGCAAAATATGGAATGGATTTCTCACCGTTTTTGAAAAGTCTCATCGACGAATACTCTATGCGGGCTCTTTACCAAAGAGAGGAATGCTTTTTTGGCAGTACTGGCCAATCCTTCAAAAAACCATTGATAACGAAACGATGCTCATCGTTCACTTAAACAATGGTGAAAAAAAGATGTTTCCCTGCACGTTAGAAGTCTCGCCTGTCACAAACTCCTGCCATCTCTTTGGCCTTGATCGCGATGAGAAGGAACCAATAGAAGTACCCCTTGCTTCCGTCCTACACATGGAAGAAGGATTCAAAACGCATTCTTATAGTCAGCAAGAATATGATTTGATTTCTGAACGAATCAAAAAATATTGGGACGACGAGGAAAAAGAGTATGTTCGGTAACAAAAAATTCAAAAAATCAAAAGCGAAGGTCTTTCAATCAGAAAATAAGAGGAAAAGATATTTTGCCATTCAAGCCTTTTACAAAAAGAATAAAAAATCATAACTTCTACCAGACGAATGAGCAATGTGCCACAAAAGGAGGCCCCCTAACCGTCGGCTGCTAATGATAATTAGGTTTTTCCTATTGACTTTAGCGTCGAACAAATAAAACGTTCTTGTTTTGAAGATTTTGTCACTTTCCTTCCTCGCTCTATTACCCCGTTGTTCGCACTTAAATGAAATCGGCTGTGTCGAATCTTAAGCAGCAGGTTGGAAGCTCGATTCTCCTCGTCGGCACCATCAAAAAGATTGCCTCGAAGTTTATGGCTTCGAGGCTTTTCTTTCCTAAAAAGGGGCCGTCTCTTTCAAATTTTACGTTTTGGTTTTAGCTCAATTTCCGTTTTCTAAAAAAAAGAGGCGCAGGAACAACTATCCCACATTAAGAAAAATGCTTATCAAAAGCGCGTTTTCTCTCGAGTTGATAAAGTCAACTCAAGGGTGTATTTTGAAGGTGCCATGAGTCCTTCAATGGATGATCCAAAGCTTTTATTCCGGACCTTCTATCGGTTGGTCGTCGCTTTTAAAACCGAGCATCGCGGTCCCAACTTTAATTTCCCTGAAGAGGTGGTCATCGGCATCATCGGCCGCCATCCTGGCGTGATCGCGGCCGAGATCAGTAAGCAGATCGCTTTTGATCGCGGTCAGCTTAGTCGTTTGCTCGTCGGTTTGGATAACCGCAAGTTGATCGTACGGAAAAAAGATGACAAACCTCCCTTTGAGAAAAAGCTCTACCTTACGGATAAAGGTCAAACGCTTTTTCTAAGTAATCGCGCGGAAGTGGATGCCTTCCTCACTCGGCGCTTCAGCGTCCTTTCCCCGAACGATCGCGCGGAGTTTCTACGCCTCCTTCCAGAATTCATGAGTCTCTTTGACCAACTCGCCCCGGACCTTCCTAACCCTCGGGTGAGCCCCAAACCCTGTTCATCCCCTTTAAGGAAGTCCCAATGAACTCTTCGGCTTTGCAACCCTCTATCCGCCTTGACCAATATCGGGTGCTGCTGCACGACCTCCCGAGTGCTGTAGCGATTTTTCGCCGCGAAGATAAGCGTCTAATCATCGACTTTGCTAACCCCGCGTTTTTCTTGGCGCTTCATCTTGAACCCCCAACCGATTCCTCCTATGTCGGGAAAACCATTAACGATTTGATCGATCCCCAGGATTTGCCTCGGTTGATTCAAGACATTTCTCGCCTTGAAAAATCCCCTAGCCAAACCTTGACCCTGACTTATCGTGTGATCACGGGGAGCCATGACGTCCACTGGTTCCGCAATGAACTGAGTTTCGCTTTTAGCGAGACGGGGAAGGACTATTACTTTGCCAGCGGTATCTGCCTCGATGAAGAAAAAGCGGCCCTTGAAGAAGCCCATAAGCTGCAGCAAATCTACGAAGACGCCACCTTCGAATCGAAACTGATCGTTTGGAATTATGATCCCCGACTCCACCGGGTTTCGATGATGAAGGGCGGCTATACGAGTCAAATTTGCCAAGCCATCGGAGTTCCTGAAATTATCGAGGATGTTCCTCATTCCTTATTGCAATACGTTCATCCTGAGGACAAGGAGACCTTCTTAGCTTGCTATCGGGCCGCGGAAGAGGGCAGTGGTCTCAGCACCGCCGAATTTCGCTTCAAAGCCCCAAAGCAATCCCTATATCAAACGGAGCGTATGACCTTGCGACGGATCGTCGATGCCGAAGGGAGATTGTTGGTCATCCATGGGTCTGGTCGCAATATCAGCGAAGAAAAAGCCGCCCAGCTCCGCTACGAAGAAGCCTACCGCCAACTCGACCGCTCCTATGGCGGTTACATCGGTTCGTTCCATCTCAACCTCACCCAGAACACCTGCAACAACGGTCGCAGCGATCTTGCCTTTGTTTTGAAACAACAATCCGCGGGGACGGTCGATGGTTATTTCTTGGAATTTTCCAAGCTCATTGCCGATGAGGATATTAAAGCCCAGTTTTTCACCATCTTTGATCGAGAAAAGCTTTTGAAGGGTTTTAACGAGGGCATCACGCAACTTTCCATTGAATACCCCATCCTCCGCGAAGACGGGCTCCGGCATTGGCGGAACGGGCTGCTCTTCCTCATCAAGAACCCGCTGACCGGAGATGTCGAAGGCATCACCTATGCCGTCGATATCGACCAAAAGAAGAAGAACGAATTTATCACCAAGAATTTGATCCATGAGGGTTTTGATTATGTCGGCATCATCCATCCTCAGGATTCCACCTTTGAATTCTGCAACCGTATGCCCCGGGTCACCTTCGGCGACATCGGTCAACGGATGCCTTATCAAGCCTGCTGTGACTATGTTGCCACCAAATTCGAGAATCCTCAGGAGTTGGCCGACTTCCAAAAGACGACGGCTTTAACTCCGATCGTTGAGCGTCTTAAAGCCGAGGGCCCCTTCTCCTTATCTTATCTACGGACCTCGAAAGATCGCGTTACCGTGTCGCAACTTCATTATTGCTGGCTCGAAAAAGAGGGTGGGGATATCTTGGTTTCTCGGACCGATGTGAGCCAAGCTTATGCCAAGGAGCAGGGTCGGATCGCGGAACTCAATGCCGCAAAGGAAGCCGCCGATAAAGCCAATGCCGCCAAGAGTGAATTCCTTTCGCGGATGAGTTATGATATTCGCACGCCCCTGAATGGCATCATCGGCTTAACCTATCTCACTTTGGAAATGCGGCTTAGCCAAGGAGCGCGCAAGAACTTAACCGAAATCGATACCTCGTCAAAATTTCTCTTGGGTTTGGTCAATGATACCTTAGACATGGCGAAGGCCGAAAGCGGAAAATTGGAGCTTCATCCCTCCCCTTATCCTTTCAGCGAATTGTCCCGTTATGTCGATGCGGTGGCCCGGCCCTTATGTCAAAGCCGTTACCAGCAGTTCACCTTTATTTCGGGACACTTGCTAAAGGATCGGGTGCCGTTATTAGACCAACTCCGCACGAACCAAATTCTCTTCAACTTGATCTCTAACGCCTCGAAATATACCCCCGAAGGCGGACAAATCCGCTTTGCGGTTTCCCAAGAAGCTCTGGGGGAGAACCGAGCTTTGATGCGTCTTGAGGTCGCCGATAATGGCATCGGCATGAGCGAGGAATTCCAACAGCATCTTTTTGAACCTTTCCATCAAGCCAAAGACAGCGACCGCTCCGAGCGGCGCGGCACTGGCTTAGGTTTAGCCATCACCAAGCAACTGGTCGACGCCATGGGTGGAACGATTGCGGTTAAAAGCGCGCCGAATGTCGGCACGACTTTCACCGTCGAACTCCAAGTCGATTGCCTCGATCCCGCCGCCGCGGCTTTAGCCCAAGGCCCGAGCATTCCTCAGATGAACATGGCGGCTTTAAAAGGGAAACGGATTTTGCTATGCGAAGACAATGCCATCAACCGCGAAGTCGCAAAGCGACTGTTACGCGAAAAAGGTTTGCTGGTGACTTTAGCCAACGATGGCCAAGACGGTTTACGGGCGTTTGAACGTAACAGCCTAGGCCATTACGCGTTGATTTTGATGGATTTACGGATGCCCGTCATGAATGGTTTTGAGACGGCCAAAGCCATCCGGGCCCTCAACCGTTCAGATGCGAAAAGCATTCCCATTGTTGCCATGACGGCTGATGCTTTCGATGAGGATGCTAAGCGCTGCCTCGATGCCGGTATGAATGCCCATATCGCAAAACCCATCGAACCGGTTAAACTCTTCCAAACGCTGTTAACCTATATTCGGTAAGGAGATCTCGGGAAGAAAAACCCCCTCACGGGGGCGTTCTTTTTTCTCGATCAGCTTTTCTGGCTTAAGGCTTTTGCAAAGTTAGGGGTCCACCAAAGCTGATAGCCCGCCCGGAAAGGATGAATCCCATCATGCATGAGAACGTTTCGCGGTAGGGGAAGTGATTGATTGAAGGCGGTGTCATTAAAGAGGTCGATGATTCGGAAGCCCCATTTCTCTTGAAGTTGATATAGCGACCTTACCAGTTCTTGATAGGCGGGGCCATTGAAGTCGCAATAGAAGGAGCCGGTATAGAAGAACAACGGGCAATCCCAATTCTTTTTCACGAAAGCGCAGATGCTCTCGATCGCCCCGAGGGTGGTTTTCGGATCAAAGGCGGTCTCATCGAAACAATCTTTGGGGGTGATTTTTCCAAAAAGACTCTCATCCCACGCGTCATTGGTGGAGAGCTGGCAGATCAAGGCGTCGATTGGGGTGTGGGGCTTGAGAATCTTGCCCTCTTTCAGGCGCCAAAGATAAGAATCATCGTGGGGTGCTTTTTCGCGTAAAGTCGTGCCCGAGACCGCGTCCTTTAGAGATTGGCATCCATAAAGAGCGTCCAAAAATTCAGGGACGGCCTCCCCATAGGAAAATAACCCGGCGGTCACCGAAGACCCTAGCCAATAGAAGCGCTTCCCTTTTAATGGGGAGTCTCCTTGAGGAGTGACCTTGGCTAAGGCATAGCGATTCGCATTCCCCTTTTCCATGGCATCAGTCTTTCGTTTCGCCCGATCTTTGTCAACGTTAGAGCAAATAATCGTTGCCTTTTTTGCAAGGCTCGTTATAGTAGTTGCCAGAAAGCGAAGACGAGGAAGAGTAGTCCTCTAGACGCCTCATAGAGAGCCCCCTTGGTGGAAACGGGCAGGTTGAAAGAGAATGAACATGGCCTCTGAGCTGGACCGGCGATAAGTAACTGGTCTTGGGTCCGCCCATTAACGCGGGAGAGTGTGCTTGCACTCACTAAGGCTCGGATAGCAATATCCCGGCGAATTAAGGTGGTAACACGAGATAACCTCGTCCTTAAATCGGGCGGGGATTTTTTATACCCTCCCCCGAAAAGGAGGTCCGATGAGCCTATTAGAAATTCAACATCTTAGTAAATCCTTCGGCGAAGATCACGTCCTTTCCGATATCAATCTCAGCGTCGATGAAGGCGATATCTACGGGATCTTAGGCCTTTCAGGGGCCGGCAAAAGCACGCTGGTTCGCTGCATCAATGGCTTGGAGAATTACGATGAAGGCGAGATTAGATTCGAAGGGCGCCTTCTCTCTTCGCCGAGTCAAAAGATCGCCCGGGTTGACCGCCCGAAGATCGCGATGATCTTCCAGGGCTTTAACTTACTCAACCAATCCAACGTCCTTGAAAACGTTGAGCTTCCGTTGGCGCTTGCCCATGATCCGGAGCGGCGTAGCAAAGCCGAAGCCGCCCTTCAAAAAGTCGGTCTTCTCGATAAGGCCAAAGCTTATCCTTCTTCCCTTAGCGGTGGCCAAAAGCAACGGGTCGCCATCGCTAGGGCTCTCGTCAATTCGCCCAAGATTCTTCTTAGCGATGAAGCGACTTCCGCCCTCGACCCCGAAACCGCCGAGGACATCCTCGCTCTATTGGAACAGCTTAACCGCGATCTTCACCTCACCATCCTCTTGATTTCTCACCAGATGAGCGTGGTCGAGTCGATTTGCACGAAGGTGGCGATCCTTAGCCATGCCCAGCTCGTCGAGCAAGGTCCCCTCAGCCAAGTCTTCCTCAACCCCCAAAGCGAAATCACGAAGAAATTGATCTATGCGACCCATCTTAAGACCCCGCTTCAGGACCATAAGCTCCTTCGTTTGCGCTTCGATGGCTCCGTCGACACGCCTCTGCTCGCCGACATCGTTCAAACCTGTGGGATCTTGGTGTCGGTCCAATACGCCGATAGCAAAGTGATCGATGGCAAAGTCTATGGCCAATTGATCATCAAACTCCCCAGCAATCCAAAGCCCTTAGCCAAACTCTATTCCTATCTTCAGATCCACAAAGTCTCTTATGAGGAGGTGAGCGCTTAGCTATGGATTACGCGAGTTTATGGAAGGCTTTCTACGAGACCTTCTTCATGACTTTGGCCGCCACGGCCCTTTCCTATCTCGTCGGTTTGCCCTTAGGCTTCTTGCTCTATACCACTTCTAAAAAGGGATTGCGACCCAACCGTTGGATCAATATTCCCCTAGGAATCTTCATCAATACGATGCGGAGCATCCCTTGCCTCATTCTGATCGTCTTATTGCTCCCGCTGAACCGTTTGATTTTCACTCGGGGCACCGGCCGCTGGTGGACGATGATCATCCCCTTATTCGTCGCGAGTTTCGCCTTTGTCTCCCGCCTCGTCGAATCCTCGCTTCATGAGGTCGATAGCGGCGTCGTCGAGATGGCGAAGTCCCTCGGGGCAAGCGACCGGCAGATCTTGTTCCGGGTGCTCCTCAAAGAAGCGCGGCCAAGTTTGCTTCTTGGCCTCGCCCTTAGCAGCATCTCGATTCTCGGCTATACCGCCTTCGCCTACGATTTCGGTGGGGGAGGCTTGATCGCCTTAGCCTACTCAACCTATGGTCAAAACACCTACACCTATCTCTCGAATCCTACCTTATATGTGGCAACGGCCCTCATCGTCGTGATCGTCCAACTGATCCAAGAAGGGGGCATGCTGCTCGCCAAAAAAGTCGATAAACGAAAGGAAATTACCCAATGAAAAAAACTCTATTAGCCGTGTCGAGCCTCTGCTTATTCGCTGCGACCTTAGTGGGATGCCGAAATAGCGCGACCACCATCAGCGTCTGCGCTTCCGAAATCCCGCATGCGACCATCCTCAAGAATTGCCTCAAGCCGATCCTAAAAGAAAAAGGCTACGACCTTGAAGTCACCGTCCTCGACTGGACCCTCCAGAATGATGCGGTGGCCCACGATGAATATGACGCGAACTATTTTCAGCACGCGCCCTATCTAGCGACGTATCAAGGCGAAGTCCCTCTGGCCGCGGCGTGCAAAGTCCACTTCGAAGTCCTCTGCCTCTACGCTTCAAACCTGAATCACAAGACTTTGAGCGATGGCGATTCGATCGAACTGGTTAACGATCCCAGCAATATTGAGCGGGCCCTGCAAGTGCTCGCCTCCTATAACGTTCTTACCATCAACGCGTCCAACTATGACGCGGAGAAGAACTTCACCAACTTTTCGATCACCAATCCCAACAGCTGCGTGACCTTCCTTGAAGGTTACCAAAAATGCTCCTTAACCTGCGTGAAGGAATCCTCCTTATGCGCGTCTTTGCCCGATTATAACTTTGGGATCATCCCGGGCAATACCGCCTTGACGGGTTTAGGCTCGGACTATGCCTCCAGGATTAGCTTAAGCGAGAAAGTCGATGCAGCGACCTTGTCCTTAAGGGCCAACCTCATCGCCGTCAAAAAGAGCAATCTCACTTCTGATAAAACGAAGGCCTTAGTCGCCGCCTTTGCCGATAGCCGGGTCAGCAAATACATCAGCAAAACCTTTGGTTCTTCGGTGATCTATCATTACGAAGACTTGCTGCAATAAAGTCCGTAAAAAAACGAAGGATGGACTAAAATCTGCCTTCCTCTTTAGGATAGAAAGTCGGAAGATACGCCCCTAACTCGGGCGTATTTTCGTAAGGCGTTCATGTCGAAAGTCCCCGTGGATTCTAGGGCGCTCAGCATCGCTGAAACTCCCTCGATGCAAAAGGAAGCAAGCACTGGTTCTTTTTGAATATCGACCCAGAGTTTTTCGATACAGAATTTTCCTGGACCGTCGCAAAAGGGGGAACGGCTTCTTAGGGGCAGCAAAACAATCGTCACGGGTTTTTGATAGAGCGAGCGTTCCTCGGCCGTCGGATCAAAAAGGACGGCCGCCGCTTTGAAGGAACGGTGGAGGACATCAAAAACCTCTTCGAGAGAATCGCTAGCGACTTCGACGACAATTGTGTCGTGGGCAATTAAATGGTTGAGCCAGGCGTTAAGGCTGGCCGAGTGAAATAAAACATAAGGCACTCGAGGGAGATGCTTAGAAAAAAGGGCCGAGATCTCCCCGTCAATTTTTGAAGGACAGTACCCGATCAGCGTCCGCGAAGCGGGCTTCTGGGAATAGCGGTTGGATCCGTTACGATAGAGCACACGCTGAGAAAGTAAGGCCGCCAATAACCAAGAGTAACTGCTTGGGGCGTAACGGGGCCAAGCTTGTTTAAAGGCGGCGTAAAGGTCTTGCCGAGAATAGGAAGCGGCTGGGGCTAAAAAGCTGACGACATGCTTTAATTCTTGACTTTTCACGCCTTTATTATAGCACGGAATCGTCCTATGCATATATGACAAAAACAAATAAAAATCAAAAATGCATTAAGGCATAAAAAGGGATAATGGTGAAGAAGAAGCCTGACGAATTACCAAACGAAGGGAAAGCGAAAATCTCCCCTTGTTTCTTGCAAGGGGGGTTATTATAATAGCGTAGCCGTCAGTGAGACGGCCCTAGCGATTGGGTGTTTAGCTCAGCTGGGAGAGCATCTGTTTGACGTACAGAAGGTCATGGGTCCGATTCCCTTAGCACCCACCAATCGAAAGAATGCGGATTAGGCAAGCCTAGTCCGCTTTTTTCGTGGCCATTGTTTTGGCTTTCTTCCGTCGGCCATTTGTCCTAGAATAAAGAAGATTTAATGAAGGATACCATCAGCATGACCTATCCCTATACCCGCCGCGGGGTTATCAAATTCTTCCTGCTAGGGCTAGTGACCCTAGGGATTTATGATTTGGTCTGCCTCAACCACGTCCGCAAAGAAATCAATACCATCTTGGGCGATGCCGATAAGAAGGTCCCACCTTTTTGGATCGCTTGGATCTTTGGCTGGATCACTTTGGGAATCGTTCCTCTCGTCTGGGCTTGCAATGTCGCGACGAGACTTGGTCTATTGCAAGAAGCCATGGGCATCAGCAAACCGAAAACTTCTTTTGCTTCCTTATTTAACTGGTGTTTCTTCGGCGTCTTTATTTTGGTGGGTCCGTGGATCGGCTTTCACCGTTTCTTCGCCGTCCTGAATCAAATCGAAGCGGGTTTAAATCAAGGCGCACCGGTGAGCTTGACTCCTGAAGCGGCTGAGACCAAGCGCATCGAAGATGAGAAAAAGATACTTAATGTTCCGATGGGCGGATCGCTTTCTTCCCCCGATACCTCGACGTTGATTGTTGGCGGCCAGGACGTTTCGGTGAATCCCGATACCCCGGAAGCTCCTGCGCCTGCGCCCGCCAAAGAACCGGTCCTCGTCGTCCCAGAAAAAATGAGCGATGAAGTGGTGGTCGTCGCGCAGCCTCTTCCCCGTCCTGAGAAACCGAAACCTTATTCCTACGTTCCGCCGGAGACCCCGACCCCGAGCGCCGAAGTCCATCAAGAAATCGCTAACGACGAAACTCCGAAAGCCTTTAAAAAGGCCCCAGCCCCCATCATCAAGAAGTGGCAGGTCCGCTACGCCGACCAAAAAGACGCCATCAAATATTTCGCCAGCGAAGAAGAAGCAATCGCCTTTGCTAAATCCTTAGCGATGACCAAAGGCGTTTCTTACCGCGTGAACGATAAAGCCAAGCCCATCAAATAGGCGGTTGTTCTAGACAAGATGAGGGCAACTCGTATAATAGGGATTGCCCTTTTTTCTTAGGGTTTTACGCATCCATAGTTCAGTGGTAGAACACCAGCTTCCCAAGCTGGTTATACGGGTTCGATTCCCGCTGGGTGCTCCAGAAGGCTAACTCCCTCGATGAACTTGTTCGCAAGCGATTCGAGGTTTTCTTTTCCTCACCCTTTGAGGTAAACAAATGGGTAATTTTCGTTGACAAAATCGGTTTCATAAGTCTAAAAGTTCTTCAAAATACTCACTTTTTCGCTAAAAAGAAGTGCTGACACGCTCCGCGATTTCCCTATTAAAAAGAAGAAGTCTTTGCTATAGTATGTTAGAAAAGCCTCGGCTTTTCGTTAACGAAAAGAGAATTTCCACCATGGAAGATAATACCGATTATTGCATTGGACTGCTGAAGGAACGGGGCGTCACGCTCGATGACATCGCCGACTGCGCCCGCTATCTTCAGGCCGACTACCACGTCGATCTCGTCAAAGAAGAACTGCTCGACTCCGTCATGTCCGTCCTCAAGAAACGCGAAGTTCAATTCGCCATCATGACGGCGATCGAACTCGATAAGTGCGCCGAACAAGGCAAGATGAACGATAAGCTGCTTGAAGGGGCGCTCATGCGGGATGAACCTCTCTTCGGGGTCGATGAAGTCCTCGCCTATGGCATCTGCAACCTCTATGGTTCGATCGCGTTAACGAATTTCGGTTATATCGATAAGAAAAAATATGGCGTGATCGCCAAACTGAATGATGCAGGGAAAAATAGCGGTCATTGCAATACTTTTATTGATGACATCGTGGGCGCCATCGCCGCTTCGGCGGCTTCGCGTTTTGCCCATCGTTGGGTGAGGTAAAATAATGAACACCATTTACGACATCGCTTTTCAACTCCGTACCTTGACGATCAATGACATTATTGCGCTAAGCATCAGCTTGGTCTTCTTCGTTCTCTTCGACATCATCTTCGCCAAGATCTTCAACCGAAAGTTCGTCTTAATTTATTTGATTTCGACCGAAGTGATTTTGATGGCTTCCTGGTACTTTGGCTTAGAACTGTTGACCATTGTGACCGGCATCGGCCTTAGCGTTGGCCTCATCTTCTTCTTGTTTGCCAACATGAACGAAGCTCGGGTCTTCATCGCCAACTCGATGAAGGGCAAGGCCAATTTCCAACTCTTCGGCCACAAGAAAGACAGCACCTCCCCGGAGCACATCTTCGACCGCGAGGCCATGTATAAGAAAATCGAGACCGCCGTTACGACGCTAAGCAAGCAAAAGATCGGCGCCCTCATCACTTTCGAAAAGAAAGATTCCTTCAACGAATACATCAAATCCGGCACGATCTTGAACGCTCCGGTCGTCCCCGAATTGTTGCTCACGATCTTCTATGAAGGCACCCGTTTGCATGATGGCGCCGTCATTATCCGCGACGATAAGATTTTGGCCGCCTCGGTCTATTTCACCCCGACGACCCGTCCGCTCACCGGCAAGTTCGGTTCGCGCCACCGCGCGGCCATCGGCATCAGCGAAATCACCGATTCGGTGACGGTGGTGGTCTCCGAAGAGACCGGCCGTATCTCCATCGCCTATGATGGCGAACTTCAAGCGGTCGCCCCCGATACCTTCCTCAAGACTTTTGAAGGTTATATGGCAATTGCCAAGACCTCTGAAGACGAAGAAGACGCTGCGAAAGACGAGGTCTCCAAATAATGGCGTTGCATCATTTCGGCACCGACGGCGTCCGCGGCGTAGCCGGTGTTTCTTTAACGGCGGAGATGGCCTATCGGATCGGCCGCTATATCGGCCAATATCCCAAAGGCAAAGTCAACCGCATCATTATTTCTCGCGACACCCGCGAATCGGGGCAAATGCTTCTCGATGCCATCGTTAAGGGCATGCTCGCTAGCGGGGCCAAAGTCTATGACGAAGACGTCTCGACCACCCCCTCGATTTCGTTTCTTTGCCTCAGCCAGCATTTCGACTATGGCATCATGATCTCCGCTTCGCACAATCCCTATAGCGATAACGGCATCAAAATCTTCAATAACCTCGGCGAGAAACTCTGCGACGAAGTGGAAGAACTCATCGAAACTTACATGGATCAAAAAGAGGATGATCTCCCCCGGAAACAGGGCGAACTCTTCCGTGATCCTAGCCTCAAAGAGTCCTATATTGCTTGGTTAGCCAGCAAAGCGGATCCCGCGATTAAAGGATCGCGCCTCCTCGTCGACTGCGCCAACGGTTCGGCTTCAGCCGTGGCCCCCTCCTTATTCGCTAGGCTCGGGTGCAAAGTCACCTTTATCCATGCCGAACCCAATGGCCGCAACATCAACGCCGCCTGCGGTTCGACCCACCTCGAATCGTTATTAGAAAACCTTAAGAAGGGCGACTATGACTTCGGCTTCGCTTACGATGGCGACGCCGATCGTTTCATGGCCTACACCCACGAAGGCCGCCTCATCGATGGCGATGCCCTCATCTATTTGAACGCCTTGTCTCTCCGCAAACACCAGCAGCTTCATCAAAACAAAGTCGTCATCACCGTCATGAGCAATTTCGGGTTACGGAAGGCGCTCGACGAAGCCGGGATCGGTTATGACATCGTCTCGGTTGGCGATAAATACGTCCAAGCCCGCCTAAAAGAGGCTCATCTCTCCCTGGGCGGCGAGCAATCTGGCCACGTGATCTTCCTCGATGACCTCAATACGGGGGATGGATTGCTGAGCGGCATCAAGTTGCTCAATCTTTATAAAGATGACCAACAAAGTTATCGTTCGTTGCCTTTATTGGTTGTCTATCCGCAAGTCTTGAAGAACGTCAAAGTCGCTTCGAAGGATCGGGTGGCCGCCATCATGGCGGACCCCAAACTCCAAGCGCTTGAAGATCAGGAAGCCGCGCGTTTAGGAAACGCCGGCCGACTCTTAGTTCGTCCTAGCGGCACCGAACCGCTCATCCGCGTCATGGCCGAAGCTCTTGACATGAACCTGTGTCAGAGCGTAGTCACCGACTTGGTGAACTTCATCGAAGGGAGAAATTAAGATGTGTGGAATCGTTGGGGGAGTCGGCAATGTCGACTTCCGGAAATATCTGATTGAAGGTTTAAAGAAACTCGATTATCGCGGCTATGATAGCGCCGGTCTAGCCTATCAGAAAGATGGCCAGATCAACTGTTACAAAATCGCTGGGCGCGTCGAAGCCCTCGATGCGATCGTCCCGCCGTTTGCGGGAGCTAACGCCGGCATCGCTCATACCCGGTGGGCGACCCATGGCCAACCCAGCAAAGAAAACGCCCATCCTCAGATGTCGATGCGGGGCGAATTCTATATCGTTCATAATGGCGTCATCGAAAACTTCCGGGCCCTGAAGAATCAGCTGATTGCCCGCGGTTACGTCTTCGCTTCCCAAACCGACACCGAAGTCATCGCCGATATGCTGGAGCGCAATTTCTTAAGGATCGGTTCGGTCCTCGATGCGATCCGGGCGACGATCGATGGTTTGCAGGGCTCTTTTGCCTGTGCCATCCTGCATAAAGGCGAACCGAATCGCCTCTATTTCATGAAGAATGCTTCCCCGTTGCTCCTTGGGGTTGGAAGCGATGCCTCCTATTTAGGATCGGACGCCCTACCGATGGTGGGCTACACCAGCAAATTCATCGACCTCGATGACGGGGAATATGGTTTCTTGACCCCCGGCGGCTTTGAAATCTACAAAGGCTACGACAAGATGGAGCCGAAATGGACCACCCGCTCCGCCGAACTCCTCAATCATGATTTGATGGGCTATCCCCATTACATGCTCAAGGAAATCGAAGAGATTCCGGGCGTCATCAAGCGCCTTCAGGACAACTACTTCGACGGCGAGAAATTCTTATTCAATCCCGCCATGCTCAAAGCCATCGAACACGCGGATAAAATCACCTTCTTAGCCTGCGGAACTTCCTATTACGCCTGTCTCATGGGCGTGAAGTTCATGCACTTCCTGAATCGGCGGGCCAGCGCCTCGATCGCCAGCGAATTCGCTTACGATCCCTTCACCTCGGCCAAACGCCCCGTCTATATTTTGCTGAGTCAATCCGGCGAAACCGCCGACCTCATCAAATGCCAAAAGATCATCAATGCCCGCGGCGAGATCTCGATTGCCGTCACCAACAGCAAAGGCTCGACCATCGAGCGCAACGCCACCTACTCTTGCCTGCTTTATGCTGGCCTTGAAGTGGCGGTGGCCTCAACCAAATCGTATGTGGCTCAGGTGAGCTTCCTTGCCATGCTTACCGGGGCGCTTGACCATAAGAACAACGTCATCACCCATCTTTATGCCTTAAGCGATGCGATCAAGGATGTTATCGCCCGCAAAGGCGAGATCCAAAAACTCGCCGACTCAGTCGCCGATGCCAAAGACGCTTTCTATGTGGGTCGGGGCAACGATTACCTCGCCGGCATGGAAGGAGCGTTGAAGCTCAAGGAAGTCTCCTATGTCCACGCCGAGTGCTATCCTGGGGGAGAATTAAAGCACGGCCCGATCGCCTTAATCGAAGATGGGACCCTCGTGATTGCCTTAATCAGCGATCCGGATTTGGCGATGGCTATGCGAAATAACCTTGAGGAACTCCGGGCCCGTAAAGCCCACATTCTCGTGATCTCCAATGACGCCTGTAAAGCCGAAGGCGATGCTTTCGTCACCAAGAGCTGCAAGCCCTATCTCGCCGCGGTCGTTGGCGTGGTGGTGGCCCAATACTTCTCCTATTATGTCGCCCTGAAGAAAGGCTTACCGATCGATAAGCCCCGCAACCTCGCTAAATCGGTGACGGTTGAATGAACTTCGCTTTCGATGTAGTTCGCCTATCCCTCGCGCGCGAGGTTTGTTAAGATAGAAGAGATGAAAAAGCCGAGTTTGGAAAGCACTATGACGTCGGGCAGCCACCGCCTGGTGGCTTTGATGTTCGATTTGGCCTTGATGATCATCTTGGCGATTTTGTTACTCACGCCCAGCATCTTTGTTTTCATCAATGCCTTGGTGGATTCTAACTACTGGACCGTCAGCGTTTGCTTTGTGGTGGCCTTGCTCTCCGGCGGCTTCGTTGCGATCGCCATCTTGCTCTACCAAGTCGCTCTTCCCTACTATTGGGATGGCCAGACCTTGGGGATGCGCTTCTTCAAGATGAAATACGTGGGCGAAAGCGGTGAGCCTTGCAGCGTCAAACCCCTGCTCATTTGCTCGATCTCCACTTTGGCTTTGGCTTTGCTCACCGTTGGGGTATACTTTTTCGTCGAGTTCCTGACCATCGCTGGAAGCGCGGGTCATCGGAGCTTCGTCGACACGGTCGCCCGCCTCTATGTGGTGGACACCGATTCTGAAAACTAATCTTTTAAGGAGGATTAAACCATGCCGACTCCGCACATTGCCGCCGCCGATCACGATTTTGCCAAAGTTGTCTTGATGCCTGGGGACCCTAAACGCGCCCAGTGGATCGCCGATACGTTCCTGCATGATGTTAAACTCGTCAACGATGTTCGCGGAATGCTCGCTTTTACTGGCCTAACCAAGAACAACAAACGGGTCTCCGTCATGTCCTCGGGTATGGGCATGCCTTCGATCGGCATCTATTCCCATGAGCTCTTCACCACCTATGGGGTCGAGGTCATCATTCGGATCGGCACCTGCGGTTCCTATCAGCGGGAGATCGGCCTCAATGAAATCGTCTTCGCCCAAGGGGCTTGCACCGATAGCAATTGGATGAGTCAATACCATCTGCAGGGCTGCACCTATAGCGCGATTTGCGACTACGATCTTCTTGAAGCTGCCGTCGCGGCCGCCAAAGACGCTAAATTTACCTATCATGTTGGCAATGTTCTTTCCGCGGATGTCTTCTATGATTACGACCACGAGATTTGGAAGAAGTGGGCGGAACTCGGCGTCCTCACCGTTGAAATGGAGAGCTATGCCCTCTATCAGACCGCCGCGCTTTTACGGAAAAAAGCCCTCTGCATCTTAACCACCAGCGATTCCTTTATCTTGGAGAACAAACTAACCTCGGAGGAACGCCATACCGGCCTCGGCAAAATGGTTCAAGTCGCCTTAACCGCCGCCGAAGTTTACGCCTAATGCCCTATTCGGTTCAATTCACTCTTTACGTCGTTATCGCTAGTCTATTAGGCCTATTTTTCTTAGGCCTTTTTCTTTATGGCCCCATCAAAAGGAGCTTATTGCGCCATCAGACTTTGCAGATGTATTACCGGACCGTCCGCCGGGTCACCCTCGATAACGACTTCTACCTGATCAACCACTGGTCACTGGCCGATAATGAAGGCGATTCTGGCGTTCATATCGATCACATCATCTTCGGGGATAAGTTCATCTACGTGATCCGCGACCGCTATTACCAAGGCGCAATCTCCGCCAAAGCCGCGGACGCCTCCTGGATCTATTACTTTAAGAAGAACAAGAAGATGTATATCGATAACCCCCTCATCAATAACCACATTCGGGCGAGCCGGCTTGCGACCGTTTCCGGCCTCGACGCCAAGTTCTTCATTTCGATCGTCCTCGTTAATGACGATTGCCTCGTCACCCCCTTCGCCAATCAAGGCCCCGATAATTTCCTCGTCCCCTTATCGCGGCTAGGCAAATTCATCGCCGCCAAAGAAAAAGATCCCTCCGTTCCCGCCTTCACGCCCGAGGAAATCGCGGGGGCTGTCCGCGATCTAGCGGAACTAAACCAGAGCAAGAGCAATGGCCACGACTAACCCGAAGAATTCGAATCCAAAGGCCTCCTTAACCCGGGCGGCTTTACGGGCTTATAAAACGGATGCCAAAAAAGATATCGCGGTCGCGATTTCCCTGTTTTTCGTTGAAGCGGCGGTGACCGCCTTGGCTTATCTTGCCTCCTGGAGCCTTTATCTCACGTTGCCTTTTGTCCTGATCCCGTTTTGCTTTGCCATTCAAATGTCGATCTCTTCCTATAAAGGCGGAGCCCCGTTAAGCAATCGGGTCTTCTTCCATTTCTTCGGTCTTTATTTCTCGCCGAAAGATCCGTTTTTTGGCGTCTATCGCGTTTTTATCGCCTGCTTGAAAGCTCTCCTAGTTTGCTTCATCACCATGATGGCGGTGGGCTTTGCGTACTACGGGATCGCTTATGCCGTGGATCCGAGTTTTCAAAGCGCCGTCGACGGCCTCAATAGCGTCGTCAATTCGGGCTCGGCGAGCGACGTCACCACCTATTTAGAGGGAAGCGCTCCCCTCATGGCTCTAGAAACCGCGATGATTCTCTCGGCTTACGGGGCGGGTTTCTATATGCTGCTCCATAGCCTAGCGGTCTCCACCCTCAATGCCTATGTCCGCATGAGCGTGGTCGGGGCCCCCTCTCGGGTTTCTAATGCCATCTTCAATGGCGGGTTTCGGACGATCCGTCATCCTTTCTATCGGGCCTATTATGGGGCTTTATGGGGTGGTATCATCCTCTTGATTTTGGGGTATCTTGGCGGCATCGGCCTCGGTTTTCTTCTTAAAATAAGCAACCCGTATACGCTTTTAGCCTGCGGATTAGGCGGTTCCTTCTTTTTCACTTTCCTGTATGTCCCCTATTTCTTCAACGTGATCGAACTCTTGGCCGAGCGCTTTGAAAAATCTTTTGCCGATTATTCGATCGACCTGGCCAGAAAAACCTTAGCCGAACTCAAAAAGAATCAACAATTGAGCGAGCAAGAAATCGCCGATCTCAGCAAGAAACTCGATGAAGCCAATTCCCAGCATCCCCAAGATGATTCCGATGACGACGACAGCCAAAAGTAACTCTTCTCTTCAAAAGAGTTTTCTAAGTTCTTCGGCGAGTTCACAATAAATAAAGAACCTTCAATTAAGGAGACTGCCCCTATGACCATTACGTCGAAACGGGAAGATAAGACCCTGACCCTCGTGGTTTCAGGGCGGCTCGATACTAGCACCGCTCCCGAACTCCAAGCGGTAGTGGAGACCTCTTTAGCTGGGGTGAGCCTCTTGATCTTTGATTTTTCAGATTTGGCTTATATTTCCTCCGCGGGTTTACGCGTGCTTCTCACCGCTCAGAAAATTCTAGGAGACGCGGGCAAGATTACGGTCAAGGGAGCTAACGAAACGGTCCGCGATGTTTTCGCCATCACCGGTTTTAATCACTTCATGAACTTAGAATAACGCCCATGGAAATGGCACTAGCGGTCTTAAAACTCCTCGGACTCGGTCTTTTGGATGTTGTTGTTTGCTGCGGCCTCTATCTTTTGGACCGCCATAGCCGCTTTAAACGGCTGAAGCCCTGGGCAAAGCAACTCATCTATGGCGTTATCTTCGGCGGTCTAGCGATTCTTGGGACTGAAGCGGGCATCCAATACGGCACCTTCACGATGAATATTCGCGATGCCGCTCCGCTATGCGCTGGCTTGCTTTTTGGCTGGCCGGCTGGCCTACTCGCCGGCGTGATCGGCGCGGCGGAACGCTTCGCCGCATCCTATTGGGGCATCGGTACTTACACCCAACTCGCCTGCTCATTAGCGACCCTTAGCGCTGGCCTCATGGGTGCCGCCCTTCGCCATTTCATGTTCGACGATAAGAAAGCGTCTTGGTATTACAGCTTATCGACCGGCCTCATGGTCGAAGTCTTCCATATGCTTTTGATTTTCCTCACCCACATGAACGATATTGAGGCGGCTTTCCTCATCGTCAAAACGATCTGCTGGCCGATGATCGCGATTGTCGGCCTCACCTGCAGTGCTTCCTCACTTTGCTTATCCCTTCTTTCTGGGGAAAAGATGTTCCACCCCACCAATGAGCAGAAGAAGCTGGCCCAATCGTTCCAACGCTGGCTGCTTTTGAGCGTCATTTTGGGTTTCGTTGCCACGTCTTTGTTCACTTATTTCGTTGAATCCAAGCGGGCGTCGAGCGATTGCGATAGCGTTCTTTCGCTTAACGTCAAGGACGTCAAAAACGATATCGATGACGCTTCCGATAACAACCTCTTGAAACTGACGGCCACCATCACGACAGCTTTGGAGAAGTCGCCCTCAAGTTTCACCGATTATTACACCGAGGGGATGACCGCCAAACAGATGCAAGAGAACGCCACCCAGCTTAACGGCAGCGCCCTTCTCACCAGCGTCGCCTCGAGCCGCGAAGTCAGCGAAATCAACATCGTGAACGCCAAAAGCCTCATCATCTATAGCAACAATATCAACTTCATCGGCTTCGACATGAACTCCGGCGCTCAAGCCAAAGAATTCTCCGACGCCATTTTGGTGAACCTCAACGAAACCTACGTTCAGTCCTATCAGCCGATCTCCTACAATACCACCATCTCGATGAAATACGCCGCCCAAGTCTTTTCACCCGGCGGTTACGTCCAAGTCGGCTACAACGCCGCTCGTTTCCAAAAGGACATCGATGATACGGTGGTGGGCTTCACCAAAAACCGTCACGTTGGGACCGATGGGTATCTCGTCATCGCCAGCGAAGATGATGTCATCGTTTCTAATCCTAACGGAGACCAAGGGCAGACCTTGACCTCGATCGGCCTAGGAATCGACCGGAACACTCAAGCGGCGAACCTCACCTTTAGCCGCACCGTTTCTAGCGTGCCGTGCTATTGCTATTACACCTATAGCGAAGGCTATTACATCGTGGCTTGTTTAGCCCAAAGCGAGGTGTCGTTCAATACGTCGTTATCGGTCTATATCAACGTGTTCATGGAAGTCGAAGTCTTCGCCATGCTCTTCATCGTGATTTACTTCTTGGTGAAACATCTCGTCGTCAATAACATCACCAAAATCAATGGGGCTCTTAACGCGATTACAGGAGGCAATCTCAACGTCTCGGTCAACGTCCGAAGCAACGCCGAATTCGCATCCTTATCCGATGATATCAATAGCACGGTCGTGACCTTAAAAGGCTACATTAAAGAAGCGGCCGCCCGCATCGATAAGGAACTGGAGTTCGCTAAAGAGATTCAGCTTTCGGCTTTGCCTGCCCCCTTAACGGGCGATCCGCGGTTCTTGCTCTCCGCAAAGATGCTGACCGCTAAGGAAGTCGGCGGCGATTTCTACGATTATTTCCTGATTGGGGATCACAAGATTGGCTTAGTGATCGCCGATGTCTCCGGCAAAGGAATTCCGGCCGCCCTCTTCATGATGAAGAGCAAGACCCTCATCAAGTCTTTGGCGGAAAACGGCGAGGATTCGCCTGCGAAAATCTTACAGAAGGCCAATATCGAACTGAGCCAAGGCAACGACGCCGAAATGTTCGTGACGGTGTGGCTTGGCATCTACGACTTCACGACCCATATCCTCACGACCAGCAACGCCGGTCACGAGTTCCCGGCCGTAAAACACGCTAACGCCCCCTTCGAATTCTTCCATGATAAGCATGGCTTTGTGCTCGCGGGTATGGCCGGATCCGCCTATAAAGAAGAACAAATCCCCCTCAACCCCGGCGATACGATCTTCGTCTACACCGATGGGGTGACGGAAGCCACTTCGAAGGAACAGACCCTTTATGGGGAAAGTCGTTTGCTCGACTCGCTCAACGCCGCCGACTCCCATTATCCGAGCGATCTCATCGTTTCCGTCAAAACCGGGATCGACCGTTTCGTCGATAGCGCTCCGCAATTCGATGACATCACGATGCTGTGCTTCCACGTGGTGGATGAAAAAGAACCGCTCGCCTTAAAGAAGGAACTCTCGCTCGACGCCAGCGTCGCTAACGTCGAAGCCGTCACAGCCTTTGTTAACGCTCACCTTGAAGCCTACGATTGCCCGATCAAAGAGAAGAACCAAATCGATGTCGCCATCGATGAGCTTTTCTCCAATATCGCCCATTATGCCTATAACCCGGAAGTCGGGCCTGCCACCGTCCGCGTTGAAGTGAAAGACAAGCCTCTATCCGTCTACATCACCTTCATCGATAAGGGCGTGCCCTATGATCCCTTAAAGAAAGCCGACCCCGACCTCGCTAAGCCCTTGGCGGAGCGCGATGTTGGCGGCTTAGGCATCTATCTCGTGAAAAAGACGATGGACGATATCGTCTACGACTACAAAGATGGTCAGAACATCTTGACCATCAAGAAGACCATTGAAAAATAAAAAAGAAGGGGGTTTGGCCATGGCTTTCGGTCAACCTCCTTCTTTTCTTTGCTAGGAAAGATGCTGGACGATTTCGTTGACGGCGAAGGAGACGATATAGAAAGCGGAGACGACGTAAAGGATCCAGTTGATCTGCTTGCCGCGGTGGCTCGCCAACATAATGACGCAATAGGTCAATAGCCCAAAGCCGATGCCGTTGGTGAGCGAATAGGTGAGGACGATCATGAGAATCGTGATGAAGGCCGAGAACCCGATCGCGGGGTCGGTCCAGTGAATGCTCTTGAGGTTGCCGGCAAAGATCATGGCTCCGACCGCCACTAAGGCAGCGCAAGAGACGCAGCTATAAGTGAATAACTCAAACACGGGGTAGATGAAGGCCGAGAGCAAGAAGAGCGACCCCGTCACCAGGGAAGCCAGTCCCGTTCTCGCGCCAAGCTTCACGCCGATCGTGGACTCCACGAATGAGGTGACGGTCGCGGTGCCTAAGGGGGCGCAGATTAAGGCGCCGGTCGCATCGGCCATGATGACTTTGTTGTCTTTCATCTTGCCATCTTTGCCAAAGATGTCGGTGTCGCGACCGATTGCCATCAAGGTAGCGGTGGTGTCGAACATGTTGACGAAGATCAAAGAGAAGATGACGGCGTAGGAAGCCGGATTAGCGAAAACCTGGCCAACGACGCCCCAGAAATCGGAACCCGTCGCTACGTTAGGCTGCGATTGCCCAAATAGGCCATAGGCGAAGACTTGAAGATAATCGCCAAAACTCTGCCAGCCCCAGTGCTGGGAAAAATCCGCCCACGGAAGAGCAGCGTTATTGACGCCGGAGGCCCGAATGATGACGCCGATAACCGCCACGCTAAGCATGCCGATGGGGACGGCTAACGAGGAGAGCAATCCTTTCTTGGTCTTGATGTTCATTAAAGCTAAGACGAGAAGAATGCCACCGACCGAAAGAATGACCGCGGGATCGCTTAAGGATCCCATCGTGACTAAGGTGCCGCTTGAAGCGACGATAATGCCAGCTCCTTTTAAACCGACGAAGGCGATGAAAGCTCCAAGTCCGGCCGAGATGATGGCCTTGAGATCTTCAGGGAAGGCTTCAATGATTTTGCGGCGAACTGGGGTGAGGGAAAAGACGAAGAATAAGATCCCGGTAACGGTGAGCAAAATCATGCTTTCTTGCCAGGTGTATTTCAATAACCCACACACGGTATAAGCCAAATAGGCGTTGAGGCCCATCCCCGCGCTTAAGGCGACCGGGCAATTGGCGACAAGACCCATGATGAGAGTGACGATGGCAGAGACGAGAGCGGTGGCCATGAAAACCCCGAGGGAGTTCATGCCGGTCGAAGCGAGAATCGCGGAGTTGACGGGCAGGATGTAACACATCGCCAAGAAGGTGACGATGCCTCCGACGATATCGCCTGAAGGACGGCCGCCCTTTTCGGACATGTGGAAGAAACGGGTGATCCCGTTCTCCTTTAAGGGCGCGCGGGTGCTGCTTTCCATCGTTTCGCTGCTCATAGACGTTCCTCCAATTTCTTTCTTAAGATAGTTTTGCCTTTCGCATCGAGATAAGCCGCTTCGATCGCGTTATACCAAAGTTGTTTGATTTGCTCATCGCTGAGATCGAAGGCGGCGGCCACTTTGTCGTATTCGCCTTCGAGGTCGACATTCGATACGGTCATGTCATCGGTGTTGATGCAAAAGAGCACCCCCGCGGCGAGGAATTCCTTGATGGGAAGGTCTTTGATCGAAGCGACGGCGTGGGTATCGACCTCGGAAGTGGGGCAGATTTCCAGTGGGATTTGATGTTCGGCGAGATAGGCGACGAGTTTTGGATCTTGGATGGCATGAACCCCATGGCCGATGCGGCTGGCGCCAAAATTCAAGGCATCCCAGACGGACGAGGGCCCATCGGCTTCGCCCGCGTGGATAGTAAAAGGAATGCCTAAGCTTTTGGCTAAAGCAAATTCTTCTTTGAAGGTGGAAGTCTTATAGAGAGCTTCGGCTCCGGCAAGATCGAGCGCGACCACGCCTTTGCCTAAGAAAGCCTTGGCGGTCTTCACCGTCTCGAGGTTGAGGTCATGGTTCTTATCGCCTCGCATGCAGCAAAGGATGAAGTTTCCAATGATCCCCGTTTCTTTATGGGCTTTTTCATAGCCCTTAATGACCGCGGCGACCACTTGGGATTGGGTCAAGCCTTTTTCTAAAGAAAGCTGCGGAGCAAAACGGACCTCGGCATAGATAAGACCTTGGATGGCTAATCGGCGATATAGCGAATAGGCGGCATAGGCTAAGCTCTCGGCATTTTGGAGAAGTTCCAAAGGGAACGCAAAACACGAAAGATAATCGTTGAGCGAGGTGCAGGAAGCATCGACGCTCAAACGGTTCTTTTTCGGATCAAAAGGGATGCCATTAAGTTTCGAAAGATAACTAACGTCTTCTGGGCTCAAGGAGCCATCGAGGTGCAAGTGTAAATCAATCATAGCGGTTCAGTATACGATTCTCGTCTTTCCTTTGCTAGGTTCATTTTGGGCCAAAGAGGGGAGGATTGCCATAGAAAGGAGGCGTAACGGAAGAAATGGCGAGGGCTTGATTCGATAAAGCCGCACCCCGGTCCTAGGCTTGATCAGAGAGGCTTCCATCGGGGTGACATAGCCATCGGCTTAGCCTACAGTTCATTCGGCTTAGAATGAGGACGATGATCCCGATCGAGAAATCAACCGGCGGAGTTTTCTAGTTCAATTTAGGACCCAAAAGCACCACGCATATTGGCCTTTTTTAACCAATAAATAGTCAGACCGCTAACTTTATAAAAATAGAAAGGGACATTTGCCTTTTCCTATCCTAAACTAGAAGAGCAAACAAGTTGAGGACGTTAACCTATGGCACAAATTGAAGTTATCAATGGCACTGCGACGACCGATCCCAAAACCGGCGACATCATTATTCATGCGGATTCTTCGCCGAAACCTGCTGAACCGGTTCAGCCGACGCCTGAGGCAAAACCCTCGGCCGAAAAACCGGCTTCAGAAGTCAAACCTGAACCGGCGAAACCGCTGCCTGCTGGAGAAGTTCAAAAGCCAGAAGCGGTGGCTCCGGCCCCCGTTAAAATGCCGACCCCAACCCTCGCGTTTTGCCCAATCTGCGGTTCATATCTCAGCAATCCCACTTCTCACTTTTGCCCTCATTGCGGCAGCGATCTTCAGGCGGCTCATTCGCCCGCTTTTTGCCCGCACTGCGGCTCGGCGCTTCCTTACGCTAACGCCGCCTACTGCCCCAGCTGCTCCGCTCATTTAGCCCCGGAGACTAAAGTGGTCAATCCGAGTTTTAAGCCGACGACTTCTTCCATCAATATCTTGCCGGAGCCTGACGAAGAGAAAACCGACAAAAAAGTGGCTGCCCCAACGGACAAATACGCTAAAGTCGCTAAGCACATCGCCGGGGAAGGCATCGCTCTATTGATCCTCGCGGCGGGCGTCGGAGCGTTCTACCAGTTTGCGATTGATGGCTTCCCCGCCTTATTCCCCTTTGCCGGCTATGCCTTAATGGCCGCCGGGGTTTTAGGTTTAGCCGCGGCGATCCTTGCGCTCATCAATAAGAACAAACGGGACATGATTTTAGGCATCGTGACTTTTGGATTATTTGCTTTGGCCTTAGGAACGTTAACCTGGTCGTTTTTGGATTCCGCTAACGGCTTCGCTAACTGCTTAGCCCTTTTTCAAGCGGATAAATTCGTCGGTTTCTTCGGCGACTTTATGAATAAGATCACGGACACGAACTTCTTAACGGAGCTTAGCATGTTTATCGTTCATTATGCGGTGGCGATTTTAGGCCTTTTCGCTTTCTTCTGGTCCTTAGCCTTCATGATTCTCTCGTTCCCCAAAAAGAATCCGGAATCCAACCAATAGTTCTTTTTCCCTCATTTTTGGAATTTTGGCCGAACTTTTATATCAAAAAGGGGGTTCTTTCGATTCGCGAAAAAAAGAAAACCCCGAGTTAATCGGGGCTTTTTTGAACTGCTGGAGCAAGTGACGGGAATCGGACCCGCATATTTACCTTGGCAAGGTAATGTTCTACCACTGAACTACACCTGCAGTTGCCTTTTTAGGCTTGACCATTATAGATAATGGCTTTTTGTTAATCAAGTGGCACTTATCTAGGCCCTAGGCTATAATCACACACGGACAAATAAAGGACCTATTTCTTATGGCGAACAATGATGATTTAGCTGAACTTCTCTTCCCCGAGGTAACCGGCACGATTGCCGAACTTGAGGAACGTTATCCGGAGCGGCATTTACCCGAAGGCGCCGAAGTGACGCGTTTCGCTCCTTCGCCCACCGGCTTTTTACATACCGGCAGTTTGTTTACTTCCTTAATTGGCTATACCATCGCCAAGCAAAGCCATGGCATCTTCTTTTTCCGTCTCGAGGATACCGATACCAAACGCACGATCGAAGGCAGCGGCGACCAGCTCATCGAACAATTGAAGCGCTTCGGCCTTGAAGCCGACGAAGGCTATACCCCCAATGGCGATAAAGGCGACTATGGCCCTTATCAGCAGAGCAACCGCAAAGACATCTATAAGATCGTTATCAAAGAATTGATCCGTCGGGGCCGGGCTTATCCCGATTTCTGCTCGACGGAAGATCTTGAAAAGATTCGGGCCGCCCAAGAAGCCAATAAGGTGCTTCCTGGCTATTACGGCGCCTACGCTAGAGACCGCAACCTCAGCGTTGATGAGCGGATCGAGAAAATCAAAGCGGGCACCCCGTGGGTCATCCGTTATCGCAGCAACGGCGATCACGACAAGAAAACCAAATTCGTCGATGCGATTCGCGGCGAAATCGAACTTCAGGATAACGATGTCGATGTCGTCATTTTGAAATCCGATGGCTTACCGACCTATCACTTCGCCCACGTCGTTGACGATCATTTCATGCGGACGACCTTAATCACCCGCGGCGAGGAATGGATTCCTTCGACCCCGATTCACCTCGATATGTTTAAAGCCCTCGGCTGGCAAGCCCCGCGCTACGCCCATATTCCGAACATCATGAAACTCGACCACGGCAATAAGCGCAAGCTCAGCAAGCGCAAAGACCCCGAAGCCGCGGTTTCCTATTTCCTCGATGAGGGCTATCAGCCGCAAGCGTTATTGGTCTACCTCATGTCGATCGCCAATTCCAACTTTGAGGAATGGGCCATCGCGAATAAGTCCTTCGATTTGTCCGCCTTCCCCTTCTCCTTAAGCAAGATGTCGCTCGATGGCGCCCTTTTCGACCTTGATAAGCTCAAATACTTCGCTAAAGAAATCATGGCCAAAGAACCGGCCGCGGAACTTCTCCCCGAAGTGAAGCAGTGGGCCTTGGCCCACGACGAAGCCTTCTATGAACGGATCAACCGCGATGAAGGTTATTTCACCAAGATTCTCGGCATCGAAAAGAACCGGCCGAATCCGCGCAAGGACTACGCCAAGTTCTCCGATATCGCCCCGCTCACCCGTTTCTTCTATTACGAAGATTGGGAAACGATCGTCGAAGCGGGCTTGCCGTTTAATCCGAAGTTCCAGAAAAAAGATATCGCCGATTTGTTGACCGATCTTGGCGAGCACATGGCCTATGGCGTCGATGAAATGACGTGGTGGGCGGGTGTCAAAGACATCGCGAAAGCCCATCATTTCGCCGAATCGAATAAAGAATACAAAGCTAACCCCTCCCTCTATCTTGGCAACGTGAGCGACGCCGCGGAAATCCTCCGTATCGCCCTCACCGGTTCCGTCCAATCTCCGAACCTCCATGAAATCTTGGAGATTTTGGGCAAGAACGAAGTGGCGATCCGTCTTGAAAAGGTCGCCTCGTCCTTAAAGTAAAACCTATGGCTACGACGGCGGTCTATTACCTCAGCAAAACCGGGAACACGGAAGCCGTGCCCAAAGCCATCGCCGCGGTCTTTGAAGTTGCGCCGATAGCGATTGGCGAAGAGACGATTTTAGCCGAGCCCGTCGACCGTCTTTTCTTAGGGGGAGCCCTCTATGGTGGGGGCCTCGATCCTAAACTCAAATTCTTCCTTAAAAGCCTCGATAAAACCAAGGTCACAGAACTGATTCTTTTTTCGACGAATACCTGGAGCAACGATGCCTTAGAGAAAATGGGACAGCTCGCAAAGAAATGCGATCTCCCACTGAGCGAAAGCACCTTGCACATCACCGGTCACTTTATGGGCTTAAAGAAAGGCCATCCCGATGAGTCTGACCTGGCAAAAGCGACCGCCTTTGCCTTAAGTATCAAAAACTGATATACCCGTTTGGCGATTTTTATAATCTTCAAAAGAATCCACTAGAATGTTCAAAATTCAATGACGGATTCTTTTTTATTCGTCGCAGGAATAATGCCTAAAATACACTTTGGGGTATTAAAGCGTTAAGAAAACGGTTTCCTAAATCGAAAATGTAAATTTTAAAATGTCCATAAAAACTATATTTTTTTGCCTAAATACCCTTTTGGGTGGATACTGAAACCGCTTACAAATTGTATGCACCTGTAAATGACTTTACTATAGCACCGAGGAAAAAAGAGAACTTTTAGCTAGGGAACAAAGATGAAACACATTGGGGGGAACAAAAACATCTTTAAGCAATTAGCCCTCGTCGGCTTATCTGCCCTTAGCTTTGCGGCTGCTGGCTTCGCCGCTTTTTCTTGGTTAGCTCCCACCCAGGAAACGGTTTTAGCCGCCTCGTCCAACTCGACGACCATCACCTTAAACGCCTCGAATGTTCCGGCGCTCAACTATTACCCGTACACTCCGATCCCTAGCGACACCTATACTTCGGGCCATTTCACCGTTGGCTCGTGGACCTGGAACGACAACATGGTCCGTTCCCATGGCGGCGCCCACGTCGAAATGGATGCCTGGTCGACCTCGACCCTGGTGAACTTATCCACCAACACGTTCTCGGGCATTAAGCTCATCACCGTTCAGGCGGAAGCCGTTGGCCACGCCAGCACTTTCAGCATCTGCGCCTCGAAGAGCTATCAGTCGGGGGATGCCACTCAATATACGACCCTTTTGACCCGGAGCCTTGCCGCTGGCGTCACCACCGATCTTTCGGTTGCGGTCAATAGTGCCACCGGTTATAAGTACTTCGCCCTGTATTGCATCGCCGATTATAGCAGCGGTGCCACCGGCGACTCCGTGATCATTTATTCGGCTTCATTCCTCGATAAACTCGTCACTTCGCTTTCGATTAGCGGCGCCGATTCGATCAGCTTCGCCAACCAAGGCCAGAGTTACGCCTATAACGTGACCGCGACTTTTGAGGATGGCTCGCAGGCCGATGTGACTTCGATGGTTTCGGCCAATGAAATCGCCACCAAGACCTTGGGCCAGCAAACCTTGACGGTGTCCTATGCCGGGGCTAGCGCCAGCAAAACCGTGGATGTCACTAACGTTAACGCCATCCGTACGGAATCCCTTTCCCGTCTAGGCTCGATCACCCCGAAAAAACTCACGAAGACCTCCGATGATTGGATCTACGATAGCGTCGATAACTACGTCACGACCAGTGTGAGCTTAGCCTCGGTTTCTCATTACGAGGTCTATGGTTCCTACAAAAACGGCACGGCTTATCCGCTATTCTCCTATCGGAGCATCAACGCTTGGAACTTAGCCCACACCGTCTTCACCTTAGAGAAGAACTATCACGTGGATGCGCTGAGTTTATATGCTTCCTTATACACGAGCGGAACCGCTCCGCGCTTCAGCGTGAGCAATGGCACGATCACGGAAATCGTGACCGTCCTTAGCGGAACGACCACCTATAATCTGGCTGATTTTGCCAATTCCGACATCTCCACTTTGACGATCGCCGCCTTAGCCGCCGCGGATGGAACTTATCCTTCCTTCTACCTCGGGCCCATCACGTTCACCATGACTTCCTCGATGACGTATTTCACTCCGACCGAACAAGCGGAAGCCACCAAGACCTACATCGAGCAGTTCAACACCTGCCCCGGTTCGGTCAGCGATGCCGCGGTCATCCGTTCGGCCCTAGAATACAACGCCATGAACGTCGATGTGGTGGATGGGACGACGGCTAAGGCCATCTTCGCGACCCTCACGTTGACCGCCGATCCGAATTGCACCATCCTCAACAAGCTTCAGACCATGGTCAAGTGGTACAACAAGAACCACGACGTGAAGATCTATCTTTACGACACCACGACCTATACGCGGACCGATAACTCCGGCACCAATGGCTATCTCCCCCTCTTCACCGATGGGGCTGGCCACATCGTGAATCCGAGCTCGAGCGCCTCGTCCTTATCGCTCACCCTTATCATCGTCGCGGCTTCGGGCGTCTTGACCTTGTTAGCCATTGCCGCGATCTACTTCGTGAGCAAAAAGAAGAAGCGGCAGACCCGCGACTAGTCGATTCGCTTTAACGTTGGTTCTCCCCAGAACAGAGCCGGACTCCCCCAGTGATGATAGTCCGGCTTTTTATATGGGCAATTGGGGTTAGAGAGCACTCGAATTGCTTTAGATAGTCCGTAACCCCGCCTCGACTGGAACCTCGAATTAAAGGGTAAAAATGTCCATATAGTCTAGGGAAACGCACCAAAGGATCAGTTTTAGAGACCCGATTAACGAAAGGCTAAAAATCGAAAAAATCTTTTCAAGTCACCTTTGAATGTTCTTCGCGTGTTAGCGAAAAATACCCTTTTGTATATTTTTGCGATAATTACTAGCCTTTTAGCTGACAATGTGTCAATAGGAAAATGTCAGTAAATACGCCATTATTTCCAAAAAATACCCTTTTGGGTGGACAATGTAACCGCTTACATTTTGTGTACGCTTTTATTCTTCATTAAGATATGCCCAAAGGAACCAAAGAAAAGATTAGTAAAGTCTTAGGCACGAAAGATGAAAATCATTGGGGGGAACAAAAACATCTTTAAGCGAGCTGGTCTCGCCTGCCTGGCTTTAGTCAGCTTTATCGCCACGGCCGCTGCCGTTTTTTCTTACGCGCGTGCGGCGGTGACCTCTCCCAAAGAAGTTGGTGCCATCACTGCCAGCGATTACGAAACCATTCTGACTTTGGATTCGGCCAACAAGCCGACCGGCAGCACCTATTCCGGTCAATATATCCCCATCTCGGGCTACACGTTCTATTACAACATGGCGACGAGTTATTCTTCCAGCGTCCATTGTTCGCTTCGCAACAACCAAGAAGGCTATATCGCCAACGTCACTCCGTTGACTGGCTTTGATTATCTTTCGGTGAATTGCCGGGCGACCACGGGCACCGCGATTTGCAATATTTGGGCAAGCAACACTTATAGCACCGCTCCGTATACCTATTACACCAAAATTGCTTCGGAGACGATGAGCACCTCGGATGCCGATGTGACTCCGACGATTTCCGCTTCGTACAAATTCTTCGCCGTCCACGTTGCCGTTTCGTCTAACTCTTATCGCAACAATCGTCTTTTAATCAACACCTTGACCCTAGCCAAGAGTTATCCGCTGACGGGTATTGCTATTTCGGGTGCCGACACGATCGGCTTAGCCGACGAAGGCAAACCCTATGAATATGCGGTGATTGCGACTTATAGCAACGGGGCGACCAAAGACATCACGAAAGCCGCGACCCTGACGACCCCCCTCATCAACACGATGAAGCTTGGCCTTCAGACCTTGAGCGTTTCCTACAAAGGCTTCACCGCCAACAAGACCGTTCGCGTCACCAATGTTAATGCGGTCGTCAGCAAGACGATCCCGGTTGCAACGTATACCGATGCCACTTTCCATAATGAAGATAGCATCTCGACCGGCGCTTTGCTTAACGGCAAGACTCTCAGTTTCAACCCGGATTCGGATGCGACCACCGGCGCTTGGGACATCACCTGCACTGCGGCGACCACCGGAAACGAATACAATGCTTTCCTTTCTAGCGGCGTTTGGAAGCTTGGCAGTGAAGAGGCTCCTTATCGGACCTTCACTTTGACCTCGCGCGACATTTGGGTCAACATGACCTATTTTTCGTTCCGTGCCTGGGGCACGGCCTCGACCTGGTATCCTTGGACTTTCACCGGAACCGTCGTTGGTCAGATTGGAAGCTGGACCATGTCCCAAATCGATATGCCGGATGCTGATACCCGGATTTATGAGGATCTCACCACCAACCCGCAGACCGGTCACATTTCGCTAACCTTCACGGTTGGTTCGAGCTGCGATGAGCCGTTCTTCCTCTATGATTTCGAAATCACCACCGCGGGCGGAACCGCTTCGTATTTCACTCCGGCGGAACAAGCCCATGCCACCCGCGATTTCATCCAGCAGTACAAGACCTGCCCGGGTGGAGTCAGCGATGAAGCCGTCCAGCGCTGTGCCATCGAGTATAACGCCATGAGCTTGGATTCCACGATTGGCGGAACTGATGCCAAGACCCTTTTCAAGGCCTTAACCGAGACCGTTAACGACTACGACTACAGCGATGCCAGCCAGTACAGCGGTGGCACCTACAATGGCGGAACCGCTTCCCTTTCAGGCGTCAACATCTACGATAAGCTTTCGACCATGGTCAAATGGTACAACAAGAACCACGCTACCAAGATCTACCTCTACGATACCGAGACTTATAACTTGACCGATAATGGCGGCACCAATGGCTATCTCCCCGTCTTCACCGACGCGGCTGGCCACATCGTGACCCCGACCTCGAGCGAATCTTCCTTATCGCTCACCCTCATCATCGTGGCGGCCTCTGGTGCCTTCACCCTTCTTGCCATTGCGGGCATTTACCTCATCAGCAAGAAAAAGAAACACCAGCAGAACGCCTAAGCCTAGACGATCCGACCTAACGTTGGTTCTCCCCAGAACAAAGCTCGACTCCCCCAGTGATGGTAGTCGAGCTTTTTATATGTCACCCCCTAGAGGCTGATAGGGGAGTCCAGTTTCCAAAATAACGTCTTCCTTCGAATAGTCCTAATGAAAATGGGTATCAATTTTAAAAATGGGCCAAAACGATTCCAAAGGAAGAAATTTTTCGTTAAGCGTAATTGTAGTCAATGGCAGAAGCAAAAGCCAAGGAACCGCACTCACCCATAAGGCCATAACCATGACCAGTCCTAAGGTATTTAATGACACTCTATCAATTGCAAAAATGTAAGGTATTACCTAACCTTTGTCATGATAATCTTTACCATTAAGGCTGTAACCGCTTACATAATGTACGCGCTTGCACGCCCCCGTAAGATATGCCCAAGAGAAATAGAGCAAATTCCCGAAAGGCACCTCTACAAACCATGGATACCACCCCTAGGCATTCCTTCTACAAACGGATGGTTTTTCTTGGTTTAATTGCCGCCAATTTGTTTGGGGCTTTTTTCGCTCTTACAATGTCTCGGTTTCCTAGCCAAAGCTCCCCTAGACCGGTCACGGCGGTCGACGCCCCAGGGACGATTCGGCTCAACTCTTCTTCCACCCTCACTCCCGCTTTGACGAGCAGTTACACCACGGCGAGCCATAGCGTGAGCGGAGTTTCTTCAACCTCCTTTCAGATGAGCTATGCCAAAACTTCTTCGGGTGCCTTTTCCGCCCATTCTTTGGCCGACCAGGGTTTTGTGGCTAACCTTTCCGCGCTTTCCAACATCACTCACATCGTCGTGAGCGCGAAGCTTTCGGCTTCCTACAGCACCATCTCGACCTATCCTCCTAACCTTCTCGTGATGGTGTCCGATACCTATTTTTCGGATCCGATGTCCTATTATTCGGCCTTATCGTCGCGGACGCTTTCGACCTCTTACCAGAGCTTTGACTACGATGTCTCTTCGTATGGCATGACCTATTTTGCCGTAGGCTGTTATACCCGGGCGACCGGGACCTTGCCGGATGTGGTTTTTCAAAGCATCACTTTTTCCACCCGGGCGATGACCTCGCTGAGCCTCAGTGGCGATAGCTCGATTCATTTTGCTAACGATGCTCTCCCTTATCCCTATACCGCCACTGCGAATTTTAACGATCAAACAACAGAAAACGTCACGACTATGGCAACCGTCAATAGTTCCATCGACACCATGAAGCTCGGTTCCCAGACCTTGAGCGTGAGCTATGGCGGCTTCACTGCGACCAAAAGCGTCGATGTCACTAACGTTGGAGCTTCGAGCCGAACTTCCTCGACCGCGGGCGTGACCGAATTTAGTGAGCCTTATCTCTACAACCGTTTGTCGTTGGGCAGCAACGCTACCCTCAACGGCCGAACGGTGACTTTCCAAAGTGCTTCAACCAGTTATACCGGAGCTTGGGACATCTCCGCCACTCCCATCGATAGCGCTGAATATAACGCTTTCAGCGGAAGTTATTGGCAACTTGGGAATGCCAGCTTTCGCTACTCCTCGTTAACCTTGACGTCGCGTACGATTTTTGAAGGCATTACTTCTTTTTCCGTTCAGGCAAAAAAGAATAGCGCCGGTTCTTCGACCATCAAGGCCACAATCGCTGGGGAAACGCTTTCTCCCCATACGCTAACGGGTTCGATCCAAACTTTTACGGAGACGCTAAGTCCGAGCAAAACCGGTCGGATTGCCATCACCTTTACTCAAACCACGGGTTTCTTCTATCTTGGCCATATCACCATACTTACCAGCGGGGGCGTGAAGGACTTTTACACCCCGAGCGAGCAGGCTACGGCGCTAAGGAATTACGTTCAGCTCTATAAGACCTGCCCGGGCGGCGTTAGCGATGCTACGGTCGCCCGCCTCGCTACCGAGTATAACGCCTTAAACATCGATCAAGTCGGGGGCAGCACGGCCAAAAGCCTCTACAAAAATCTGACGGAGACCGTCAATGACTATGACTACACGGATGCGAACCAATATGCCTCTGGAACCTACGTGGGCGGGAACCCGTCCGTGGCTAACGTCAACGCCTTCAGCAAATTAGCGACCATGGTCCGGTCGTACAACAAAAACCACAGTACCAAAATCTATCTCTACGATACCAGTTATTACGGCGCGACCGATAATGGCGGAACTAACGGCTACCTCCCGGTTTTCGTCGATGGCAATGGCAAGGTGCTTCGCCCTGATGAAACGGGGTCTAGCCTTTCTTTGACCTTAATTATCGTTGCGGTTTCTGGCGGAGTGACCCTCCTAGGGATCGCCGGTCTTTATTTCTTCTCCAAAGCCAAGAACAAACGGATGAGCGAGAATCGACGCCCTTAATTTTGGTTCCTACCCCCCAGGAACAAAGTCAGGCAGTTGAGTGATGACTGCCTGGCTTTTTTCTTGATGCCGGGTTTTGATCCCTTTCAAAACAAAGTGAAAATACAGCCTCTTCCTCCTCGAGGAGATATTTGTGAAGATCTTACGGCATCTCTTTTCTTAACATACCGGGAATAAATCAGTCTATATCAGTGAATTAATTGACAAAGTGTTAATAGAAAAAACCAAGTAACCATGGGACTTTATTTCGATTTTGCTCAGGGAAGACAGTTATGTAAACGCTTACAAGTTGTTAACAGTTTAAACCCTGCCTAAGATACTCGAAAAGAACAGCATTCTTTTAGCCAAAATAACATGAAAAAACTGGGGAGATATCAAAACAAGTTTAAGCCAAGCAAATTTCTTCAACTTGGCATTTTTGCTTTGGCCCTGCTTAATGCTTCTTGCCTAGCGAATGCTTCGACGTTTAAGGCGGCTTCCCCGCTGAATGCCGCCAGCTTACCGGCGACGATCACGCTCAATTCTTCCTCGACTTTGACCCCGGCTTTAGGGAGTGCCTACACCTACGATTATCATAGCGTCAGCGGGGTCGACTCCACTTCGTTTTGGTTCAATTATTGCAAAGCGTCCAGCAACGTTCTCTGCGACATGTCCTTAGCTTCTCAAGGCTTCATCGCCAACACCGAGGCGTTAAGCAACTACGCTCACATCATCGTGACCGTCAGACTTTCGGCCACCTATTCCCAAATCGGAACCAATCCGGCCTCGCTATTGTTATTAGGTTACGATAGTTTATCCACCGATCCGATGACCGCCTACGACACCCTTTACTCTCGGACCCTGACGACCTCGGCGCAAACCTTCGACTTCGATGTCTCCTCTTATTCTTATTCTTACTATGCGATCGGCGGGTACACTTCCGCCTGGAAATCCTTACCTTCCCTCATCTGCACTTCCGTGATTTTCACCGCCCGTTCGCTCACTTCGATCAGCTTAAGCGGGGCGGATAGCATTCCTTTTGCCAATAACGCCTTAGCTTATCCTTATACCGTGATGGCCAACTATAACGATGGCACCAGCGAAGGCGTGAGCAGCCTCGTTAGCGTTGCTAGCGCGATCGATACCATGAAGCTCGGTTCCCAAACCTTGGCGGTGACTTATCAAGGCTTCTCCGCCAGCAAAGAGGTCGACGTCAGCAACGTCGGCGCTTCGACCCGCACCCTCGATAGTGGGGCCTTAACGAGCCAAGACACCTATTTGTACAACACCGCGAATCTTCCTAACGATGCCTCGCTGAGTGGTCGGACTCTTACCTTCTCCAGCGCCTCGAATTCCTATACCGGGGCTTGGGATATCGCGGCGACTCCCCGAAGCAGCAGCGAGTTTAATAAGTTCAAGGGCGGCTATTGGCAATTGGGCTCGTCCACGGCCTCTTATACTTCGTTAACCCTGACGTCGCGCTATCTCTACGAAGACGTCACCGCTTTCCAAGTCCAAGCGAAAAAGAACAATGGCGGCAGCGTCGTCGTTTCGAGCAGCATCGATGGCACTTCGCTCTTCTCAAGTACATTAACGACGTCTTATCAAACCTTATCCGCTAACCTGAGTTCTTCTCCGAAAAGCGGCCGGATTTCGTTAACCTTCACCGCGACTTCGGGTTTCTTCTATTTCGGGCATCTTTCGATCACGACCAGCGGTGGCATCAAAGCCTATTACACCCCGAGTGAGCAGGCTAACGCCACCCGGAATTTCATTCAGCAATTCAAGACTTGCCCCAGCGGCATTAGCGATGCCGCCGTGATCCGGGCCGCCAAAGAATACAATGCGATGAACTTAGATACCGTCAGCGGCACGAACGGAAAAGCCATCTTTAAGACCCTCAGCGAAACCGTTAACGATTACGACTACAGCGATGCCAGCCAGTACAGCAATGGCTCCTATATCGGCGGAAGCGCCAGCCTTAGCGGCGTCAACATCTACGACAAGCTTTCGACCATGGTCAAGTGGTACAACAAGAACCACGACACCAAGATTTATCTTTATGACACCACCACCTATGATGCGACCGATAATGGCGGCACCGATGGCTACCTCCCCGTCTTCACCGATGCGGCTGGCCATATCGTTACCCCGAGCAGTGGGGAATCTTCTTTCTCGCTTACTCTTATCATCGTGGCCGCCTCGGGTCTATTGACCTTGCTCAGCATCGCGGGTGTCTACCTCTATAGCAAGAAGAAGCGCCTTTCTCGGAACTAACCTTTCTCATTAACCTCGGTTCTCCCCAGAACAAAGCTCGACTCCCCCAGTGATGATAGTCGAGCTTTTTGATTGATCTCCTTAAAAGGTTACGCGCGCATGAGTTTCTTTCAGTTCGATGCAAAATTCGACGAATCTTTGCGTGACGTGCACTTCTTGATTGTCTTATCTATGTGAAGGGAAAGAAGGCCACCCTGAATAACCTCAGCTTAGCAAGCGCCCAAGGCTTCCTTCGGGGAGAAGAAGGCGCGATTAAAGAAGTCTACTTGGCATACCGCCAGCTTCTTTATTTCATCATCGCCTCGATCGTCAGCAATCCAGAAGATGCTAAAGACATCTACCAAGAGACCTTTGTTTCGGCGTTAGCGCACCGCGAGGACGTGAAGAGTCCTAAGGATTTGAAATGGTATCTCGTTTCGACCGCGAAGAACTTGGCCCTCAATTATGTGAAGAAGCGGGATGCCTTAATCGACCCAAGCGATCTCCTTGATTACTATGGTCAAGAAGAGAGCAATGGCTACTTAGAAGAACTGAATGCGTTCTTAAAACCGAAAGAAAGCGTGGTGGTGACGCTGAAGATCGCCTATGGCTTTACCAACAAAGAAATCGGCCGCTATCTTAACGTCAGCGAGCGGAGCGTGGCTGCGCTCTACCGCGAAGCCTTAATCAAACTGAAGAAAGGAATCTCTGCCCATGTTTAACAAGAAAAAATACCAGAAAGAACTTCAAGCGAAACTCGAGGCTTCGACCCCGAAGATCGAGGCCTATGAAGCTTTGCCCGCTACCCCAAAGAATCGGGTCGTTCATCCTTGGCTTAAGCCCGTTATGTTTGGCCTAGGCGGCGCCGCGGTGGTGGCCTTAAGCGTGAGCGGAGGCCTAGCGATTGCCAAGGCTCTTCAATCTTCCGGATCAGGCCAAAACGCACTCACGGGTCGCCTCAATGAGCGCAAAGCCAAGGTGGCGCTTTCCGATATCAGCGCGACCAGCTCCGCCATTTATACCCGGTTTGCTGATCTCACCGCGACTTCCTTATTAAAGGCCAATTACCAGGAGGCTTCCTTAGCCTATTCGCCCGTCGATGCCTTCATCGCTTTCTCGATGGAAATCTACGCTTCAAATGATACGGTTCAGGCCTCGTATTGTACGGCCCTTGGAGCCAAGAACATGGGCGAAATCAATACCGCCGCCAAAGAGATCGCTTGTTTTTTAGGGGCTTCGGAGAATAGACAGTACCGCTATAACGATGAAATCCTTACCGGCGATTATGGGGCCGCCAATATCAATAGTCTCTGGTTAGATCCTAAGACCCCGCTCGTGAGCGATCCTTCGGAGCTCTTAAAAGGTTTTAGCGATAACTATTACGCGGACGTCTATAAGGCGGAGATCAATTCCGATAACCTCAACGCTTGGCTTAGCGAAGTCGCCCCAAGCGGTTTTAATGATCTTCCGAAACTAGAGATCCCTAGCGGCGGCAATGCGGCGATGGTGTCCTCCACCTTCCTTAAAGATCATTTCGCCCCGGAAAAAGAGCAACGCTATCAGAATCAATACCAATCCGGGAATCATCGCTACAGTTATGCTTTGCCTAACGGGAACACGCGCTTAGTCGACTATCTTGACTACTACGATGAGACCAGCGGCTATGTTTTTAATGGAGATGGCTATCACGTCACGAGCCTACCGGTGGGATTATTAGGGATTTCCTATTATTTGCCGGATGAGGGTAATGATATTGCCAGCCTCTTTGATCGGGTCTTTCTCACGAGCGGCCTCCAAGGAAGCCACTATAAGTTGAGTCTTGAAGCGCCCTATTTCTCCATCACTTCCGATTTGGATTTGCTGAGTGCTCTTCCAAATCTCGGCGCGTCCTCCTTGCGCAACTCTTCGCTAGAGAAGTTAGTGGATTCCTCCAAGGAACCGACCGCCTTAGTTTCGGCCAAGCAAAGCTCGGTGCTAAAACTAGATTATGAAGGCTTCTACGCCGCTTCCGCCACGGTCTTGGTCAATGCCGGCGCGGCCGAAAATAATTACCCCGTCTATGACTTTAAGGTCGATCGACCTCATTTCTTTAAGGTGACCCGTGATGGTCTGCCCCTCTATTATGGGGTGGTGGTGGACCCGAGTTACCCTGCTTATCAAGGCTAGTTCTTCTTTTTAAGGTTAAGACCCCCAATCCGCTTATTGTTTTCCTGTCGTTATCGTGGTTAAATATCTCACGCGTCCAATAAGTATTTAGACCGAGGGCGCATTTCTATTTGGCCCTGTCGTCAAGCGGTTAAGACACAGCCCTCTCAAGGCTGGTTCCCGGGTCCGAATCCCGGCAGGGTCACCAATCGTTAATTATCCGAACCTATTTCTCATAGAAAACGGGTTCGGTTTTTCTTTTGACTTAAAGATTGGGGATCCTCGAGCGTGGCGAGCGAAAAAGCGCATCGTGGTAGGGGAGGGGAAACCTTGGAAAATGGATGAAAAAACGTTCCAAAAAATACACATGCCCGTTATTTGGTGCACAAGAAGGCCAAATCGAAGCCACTTTTGCCAGGGATTTTTGTGGATTGAACGTCCTTCCGTCCGGGTCCGTTTTCACCTTCCCTTGCCCTTTTAGACCTCGAAGCCGATCATGGTGGGCGAAAGATGGCATTCGTCCATCATGGGCTGGCTCGCTTTGGCGGAGTCGGGTCCACATCCGGCGAGGAAGTCCTCGCCTTTTCTTTCGCTGGTCGATAGGCAGATCGGTTTTGTGAAAAGTAGCCCGTTGGATTATGGCGGAAATGTGAAAAACATATTCTTATATACTTGCGGAAATGTGAAATCTGATTAAATAAAAGCATGGAAAAAAACGAAGTAGGCCCATATTTTGAGAGAAAAGTCTATTCGGAGATTTTAGATTGGCAGCAGAACCATCATTCGGATGTCCTTTTTCTACAAGGAGCTCACCGAGTTGGCAAAACGACTTTAGCGGAAAAAGTCGCCGAAGAAAAGTATCGTAGCCATATCCGCGTCTCTTTCGACAAAGCCAGCGACGCGGTTAAAGATCTTTTCGTTAACCACCTTGAGGACTTAGACTACTTCTTTTCGTTTTTGCAAGCTCACTATCGGAAAGTGCTCTATCCGCACGAATCTTTAATCATTCTCGATGAAATCCAGCTTTTCCCGCCGACTCGTCAAGCTTTAAAAACCCTTTTAGAGGATGGGCGATATGACTACATCGAAACCGGATCGACGGCGTCTATTGCCAAGAGCTCCGGGAAAATTCTGATTCCTTCCGAAGAGTGGCCCGTGGAGGTTCATCCCCTCGATTTTGAAGAATTCCTTTGGGCGTTAGGCGACCGGACGACGTTCCCCATTATCCGTTCGGCCTTTCAGAAAAGAAAGCCTTTAGGCAAACTGGCCCAGGAGATCATGCTGCGGTACCGCCAATACCTTTTGATCGGTGGAATGCCCCAATCCGTCAAGGCCTATGTTACCGATAACAACTATTCTCAGTGCGAGAATGCGAAGAAAAAGATCCTGGCGCTTTACCGGGAATCCATCGATGCACAAACCTATGTTCCTGCTTATAAGGTACACAATATTTTGGATGCCGTTCCCTCGGAGTTAAACAAGCACGATAAGCGTTTTATGCTGTCCCATCTTAAATCGGACGCCCGTCTTCGGGACTATGCCGCCTCTTTTCAATGGTTGTCTTTGTCCAAGATCATCAATCAATCCTTTAACGCGGCCGATCCCAGCGCCGCCATCAACCTTTCTGTTGATGATGACCAGTTCAAGTGCTTTCTCGTTGATACAGGCCTTTTCATCACTTTGGCCTTTGGCGAAGGTAAGCTTAAAGATGAAAGCATTTACGAAAAGATTTTGAAGGATAAGCTTCACCTCAATGAGGGCATGGTTTTAGAAAATGCGGTGGCTCAAGCGTTGGTGGCTCACGGTCACCCCCTCTTCTTTTACGAGCGTTTAGATTCGGCCAAAAAGAAAATCGAACTGGAAATTGATTTCCAGATTATCCAAGATGGAAAGGTTTCGCCTGTTGAGGTGAAGTCCTCATCGGATGAGAGCCACGATTCCATTGATAAATACAAAAAGCGTTTTCCTGAAAAGATTGGGACGCGTTATCTTCTTTATGACGGCGATATCCAACTCCTTGATGGAGACTTGCTTGGCCTTCCTTATTTCATGGGCGAACTTCTTTAGAGAATTGAAAGCGTTTCGAATCCCGACCGGATCACCATTGATAAACCATCCGAACTGCAATAGGTTCGGATTTTTTAATGTCTTTATAACAGGTCATTCCACTTAGAGGAGATTTTCTGCGAGGATCGGAGCCATGTAAATCGGAAGATAGAGGATCTCTCCGTCTACTTTGATGTCTTTGTCGTAGAGGATATATTGCTTTCCGACTCGATTCGAGAAGGCCGTCTTGAATTTCTCTAGTGAGGCATGCCCATAATCCTTGCTGCTTTTGGTCTCAATCGGACAGACTTTTCCCTCGCGTTCACAAAGGAAATCGATCTCCATGACGGGATGCCCGGCTTCATCGTATTTGGAATAGAAAAGCAAGGAATGTCCCGTGCTCTTCAGGCATTGGGCCACGATGTTCTCCGCCAGCATTCCTTCGTTGATGTGAATTTTGTCGAAGAGGATTTTGTTGTAGAGTTCGTTCGAGATATAGGGCTTTCCGATGAAGGTGAGCGAAACCAAAAGCCCCGTATCGACAAAATAAGCCTTGAAGTCATCCTCGCAAAGGGTGAGGCCGAAACTTGCGGATGGGTCGCTCACGCCGTAGGACATGTTGGTTATATAGGCGTCATTCAGCCATTTGAAGGCGGGGGCCATCCTCTCATAGCGGCCTCCAGGGATGTGGCTCTCCACGAAACGGGCGTCGTGTTTGGATAACTCGGCCGGGATGGCGGAAATGATGCTGTGGAGGAGGGCGCTACTGACTTCATTCTGGTCATCGAAGTCGTTCTTGTAGATGCTGAGAATCTCCTGCTTGAGGAAATCGACGACTTCCAGGTTTTTATAGAGTTTGTACCCGGCGACAGGCTTGGGCATCCCGCCTACGAGCATGTATTGGCGCCAAAGGTCAGTCAGTTTGGCGTGCATAGCCTTTCCTATCGGCTGCTTTGGGTGCTTGATGGCCGAGCGGAGGAAGGGCATGCTGACATCATCGCCTATAGCCCAAAGGAATTCCTCAAAGTCGAGGGGGCGGACTTCCAAAGGGTATTCTCCGACCGGGGTGACGATTTTCTTCGAGTTCCGGTGGATACCGGCCAGCGAGCCAGTCTCGCAGTAATCGTACCTCCCGTCGGAGACGAATTTGGTGATGTCCTGCCTGGCCTCGATGCAGAGCTGAATCTCGTCCAAGATGACGAGAGACTCCCCGGGGTAGAGAACGACTCCGTAGAAACTCTGCAATCGGGTGAAGAGAAAGTCGAGATCCTCCATCGAGTCGGAGAAAAGGTCCTTGATTTCTTTTGGGGCGTAGCGAAAATCGATCAGGAGGTAGGAGCGGTATTCCTCGTTCCCAAGCTTTTTGGCCAGTTCGGTCTTGCCGACTCGCCGCGACCCTTTGAGGAAGAGCGCACGGCCTTTGGAAAGGTTCTTTTTCCACTCCAACATCTTCTGGTAGATTTTCCGTTTCAAGAAGACGGATTCGATTTCCTTGTCATTGACCGCTATCATTTTTGTGCCCCCGTTTACCCTACTATTATAGATAATCTTTGTCAAAAATCTATTGGTTATTAAAAACAATAATGTCAAAAATCTCAAAATAAAAAACTATAAGAATGTCAAAAATCTCATTAATCATTTTATCAAGAAGATGATCCATCTACCCGGACGGCGGCGGGCACATTATCCTGAATTATAAGAAAATCAGCCGAGAATACTCTTTTTCGAGGGGTGGTTCGAATACGGAAACGAATGCTTCGCCAAGCCGAGAAATCCGAACTGGTTCAAAGAGCTGGTTCGGTTTTTATGGCTTCCTCCTGGCGCGCGCTCAAAATCCCTTTGAATCGATGAACCCCGTGGGTCGAAATCAGAAGTCACGACCACCCCTCTGGAACCGATTAATCCATAATTCCTAGATTTCACTTTATCCGTTAAAAAAGAACAGTCTTCACCGCGGTGTCTATAATCAAGAAAAGGCTGTTTCTTTAAACCCTCAGGAGGGAATTTCATGATGACCGAAGACGAAGTAAAAGCTCGCTATAATTTGAGCAAATGGCACGGCATTGCGCTGCTGATTTTGATGATTCTCGTCGTGATCGGATTAGGCCTCAGCGTTTTTGCGATTGTCAATTTCGCTCAACGCCCATATCTCCATGGCTTAGGATTAGGCATCGGCAGTTTCCTGTGCTTTTTCTTCTTAGCCCTCTATGCCCTTTGGGGTTACAAAATTCGGATCTTGAGCTTCCAAGTTTTGCTCTTCATCGTTGCCGCCTGTTTCTTTGCCGAAGGCATCGATAACTGCATTGTCGCTTCGCTACCGGCCGGGATTTGCTATTGCGTGATCGGACTGGATTTCGTGGCTTTTGCCCTCACCATCAAGAAGACGAACGGAGTTCCTCGGCTCTTCGCCGGGATGCCGATCGGCGTTCAGTTTGCGGTATCTTGCTTCTTCATCTACTCCAATATCGCCTCGGGCAAGATCGATTGGGCGACCTTATGCATCGATGTTCTTTGCCTCTTATTGATTCTCCTGCTTATGGCGTCTATTATTCCCGAATCGCCCGTTTGGAAAAAGCCCCCGCAAGCCCAAAAGCCGACCCTGAAGCCTTAAAACATAACCTCTCCGCTCTAAGGCTTAGCCATGGCCTTTCCCAAAATGAGCAAGCCGAGATCCTTGATGTCTCGCCTCGGAGCATTCAAAACTACGAAGCCGGCGAGACCATGCTTTCCTATAGCGCCCTCCTTCATTTACTCGACCATTATGGTCTAAAGGCATCCTCTTTCTTTTATCAAACCTATGCCGCGATTCCACCTTCGAATAAGCCGAAGCATCTGACCGCCTGGATCGCTGGAGCGGTTTGCTTAGTTGCGGTGGTGGTGGTCGGCGCCACTTCGCCGGTTGGGGCAAAGGCCTTTTTGGCCAAGGTGGGAACGCCACCTCTTCTTCCCATTCCGATTCTTCGCTTTCCAGTGATAACGCAAGCCAATCCCAAGCGGATTCTTCTTCCTCTACGTCGAAAGGTACTTCCTCAAGCAACGAGGCTTCCAGTTCTTCTCAAGGGACATCCGCAAGTTCGGAGAGCTCATCGTCTCAAGGAACAAGCTCTTCATCGTCTTCTTCAAGCTCGGAAAGTTCTTCTTCACAAGGCACTTCCTCCTCAAATTCCGAAAGTTCCTCATCTCAAGAAACGAGCTCTTCGTCTTCTTCGAGTTCGGAGAGCTCATCGTCTCAAGGAACAAGTTCTTCCTCTTCATCAAACTCTGGGAGTTCATCATCTCAGGGAACTTCTTCCTCGAGTTCATCCAGCGACCTCTCCCCCTAAATCCCTAGTCTCAAGAAACTGACTTTCATGGACTCGAAAAAGCGGACCTCCGCGGTGACGATTTACCGTCAAACGCTCCTGCTATATTTGGATACTGGAAGCTTTTCTTTTTCTGATGCAAACGCGAACAAATATACGTTCGAATATGTCTTTGATTCTCTTCGGACAGGCGTTTCATTAACCGATTACCAACATACGAGTTTTATCGATTACACCTGTCGGAACCTCACGGTTGATAGCACGGCTCCGGATGGCAGCGTTTTTAAAGGGAGAGTCAAAGCTTATGCGCTCGAGCAACCCGATGCTCCCATTTATAGTAACGAGATTACTTTCACGGTCTATAATCCTGCCGGAACTTATCTCCGGAAGTATATGCCCGGCCTCATCGACTATGATGTGCTTATTGATGGCCAAACATCCTTTGTTCCAATTAAGACTGGCTTTCACACCTTAAGCTTAAAAACCAACCCCAGCAATTACCTCGAAGAAACCGGGAGCACGGTAAGCTTCGTTCCAACGGATTCTACCAATCCAAATTTTACCGTGGAAGGGTCCACGCTGACCGTTCCGCTTTTGAGCGACGCCGTTGACGCGTCGCGGCTGGAATTGCAGTTTTCTATCTTCTGTCCGATAAGCGGGGTTTCAGATACTTTCAATGCTCAGTTCTTCTACGATGCTGGGCATTCAGAAGATCAGGAATATACCCCAAGTTACGATGAATACGCTTTCAACCTTTATTATGAAAACCGCCGTGGGGGCTATTTTGGACCGGGATCCTATTTGCTTAAACCCGTGTTTCGTTACAAAACACACCCCGATGTTTCCAATTATGAGATGAAAATCACGCCCTCAACTCATACTCCCTCTAATTTGTCCTTTGCAGACACGATCAGCATTACTGAGGGTGTAACGGTGACAATTCCGGATGGGTTCGTTCCAGCATATGCATCCTATGAGATGACTGCGGTGATTTACGACCCAAATGATCCGACTAGAAGCTATACGAGTGGCCTCTTCTTTTTTGGCTTTAGTAAATACGCCAATTTTTCTTGATTGTTTTTTTATAACAAAATCATCTTTTTTTCGTCCTGCCTTTTTTATGATTAATCATTGCACCCTCCCCTTGCTTTAGGCCATTCATTTTTCTTTCGTTTTTAGGGTTTCCACTTTCTTGCGTGGCCCTGTAAAGGCGTTGTTAAGCCTGATGGGGCCCACCTTTTATAGTATGGGTGTCCGGATAAGAAGCCTCGACCGCTTCTTGAGATGCATCTCCTTAATTAAGCCTAGCAAAAGCCTAGGCCAAGGAGATTGCTTCTATGACGTTAATGCCGCTAAAAAAGTCGCAGATCATTCTGCGCATGCTCGACTTGTTCTTAAGCAAGGGCAGCCTCAGCAAAGAAGAGATCCTCAGCTCTGTCGATATCTCGGAAGTCTCGTTCAAACGTTACGTGGGCGAGATTCGGGATTACCTCCGCCTCTACCGTCCGACCTACGCCATCCATTATCTGAGATCCTTACTCCTTTACGTCCTTGACCGGGGCGATAACTCCGCCTCCGTGACCCTGGGGGAATAAGGCTATGGCCACTCCCCTTAAAGGACGACGCTACGCCAGCGTCTCACTCTTACGAATCGTGGCCTTTGCTTCGGTCTTCACCTTCCGCATCTTCTTCTTTGGGATTGGCGATCTTAAGAACGCAGGTCTCTGGCTCATCTTCTTAACTTAAGCCGCGGTCCAAAGCTTCTTATTCTTATCCGGTTGCCTCTATGCCAGCCATGATTGCAGCGGGAGGGGCTTCTTCTGGAAAGAGTTCAAGAAGATCGCGATTCCGACCTTGATCTTCTTAGCCTACCTCTTTGGGGTTGACCTCATCGTCTTCTTGATTCGCGGCGTCTATAGCTTTGAAGGGTTAAAGTTCGTCATCGGTTCGCAAGTCAACAATGGCATGTACGCCGCGCAATTTGGAAACCTCTGGTACATTCCGGCGTTGATTCTCTGCTACCTCACCCTCCCCATGCTTCAACGCTTGCGAAAGCGGGGCAAAGTCTACCTCCTATCTCTACGTCATCGTGACGGCCTTAGGCGAGCTCTTCTTGGTGGACTATCTCAAAACCACCGAGTTCTATGGAGCCTTTGCGCTAGCCTACCTCATCAATAGCGAAGAGCAGAATGCTTCGCTTGATCCCGAGAAGAAGCTGAACGTTTGGTCCTACCTTTATCTGGTGCTTCTGGTCGCGGGGTTCGTCGCCATGTGGTGGTACTTCCCGATTCTCGAAGAGCAAACTTCGGGATTCCTGGCCTGGAGCATCCATTACGTGAACGGGATGTCGGGTCCCGCGATCGGCGTCTATGGCGCCTTAGCCTTCTTGCGTTTCTTAAGGGGACTTAACAACAAACCCGAAAATCCGACCTTAGCCCATCTAGGGGCCCTCAGCTTTCAACTCTACCTCGTCCACGAATCCTTCTTGGTCGGCTGCTTCGATGTTCTGCATCCCGCCAATAACTTAGCCTATGGTGCGACTGCGGCCATCTTGCTCGCCGCCTTAGCGGCCTGGGCCTTAGAGAAGATCCAGAAGGATAGCCAGCCAGCGCGGCTACCCTTAAATCAGGTCATCGTGGTCTCCAAAAGCCCTGAAGGTCAGAAATAGGCCTTTTTAGAAAAGTCCCAATTTCTATAATCAAGGCCAAAGCCGATCGGATCTCTAAAAGGAGAGTTATCGCATGAAACGTTACAAAATAGGTTGCTTCGTCTGTTCCGCCATCCTGGTCTTATGTCTCTTTATTGCTCTGGTTCTGCTTTTCCCCACGTTCACTAACAGCCCGTCCGCGGTCTATCAGATCCATACGGTCTACGCCGAAGCCGCGGCCATCTTGCTCCTCCTTAGCTTATTCGCCTTAGTGGGAACTTTGATCTTCGCCGGGCTTTATCTCCATCACCAAGAGGCCGACCTTAAAAAACGCCTTGAGGCTAACGAGGCAAAACGGACTGAAAACGAAGTTCAGTCCGCAGTTGCTCCGGCGGAGGAAACTCCGGATTGCAATCCTGAGCCGACTCCTAGCGAAGAGGCTGCTCCTAAGGAAGAGCCTAACGAATCCGCTCCGATTAACGCTGATGAAGCTAAGACCGAGGTAACTCCTGAAGAAGCCCCGGAAAAGCCAGCTCCCGAAGATAATGTTTCTTCGCTAGAGTCCGAGCCCGTCCAAGCCGCCCCTGAAGCATCTCCAGTTGAATCTCCAGAAGCGCCCAAAGAAGAAGAATCCGTCACGCCCGCTTCGGAAGAAAGCGGTGCTGCTCCTGAAACTCCGGCGGCCCCAGCTCCCGAGACCAAGTTCTGCCCCAATTGCGGCGCGCCTCTTGATTTAGGTCCTGACGATTGCTTCTGCCCCGAGTGTGGGTACCGATTAAAGGATTAAGAAAAATCTTAGTTTGTTTTTCTGTTTTTTGATTTAGTTTACTTTCTCTAAGGCTTCTTTTGGATCGATGGCTAAAACAGGGGAGTTTTGATAATCGGAAAGATTTCGCGTTACTATAAAATCAATCCCGTGAGTTTTCGCACTTTCGGAAAGCAGGGCATCTTCAAAATCTGGCATTGGAGCCTCTAAGGCTAGCAAGCATTCATCAGCTCGGTTATCAAGCAAATGGAATACTTTCAGGATTTTTTCAATAAAGTTTCGTGCCATTTTGTCATTGTGAAAGAAATGACGAGCCAAATAATCGAGGTCACAAACTTGTTTCACGCAAAGGTAACCTTGATTGTTAGAGGGCGACGACAAACTTTTCAAAAAGGCGTAGGATTCATCGAAAAAAGGCTCACGCTTTTCAATAACATCGAGAAGAACGCAGGTGTCGATGAGAAATTTCATATTTTCGCAAGCCTCCCTGCGCGAATGTCGTCCTCACTTAAGTTCAAAGGTATAGAGCCAGCAAGGCTCTCCAAAATTTCAAGTTGTTCATTTTTTGGTGATGAAAGTGTGGCAATAATCTTTCCATTTTTTGTAATATAGACAACGTCGTTTTGAGCAATCTTTAAATATTTACTGAGGTTTTGTTTTAAGACGGTGGCGGTGACTTTCATAAATCTTCCTCCACTGGTATTGTACATTCCTTCTTCATGAATGTACATTCTTTGAGAATGAGGGCTTGTTTCCATGATTTTTAATGAGGCCGAATAACTGTCAAAACGCAGGTCTTTGGTCGCCGCTTTTAGGAGCGGGCTTAAGGCTTCTTCCGAATGCTATGCTTTGCTAAAGGGCCTTCTCCTTCCTCACCTTTATATAGTCCTTCAAGGGGCTAAAGGGGCCGCGCAATTTCAACACGCCGCAACGCTTTGTGTAAAAAAGCCGAAATCACCGATGCATTTTATTTGAACTAGTAACAAATACTAGATATAGTGTACCCGTACCTATTTCTAGGAGGTATTCTCATGCTTAAAGTTGCCTTATCTGCCGAGTCGACCATCGACCTCGACCAAAGCCATCTCACCCGTTACGATATCCACACCTTACCTTTCCACGTCCAAAAAGGCAGCGAAGAAGGTTTTGACTTCAAGTTCAGCAACGAAGATCTCTTTGCTTTCACCAACGAAACCGGAACCCTTTGCCACACGTCCGCCTGCAACATCGATGAACTCCAAGCCCACTTCAAAAAGTTATTTGATTTAGGGTATGATCGGATTCTCCATTTCACGATCTCGAGCGGTTTATCGAGCGGTTACAACAACGCCATGGTCGCCGCCGAAGGCGACGCCAGGATCCTAGTGATCGATAGCCACGCCACGAGCGGTGGCATCGCCTTGCAAGCCATCTATGCCCGGCAGCTCTTAGATTCCGGAATGAGCTTTGAAGACGTCTACGCCAAAGTTTTGGCCCGCCGCAAAGACATCGAGTGCTCGTTCCAGCTGGACCGCCTCGATTTCCTCTATAAAGGCGGCCGTTGCTCGAAGCTCGCCTTAATCGGAGCCAACCTCTTAAGGATCAAACCCGAAATCGTCTGCGATGAAGAAGGTCACTTTGCTTTAGGCGCCAAACATCGGGGGAGCAGCGAGAAGTGCACCCTTGAATACATCGATAACATGATCGCCCATTATCCCCACGCGGATAAGAGCCTAGTCTTCTTAGACTATTCGACGATGAGCCCTGAACTCATCAAGAAGTGCGAGGAGCGTTGCCAGGCGGCTGGCTTTAAAGAGATCCAGACCTACCAAGCCTGCCCGACCAATTCTTATCACGCTGGCCCGAATGTCATCGGCATCCATTTCTACGAGCAAGGCCCGCTCGAATAACCTTTGATAACCTTTTGCCATCGCCAGGGCAATCCTAAGTTGGGGTTGCCCTTTTCTCGTCCCTAGGTTGGCTCAAATCGCTGAAAAATGGGCATTGAAGAGCAGTCTTCTTAAACGATTTTTTCTTAAAAAACATCTTAAAGATAGTCCTCAACGAGACGTAATCTTCCCGGAACTTCGAGAAACAATGCTGAAATACGAAATAACCATGAAGAAGTATATTTACAGCGTTAATTATTGTGTTTATACTTGTTCATGGATAAAACAATGAATTATAACCGTATCGCTGAAACCCTAAAAAGGGAGAGAAAACTGGCGGGCTTAACCCAAAAAGAATTAGCGTTTCGCTCCGGCCTTAGTCTCCATTTCATTCGTAACATCGAGCAAGGCAAGCCCACCAACCGTTTGGATAAAGTCAATGAAGCTTTAGGTTTATTTGGCTACGAACTGGCCCCAGTGCCTAAGGAGAAGGATAAATAATGAGGCAGGCTTTAGTACTCTACGATGGTCAGGCTTGCGGGCAATTAAGCGAGTCGGACGACGGTGTTTTTTCCTTTGCCTATTCTTCCGATTATCTTGCCTCTTCCCACGCTCATCCCGTTTCCTTAACGTTGCCTTTACGGTCGGAAGCGTATCTTTCCAAAACTCTTTTTCCCTTTTTTGACGGTTTGATTCCTGAAGGCTGGCTGCTTTCACTAGCTTCCGCCACATTCAAACTCCCGATCGCCGATCGGATGGGCTTGCTACTAGCGACGGGAAAAGACCCCATCGGCGCCGTAAGCGTGGAGGCACTTCCTCATGAGTAAATACTGTCTTAGTTGCGGCAAAGCTCTTAACCCCCTAGAAGAAATGGTTGGCTATCATCCTGCTTGTTTAAAGCGCCTGTTTGTGAGTCCAAAGCCTCCCTTACTTGAACTCGATCAAGCGAGCCTCAAGGCCTTAGCCGAGTCTTCCCTGAAGGCGGGAAAGTCCCTTCCGGGCGTTCAAGAGAAATTGTCCCTGCATCTTTCCGATCTCAAAGCCCGAAAAAAACTGACTATCGTCGGTGCCCCCTTGGGTTACATTTGCAAACCGCCTTCTTCCCGTTTCCCCGCTCTCCCTGAAAGCGAAGCCTTGGTGATGACGTTAGCAGACCTCGTGGGCTTACCGACTTGCCCCCACGGACTTTTACCGGATCAAGACGGACGCCTTTGCTACATTACTCGTCGTATCGACCGGGCCGCTGGCCATAAAATCGCGATGGAAGATTTTTGCCAGCTTTCGGGTTTGCCCGCCTTGGACAAGTATCGGACTTCTTATGAAAGCTGCGGGCAGATCATTACGGCGTATTCTTATCGCCCCTTGCTCGATAAAGAGACCTTTTTCTATGAAGTGCTTTTTTGCTTTGTCACGCTCAACAACGCTATGCACCTCAAAAATTTTTCGCTCTATGAAAAAACGCCAGGGCGTTATGAACTCACGCCAGCCTATGACTTACTCCCCACCGGCTTGTTAAACCCTAACGACAAGGAAGAATTGGCGTTAACTTGCCATGGCAAGAAAAAAGGGTTAACGGTCAAAGACTTCCTCTTCTTGGCCGATCATTTAGGGATCTCGGAGACGGTTGCCCGAGGTTTTATGGCACGACTAGTTTCTCAAGAATCTACGCTGTTAGCGGCCATCTCAAGAAGCTTTCTTCCGCCAGCCCTTAAAACGGCGTTTGCTACGGCCTTACAAGAGAGGCTTCACGTCTTAGTTTAGGACGTGAAGGACTTTTCTTTGTCCTTTTCGCCGAATCTCAATGGCGAACTAAGGAACAATTGACTCTCCTAATTTTAAGTGCTCGCCAAAACGTCAAAGCCTTTTGATGTTGCTGCTTTGTTTTAAGAAAAAGGCTCCAAAAACTTAGCCAATTCCTCCCCCTTGTCAAGTTGGGCCTAGCCTTTTGATAGCCTTTGGCTATAATCCCCTTTGTGACCAAGCCTTCTTTAGACAATTTAACTCTTGGCGTCGATATCGGCTCCACCACGGTGAAAGTGGTGGTGCTTTCCCCTGCTAACGAGGTTCTTTTTTCTTCCTATGAACGCCATAACGCCCAGGTGAAATCCACCCTCGTTAATGCCCTTAGTCAAGTCGATCAGGCCTTTCCCGGCGCTTCCTTCCAGCTCGCGATTACGGGCTCCGCGGGCTTAGGCCTCGCCGAAGATGCCCATCTCCCCTTCGTTCAAGAAGTCGCGGCCTCGAGCCTCGCCTTAAAAACCTTCTATCCCCAAGCCGATGTCGCGGTGGAACTCGGAGGCGAAGACGCCAAAATCCTTTTCCTCAGTGGCGGTCGTGAGCAGCGGATGAATGGCACCTGCGCTGGCGGAACGGGAGCCTTCATCGATCAGATGGCGAGTTTGCTCCATGTCTCGATCGATGAACTTGATGCCTTATCTCTTCAAGCTAAGCAAGTCTATCCGATCGCTTCCCGGTGTGGGGTCTTCGCTAAAAGCGATATTCAGCCCTTGCTCAATCAAGGCGCCCGCAAAGACGATATCGCCGCCTCGATTTATCAAGCGGTGGTGGGCCAAACCCTTTCTGGCCTCGCCCAAGGGCGAAAGATCGAAGGCACCGTCTTATTTTTAGGGGGTCCCTTATCCTTCTTAAAAGGTCTACAGAAAGCCTTTAAGGAAACGCTCCACCTTGATGATGCCCATGCTCTCTTTCCTAAGGAAGCCAAGATCTTTGTCGCGATCGGAGCCTGCCTCTATGCCCGAGGCTCAGGGGCCAAGGAGCAACTCCATAGTTTAATCGAAACCTTAAAGAATCACGTTTCGCCAGCGACGCTCCAACGCAATCCGCCGCTATTCACTTCGCATGAAGAATATGAAGCCTTCGTCGAAGAACATGCCAAACTCGATGTTAAGACCCGGGATATCACCACCTATAGCGGGGATGCCTACCTTGGGATCGACGCGGGTTCCACGACCACCAAGATGGTCTTGCTCTCGAAAGATCACGAGATCCTCTTTAGCCAGTATTGCCCGAATGCCGGTAACCCTCTCGATGCGATCAAGACCCAACTTTTAGAACTCTATAGCCAACTCGGTAGTCAAATCCACATTGTCTCTTCTTGCGTCATCGGTTATGGGGAAGATCTGATCAAGAGCGCCTTCCAGATCGATTATGGTTTGGTGGAGACCGTGGCTCACTTTACGGCCGCCCGTTACTTTGCCCCTAGCGTCAACTTCGTCATCGATATCGGCGGCCAAGATATCAAATGCTTCTTCGTGAAGAACGGGGCCATCGATTCGATCGTCCTTAATGAAGCCTGCAGCAGTGGCTGCGGCTCCTTCCTAGAAACCTTCGCCTCCAGCCTAGGCTATAGCGTGGCCGACTTCGCTGAACTTGGTCTATTCGCCAAGCACCCGGTGGAATTAGGGTCCCGCTGCACGGTCTTCATGAATAGCGCGGTCAAGCAAGCCCAAAAAGATGGCGCCGAAATCGGCGATATTTCGGCCGGGCTCTCCGCTTCAATCATCAAGAACGCGATCTATAAAGTCATCCGTTTCCATAGCGCGGAGGAGCTCGGCCAAACCGTGGTCGCCCAAGGCGGCACCTTCCTCAATGATGCGATTCTCCTCTGCTTCGAGCGCGAACTCGGCCACCCGGTTATCCGCCCGAAGATCGCCGGACTTATGGGCGCCTTTGGCGCGGCCCTTTACGCCGAAAAGAAGGGAGCGGGCTTAGGCCTAATTCCTTTTAAGGAACTTCAAGCCCTCTCCTATACCTCAAAGGCCTTCCTTTGCCAGGGGTGCGGAGCGCACTGCCAAGAGACGCTGGTGAGCTTTAAGGATGGCCATCATTTCATCGCCGGCAATAAATGCGATAAAGGCGCGGGGGTCGCTAAACCCGATCTTGGCTTAGATCTCTATGCCTACAAAGTCGCGCGGATGGAGAAAGCTCCAGCGACTCTAGCGCATCCTAAGGCCAAGTTTGGCCTACCGCTTTGCCTCGCCAATGTCGAGCAATATCCCTTTTGGGAAGCCTTCTTTCAGCGGCTGAACATTCAGGTGGTGCTTTCGCCTAATAGCACCCGTAATCTCTACTATGAAGGCCAATGCACCATCGCTAGCGATACGGTCTGCTACCCCGCTAAACTCATGCACGGCCACATCGCGGAACTCGAGAAACTGAATCTCGACGCCATCTTTTATCCCTCCGAGTCCTATAACCTCAATGAGAAGGGCTCGAGCAATCACTTCAATTGCCCGGTCGTCGCCTATTATTCGGAACTCCTCAACGGCAACGATCCCCATCTTTTCGCCCACAAGATCCTCAATCCCTACTGCGATTTCTCGGAAAGCGATTCTTTGCTCCACGCCTTAGTTCCGATCCTGAAGCCCTATGGGGTCAAAAAGAGCGAGATCAAGGCCGCCATTAACGCGGGTTACCTCGCCCAAAAAGCCTACCAAGCGGATATCGTGGCGGAGGGTCAGCGGATCATCGCTAAAGCGAGGGAACTCCAGCGTCCCATCATCGTCTTGGCCGGTCGGCCTTACCATATCGACCCGGAAATCAACCATGCGATTCCCGCCCTCATCACGAGCCTAGGCTTTGCCCTAGTGAGCGAAGATGCGGTGGCCCCGTTAGTGGGCGATATCCCCACGCCTCACGTCCTCAATCAATGGACCTATCATTCAAGGCTCTATAAGGCCGCCTACTATGTCACCAAGCAGCCGGATATGGAACTAGTTCAATTGGTTTCCTTTGGCTGCGGCATCGATGCCATCACCGCCGATGAAGTCCGCCGGATCTTGGAAAGCCAAAATAAGCTCTATACGTTATTGAAAATCGATGAAGTCTCGAACCTTGGCGCCATCAAGATTCGACTCCGTTCCTTAAAAGCCGCCGATGAGGAGAAACGTTAATTTATGCCCGATTACCCGGTTTTCGATGTGAAAAAAGATAAAGGGATGACCTTGCTCGTCCCCGATATGTTGCCGCTCCATTTCGGCTTCATCCGCGATGTCCTCAATCACGATGGTTACCACCTCGAGCTTTTAGCGATCGATGGGGCCAAAGCCAAAGAAGAAGGCCAGCGGAACGTCAATAACGATGCCTGCTATCCGGCTCTATTGGTGGTGGGGCAATTCGTCTCGGCCCTTAAAAGCGGCAAGTACGACCCAGAGCATACCGGCATCCTCATCTCCCAGACGGGCGGAGGCTGCCGCGCCAGCAACTATGTCTATCTGATCCGTAAGGCCTTAGCCCCCTTATTTCCGCACGTTCCGGTCGTCTCCTTCAACTTCTCGGGGCTAGAGAGCGATTCCTCGCTTCATTTCACCCTGAAGGAAGTCTTAAAGATGGCGCACGGCATGTGCTACGCCGATCTCTTATTGGCTTTAAGGGACCAATGCGAGCCTTATGAAGCGCATAAAGGCGATACCGAAGCTCTCGTCGAAAAGGGAGCCAGCTTAGTGCGCAATGCCCTCAATGACGGGAGCTATTGGCGGCGGAAGCATTACTACAAAGCCATCATCGATCTTTTTAAGGACGCCCCCTTACCTCAGGAGCGGAAACCCAAGGTCGCGATCGTCGGGGAAATCTATGTGAAGTATTCGGCGACCGCGAATAACCATCTGGTGGATTTCTTGGTGAGCAATGGCTGCGAAGTGGTGGAGCCTGGGGTCCTCGAGTTCTGCCTCTATTGCGTGAAGAATGCCCTCAATGACCGCAAACGTTATGGCCTCAATAAAAAGACTGCTTTCTTATGGGCATTAGCCTACCGTTTCTTGCTCAAAGAGACCGTGATCCAAGGAAAGCTCCTCTCTAAGGGCGGTCGCTTTACGCCCGCGGTGCCCTTTAAGGAAATCCACGAGGATGCTTCCCGGATCATCTCCGATGGCGTCAAGATGGGCGAAGGCTGGTTGATCCCTAGCGAAATGCTCGCCTATATCGAACATGGCGTCCCCAATATCGTCTGCTGCCAACCCTTTGGTTGCTTGCCCAACCACATCGTCGCTAAAGGCATGATGCATCCGTTGATGCGCCTTCATCCTGAAGCCAATATCGCCGCGATCGATTACGATCCTTCGACCGCGTTCGTGAACCAAGAGAACCGCTTAAAGCTCATGCTGGCCAATATCGTGACCTCGCCTAAGCCAGCGTCCCATTGAGGACGTCCCCTCATTTTTGAAGGGAAAATTGTCACGGTGAGTCGAGGCAACCGACATCCCGAGTGTCTTTATAGAACTCGCAGAACGAAATGGAGTTCTTGCGCTTGCCATAGTGAAATATTCTTTTATCGTCTGGAAGCCCCCGAAGCCCATAAATCGTGTGAATTACGTTTGAATTTCAACATTAATTAAAAAGTTCAAATGCTAATATGTCCTATCGATTTAAAGCAGGTAAACCATCGAAAGGCTGAAAAATCACAGTCTACTTCAGAGACATAAACCAAGTTCTTTTGTTCTAGAGTCAACTCAACTCGAATCCATTTGACCTATACCTGCGATGGCGTCTCTCCGAGCACCTCGTCCAGCGTCTCAAGCTCTTCGTCTTCCAGTTCTTCAACCGCGACTTCCTCGACCTCGACCTCGATGGATAACTACTATAAGGTTGCCGATACGACCTCGACCATCACGGATAGCTTTAACTATAAGGCCATCAAAAATAGCAATACTTGCGATGCGATCTCTCCTAGTGGAGCCGTCAAACTCTTGGTTCTTCCGATCGAATTCACCGATTACACGTGCTCGAGCCAAACCTTGACTGACCTTAATACCGCCCTCAATGGAAGTGGTGTGACCGATACGGGCTATTGGGAATCGCTCGCTTCTTTCTATAAAAAGAGTTCCTTTGGAAAGTTCACCCCGAGCTATACCGTCGCCTCCAAATACGTGAGCGGTCTCACGCCGGCCCAGTTCTACGCCAAGGAAACCTCAAGCGTGCCCGCTTCCAGCTGGATCCTTGAGCAAGCCCTTGCCAACTACAAGTCCGTGACCGGCGATAGCTGCACCCAATTTGATCATGATGGCGATGGCCTCATCGATGCGGTCATCCTGGTCTATTGCTGCCCGGACTATAGCAAAGATACGGCCATTAAGGCCATCGATACCCAAGGCAATGTCTTCTGGGCCTATTGCTATTGGGACTACGATAACTACGCTAACGCGTCCAAGACTTCGCCGATCGGCCTCAACTATTTCTGGATGTCCTATGACTTCCTCTATGAAGAAGCGGCCTCCCCGAAGGTCGATGCCCATACCCTCATCCATGAATCGGGCCACCTGATGGGCCTCGATGATTGCTATTCCTACGATAGCAAAACCTTGGGTAGTTCCAAGGTCTATCCCGCTCCGATGGGCGGCGCGGATATGATGGACGAGAACGTCATCGATCATGACGCGTTCTCTAAGCTGGCCCTCAACTGGGTGAAGCCTTATGTGGTAACGGGCAATTCCCGGATCACCATCAACCCCGCCGAAAGTAGTGGGGATTGCATCGTGATCCCCGCTAAAGGCAGCACCTGGAATGGCACGGCCTTCGATGAATATCTCTTGATTGAGCTCTATACCCCAACCGGCTTGAACGCCTTGGATGCCAAGATCCATTATCCCCATAGCGTTTTAGGCTATGGGGTTCGCCTCTGGCATGTCGATGCGAGACTAGCGAAGTATTCCTATAGTTCCTCAGGAGAACTTCAAAGCATCGCCTATGTGGAAGGCTCACCGGCGACCTTGGACTACGATGATCTCTCTTATTTCTCGATCGCTGCCTGCAATACCGCTTCTCTCCGGGAGGGGGAAGCCTTGGATCTAGGCTATAACGAAGTGAGCCTCATTCAGGCGGGGCATCCTGAGAATACTTAGCCGATGGTCAGCATCTGGAGGATAATGCCAATCTTTTTAGGAGCGGTTCAGCCTTTGATGTAGCGACCTATTCGGCGTTCTTTCCTCGAAAGACTTCCCTCAACAATGGCTGGCCTTTAGGTTATCGGATCTCCTTTGATGAAGTGAGCAATCAGGGAGCGACCATCAGCTTCTCCATCGCCTAAGAAGGAACAAAGAAAATAGGCATCGGATTGTCTTAAGGAAGCTTAGGAGTCTCCTTCTCTTGGCTTTGAATTAGACCCTCATAAAGAACGCTCTTCTCGTGGGCTTCTTTAGCGTGACGGAGACTGCTTTGACGGCGGGCATCTAGGACAATCGCCCCAATGAGTCCGATGAGAAAGATGACTGGGCCGAAAACAAAGAGGACGTAACTCCAGGTGCGGGCGGTGGGGTTGGTGATGATACAGCAAATAACCGCAGCATCACATAGAACAAAGCCTTGGTTGAGAAAGCTTTTTTGTTATTCTAGTGGCAAAGTATCGATGATTTTTTGGTAATTGGCTTCGTCTTCTTTGCTGATGACGCCTTCAGAGTCAAGGGCAAGCAAAATCGCTTGAGCAATCGTCTTCTCTTTGTCTTTAATGGCTTCCTTTAATTGAGCGATTCGAGGATCCGGCGGGACGGCTCCCGCGGCCTTGGGTTCTGGAAACATGGCGTTAAAGCGGTCCGCTGCTTTCGAAGAGTTAATCAATGCTGGGAAGAGGATATCACCTAAAATCAGAGTAAGAACGCTGGCGCCGGCCACGATAAAAGGAAAAGCAGTTCCCCAAATCGGCAGTGCTGGAAGGGCCGCTGCAGCGCAAATGAAACTGGCGGGAATATCAATCATCATCACGATGATAAAAATGGTGAAAACTGTTTCGAGATCTTTGGTGTGTTTCGATTTCATGGTTGAACCCCTTTGATGAACTAGGCGATTTTCTAAGAATAATTCTTCGACTTCTAGGGGACGATAGCAAGGGCCGCCCTAGGTATGAGGGGGAGAGTTCAGCGGTTTTTTCAACTTCGGCTTTTCGATGATTTGATTCTTCCGTTTTTTTGCTCCAAACTATGAACAATGAAAAAGCGGTGGATTGCTCTGATTGTTATCGGGGGAATCTTGACGAGCCCCTTAACTTGGCTAACGGTCGCTTTTTCGGTTCCCTATATCACCAAATGGGGCAACGGTTTTAACTGGGATAGTAGCAAATCCTATTACCAGAGATTTCAGATTTCGCTTCAAGGCGAAGTTACGGGTAAACGCAGCCTCAGCAATGTCGATAAACTCACCGATTCTTTGAACGATAATTCGGCCTTTGACTGGGACTATTCCACCAAAACCTATGCAGACTACCAAAAGAGTATCGCTTCTAACGCGTATGGCGATAAATTCTTTGTCACCTATGTGAGCTCGAGTTGCACCAACTGCGAAGCCACTCAACCCGGTTGGGCCGCTCTTCAGGATGGTTGGGGCGACAAGTACGCTCCTCAGGATGGTCGGAGTTTCAAGATGTACACGATCTTCACTGATGAAACCTCATCCACGGATGATGCCGATGCTAATAAACTCAAAGCCTTTCAACGTTACCTGAATACGTATCAAGACTTCTACCAAAGCTCCGGGCAACGTTTAGCCAACGCTCCTTACCGCCATAATGCGAGTTTGGATAGTTCCAATGACTACACCTATTTTCAGAATGCAGACAACGATAACTTTGTTACCCCAACGATCCTTCTCGTGGACTATAGCCAAGAAGCTTACAACTTGAAGCGCCCAGGGGTCAGTGAGGTTCTCTTCGACGTGAGTGGGGACACCAAATACGAGAAGGCTAATTTACTCTATCAAATGTGGGAACATACGAGCGGAGATACGAGCAATCCTTTTTCAGCGAGCTACGGTAAGTAATGTACGAATCTCAAGATCAAAAAATGGACGCTTTCAACCGTGAGGCTAAACTTTTCCATCGGCTTAAGCTTTTTTACTGGGTCTTCTTTGGATTATCGTTAGCCGGAGCGACTGTCTGCCTCATTTTCTTGATCCTCATTAATTTCATTCAGTTTTCTCAGAGCGTTTATATTTTACTTATCGTTATCAGCGCTGTTCTACTCCTTGGCGGAGTGACGGCGGTGAGCTTGGGAATCGCCAAAATGAAAATAGGCAATCGACTGGATAGCGATTGGAAGAACCTTCAGGCTTCTGGAAGCGATGAAGAACTGATGATCGCTTTTTTCTCAGTCCACCGTGAAGAGTTCATAACCAAGTGCCAACAGGAACGGGAACTGTCCGCTAAAAAAGCCCAAGCTTTAGTTAGTCAATCCCCAGATTACGCCGCTCAAATTGCTGATGCTCAAGTGCAAGCTAAACAAGGGGATCCCGAGGCGATGATGGTTCTTTTTTTAGCAACGTATTACGGGGCCGGTTTACCACAGGATGACAAACAAGCTTTTGCTTGGGCTAAAGCCATGAGCGATTTAAAATTTCCCGACGGTATCTACGCTCTTTCAAACTGTTATTTATCGGGAGTCGGAACTGAAACGGATATTAAACTCTTCTGGGAATACCTTGAAGAAGCGGCAAAGTTGGGGTCACAAAGGGCGATCGAAGACCTCCAAATGTATTCGCAGAATTAAAATCGCGAATTGTCTTTTTTCATACTGAAAAGTGCTATATATCTGATATAATAGTTGCATGAATTATGGGAAGGCTCTTAAACTTTTACGGGCTCGGCTCATAATTACTCAAACAGAACTTGCTGTTTTGCTTGGTGTTTCCTATGTTAGCGTCAACCGTTGGGAAAACGGCAAGTGCGTTCCTACGACTAAAGCCAAGAGAAAGATCGCAGATTTGTGCTCCAAAAATAAGGTCGCTCTTAATCCATGAAAACTCAATTTAACGTGATTGATTTGTTTTGTGGTGCCGGTGGGCTTTCGTATGGCTTTGAGATGGCTGGTTTTAACATTCTTTTGGGTATTGATAACGACCAAATGGCGTTGAAAACATTTGAAAAGAATCACAAAGGTTCAAAAACTATTTGTGGTGATATTCGGCAAATTAACCAAGACCAGATCCAAAAAGTAATCGGGAAAAAGAAAATTGACGTGATTATTGGCGGCCCTCCTTGCCAAGGCTTTTCCTTATCGGGGCCTCGAAATTTTAACGATCCTCGGAACTCTTTATACTTGAGTTATATCAGGCTTGTGGATCAGATCCGACCGAATGTTTTCGTGATTGAAAACGTTCCAGGTCTAGCAAGACTTTTTGGCGGCGTTGTTAAAAACAATATTATCAACGAGTTTACCAAAATGGGCTATAAGGTCCAATTTCAGATTCTTCACTCCGAAGATTATGGAGTTCCTCAAAAAAGACGCCGTGTAGTTTTTGTTGGAACCAAAAACGGTTTTTCTTTTAATTACCCCCAAAAGCAAAAAGGCCTCGTGACTTGCAAAATGGCTCTTTCCGATTTACCGCCTTTGCCCGACAACTCCTTTCTAGGATCTGATTTTCAGCCGTACCTTTCGACCCCAACAAATAATTATCAAAAACTAATGCGGGTTGATTCCTCTGGCATCTATAACCACGTAGCAGCTCATCATGATGAAAGAGTAAAAAAAATCATCGCGCTAGTTCCGCCGGGAGGAAATTATAAAGACCTTCCTGAAGAATTAAGAAACGCCTCTCATTTTCATGTTGCTTGGACCCGATTCCCCGATAACGAACCTGCTCCGACCATTGATACGGGGCACCGACATCATTTTCATTATCAATTTGATCGCGTTCCTACCGTCCGTGAATGCGCAAGAATTCAATCCTTCCCCGACAGGTTCGTTTTTCTCGGAAACAAGACGCAACAATTCCGCCAGGTTGGCAACGCCGTTCCTCCTCTCATGGCCCAAGCAATCGCAAATGAAGTCAAAAAAAGTCTGTCACAAGGAGGACCTTCGGTATGAACTACGAAATCCCTAAACAATTTTTCTTTCGTATTCATCACGTAAGACCTCGGTTCAAATGCGATGTAGAAAACGTACTTTTGTACATGGCTGACTCAATTTCGGGACTAAAGCCGGAACAAAAAGATGTTTTTAGGACAGATCTGAATTCTCTCATCAAAGCCTACCCGGGCAACTCGACTCAGACCCAGAAAACGATTGATAATTGGAGGACCGAGATCTCTTCGCTGTTTAGTCTATTTCAGATTCACGGTGACGTTGTTTCTCCGGGCCTTAGAGCCAAAGAGCTTGCTAAATCCGGAGACGTTGTTGAGTTTTTTAAAGAGTTTCTTTTTCTATTCCAATACCCGGGCGGTCATATAAAACCTAAAAGCGTTCTCGAACAGATTGAACACGGAGTTCACTTTAAGCCTGCCCAATATTTGCTTTCCATTTTTCAAGAAGCTAAAAATCGCGGCGTTCCTCATTTTCGATTAAGCAAGGCGGAGGTGTGCCATTGTGTTTTCAATGACCTACGAGCCACAAGCTGTTTAGAAACCCCCAGCGAAACGTTGAACCGGATTCTTGAAAACAAAGAAAATAATGTAACTTACGATGAGTCTGGAGACGTAATTCGATATGCCGGCGATATTCTCGACTACATGTATATCGCCAACTTACTAAACAATTTTAACGGTGAATTTTCCCTCAACTCTTCTGAGGGACTTTCCATTTCTACGTTTTTATCGTCAACTCTTTGGTTTTCTGGCTATGACAAGATGATTTCGTCACAGAGTGGAAGTATCGATAAAGTGTCCTCGTTAACTGAATCTTGGCTGGACTATGCAAATCAAGCATTAACAGGCTTAGACTTCACAACTGACGTTTCGTCTCTTCTTGAAGAAGGTGGCGGTGACTCTGGTGTTGGGCTAAAAGAAAACACCATTGATCCCATTCAACTTTCTTTTGAAGAATTTGTTACCAAACTGAAGCAGCAGATTGATAGCCTGTCAACGAAAAGCATTGGGGATATTGGAGAAGGTCTAGTTACAAACCACGAACAAAAGAAGCTACAAAAGTTGGGACTTAATAATTTGGTTCACCTTGTTAAAAAGATTCCAACCCAATTGAGCGTCGGCTACGATATACAGTCCTTTGAAGGCGACGGGACCAACAACAAAAAATACATCGAGGTCAAAACCACGATTAGCGCCAACCCACTAAAGGCTGACCGCGTTCACCTTACGGCAAACGAATGGAACTCGGCTCAAACTCTTCGGCGGTCTTATTACATCTATCGAGTTCAAATCACAAAGAAGGCCCTTAGCCTTTTTGTTGTAAACGACCCGGTCGGGCTTTATAAAACTGACAAGATTGTTATGACTCCGAAGGACGATGGTGCCGAACTTCAGTTTTCTCCGCAAAAAGTTGGCCATTATGAGGAAATTGTCCTATGAAGAAAATCAAAGTTGTTTCCTTATTTTGTGGCTGTGGGGGTACCGATGTCGGCTTGACTGGTGGGTTTGATTATCTCGGCCGCCATTACGCGTCTCATAACGCTCAAATTGTTTTTGCTAACGATATTGAGCCTTCGGCTTGCCTTTTATTTAAAGAAAATTTCGGGGTTATTCCCGATGGCCGGGATATCAAGTCAATTAAAAGCAGCGAGGTTCCGGACTCTGATGTAATTTGTGGCGGATTCCCTTGCCAGTCTTTTTCGGTTGTTGCCCAAAATCCGCCGAGGCTTGGCGTAAAAAGCGATAAAGGAAAATTGTTTTTTGAAATGTGCCGAATTATTCGCGAAAAGAAACCGGCCTTTTTTATTGCCGAGAATGTTAAAGGGATCCTTTCGGCCAATCAAGGGCAGGCCTTTCCCTTAATTTTGAAAGAATTCGAGGGGTGCGGTTATACCGTATCTTGGGATCTCCTTAAAGCTGTCAACTTTGGAATTCCTCAGAAAAGGGAACGCGTTATTATGATCGGCGCTCGTAACGACCTTAATTTTAGGTTTGACTTTTCAAAATTGCCCATTCGTGAGCCAAAAGATTATGTTCCACTGAAAGCCGTAATTGAGCAAAACGTTGCTTCAAAATACTTCTTTAGCGAAAAGGCAGTTTTAGGTATGAAAAAGGCTCAGACACAGATGAACAAAGGTCGAGCTCAAGATATTAATGAGCCTTCCAACACGGTCGGTGCTCATTTAGCTAAGGTCTCTCTTAACAGCACCGATCCTGTTTTGCTGATTGACGGTCGCTATCGTCGGTACACCCCTCGTGAAGTGGCGAGGATTCAGTCATTCCCAGATTCCTTTAAACTAGTGGGATCGGAGCACGCACAATATCAAGCTTTAGGAAACGCTATTGCTCCTGTTATGCTTTGGTATGTATTCGACGAACTTTTGAAACAAGTCAAAGAACAAAAGGTCGTTCTTTTCTGATCTTCCGTGTAGGAATTTCTGCCTTGTAATTTTACCATTTTCCTTTATTTGCTGGCCTTCTCAGATCTGTTTTCTATTTTTACCTACTGGTATACTCTTAACAATATGAGTACATTTCAAAAAACCATCAATCTTTTGTTAGATGACGGAACTCTCAATGGCATGGTCGATGTGATCGATAACAAATGGCAAAATGGCGAGTTGTTTTCTTGCCCGCGAGAAAAGATCGATGATCTGTTGGCAAAGCCGGAAATCAACCGTTACGGCGTTTATTTACTTATTTCTCAAGACAAAGTATACGTTGGGCAATCCTCAAATCTGAAAGCAAGGATCACTCAGCATATTGTCGGCAAAGACTGGTGGGAAAGAGCAGTTGTTCTTACAACCCAAAATGATAGCTTTAATAAATCCGACATCGATTATCTTGAATCCGTTCTAATCCAAAAATCGACTGCTTGCGGAACCTTGGACAGCGACAACAAAAATAAGGGTAACAAGAAAAAGTTGATAAATTTAGGAAGCCGACTCTGGATGAATATGTCGAAGAGGCCTTGTTCGTTCTTCAGCTTATTGGTGTTTCTGTGTTCTCGGCCAAGAATAACAAGTCATCGATCGTTAAAACGATTCCTGCAACTGATCCGACGGCAGTGGAACTAAGACATAAAGCTGAGGTCGCGGCTTTTGCCAGGAAGAATGGCGCGAAGATTGGTAATTCTTTTTCTTACGCAAGCCTTCAAGAGCGTCGCAATTTTTACTGGATTAATCCTCGAAGTGAGTGTGTTAATTTCGAATGGGTCATTCTTTTGAATAACCAAGTTCAAAAAGAGGTTATCGTTCTCACCGTTCCTGCTAAGACGTTTTCGTTTTCTAAAACCTTGAGAAAGGGCGTTCTCCTTTTGAGAAAAGACAAAACTTATTATCTCGATCTCAATATTTCAGCCGACTCGTTGAGAGACAGAAGAACTGGATGCGATTTTTCAAGCTTTGTCACTTCTAGATTTCAGTACTGACTGTTCTTCTTAATTACGAAGTTTTTTATTACGTTTATTCAACAAGTGCTATCTGACGCATTTTTATCTATAATTTAGTTTATGAACAAGATTGGTTCCGTTTCGGTTAAGGTAGACCCCAGGGCTCTTGAATCACTTGGGGCTGACCTTGTTACAAACGACATGGTTGCAATGGTTGAGCTTGTGAAAAATGCTTACGACGCCTGCGCAAGCAAGGTTACAGTTACCTTTGGCCATAACAACTCATCTATTATTATTTCGGACAACGGCTCAGGGATGTCACAAGGCATTATCGAAAACGCCTGGGCAGTCGTTGCAACGCCTTACCGTCTTTCGAATCCGACCGAAAAATTTAACAACATCGAAAGAACCGCAACGGGGAACAAAGGTTTAGGACGGTTATCGGCCGCACGGCTTGGCGAGAAACTTGAAATTGTTACAAAACAAGAGAACGGTCCTACTCTTTCCTTTCACATAACTTGGGAAGCCCTGTATTCTTCTAAAAATTTAGCCGATGGCGCTTTTGATCTTTTTGATGTCTCGTCTGACAGCCCCATCCAAGGGCATGGGACCATTCTAAAAATAGAAGGGCTTAAATCAGAGTGGAACTCGTCAAAGATTGAGGATCTAAAAGGGGAACTGTCTCGTCTTGTGAACCCGTTTAAAGGAAAACTTCCTGATTTTGACATTGGAATCAAAGAAGAAGACCGCGAGATTGATGTGTTTAATTGGCAAGATGATGAGGAAAAAATAAAGTTGAACGATTTTATTGACGATCCGCCATACCTTTTTAAGGGCAACGTCAATGAAGATAAATCGGTTTCGTATTCATTCTCTTATTTTAAAGACTATTTTAATCCTGAGAAACGAGAGAAAAAGGAAATAACGGGCGTCGTTTCTTGGGAAGAAATCGCAACTGCCGCGAAAAGAGAAGGAATGGTAGTGCACGATGAAGTGCCGTGTGGAAGCTTCTCGTTCGAAATTCGCATTTGGGAATTGTCGAGTGATTATTTAGATGAAATTGCTTCCAAATATCGCATCAAGGCGAGAAATATTCGGGATATTATTAGTCAGCACAAAGGAATGTCGGTTTATCGTGATGGGGTTTTGGTTATGCCCAAATCAGAGGCCTCGCTCGACTGGCTTGGGATGGACAAACGAAGAATTAGTCAAATTGGTAGAAGGCTTTCCACTAGCCAGATAATTGGCATTATTTCGATTACCTCCAAGGAGAATCCAAACATTGGAGATACCACTGATAGAGAGACTTTTAAAACGACTCCCGAGTTTGAAAACTTTTATGCAATATGCAACTGCGGAATTGTCCGTCAAATGCAAAACCTTCGTCTTGCCCACAAGCCCGATGACAAAGAAGTTCGAAGCACCTTTAAAAGTCTTTTCGAGGATGTCTCTCCTAAAAAGCTTGAGCTAAAAATTGATGAAATTGAGAAGAGTGGTGGAACCATAAAAGAAGCTAAAGAAGCGGTCGCTAGTTTTTCTTCAGATTTTTCGGGGAAGATCGATTCTTTACGTGAAAAAATGGAATATTATGCCCAACTGGCATCTGCTGGTACTTTCTCCCGGCTTGTTATTCATGAAATAAGAAACGCCATCAACCCAATACAGCGTTATTCAAATTACACAAAGGAAGCCTACTCGCCGTTTCCTGAGAAAATCGAGGTCTCTTATAATCAATGCATAAACTCGACTCAGAGATTGGTTGACCTTTCTGACACTTTTATGCCTTTGTGCAACAAAAAATTTAAAAATGAAAATTATTACTGCGATGTTAAAAGTCAGACCGATTATTCAATAAGACTCATTAAAGACAATCTAAAAGGGAAAAGCATTGAGTTTGATACCTCTCTTGTAAATCCTACTAAAATATTACTGCATCCTGGTGAATTTCAAACGATCTTACTCAATTTGCTGGAAAACTCCGTCTATTGGTTGGGTAAAAAGTATCGTGGCGACGGGGGCGAAGTCGTTGTTTCTGCGACCCCCAACAACGGTTTTCTAATTATCAATGTTAGCGACAACGGGCCAGGCGTTGACCCCACGATGAAAGACCGAATATTTGAACCCGGAGTTACTGCCAAACTCGATGGGTTTGGTATGGGCCTTGTCGTTGTGAATGAAATCGTCACTTCACATGGGGGTTACCTTAAGAACGTTCAGCCAGGAGACATTGGCGGAGCCACTTTCGAATTTTCTTTACCAATTTCCAAGGACACAGAAAAATGAACATTCTCGTTATTGATGATAAAAAGGAAGAAGTTCAAGGCATAATCGACCATTTTACCGAACAAAAAGATTGCTGCGACTTTCAATTCGACTTCAAAAAAGGCGAAGAAAAATTGCGCGTTTCAAATTCTAATATCGACCTCATCGTTCTTGATCTTCATTCCGCTTTTTTTGACGGAACGGACAAGCCTGGAGAAGGCATATTCGACGAGCTGTGGAGTTATTGTTTTGTTCCCACGGTTATATTTTCGGCTTATGCGGATGCTATTCCCCAAAGAAAGCACAAATTTGTCGGTTATTTTAAAAAGACAGACGAGAATAAAGTAATCGAATTTATCGAAAAATTTAAAAAAGAAGATTTAGAACGAGTAAGGGGCATACGACGCCGCATCAACCGCTTACTAAAAGTCGGGCTGGAGGCTGAAGATAATAAAATTTCAGAAAGTGAAAACTCTTATAAAGCAGCCTTGTACCTGAACTATGGGATCTTGGAAGATGCATTGAATCTTTCAAAAAATACGGCAATGCCGGCGAGCGTTCAACTGATTTTGCTGCCCGATTATGGATTTCTTTTTACGTGTGATGTTCTTCAAAGTATGACGGACCCGTCTCATTTTGTCATGGTTTTTACTCCTGACTGCGATATCGCTAAGGACAATCTTCCTGTCGTTCTTTGCAAGGAATTGGATAATTCGACTTTTTGTAAAACAGAAGGCCTCAACGACGGCGGCCGTGTGAGCGAAGGCAGGATATTTTTGCCTAATAACCCTTATTTTTCCTCAACTTTTGTTAATTGCAATAAACCCGAAATTGTTCCCAAAGATCAAATTTCGATCCACCCCAACGAAACTGATTCTGTTAAATTTCGTTACAAGAAGATTCTTTCAATAGCGAGTCCATTTAAAGAAAGAATCATTCGTTTAAACTCCGATCACGACTCGAGGATTGGCGTGCCTTCAATCGCAAGAGAGAGCTGGTTTCATCAATGAAAAGTGCGATTGACCTTTTTTCTGGTTGCGGTGGAGTTTCGTGTGGGCTTTCGCTTGCTGGCTTTCGTGTTAAAGGAGCGGTTGAGATTGATCAAAAAGCCGTGGACGTTTATCTCAAATATCCTCCTCTCTCCAAAACAAAAGTTATCGTTGACGATATTAAAAAAGTTTCTGGTGATCAAATTCTAAAAGCGGCTTGTATTGATAAAAAGAGCTTTTATTTACTTGCCGGGTGCCCTCCCTGCCAAAATTTCTCGTTCGAAAATCGGGAAAATCGCAACAAACCAGAATCTGAAAGAGAAGAACTTCTGAAAGAATATCTTAGAATCGTTCAAGAAATTTACCCCCCTTTTATCTTGATGGAAAATGTACCTGGCATCGCTTCCGATTTTAACAAGAATATTTTGAGCCGCTTTCTTGGCTCACTTACCGACGAGAAGAAAGAAAAGCCGGAACGATATGTTCTTCATTATGGCGTTTTGAATGCTGCAGATTACGGTGTCCCTCAATCCAGAAAAAGATTTGTTATTCAAGGTGTTCGTTCAGATGTTGCTGATTTGTTGGTTAAATTTAATATCTCGTTTGACTTGCCCAAACCGGGATATGGAAAAACGGCGAAAAAGGGTATTAAGCCGTGGGTTACAGTTTCGGAAGCAATTGGGGACTTACCACCAATTGCCGAAGGTTCCGCTTATGAAGGCAAAGAGCCAATCCTCAATCATCGATGTGCGGCTCTTTCTCCCAAGAACCTCAAAAGAATGCGGTATATTCGAGAACACGGGGGGACTCGCACCTGCTTGCCGCCTGACATGGCTTTAAAGTGCCACTCTCAAAAGGAAGATGGGACTTGTTTTAACGGTCACAAGGATGTGTACGGCATCATGGACCCTGACAAACCCTCTCCGACTATTACAGGCGGATGCTTGTTTTATACGAAGGGAAGATTTGGGCATTATTCCCAGGATAGAGCGCTCTCAATTAGAGAGGCTGCAAGAATTCAAACTTTTCCTGATGATTTTGCTTTTTCTGACAACCTGGCTGAAAGCGCTCTTCAAATTGGAAATGCCGTTCCAGTAAAACTTGTCGAGGCTAGTGGAAAAGTTTTTTCCAAAGTAATTTCTGAACTGACGAAGGCGTTGAAAAATACAAAACAAACGGCTGCTCAAAAGTAAAATCATTTTTATTAATGACTATCGTGCACGGTGTTGGTGAGAAACGCCCATCTAGTCGCGATATCTGACGATTTCTTTGCTTTTAAGCAGAAGCTCGAGCAGTTTTTCCGCCTTCTGGAGGGCATTCCCCGGGCACCCGAACTTGAACGCGAAGAGGTTCATCCAGTCCTGGAGGCGATGCTTGTTCATGCCCCTGTGCAACCGGACGAAATCCTCCATGTTCGAGCAATACCTGTTGATCGGCTCCAGGCCGCTCTGGCAATTGAATTTGTAGATCGCCTTCTCGCCCTTGTCCGCCAGCTTCAGCCTCGCAATCAGCTCGTAATGCGAGAAGTCCAGATCATGGATCAGGGTCGACCCCGGCTTGATGTGGCTTCTGAACGCGCCGAGCACCTTCGCCGAGCTCGATTTCCCCTTCCCCTCGACCATCGCAATGGCCTTCTTTTCGGGGCCCAAAGCCACGGCCACGCACCATTGGTTCCTCGAGAGGCCGCGGTATCTTTTCCCGTCCGGCCTGAGCTCAATTTCGGAATGGGCGACGGTGAAGTACTTCTCGTCGACGTAGACGCCGCCCGAGAGAACGATCGAATCCTGCCACGAGGCAAGGGCAGCGAAGATCTTGCCCATCCAGTAAAGGGCAGTCGTCATCGATATCTTGGCCGCCTTCGACGCCTCGCTGACGGAGGTCCCGGTCAATATGTTCACCATGAATTTGACCATGGTCCGTAGAGGCAGCTTCCTCCGGTCGATCAGGCCTCCGCTCGCGGGGGTGAACGTCCTTCCGCACCGCTTGCATAGGTATCTCGGGAGGCCGCTTTTGGCCTTGCCCCATCGGATCGCTTCGCCCGATCTCCCGCATTTCGGGCAGGCGGGGTCCGGCCTCGCCTCCGCGATCAGGGCATCGTCTTGGGCGGGGCTCTCGTGGAACCTCGCGTATTCGCCGTCGTTCTCGGCTTTGATCAACGCCTCCCTCTTGTTCTTCGGCTCGGCGAAAACGCCGCACCTCCTGGTGTGGAAGGATCTCCGGTCTGGCATGCGTTTCTCCTCTGGATTTCAGGTGGCCGCCGCCGAGGTGTTTGGTCGCCAGACCGGACCCAAGAGGCGCCGGCCACGTGAAATCTATCTTGGATGCGAATCCGATCTGGCAAGGCCATTATACGCCGAAGCCAAAACAGGCTCGAAAATCACCAACACCATGCACGATAGTCATTTTTTTATTTATAATCCTTCAACTAGATTTTGTTACGCCTATTTTTCTCAATTCAACCAGGAGCTCTTGAAACGTTCCCTCTCTTGGTGGTGTTTCCTACCTCCTTCCTGTATCATTACAAAGGACAAGAAATATGGGTGCAGTCTTCTTCGTCGTCTTCCTCTTTATCCTTCTAGGGATTGGCATCATTCTTTTAGGTATCGCTATCGTCTTCTTGCTCCTTGGTCTTATCGGAGGCCATAAGCATAAGAAGATGCATTGGTTCTTGCTCCCGGCGGGGATCGTTGGACTCGTTGGCGTGCTCTGCACCTCCTCCTTATTTATCTATGTTGGGGCCCTTAAGGCCATGAATAACCAGACCACTCCCACGGTTGGTCATGTCATTGATCAAAAGAAGTACCAATCCGAGAGCTTCTCCGTCGATGGCGTCTCCTATCAGGTGGTCCCAAGTTATCACGCCCTCTTCGCTGCTAAGGGCAAGGGCGAAGCCTTTTGCACCTATCAGAGCTTATTTATCTATGCCTATATGAACTCTGGCTATTACTACCGATGTGCGGATACCTCCTTAAGCTATCTCTTAGTAACCGATATGAATGGCGATGGTCTCTTCACTAGGAAAGAAGAGGTGGATCAGGTCGCCGCCTTCTATAAGACCGCTCCAGCCCACTGGTGGAGCAGTCGGACCGGGGAGAAACTTGACGCAGCGACCGAAGCGGTGGATATGGAAGCCTTAAGGGAACAAGAGAAGAGCGTTCTTCCCTATGATGATAGCGAAGCTACTTACATGGCCATCACCTTAATTTCCGAAGATTCCTATGTGCAAAAGGATTATGCTTCCGTCTTTAAATATACCGATTCTTCTTATTACCTTAAGGGCGATTGGGTCTATGGCGAACTAGGCATCACTGGCGTTGAAGCCATTAAGTTACCCGAGGTCTTTCAAAAGGCTTTAGCCGAAGATGCGGCCAAGGAGCCTGGAAGCGGCAAATAGGCTCTTCTTTTGGCGATCCTTGGCAAAAAGAGAAGGCCGGCTTAGCTTTAAGAGCCTTGTCGCTAAGAATCAGGGCTCACTTTGATCATCACGCCCGAAGAAGAAAGGTCGTTCCCTCTTCGGGCTTTGCTGGTTCCACTTGAGGCTAGAACCAAGCGCTCCGGAGGAACTTTAGGGAACCTCAACGATAAAAAGATGAGAATGCAGCTTGGTTTTCATGAAGTGATAAAAGAAATCAAAAGTAATAAAGAGTTGTAAAAAGCCTTTTTTGGTGAGAAATGGCCCTCGAGGCTGAAGAGCAAAATCCACAAACATTAAACTTTCCAATCAACAAACGTTAAACTTTCAAATCCACAAACGTTAAACTTTTTAATCAACAAACATTGCAAAATCATTAAAAGATTACATAATATCTCTACTGGAGGTGCCTCATATGTACCGTAAACGTTTCATTGAACGTCTGATCGAGAAAAAGCTCCGTTCAACTTACTGTGTCAATGTCATCGGCCCGAAGTTCTGCGGCAAGACGACCACCTGTGAACAATTTGCGAAAAGCAAGATTAAGTTGATTTCTAAAGATATCATCGATGTTGTGCGAGCCTCGCCTACGTTGGCTCTTCAAGGTGAAAGACTCCGTCTCATTGACGAATGGCAAACCGCCCCAATTCTTTGGGATAAGATCCGAGAGCAAGCCGATACCGAAGAAACTAAATTAGGGCAATATCTTTTGACGGGAAGCGCAACGCCGGCCGACCAAGAAGAGCTGAACCACACGGGGAGCGGCCGCATCGTGAGCGTGAGAATGAAGCCAATGTCCCTTTATGAGTCGGGTGAATCGAAGGGCAAGGTCTCGATTAAGGAACTGTTTGATAACCCCTCGTTCGATTATGGGGATCTGAATCAAGATTACGATTTGGAAGACACCGTGTTTTTAATGGCGCGAGGTGGCTGGCCCCTCAGCACGATGATCGCCAATCGGGCCGATGCCCTTGAGGCGACGAAATCTTACTTTTCCTCGCTTTTTGAGTTTAAAACGTCGGACAACAAGAAGTTCCGCAACAAGAAGCCGGATCTAGCGAAGATGCTTTTACGATCTTACGGTCGTAACATCTCCACAGAAGCCTTAGACAGCGCCTTGATTGCTGACGTGATCGGAGTCGAGAAACGCACGAGCTTTGCCTTTCAGACCTTTGAGGAATACGATGCGGTGCTGAAAGACTTGTTTTTGGTGGAGAACCTCGAGGCGTGGAAGCCGCAACTTCGGAGCAAAACCATTGTTCGAAGCGCCGAGGCAAGACATTTTACCGACACCTCGATTGCGCTGGCCGCTTTGGGGATTACCCCCGATATGCTTTTGCAAAGCGGGAAAACGTTGGGCCTGTTCTTCGAGGATTTTGTCCTAAGGGATCTCAGTGTTTATGGTATGGCAAACGATGCCGTGCTTAAGCATTATCGGGACGGCAACGGCTTAGAATGCGACGCGGTAATGATCCGTTCCGATGGCAAATGGGGTCTCATTGAGATTAAACTCGGAAGTGATGAGGGAATTGCCGAAGGGGCCGCCCATTTGAAATCGCTTGCTGAGAAAATCGACACTTCTCTCCTGGGAGCGCCCTCATTTAAGATGATCGTGACTTCTAACGGGCCCTGTCAGCGGAGAAAAGACGGAATCTTTGTTGTTCCCATCAATCTGTTAAAAGATTGATTTCTTTGGCTTTTGCCTCGGCGATGAGGCAGCGGCGAAAGGGCCGTTCCCTTTTAAAGGCTGCGCTTGGGTTTACGGAACTCCCAAGAATCCTGGTTTGGACCCCGGTCATGAAATCCGTTTTTAAGGTCGGCCGGTTCCTTTTATTTTGCAGGGGGAAAGTTCCTTAATAACGTTTTAAAAGATGGCGTGAGGATCCATTAACTTAAGAGTCTTCGACCTCTATTCCTCAACGTTCTTGGGGTGAACTACCCGCCGATTTTCATTCTTTTACTTCAATCTTCTCGTTCCATCAGCCATGCTTAATTTTATCTTCAAGGGGGAGATATCACTTATGAAACGTGCTGGAGTTCTTGCCGCATCATTCTTTATCCTTTGCTCGAGTCTATTAACCTCCTGTGGCGATGAGGCTGCCAAGATCGAAGCGCTCAATAGCGCGGTTAGCGCGAGTCAAATCACGGTGGTTCCTAAAAGCGACATCGAAGCCTCGGTCCTCGTCTTTGTGCTCGCCTATTCGAAGGATCAAGACGCTGCTGCGACGTATCACGCCGACTTTAAGAGTGATATCGCCGCTTCGATGATTAGCATCGAAAAGGGACTAGTCGGCAAAGCCGTCAAGAGCGTTCTCTTTATCGATGCCCATAACGTCAAAGTGACCTTAACGGGCGATTGCAGCGCGGAAGCGGCTAAATACAAGCAAGGCCAAGGCTTCTTAGTCTTTAGCCCCGCGAGTGCTACCTCGAGCGATTCGAGCTATGAAAACGCGAGTCTCTATTGCCGCTTCAATACCGGCGATAACCTCGATGTCGTCACTCGGGATTATAACAACCAAGAAAGCATCTAAGGCTTTTTAACATCACGGTAGTTTGGGCGGGGAAAAGGAACCCCGCCCTTTCTTGGACTCCAAAGAGCCACGCTTCTTTCATGCTTCAGCCTGGTGCCCTTTGCTCGCTGAACTAGCGAAGAGGAAACTCAGGGCTCACTTTTCCAAAGAACTCCTAAGACTTTGATTCTTTTCTTGATATTTGGTCTATTTTCAAGGAAAATACCACCATTACGTTATGAAACCTCAACGTTTAATGATCTTAGCCTGCTTAGGAACCGTGGCCGTCATTGGAGCGGTGGCCTTTATCGGCATCAAGGGGCAAGAGCCCATCATCGCCAATGGCCAAAGCACCTATACCGCTACCATTACGCCGGCTAGCCTAACCAACTCTGCTTTTGATCTCCGCGATGATGGTAGCCGCGGCTATATTGATTTCTCAGGCTGCACCATCTTAGAACAAGAAGGTGTCAGCTATTTCTCTTTGCCTTCTGACAAGGCCATTTCTACGGTGATGGATGGCGTGGATAGCATTCCCAGTTTTATGTCGATGTCTTTTAGCGGGCTTTCCAATGTTCCGACGGGAACGACCATTACCCTGACTTGGGGTGCCACGTTGCAGGATCCTAGCACCCTGGCTTTTAGCGAAGGAACCGTCTATTCTTCGGGGACAAACAAGGATGGCTTTAACATTAGCTTTTCCAACACGGTTGTCTTTGCGACGATGGCCTTGACGATCGCCTGCCAAGCTTAAGGACGACCTCACGTTCGCTGTATCATCGCGAAGGTTCATTGAGCCTTCCCTTTTTGATTCCAGTTTCCGTTGACAAACGCCATATCAGGAATATTATGTGTGTTGCGATGCTAAATTGCCTTGACCCTTCAGCCCGTTGGCGGAAGGGTCTTGTTCTTCCCTTAGAACAAAGAGAAGGAAATATCGCCACAAATGAACTTGTGTGTTATTACTACAAATTTAATTTATAAATTATCTAGAAATTAATCGCAAATTATAGAATCTGAATTATTACTGAATATATTGACTGAATAATTGTACCTAATTTATAAGTTTAATTAATTCCAATATTGTTGTTCCTTGTTATCTCATTAATAAAGCATTAACTCTCCAAGAAGATCACTTTTCCTATTCAAGGAATACTTGGTCTTGCTAACTTCACAACTTTAAGGTCGCTCGACTCTCCAAGTTAGGAACGGTCTTCTCTCATTAAAACGAATTGTTCTTTTTTAGTCGACTCATGAAAGGAGGAAATTTCAATCTCATGAGTACTTTAACGTCGCAGCCGATCCTCTCCCTACCTCTTCTTCCTTATTTTAGAAAGAAAGGCTTTCACATCAGCGACCACGCCTATCGCCGGCTGGTCAACCGCTTCGAGCTAACCTGCTCGGGGGCCTATAGTCGGGCCCATAATGCCTGGCTCTATGGCCATCCGATCACCGATTATACGGGGATACTTCGCTATTACCTTAATGGCGAGGAGATCACCGCCCATCGAAAGTATGCTCGGAACGTGATTTTTAAAGTCTATGGCGATGGCCTCTTTCTCTTTATCGAGGCATCTTGCGGTCTTTGCCTCATCACGGTGATCCAAATCCCCGAAGTCTATTACCATCAAGACCCGAAGTACGCCGCAGAAGTTGAGGCCGTCGAGTTTCAGTCTAAAGGCTGGGCTTCTCGTTATGTCCAACCGATGTCTTTATCGAGTCTATTCGGTCAATGAAAGGAGGAAAAACACATGTCATTGACTCTCCATTTGAACGATTCTTCCGATCCGATCTGCATCTTCTTGCTGAACACTCTGCCCCAACCGGACGAGTGGAAACTATCTTCAGGCGAGAAACTTGCCCTGGTCCTACCTCCTAACGAAAAGCTGCCCAAAAGGGCAAACACCATCGTTGGAGGGGGCTTTGATGCCTATGCGAGGATCCTTCTCGCCAAACATTATGGCTTATCCGCGAATGAGCTTTGTTCCAGCTTTATCGCCGCGAATGCTCAAATTGCTTTCCCCAGTTGGTATCGCCCTTTAGCCAAAGAAGCCCTCAAGAGTCTTCGCGCCTCCTTTGCCCAAGAAGACAAGAGCAAGGACTGGGTGAGCATCGCTTGCTTACTCGGGCGAGGCGATCTGCTCTATCACTCGGGTTTTCGGGCGGATTCGTCCATGTTTGAGTTCGATTGCCACTATGAAGACCCTTTGGTTCTTTTCGAGGTGTTGCGGCTGGGTTCTCTCTTTGAGAAAACGTTCTTTGCCGGCTTCCCTAAGGGAGAACACGTCACCCTCAATCCTGTCTTTGATCCTTATGGTTGGATCGATGGGGCCGATGGCGATCTGCTCATCGATGGAACCCTCGTCGATTTCAAGACGGGTGCCGCCTTTTCTCCTCGCTTGATTGAGAAAGAAAAAGCCCAGCTCTGGGGTTATGTCTTGCTTGAGAATGCCGTAGCCTTGGAGGAGAAACGCCCTTCCGAGATCGATCACTGCCTTAGCCTCTACTTCGCTCGGGCTGGAGCCTTCCTTAGCCTCGACCTCTCTTTCCTGGGTCAAGCCTATATTCAGCGGTGCGCAGAGAAATTCCGCGAGCTCCTTAAGAAGACATCTTCAGATTGAGACTCTAGCGGATCCTTGAGGAGTGGGGCTTAAGGCTTCACTCCTTTTTGCTCCCTTGTTTTGAACCTAGTGTCACGGTAGAGAGAAAGGCCGAGATAGTCCGTTTGCGGTACCTTAAAGCGATCAAAAACGCCCTTAAAAGGCCGATGAAATCTTTAATATATACTTTAATATCTACTTTATTATATACTCGCCGATATAATAAACCGGAATTGAGAACCAAAGTCTCTTAATGATCGCTCAGGAACGAGGCAATCAAGCCTTTCTCTGGAATGGAATTCTGACGTCTTTTAATCTTTATCGTCCCAAATGACCTTTGGCCCCCTATAGGTAAGTAGGAGGACTTTTAGAAATGGCTGAAGCGAAGACAACAAATATCGGGAGAGGGATTTCGGGGATACCAAAGCATCGTTTCAGAAAGGGTGAACGGTCTAACCGCCATTTCTTAAGCTGGGCAGAGGCCTCCCGTTAAGAGGGCAACTCTACCTTGATGGAACGTCCGTTTGAGTGTACATTATGAATGTACATCCAAGAGTACATTTAGGAGGAATACTTATGCCCACGATCAGCATTACCGATGCTCGTAAAAATATCTTCGCTTTAGCCGACCAGTCGAAAGAAGCGGCTTCACCGATCCTCGTGGTCAATTCCCGCGGCAGCAATTTTGTCGTGATCTCGGAAGACGATTGGAAGGATATTCAAGAGACGCTCGCCTTAGCCGCGATTCCTGGCTTAGGAGAAACGATCCAAAAAGCCAAAGCGGAAGATTATTCGAAAAAGAAGCCCTATTCGGAGAATGACAAGTGGTAAATTACGTCATCAAATTTTCGTCCTATGCCGACAAAGACAAAGCAAAGCTAAAGCGGTCGGGCCTTGAGGAAAAAGCCCGGAAGCTCTTGGCGATTCTCCAAAGCAATCCATTCCAGAACCCCCCGCCTTATGAAAAACTGTGGGGCGATGATCAAGGCTGCTATTCGCGGAGAATCAATTTCCAACACCGCCTCGTTTACCTCGTCGATGAAGCCCAAAAAGAGGTTCGCGTTCTTCGGATGTGGACCCATTACGAATGAAACGAGACAACTGCAACGCATCCTGACCTAGTTATTCGAGTCCGACGGCAAGAGAAGTCGCTCCGCTAACCGCGGTGGTGGCGTTAACGAAAGCTAACCCGTAATAACGGCTTTTTTATGGCTAAAAAGAAAGAGCCCGCGTGAACGGGCCCTAGGAAAGGAGAAGCGGCTGGAGGTTAGGCGAAATAGAAGATGAAGCGGGCCGAGAGGACGCCATTTTCACCGACATAGACGCCGTAAGTGGTGCCTTTCTTAAGGAGTTCCTTCCCGTTATTAGGAGTCACGAGGTTAGCCTCCGCATCCATTTCAACGACATTGAGGTAGCTGAGGGTGATATCGGGAAGAGTGGCTTCGCTCTTCACGATCTGTAGGCTCGCTAAGAAGTCCGCGAGGGTGCTACTCTCGCTTAAGGCTGCGGTCGCCGCGGTCGCCTCGATCTGGTAAGGAAGCTCAATCACTCGGATCTTGAAGTAGAGGTAGCCGATCGTTTCGCCAGCATCATTCGTGGCTAAATAGGCGTAACGTCCGCTCCCCAAAATCGGATCGTCATTGCCGCTGACCGGAGTTAAGGCCGTCACGACACCGCCGCCTTCACTCGTCCGCGTATAGGCATAAAGATGGGAGGCGTCGACCGGGAGTCGGTTTCCCGTCGCATCGCGGAGATCAAGGGCGGCGAGAACATCCCCATAGGTCTCATAGGAGTAAAAGTCGTTGCGGGCGATCGTTAGGCTCAGCGTCGGGCTTTTCGCCACCCGGACTTGGAAGTTCTCGGCGATGAGGGCAACGCCATTCACTTCGACATGGAAGAAATAGGCTTGCTGATCGACAAGGGCATCGCTTAAGGCGGCTGGGGTCACGGCCAGGCCTTTTAAGGTGCCGACGTTCTTGACATCAAGAACGAGGTCAGGCAAGGAAAGAACGCTCTTCATGATGCTCATCCGCGCTAAGAGATCCCGCACCGTCGCGCCCTCTTCAAAGATGGGATTGCTGAGGAGCAAGAGATAGCCGCTCGCATCGGAAGCGCCGAGCTCGCTATTAGCCTTAAAGCCAGCGCTAATGGTCGCCACGATTTGTTCCGTGCTCAAGGTGAGGATGCTGCTCTTCGTCTGCTCGATCAAATCTTCGATGCCAACCCGTAAGGCATCGCTATGGCCTTCCCAGGTTTGCTTCACGATATCGTCATTGAAGGAATTGAGGTAACTCTGGGCGAGCTTGATGTAGCTGGGACGGTCGGCTTCGGCGATGCCCGGCAAGAACTGGTAGCCATAGTGGGCGAGGGCGTTGCCTAAGCCCTCCACGCTATTATCGGTGGTGATGGCGACGCTTTTCGACTCATTGCCGTAGAGGTTGATGTCCCCGAATTCCAACACGGAGAAATCGACGATATTTTGGGGAGCCATCGCGGCGATATAACCGCGGTTGCCGGTCCCGTCGCCGTGCAATAAGCCATAGGCGTCAAAGTTGCTATCAAGCAGCCAGTCGTGGCTGGCTCCGCTGAGATCCTTAATGACGGCCTTTTCGGCATAGTGATAACTGTGGACGACGCCCTGGGCATCGGTGCTGGTCTTTAGGGTGCCATTAGGGATCGTGAAGGTCGTCCAACCGCCCAACTGGAAGATCGTGGCGGAGAGATTGGTGATGGTTTGGGCGAAACTGGTTCCGATGGAGGTTCGATTCGTGTGGAACTGCTCCTTCAGTTCAGCATCATAGAATCGGGCTTCCCCGTCTTGCTCGATGAGGGCGCCATTGCCGTTATAGAGGCTATGGATCTCGCGTTCGATCGAGCCGATCCCAAAGCCTTCCAATAAGGAGGCGCTCACCATGTGTTGATCGGGCGTCGCGGGCTGGACGACCTTTTCGGCGAATAAGGCTTGGACGCCCCCTTGGCCATAACGGACCGAATAGACGGTCGATAGCCGGGGATCGCTCTGGTTGTAGTAATCGTAGGAGAGACCCTCGACGAAATGAATGCCGCCATAGACGTAGTCTGGGCGCGGGGCATTGGGATAGATCGTGGCGTAGTTAGCGCTATAGGTGACGGGGGAATAGGCTTGGGCATCGAGGAGCTCATGGCCGGCCTCATCAAAGGCCATCGTGATCGCGATGGTGCGGCCGTAGCTCGAAGCGGAGACCGCGGCTCCGTCGATGGTGGTTCCGGTAATGCAGAAATAGTTCTTATCGTTGATCAGAAGCGTGCTCTTGCCGCTACTGGCCTCATAGTGGAGCAAGAACTCGTTGCCCCCGATTTTCGTTGTTACATCGACATAGGGGTTCGAAGCGATGAAGGTGTAGACGAGAGCAGCGATGGTGTCGCCATAGTTCTTGACGTTAAGAATGGGCGAAGTGTAGTTGGCATTCGTGAGGGTGCCATCGGGTTTAATGCCGGTGTAGTAATAAGGGTCGGCATCGTTAGGAGTAAAGACGTAATCCTTGGTGGAGACCAGGGTTTGGGGATCGCTCGAGGAAGCCGAAGCTTGGGCAGGCCGATTGCCCTTGGCCAAATCATCGGACGCTTTAAAATAAGGAGAATAGAGGGCGCGCCGGTCCACCAGATGGGTTGGCGCTTGCCGTTTCCGGCCATTGATCGAAGTTTCCCTAACGCCGAGCAGACGGTTGATATCGATGCTGATTTTGCCCTCGGTGAAGGCTTTGATCGCGACTAGGCGGCCGCTTTGATCCGGGAGAGAGGGCCCCATAGAGGTACTTGTGCCTCCCGTCGAAGTCGAAGTTCCGCTTGAAATGGAGGTTCCATTGGAGCTGGTTCCGCTGGAACTGGTTCCATTCGAACTGGAGGTTCCGCTTTCGCTAGAACTCAGCGTTCCGCTAGCGGTGGACGCCCCTGGGGCGACAAAAGCGCAGGAGGCTAGACTTAGACCTAAAAGCAGCACACTGGAATAACGCCCTAAGGATTTCTTCATGATATGAGGACCTCTTTTCTTAAGTTTATTGTGACCGGGCAAGGCCCGATGAAAACCACACCCTAATGTCTAAAGGTGTCCCCAAAAAGGTCGCTTAATTCTTCCGATGGCACTGAGATATTTGCTGTCGCTTTTCCGTCAATCCTAGCCCTTTTGGGCAGTGTGGAAACGCTTTCATTACGATTGAACGAAAATAATGCTTGCAGTCTCACTCTTGCTTCCTATGATTGCTATCGTGCGTTTTCGCGGGTATTCCTCATGAAATCCGCGTTGGAACTTGCACAGTCGACTTACTTTTAATGAAAGGGGTTCTATCCATGAACAGTTTAAAAGTATTCTCAGTCATTGCCGGCTTAGGCATCGTTGCGACCGCAGCGGTCGGTGGCGTTGCTCTAGCCAACAACGCTGATCTCAAATCCGGCATCAACGCGGCTGCGAGCGATCACAGTTTGGTCTTCGATACGACCAACGTCGGCGCTTATAGCGATACATCTAGCGATTTCGTCGTCTACGGCTGGACCGTCAACAATCTTCATGCTGGCGTCTCTGGTTCGAGCATCAAAATCTTTGGCGGAACCAATGGTGGTTTGACCGAGTCCGGAGCCATGACTTTCCCGACTTGCAATCGCACCGCTTATAGCGGAGCTTACTTAAAGACTGTTACTTTTGCCGGCCTGGCTTTCAGCGATTCTAGTGCGACCGACCAATTCGTTCTTCACGAAGTTGATTCAAATGGAACCAAGGCTAGCGTCGTCGGCAGTTTTATTGTCAGTAAGAGCGGTGTTGTTAACTTAAACGACGATATCGTTTCGTTCTATCTTACCAACGGATCGAATTCGACGTATACCACCTTCACTTCGCTCACCGTCACTTATAACTGCTAATTTGTTTCACTTCTAGTTTCCTGCCTCACCGTTAAAGCGGTGGGGCTTTCGCTTTTTCTTAATCTTTTGTCTTAGGAATCCTAAAGAATGGCTCAAATCATCGGTTTATCCTTACGAAATGCAAACATTTTGCTTGAATACGGGGACCGAGCCTAAATAATGAGCTATATGAAAAAGCAATTTCGTTATTTATTCGCTTTTAGCATTGCCGGCGCCGTCAGCGTGACCGCGATCATGGCTTTATCCGCGGGGGCGAGCAATAAGAACCTTAATGGCGGCTCATCTTCCTACAGCATCACGGTGAATGATGGCAATTGTTATGGGCTACCGCAAAGCTGCCCTTTCAACGATGGCTACGCTTGGACCGATGCGGCCTATGCCGTTAATGGGGATGCGGCCTCACGCAGCATCACCTTCCATGCTTGAGGCTTATGATTTGGCCCAGGATAGCACGCATCCTTATGGCATTTTCCGTAAATTTTCGGGGACGGGCTCGAACTTCGAAAACTTCACGCCCATCACCGGGATAACGGCCGTGAAGGTGGTCTTTGGAACGCCCGAAGACACTCGGAATTACTTCCAGTGCGATTTTGCCACTAGCCTCACCATGACGAGCAACGTCGCTGATCCCACCATCGTGACGGCTTTCACCGAAAATTTCCGGGTCGCTACTAATAACGTGATGTTCTATAGCGAAACGTTCGCCTGCCCGGCTCCGGATGACACGGACTTCTTTAAACTCGAAGGCCAGATTGCGACGGGCACGGCCTACGTTTGCTCGATCACCATTTATTATAACTGCAACCGCGGGTCGACCGCAGCCAGCAGCAGCACCATCGCCGCCACGGGCACGAACGCTTCAGCGGGCGCGGGAACGGGCTTTAGTTTCTAAGGGTATCGGACGGCTAAGGAGAGGGTTTCGTCCCTCTCTTTTTTCTTACTTTTGGTCAACCTCTTCAGAAGCCTTTTCCCCTCAAATTTACTTGCACGAACCGCTCCAAAAACGGTCAAAAAATCAAAAAACATCGATTCTATCGAATAAACTTTACTTGCACGTTACTTGCATATTGCTTGCACGTTAGTTGCATTTTGGCTCCAATAGGGGACAATAAGTTTAAAGAAAATTTACGATGGAAGAAAAACCTGGGTTTTATTGGTCTCTCATGGATTCTTTGCTCGATCAAGATCCAGTGGACTGGATCGCATTCAAAGAGAACAACGCCCGTCCCGACATGATCGGAGAAGATCTCTCAGCCTTATCGAATATGGCTCGGATCGCTGGACTCGATCATGGCTACATCGTTTGGGGTGTTCGCGATAACGATCATGCTCTTGTTGGAACCACCTTTGATCCTTTTGCCTGCAAAAAAGGCAATGAAGATCTGATTCCTTGGCTACGGCAGATGACGTCGGCGACCATTGATTTTTCCTTCCATGCCGTTACGGAAGAAGGGAAGAATTTCGTCGTTTTGGAGATCGGAGGAGCCAATGAGCTTCCGACCCGCTTCGCTGGGAAAAGCTACGTTCGCTTAGCTTCCTACACCAAAGACATCGTCTCGCAACCTCGCCTCGAGCGTTTGTTGCTAGAAGCCTTAGCCCAGGCTCAAGAAGAAGACGATGTGGCTCTTAGTGGCCTCTCCGAAGAGGAACTTTTCACTTATCTCGATTTTCCCGCTTATTATCAAGCCTTTAACACCATCGTCCCTTCTTCCCGTCAAGAGATGCTGACGAGCTTTCTTCGCGAAGGTTTCATCAGCCGTTCTGCGGGTGGGGCTTACGCGATCAGCAACCTCGGGGCCCTTTGCTTTGCTAAAGATCTCCGCCGGTTCCCCGGCTTGGGTTTCCACATCGTGCGCGTCGGGGAACGGGAAGATGGCTTGTCCACTTCAATCCGTAACCCCAAAGACTTTTACGAAGGTTACGTGACTTCCTTTAGCAAGATTCTCGACTACGTCATCAGCCTGACTCACCCCCGCGAGGCTGTGAATGCTCTTGGCCGGACGGTGGTGGAACCCCTCTACCCGCCGATCCTGATCCGCGAAGCCCTAACCAACATGATGATTCATCAGGCCATCTCCGCTTCGGGCGAATCCTTGATGATTTGGGTTTCGCCGAAGTCCCTCTCCTTTTCGAATCCGGGGACGCTTGAGGTTCCGGTTGACCGCATCATCGACGTTTCCCCAAAAGCCGCGAACGAAAAACTGGCCTTATTTCTCCGGCGCCTTGGCATTGGCGATTCCCAAGGGACGGGTTTTGACAAGATTGAGGCGGCGCTGCAATCCCGCCATATGCCCTCAGCCCTTATCGCCCAAGTCGGAGGCAGCGTGCGTCTCGAGATTGAGGCCAAAGATTCCTATAACGACTTTAACGAAGAGGAACGCTTACGTTCCGCTTATTATTGCGCTTGCCTCTGCCGCGAGAACCGTTTGCCGTTAACGAACGACACCTTGCGTTTGCGTTTTGGCTTAGGCGAAAAAGATCGACCCGTTATCTCACGGCTACTTAGCCGCGCGGTGAGCCTAGGGCGCTTAAAAATTGCCAATGCCGATTCGGGTGTCCGCAGCCGCTCCTACTTGCCGTATTGGGCTTGATTTTACTTGCACGAACCGCTCCAAAAATGGTCAAAAAAACAAAAAACATCGATTCTATCGAATAAACTTTACTTGCACGTTACTTGCATATTGCTTGCATGTTACTTGCATTTTGACGGGTCTTCGAAGAGCTCTTTGGTCACAAAAAAGTTACGCAAATTGATTTTACGCAAATGGATTTGCGTGACTTTATTTCTTTGCCTTCTTCTCCGATGGTGGGACGTTTTCTCCGTTTCTACTCTCTTGTCGTTTTGCTCTCCTTTTTTCATCACTTTATTCTTTCGCCCTTTATTAAGGGCGGATTATAATGAACAAGTCTATGAAAAAGCGCTTTGCCCTCATCACCCTATCCTTGGCCTTAACCTGCTCCTTATTCGGGTCAAGCGCTTCCTATGCTCCTAAGTCCGCCGTGAGTGGGGCTTATATCGATGTCACCGCTGAAACCGCCGCTCCGGCCACGGGCAATTTCTATCTGATTGGGGCACCTCATGTTGAAGACGCCCAAACTTATTTGTATTTGCTTCGCTGCGACTCTTCCTCCCCGACCCCGGACTTCGTTAAAGTCCCGTGCCTTCCTAGCGATGACCCCAGCCATCCCTATGGCGTGAGCGAGAGCGATTTCGTCGATTATTGTTTGCCCTCTTTGTTCCGCTGGAGCATTGTGGCGGGCAATATTGGCTATTTGGCCTTTCCCCAAAAGTTCTTTTGCCTTCTGGCGGATTCAACCAGCGGCCGCGTGGGTGGGACCGACACTTCCTCCGCCAGCTTCCGGATCAATCCGACCTATAACAGCACGACTGGGAAAATATCGAGCGTCGTCCTCTCGGGCTTTAACGTCGATTTCACCCAAAGCGTTTACGCTTATACCCATACCCCGAGCGTCGATACGGGCACCGACTTGCAATTATTGGCCCCGAGCAGCGATCTATTGGCGAGGACCACGGCCGTCGGCTTTGGGATGGCTTGCTCCGCCGGCACCTATACGACGTCGGCAGCCGCTCATGCGGTTTTTGAAAAGCTGCCCTACGAGGAGCGTGAGACCTTCTTGGCCCGCCGGGGATCGCCCTTAACTAGCGGCGCCCCAACCCAAGCCTTGGAGTCGCTGATTTCTAATGGCGATTCCGCCTATGAAAAGCTCTATACCAGCGCCGGGGAAGGCGTGACCTATGCTCCAAGTGCCCCTACAGGCTTAGGCCTCGATTACGCCTTAGACCGCTTAACCGGCCTCAATAACGATAACAAATACAAGATCTCCTATACCCCGGCGGGAAGTTCGGCGGTGGCCGTTGGGAACATTATCCCTAGCGAAGGCGCTTGCCCCCTCTATGGGAACTGCGATAACGTCGAATACGATTGCGCTGGCCAAAGCATCGAGGTCTCGATCTATTCGTCCAATACGCTTCTTTGCTCCGAAGGGACGGCGGTTAGCGTCCTCGACCATGGCACGGCTCCTAGCGTGGCCCCTAGCCCCCTAAGCTTAGCGATTTCCTCGAGCGAAAGCGTCCCGGGGGTCTATAGCGACCATATCAGCGTTCCCACCATCGATAACGCCCGTTATTACTTAGCCGAATCCTCCGCTTCCTCGCCCGAGTTCAATTATTCTGGGGCCCAGTGGTTTAGCGGAGGCGATATCGCCAAGACCAGCGGTCTAGGCGATGCCTTAAGCCCAGAGACCAGCTACCGCCTTTATTGGCGGACCCACTACGAGGAAACCTGCGATTCCACCGTGCCGAAAGATAGCCAGCAGGCTTACCTTTATTACGAGTTCACGACCCTAAGCGCCCTAGAAAGCGCCAAACGGGTCGCCCTCATCCAAAGCTATCGCGACTATGGGACGAGCCTAGCGGGGTTAAGTAGCGGAGCCACGAGCGACAATCTAGCGCGGATGCTCGTTAGCTTACGGAGCAAGATCGAGGCGGCGGATACGAGCGGCATCGCCACCTATTCAAGCGATTACCTTAACAAGGCCTACGCCTTTGCTCTAGCTCAAGATGCGGCGGTGGCTTCCCTTCGTAGCGGAGCTAATCTTTTAGTGAGCGATAGCGACCGTTCGACTTTAGCGTTTACGGAGGCGGTTAACGCCATCGCCTCCTTAGATTACTTTGCCGGGGCGGATATTAGCCTAGCTTCCTCCTTAGTCGACGCCGCCTTAATCCAGATCTCCGGGTATCGCTATAGCGAAGCCCTCGCTCAGCAATTGGTCGCTTATTTTAATGATGCCATCCTAGCGAAGGCGACGGGCTTTAACGCCAGCGACCGCGCGGCCTTATGGACGCTTTTCGATCGCGGCTTTAAGAGCGTTTTAAATGCCTCGGGCAGCGATTTAGCGACCTTAAAAGCCCAGGCCGACGCCGCCTTTAGCCAAGCTAAAAGCGACCTCGCTATTTTGCTCGCCCAAGAAAAGAGCGCTTATGTGTCCTAAGGATTCTCAGGAATACTATTATTCCCCCGAGGTCAATAGCTTCGAGACCTCTTTGGCGCCCCGGCACTATGGCCATGATAACAAAGAGGATAGCAAGGATAATTCCTCGCTCTCTTCCAGTAGCAGCAGCAGCGCCTCTTCTAGCGGGGCGGCTTCTACCGGCAGCGCCGCTAGCGCGACCGCCGCTTCTTCAAGCGCGGCGTCCTCTGAGGTCGGTGCCGCCGTGGCCGGCGGAGCCACCGCCACGGTCGGGACACTCATCCTCGTCGTCGTGGTCGCGGTGCCCTTATTATCGAAAGCCCCGAGCCTCACCGATTTTAGCTATGAGCCGAGTTCGAGCTCGTGCGCGTTTGTCTTTTCCGCGAAGTACGCCTACGCCAGCAGCATCATCGCGACCTTAGATTCTTCGGAGGCCTCGCTTAGCCAGGAATTCTTGCTTCTCCCCGCTAAAGAAGGCGAAAGCGAAGAGAATCTCTTTAGCGGCGCCTTCAAGGCCCTTAGCCCCGCGACCAATTACGTCATCACCTTGAAGACGCCCATCAGCGATCAAGGCTATCTCACCTTGAAGCAGGAACGCTTTACCACCTTAGCCGCCGATCGCGATGGCCAGGTGAGCATTGCTGCCTCGCCGGTGGACTATGCGACCGCTAGCCTCGCCTTTAGCTTGACCCTTAGCGATCCTGCCTCTTACCTCCACGATTTCTATTTCACCTTGGAAGGCTTCGATTCCTCAGGGAGCCCAAAGACCCTACAAGAGAATCTGCCTTCTCCCTATACGGCAACCGTTGATCTTAGCGGCTATAAAAAAGGTTATTATCTTCACTTGAGCGTCTATGCTCTAAGCAATTACGCTCCGGCGGAGAATGACATAACGCAATATCGGCTTTATGCCGAAACGGCGCTCTATTATTAAAGGAGGGACTTCAACCATGAAGAATTCCCAAAGTTGGTGGTCGAAAAAAGAGAAGAACGGCAAGATCAATTTCATCTTGCTTTGCCTCTTCTGGGCCTTGGCCGTAACCTTGCTCGTTATTGCGGCCTTAGGGGACACGCTATTTGCTAGCGGCTTTACTTCCCGCGTCCTCGCGCTCAATAAGCCCTTAGCCGGAGGCTGGGACGATATTTGGCCGCGGTTAGTGGGCATGGCGTTCTATTTCTGCCTCTTCGTCGGCTTATCGAGCATCATCGGCTTCCTCATCAAGGTGATGAAGTTCACCTCGCGGAAGGCCGCGACCATCGCTAAGCTGATCGCCAGTTTCCTTAAATACGCTTTCTTGCTCGCGACGATCTTTGTCTGGGTCGGCCTTTGGGGGGTCGATAGCACCGCCTTGTTGGTCTCGGCGGGCATCGTCGCGTTGATCATCGGCCTCGGGGCCCAATCGCTCATCAGTGATATCATCGCCGGACTCAACATCGTCTTCGAGGACGAATACCATGTCGGCGATATCGTGGTGGTGGATGATTTCCGCGGCACCATCCAAGAGATCGGCCTCACCACGACCAAGATCCTTGATCCGGCCGGCAACCTCAAGATCATCAATAACTCGCAGATTTCCACCGTGGTGAACCTCTCCGATCACCCCAGCGTCGCCGCCTGCCTGATGTACATCGATTATGACGAGGACTTGGTCCGGGTCGAGAATTTGCTGCGCGAGAATGCCGAAGACATCAAGAAGCAGTGCCCCCATGCGATCGATACGCCGGTCTATCTTGGCGTTTCCGGATTACAAGACGGCTACATCGAGCTCAAGATGATCTGCCACTGCAAAGAAGAGGACCGCTTCCAAACCGAGCGCGACCTCAATCGCGCCTATTGCCTCTTATTCCTCAATAGCGGCATCGATTATCCGTACAACCAGTTGATGCTGGGCTCAAGAGCCTTAACCCATCCCCAGGACCCCAATGATCCGGAGCAACTCAAGCGGATCTTAGCCCGTTTAGCGGGCGATCCGGCCCCCAAGGCCGATAAGCATAGCCCCGCTAAAGAGGAGGAAGTGGCCCCGAAACCCTTCGATACCCCTCACCCGGTGGAACCTTCGCCCTATCTTGATCAGGCTAAGCCGGTTCAAGAGGCCAGCAAAGAGGCTAACGCCGCCGTGACCACGGTCTTGCCGAATAAGCCGCAATAACGCTGCCGAGTCCCTTAAACCTCCGCCGGATGACGGAGGTTTTTTTCATGGGCCAAACAAAAACCGCGTTTAGGGCGCGGTTATGTGTTCCAGAAAGGGGTTTTATGGATTAGATAGGGCTAATCCAAAACTGGGATAGTTCCATAGTACAGCCTGTTGATGATTATCCAAGGGAAGGGCAGCGTGTTTCCTTCAAAACGGAAAAAGACGAGAATCTCCCTTCGGATTTTTGAAGTCCTAAACCTCATGGACTTTCTCGCTTTCTCTTGTGCAGGTTGCTTAAATGATAAACTGACAGATAACCGACAAAGCCCTAAAAAAGTCGTAGGCAGCGTGCCAATAGCCTTCTCTAGGGGGAGACCCAAATCTTTACAATTCGATTGAGGGTGGACGGAACCTAGGGATTTCCTTTACCATTAAAGCAACAAGTCCGAGCGAGCGTTTTGGTTAAGGCTTTCTCGATTCACCAAAAACTCTCGGCGGACATCATGACCTTATAGGGAGGTTACATCATGAAACGACGAGACATCGCTGGCCTAGTAGCCCTAAGCGCCTTAACGCTAGGGGCCCTAGTTCTTTCGGGCCGACCGCTCAATCCGGCGCAAGAAGTTGGCGCCGCCGCGGGCTCAAGTCCTTACCAGTGGACCTTAGCCAAAGACAATTTTGGTAGCGGGGCCGCCGGCAGCAAGGAAATCAGCGGCGTGACCTGGACCTGGAGCAAAATCAATTATCTTGGAAGTGTTGATGCTGACCGCGGCTTGCAACTCGGATCGAAAAGCAATCCTATTGGCACCTGGGTCTTATCGGCCCCGATTTCTAGCTTTGGCACGGGCGTCACCGCCGTCACCATCGATTCGGCGTTTGCCAGTGGCGGAGCCGGAACCTATGACATTGCGCTTAACAGTACTTCCTACGCCTCGGGATCCTTATCCACGAGTTCGACCGCTTATTCCACTAACGGAATCGCGGGAGCCGTTTCTTCAGGCAATCTCGTCATCACTTTAAATGGAACGGCCAGGGCGACGTATCTCAAAAGCGTTTCCGTGACGTTTGCGGTGCCCGCTGCCCATCCGATCACCAGTTTGTCCCTTAGCGAAGCAAGCACCTCGCTGGCCTTAGGGGAAAGCAGCACGATTACCGCGACCTACGCCCCAGCCAATACCGATGAAACGTTGACTTGGTCGAAGAACGGGGAAGCCTGCGCTTCTTTCGTTCCCCAGGCCGCCGTCATCGATAGCGTGAATGACGTCGTCACTCAAGTCGTGAACGTAACGGCTTCTTCGAGTCTCGGCGGCGAGTTCACCTTAAAGGCGATCCCCTCAGCCACGATTGCCTTAGCCAAAACCTCGGCTAGCATCACCGTGGTTAATCCCCTCGTGAGCTTCTCGCTCAATAAAAGCGAATATACGGTCTCCGCGGGCGAAAGCGGAAGCTTGACGGTGAGTTATTCCCCGGAAGGCACAAGCCAGAAAGGAATTTCCTGGTCGAGCTCCGATACCAGTGTCGTTTCGATCGGCACCAGCGATGAGAATGGCGTGGCCCTCAATTACTTGAAAGCCGGCGATGCCACGATCACGGCCACCTCGACGGTCAAGACGTCGTTGACGGCGACTTGCCTGATCCACGTGAAGGATTACACGACCTTGAAACTCGTGAAACTGACGGCGGTGGACCAATTGGTCGAAGGCGCCACGATTGTGATCGGCGCGACCGCCTCTTCAAAAATCTATGCCGCCGGGGCCTTGAACAACAATTATCGGACCCCAGTCGATGTCACCAGCAACCTTAGCGCTGGAGAAATCGGCTTCAACTCCAAGGTAGCGTATCTGACTCTTGGTTCTGGCGCTAGCGCCGGTACCTATTCCTTCAACGATGGGACGGGGTATCTTTGCTCGGCCGGCTCAGGCAATTACCTCAATGTCGAAACGACTTTGAGTGCCAATAGCAGTTGGACGCTGTCCTTTAGCGATTCGCACTGGAGCATCGTCGCTTCGGCCGGGGGCAGCACCAATATCGCGTATAACGCCTCGGCCGGCCGCTTCTCGTGCTATGCCGCTTCCTATTTGAGCGGGGGCTACGGCACCTATCCGGAAATCTACGAAGACGTCTCCAAGTTTACGGCGGCCATGGATTGGGCGACGGCCTTTAATTCCACCCTCAGCCCGATTTGCACCTCGGGAGTCAACAACACGACCCCTTCAGCCGATTTGCTGAACGCTTGGTCGAGCCAAGGAACCAACTACTCCGCTTTATCCACTCTCCAGAAGTCCTTCATCAAGAATGCGGCGGGAGAGCTAACGGGCAACCCGGTTGGCCAAGCCGTCCTTCGTTACGATGGCATCCTCGGCAAGTATGGCGTTTCGACGCTCAGCAACTTTGTTGATCGTCCCACCTCGGGAAGCTTCAACGCCTCGGCTCTTTCGGGATCGGCCGATTGGGCGATCCTCCTCGTCGTTGGCCTGAGCGCCTTGGGTTTAGTGGTAGCGGCGGGCGTCATCTTCTTACGCAAGAAGCACCATTAAGGTTACTTAACATTGCAAAAGGGTCACTTCTACGGAATGGCCCTTTTCTTTTATTCAAATGTTAAATATTATGCACGTTGCACAAAGTTACGATAAAAAGGAAAGTTTTTCGTCAATAGAAAAGACCGAGAAATCCTTGATGAATCTTGGACATCGTGTCAAGGCCTCATTTGAACAGAATATTAAGGGTTGTCTAAAAGTCTCATTTTCAGTATGGTGACCTTGTAGACATCGCCTTTCGTTTTGGAATTATAGGGATTCCCTAGCATCAAAGGTCGACGGTTCACTTACTCTTTTGTTTTAGAAGTGATCTCTCGGTCCGTCATTGATCCTTAATCTTCCAGAACCCGGGTAACTGCATCCCGCGTTCTTTTTTATAAAGGAACGCCTCAATGGCTCTCTAACGGACGAGGGCGCACAAGGAGGTCAACTTTCATTATGAAAGCATTCGACAAAGTCATTCTCTGCAGTCTAGGCGCCTTAGTCCTAGGACTCGGCGTTGTTGGCGTGGTGGGAAACCAAGCCGCGAAAGAAGTCGGAGCTACGACAACGACTCAGACCTATGCGTACAGTGATTCCCCCAACAAATTTGGCGGTTTTACCTTCTCGGACTTTACCGATAAAGACTCGTATTACCTCGTTCCTGAATCAACCACGTCTGGAGCGTCGTGTCTCATTTCCAAAGCCGGTGTTCTTGGCGGTTCCGGGCTCAATGTTGATAAGGCTCAGCAAATCATCGTCACGATTAATCACGCCACTTACGGTTCCGGATCCGATCCATCCGCCAGCACTTTTTCCTTTTATAACGACACGACAGGAACAGGAACGGCCGTGACCGCAACACAGGGAGGATCGCTTGCCAATTCTAAAACCTTTGTCGATGTGACTTACACATTCGCCGCGAATGCCTTTAGCGGTGACGATCTTTGCATCAAAGTAACAAAACCAGGAAAGACGATTCGCTTTAAGTCTTTTTCCATTAAGTACACTGCTAGTACTGCTCCAGCCAAAACTGTTTCATCTTTGGCCGCCAGTGGGACTCCGACGAAAACTTCTTATTATTCTGATGAAATCTTTGACCCGACTGGACTTACCGTTACTGCAACCTATTCCGACAGCTCGACTGCGGATGTAACCTCTTCTATTATTTGGCCGGCTCTTTCGGCGGGAACCAGTATCACCGGATCTTTTGGCGGGAAAACCATCGAGATCACAGGGTTAACCGTTACGGCTGCCCCTTCTTATTCCTTAGTCAGCTCTCTTGATGAGCTTGGCTATGACGCCGATATTCTTATTGGCGATGCCACTAACAAAGTTTCTTTAGGAAGTTACGATTCTACTAACTATCGTTTTGCCACTCAAGAGGTTCTCGTTTCTGACAATTCTCTTGCCTCGAGCAAGGCTCAAGTTCTAACGCTTAAGTTCATCAGCAAAGGCGTTTATGCGCTTCAATTAAAAGGCGAAGCCAAATATTTGGCCGCCTATTCTTCCACAACCAAGAGTGAACTTGTTGAAGCCGATTCGTATTCCGACGATGCTGCCAAATGGACAATCTCCTTCGCCGGTTCCGTTGCTACCATCACCTCTGTGGCCGATTACACCTACAAGATTATTGGTCACAACAACGCTAGCACGGCTTACTTTGCTTGCTATAGTTCGGCCAAAGTCGATCTCGGCATTTATCAGAAGATCAATAATCCTCTCACCAATTTAGCCGTAAGTGGTTCTTTGGTCCGCTCCTCTTTCTATACGAGCGAGGCTTTTGATCCCAATGGTTTAACCGTCAATGCGACTTTTGACGGGGTCGCCAGTCCTGTCGATGTCTCTGGTTTAGTCAGCTGGCCGACCGCAAATTTGACGGTTGGACAGACGACCGTGACCGGAACCTTCATTAGCGGCGGCGTCACCAAGACGGTTGTTTCGCCTGCTTTCACGGTCCAAGAAAACGTCTTACAGTCGATCGCGATTACGACACCAGCAAACAAGACCTCTTATGTCACCGGAGAAAAGCTCGATACGACTGGCCTTGTCGTCACCGCGACGTGGGCGAGCGGCCAGACCGATGTGACGGCCGATTGCACCTTCTCACCGGCGCTAACGGCTGAATTGGCCGTCAACGATAATACGGTTACGATCACCTATCAAGGCAAGACGACGAGCTACGCCATCTCAGTTCGCTTAGCGATCAAATACGTTAAGGTTACCGACGTCAAACAGCTCATCGCCGGTGCCAAGGTTTATATTGCTAAATCACCCGCTGATACGGCCACAGAAACCGCGGTGATGTCCACGACCCAGAACGGCAACAACCGTGGCGAGGTTACGGCCACGCTCGATGCGAGTAAGAACATCATCGAAACGGATAATGCTGCGGCTATCACGATTGGCTATGGCACGACGAACAAGACTTACTACACTTTGAACGCCAGTTCGACTTCGACCAATGAATACCTGTATGCGGCCTCTTCCAGCAACAATTACTTGCGGAGTCAAGAGACCGTTGACGTTAACGCCGAATGGCGAATTACGATTACGAGCGGCGTTGCCAACGTTGTCGCTACCGGATCGAGCAATCGCAATATTCTTCAATACAATTCCAGCTCTTCGATTTTCTCGGCATATTCGAGCGCCCAAGTTGCTATTGCTCTTTATGTGCAAGAAAACTATGTGACTGCCGCCGATCACGCCAATACTTGCTACGGTTTGCTGGGCGTTGCTTGCTTAGGCGCCACTTCACCGGCGATCGCGAGCGACGACTTAAAATCGGCTTGGACGTTAATCGCCGATGACTATGCGGCTTTAGCTTCTGATGTGAAGACGATTCTCGCATCGGCTTCCGCCAAGATTGACGGTGGCTATGCCGAAGAATTGGCCGCCCGCTACGATTACATCATGAAGAAATATGGCGTTGCTTCCTTTACCGAGGGTAACTTCATGTCCCGTGATGAAAGCGGAGCGTCGAGCGTCTTAGGCTTACAGGGCAACGAATCGGGGGCCATCATCACGATCGCCTCGGTTGGAGTCTTGGGCTTATTGACTACGGCCGGTGTCTTCATCCTCAAGAAGAAACACAACTAATTCCTCTCATCTTCAATGCTGATCTCTGGCCAGGGTAACCCCTGGCCTTTTTCTTGTATCTCAAGTCCAAGTAAGAGAACGCGAAATTCATCCTCGATTAGCTTGGTAAAATCCTTCATTTGTAAAGACCGTGCCTTTACTTTTAACAAAATGTTAACCTTTATGCACATTGCACAAAGTTGCGATGAAACCTTAGCTTTTTCAATTGATTGGAAAATTCCGAGGAAATCTTAATAACCATTGGACATCGTGTCAATGGCTTATTTGCCTGCAATATTAACCGTTGTCATAAAGCCATAGTTCCCGTATGTTTCTCTTGTTTAAAAGACCGATCGTTTTGGAATTATAGGGATTCCTGGAACGAATCGAGATCACCTCTTCGCTTACTCTTAACGTTAGGAGCGGACCGGTCTTGGTTCTTTCGTGGTTAGTTGCCCGAGTAAACAGATAATTCCAGAGCACGAGGTTCCCCACCCCGCGTTCTCCCTATGAACGCCTTACTGGCTGACTCCTTAACGGATAGGAGCCCATAACAGGAGGTCATCTTTCATTTATGAAAAGATGCGACAAAATTATTCTTAGTACCTTGGGTGCCTTAGTCCTAGGACTCGGCGTTGCCGGGGCGGTGGTTGCAAATCAACCCGCACAGCAAGTCGGGGCAACCAGCGGAACCGCGGTTTATACCGTAAGTTCGACCAGTACGGTTACGGTTTCAGGAACTCCGACCGGAACAGCGAGTTCATATTCCAGCACTTATTCCACGAAAGAACAGCTAACTAAGGGAAACTCTATGACCCTGCGATTGACTTCTTGGTCGGGCTTTAAAATTACTTCAATTGTTCTCAACGCCCACTCGAATGCGTCGGCAGGCGCCGGCTCTTTTGCCTATTCCCTCGATGGTAGTACCTACACAAACTTAATTTCCGGGAACTTCAATTCCGCTTGGAGCACCGCTTACACCGCTTCGTACGTGGATGTGACTGTTGGCAACATTCCTGGCGCGGGTATTCAGCCGACTGACACTGATATTTGGCTGAAGGCTGCCGCCACTACAAACTCTTTATATATTCACTCTTTCTCTATTGGCTGGGAAAATGTTTCCACAAAAACGGTCTCGTCTTTGGCCGCCAGTGGAACGTTAACGAATGCTTCCTATTCTTCCGATGGAACCTTTGATCCGAGTGGACTTACCATTACGGCCACGTATTCGGATAATTCAGCTGAAACTGTGACCTCCTTGGTGACCTGGCCGTCTCTAACGGCGGGCATGACCAGCATCGTCGGAACTTATGGCGGCCAAAGCGTGACTATTAACGGTTTAACCGTTACTGCCGCCCCTTCTTATTCCTTAGTTACTTCTGCGGATGCCCTTAGTTATGGCGCGGACGTGATTATCGCGGACAGCACCAACAGCGTTGCGGCTGGAGCTTTCGACTCCACCAACGAGCGTTTCCCGACCCAGGCCGTGAGTATTGCCTCGGATGCTATCGCAACCTCGAAATCCGCAGTCTTCACCCTCGGCTATAGCGGCGCCTACTATACCTTCCTTAATGGATCCTCGTATTTAGCCTCGGCTTCTACCACCACCGGGAAAGCCGCCCTTATCAGTCCGTTAGCCGATGAAGGCAAATGGGCCGTTGCCATTGCCAGCAACGTTGTAACGATGACGGCTCAAGGCCAATACACGAATAATATCTTCGGACATAACAGCGTTTCAACCGCCTATTTTGGCTGCTACTCGACCCTCAAAGGCAGCATGGCCCTTTACCAAAAGGCCAACTATACCTTGACGAGCCTTGCGGTTTCGGGATCGCTGACCAAGGCGTCTTATTACGACAACGAGGCTTTCGATCCTTCGGGATTGACCGCGACTGCCACCTTCACCAAGATTTCGGATAATTCGACCCTTGATGTCGATGTCACGAGCCGGGTTTCTTGGCCGACCAGCCATCTGGCCGCCGGGACCACTTCCGTTAACGGCACGTTCGTCAGCGGCGGCGTCACCAAGACCATCGCCTCCCCGGCGATCTCCGTCGCGGCGGTGAGCTTGACTTCGATTGCCGTCACTACTCAGCCTAGTAAACTCAGCTATGCGACCGGCGCGGCCTTTGACACGACGGGCTTAGTCGTCACCGGAACTTATAACAACGCTTCGACGGCCGAAGTCACCGACTACACGATCGATCCTGCTAACGGTGCGACCTTAAATACGGCCGGAACCATCACCGTCACGGTGTCGCATGCCGGGGTCGCTTCGGTGACGTTCGCCATCGAGGTTCATATCGCCAAAAAGTTTGTCAAAGTCACAAACGTCAAACAACTCATCTACGGTGCCAAAATTTACATCGGTGCCACGAATGCTTCTTCCAATTTGTACTTGCTCTCGAGCACCCAAAATGGCAACAATCGTGCCCAAATTGCCGCCTCCCTCAGTGGCAGCGATGTTCTCGAGGATGAGTCCGCCGGCCTGATCACGCTAGGCGCCCCTTCGACGGGAAGTGCCAACTTCTCGATGAGCACGGCTGCCGGCTACCTCTATGCCGCTTCCTCGAGTAGCAATTATTTGCGAAGCGAAACGACCCTTGATGCCCAGGGCGATTGGGCCATTACCGTTTCTAACGAAGGCGTAGCTTCGATTGTTGCTCAAGGTAGCAACACCCACAATGTCATCATGCACAATAATAGTTCTTCGCTGTTTAGCTGTTATCTTCCCACTCAAACGGGAATGGACACGATCAGCATTTATGAACAGGAAAGCTATGTGACTGCCGCCGATCACGCGAAGACTTGCTACGAGACCTTAGGATCCGCTTGCTTAGGCGCTACTTCACCGGCGACTGCGAGCGGCGATCTAAAAGCGGCTTGGAACTTAATTTATGGCGATTATGTTGCCTTAGCTTCTGACGTGAAGAGCATCCTTACTTCGGCTTCCGCCAAGATTGACGGTGGCTATGCCGAAGAATTGGCTGCCCGCTACGACTACATCATTCAGAAGTATGGTACTTCTGCTTTCCCGGAAGGCAACTTCATGAACCGCTCGACCAGCGGAGCATCGAGCGTCTTAGGCTTACAAGGCAACGAATCGGGGGCCATCATCATGATCGCCTCGGTTGGAGTCTTAGGCTTATTGACCACGGCCGGTGTCTTCATCCTCAAGAAGAAACACATCTAATTCGTCTTTGCCTCTTCATAATGCATTATGGCCAGGGAAACCCCTGGCCTTTTCTTATGTGGGGATGGACGAGGAATTAACCACCTCCCTCATAACGGAGCCTTGAGAGGGGGTGCATTTCGAGACAATATAGGGGGTCAAATCAAAGCTTGGGGGAGCCAAGGGGAGCGGAAAGGAATCCTCTAGGACTGTTCAAAGGAATTTTTAAAAGGTGTGCCTTAAGGCAAAAAGGAAGCCCAATTAAAGACAATTTTTAGGGCCTAAATTTGATTTCAGAGAAAGGGTATTTTTAAGCCAATAAAGAGTCTTCGAAAAGGGACATGAAAAAGGGAAATAAAAGGACCTCAAAAACGAACCAAAAAAGAAGAACGAAATTAACTTAAATCCAAAGGTACTTTTCCTCCTTAAGAACGGCTGGGGATTTTAGAAAAAATCGTCAGAGAAATATTGATGAAACGAAAGAGCGGTTTTAAAGCGAAAAGAAGCGCCTAAAAGGAACCAGATGTTCCATGTTTCAAGAGCAAACGAATCTTGCTTAAGGGGCAGCGCTTGAAGGGATTAAGGAGCCTTGGCGAGGGGATAAAACTAATCTCACGAGAGACCTGAACGAAGCAAATAACAAGCAATAACCTAGCAATCTATTTAAAACATTTAAAATTTAAGTTACTACTGCACATCTATAAAATAACTAGCAACTAACTAGCAAACAGTTATAATGAGAATATGCGTGAAACAGATTTCGAAATGCAATGGGACCCGACGGTCCGTGACGCGCTCACATTTCTTCGGGTCCGTAAGCCGGCCTCTTCCAGTGTTTTGGAGAAAGCTTTCCGGGAAGCAATCACCCAAAATTCCGCGGGCTTATACGCCATGTTCTTTTCCCGTTTTTCGGAAGCTCAGCGCGCCGTCATTACGAGCCTTAAAAATGGGACGAATGGAACCGCGGTTTCGGGCAAGACCCAAGTCTACTTTGGACCCTATGTTTCGCTCTTAGATTCTTTGAGCACTTTTTTGGTGTCGAATTTGCCCTATTCCCAAGGGGCTGGAAATAACAAAAGCCAAGTCGTGCCTTTCCTCGATAAAGAAGACCTTTTGACCTTGTTGTTATTTGCGGGTGCAACCCGTGACTTTTCCTCTTCCGGTTGTCTCACGCTTGACCTATTAAGCGATCGCCTGATTTTGGCTTATCCTGCTCATCCTTCTCGCCTTAATCCCTCCTTATTCCGCCAGGAACAAAGCCAAGCGATGATTGCCTTCCTTAAAGCCCTTGGACTTATCGACGAGGCTCGGGAAACCCTCTTTAATGGTCTTTTGGATTCAAAACGTTTCCATGAATCGCTGACCTTTGAAAACGAAACTCTTGAGATCTGGCCGAGCTTAATTTCTCAAAGGGCCCTTGGCCTTAATCCGAAACAAAACGACATCATCGCCTATCTTCATGATCATCCCTCCTCTTCCCGCAAAGCCATTGCTAAAGCGCTAAGGATGTCGGATCGGACGGTGGGCTACCATCTTTTGGAGCTAAAACGCCGCCGACTTATCGTGAGCGGATCCTCAGGTCCAAGCACAACCTATTCTTGCCGCTAAAGAAGTGCTTACATTCGCCTTTGTAAAAGATTGGACACTTTGCCAGCACTTTTTGCCGATGCTCTCGGCATTTTTGACGATTTCCATTCTAAAGCAACGCATTGTTTTCAGAATATTAAAAACGTTGTTTCCTTAGCATTGCCCGAATAATTGCGGTCCATTCTTCTTTTCTATTGAGCGACTTTTTACATTTTTTCTTTGTCTTTCATAACCTCACCCGCGTGCGTATAATATTATTCGGAAAGCGGTAGACTAGAACTTATGCAACTCAACAAAGACGGAACCGTCAATAAATTCGATAAAGGCCGGGCTCAAGTCCGAAAACATATTTTGGATTCTTCGTTTCAGGTTATTTCTCATAATTCGTTAGCCAATGTTTCGATGCTCTCCTTGGCGGATGCCGCTAAGGTGTCGCGTCAGACCCTCTACAAATACTTCCCGACGATGGACGATATCATTCTCGGAATCAAGAATCAGATCGACGAAGGCGTGGTCAACGCCATGCTCCCGATCGCCAATGACCGTAACCGCAAAGGCAAGGAAACTTTGCTCGCTATCGGCAAAGCCTTCTTTGAACTCTCCCATCAAGACCCCAATCGTTTCACTTTCTTAGCTCGTTTCTCCAACTCGCCGACCGCCAGCGAAATGACCGCCTATTATTCGCAGCTTTTCGCTCGGACCGTCAGCATTGAGAAGATTATTATCGCCGGCCAAAAAGATGGCTCTATCCGCGCGGATATCGATCCGGCGGTCGAAGCCATTTCGCTCATCACCGACACCATCGGCTTAACGATGCGTCTCGTCACCGTCAAACCGAAGACCACCATCCATGATCGAGTCCTCGATTACCAAGCGATCGAAGCCAACTTCATCGACATGGTGGATGTCTACCTCACTCCGAGAAAGTAAAGAAAGTTCAAGCCCCACGGAAAACCCCGCGGGGCTTTTCTTGTCCTTTGGGGACAAAAGCCCGATAATAAAACATCATTAATGAAAATAAGCTTCGCTCTATTCATCCCCTTATTCTGCTTTGGACTCGCTAGCTGCGGGCAGGCGACGTCTTCGAGCGTCGCCCCTTCCGAGTTTCATTTTGCGACTCTACAGGATGGCAGCCTTTCGCTTAACTCGTATACTGGCTCGTCCAGTTCGGTGAGCATCCCCGCCGCGGTTGACGGCAAAAGCGTCTCAACCATCGGGGCTGGGGCTTTTGCCAATAACTTCCGACTCGAGAACGTGAGCCTGCCCTCTAGCCTAAAGTCGATCGGCGACTTCGCCTTCAAGAATTGCTCGCACCTGGTTAGCCTCATTCTTCCCGCGAGCTTAACTTCCTATGGGACCGGGGTCACGGCGGCCTGCACTTCCTTAACGGGCTTTAGCTTACCTTCTTCAAACACGGCTTTCTTTAGCGATGGGCTTGGTCTCTATAACCAAGATGCCACGACCCTCTATGACTTTGCGGATGGCTTAGCCACGTCAACGACCTACACCGTCGCCGCCACGGCGACCGCCATTGCTCCTTATGCCTTCTTTGGCTGCACGAGGCTTAACACTTTGAACTTGCCTTCTCGCCTCAAAACTTTAGGGGCATCTTGCTTCGCCCAGATGAACCGCCTCACGAGTTTAACCCTCCCCGAAGGGATTTCGCTGCTGCCAGAGTCCGCCCTCGCCTTTGATTCAAGGCTCAATAAACTCACGCTGCCTTCTTCCTTAAAGAGCATCGCTCCTTTAGCCTTATCCGCTTGCCAGGCTCTTAAGAGCCTAAGCCTCCCGGAAGGCTTAACGAGCTTAGGGGATCTTTGCTTCAGCGGCATGCTGACTCTCGATAACCTGAACTTGCCCGATAGCCTTACTTCCTTCGGTGAAGAAGTCTTCCTCAATGATGCCAAATTGAAGACCATCACCTTAAACAGTACAAACAGCCATTTTTCCTTTGATGGCTTTGGCCTCTACGATCAAGAGCGAACCACCCTCATCACCTTCTGCCAAGGGAGCGGAACGGCCTATAACGCGCCCGTTAGCCTAAAGAAGGTTCGGCACCACGCTTTCTATAACGCGACTTTACTGAGCAGCCTCACCCTCAATGAAGGCTTATTGAACTTAGAAGAATCTTCGCTGTCTCTGCTTCTGACCTTAAGCTCGCTATCGCTACCGAAGAGCCTGACCTCCTTAGGCGATAATCTCCTCTATGGAGATAAGCTTCTAGCGAGTCTTAATTATGGGGGAACCCAAGCGGAGTTTAAGGGGATCGCGAAAGGCCGGGCCTACTTTGAAGGCACCTTATTAAGCAAAGTCATTTGCAGCGATGGGGTCCTAGCCTTATAGCCTATGGATCCTAAAGAACTCTTAAAACGCCGCTTCCTGGAGTTAGCGGAACAAGCCACCTCCAAAAGCTATTTGACCCACACGCCCTTTCTCAGTTTGGAAGAGCAAGGTTATCTCCAAGATCTCGCCTATGAAAAGAAAGTGGACCTGCCTTCCCATAAGATCGGTGGGGCCCATTACTTTGCTTATGGCGGTTATGAGGATGCGGAACGTAAAGTACTCTTCTTTTATCCGGAAATCTATGAGGAGGCTTCTTTACTTGCCGAGGAAGAAGGCGGGGCCGACATCGTGGTCCTTCATATCGCCCCTAAGAAAGCCGAATTCGCTTCGCCATTGACCCACCGGGATTATCTAGGGGCCCTGATGGCACTAGGCTATAAGCGCGAGATGATCGGCGATATCGTGGTCGTTGGGAAGCAAGCTTACGCGTTCACCTTTAAGAGCATCGCCGAGGAACTTTCTAAAAATCTGATTGAAGTTGGACCTAACGTCGTCCGCACGAGCATCCTTGCCCCGAAAGCGGTCGCGGTGAAGCCCAGCTTTGAAGAAGTCTTGATCAACGTGGCCAGCACGCGGATCGATGCGATCATCGGCGAAGTCTTTCATTTGAGCCGCGACGCGGCCAAAAGCGAAATCGAAAAGGGGAATTTGCTCCTTAATGGCGTTGCTAAAGACTCGGCGTCTTATCTTTGTCTTGGGGGCGAGCTTGTGGTTTTCAAAGGCTATGGAAAGTTCGTCTATCTCGGCGAGGTCGGAACTTCGAGAAAAGGCCGCGTGCTCGCCAAAATCAAGCGTTACCGTTAAGTCGCCGGTCCCTTAAGGATTTTTATGACTATTTATAGGTGGAGGGAATCCACCCAATGAATGAAGTTACGCCTATTTATTATGGCGAGCGTGAAGTTACGCCTAATCTTAATATCTTGGCGTATGTTGATTATGCTAAAGCCATGGATATCAAAACGATTCGTTTACAAAAGGGTCTTAGCCAAAAACAAGCTGCGGGCTTATTACACGTCCCAACGAAAACGTATCAAAACTATGAGCTGGGTCGTTCCCGCATGAACTCCTTGGCGGGTCAAGCGATCGTTCAAACTCTTTCAAACTACGAACCCTATTCTTTTAACCAGGGTGTCTATCCTTTAGCCTTACTTTCGGAGCGCATCGCCGAGGTCTTGGCGACCGAGCCCGTATCTTTTGCCTATTTGTTTGGCTCCTATGCTAAAGGCCAAGCTAGCGGCGACTCCGATGTCGATCTCTTGATTTCTGGTTCCATTACGGGCTTAGCCTATTTTGGGCTAGGGGGGCGCTTAGAAGATGCCCTTCATAAGAAAGTCGATTTGTTGCGGCTTGATGACCTTACGAAGAATCCTCAACTTTTCCAAGAGATTCTAAAAACCGGTTACCGAATTTATAGGGCTAAGGACGAATAAGGGCCCTTTGAAGCATTCTAGTGGCGTCTTCCTCTTTCTTCTATTCATTTAAAGGCAGTCCAGATTGGACAAGGGGAAATAAACCTATGCTAGAGCATTTCGACGCGATCATCATCGGTTTTGGAAAAGGCGGAAAGACTTTGGGTGGCTACCTGGCTAAAAAAGGCGAGAAGGTCGCTCTCATCGAACGCGATCCCGCCATGTACGGCGGCACCTGCATACACGTCGGCTGCATCCCGAGCAAGACGCTCGTTAAGGCCGCCGAAGCTTGAACCCATCTTTAGCAAACAGGCCGAGCTTTATCGCGCGGCCATCGAACGCAAGAGAGCATCGTCACGACCTTAAGGGGCCGCAACTATCAGAAACTCGCTTCCTTCCCTAACGTCGAAGTCATCAACGGTACCGCCGCCTTTAGCGGCGACCATGAAGTCAGCGTCGCCGGCCGGATTCTTACGGCCCCAAAGATCTTCATCAATACCGGGTCTTCCTCCTTTGTTCCGCCTCTAGATGGCATCAAGGACAATCCCAAAGTCTATTTCTCCGATTCCTTGATGGCTTTAAAAGAACTTCCTAAGCGTCTCACCATCATCGGCGGAGGCTATATCGGACTCGAGTTCGCCAGCATGTACAACCTCTTTGGTTCCAAAGTGAGCGTCTTACAGGTGGAGGATAGTTTTATCCCCCGCGAAGACCGCGACCTCGCCGACGCCATCAGCCTTGAATTCACTAAACGCGGGATCGACCTGATTTATAGCGTGAAGATCACCCATATTGATCAAGACGGCTCCGTCAGTTATGAAGCGGGCGGAAAGGCTGCTCTCCTTAAAGGAGATGCCATTCTTGTTGCCACTGGCCGCAGCCCCAACACCAAGGATCTCCATGGCGAAAGGACGGGCCTAACCTTAACTCCGCGCGGAGCGGTGGTGGTCGATGATCATCTCCAAAGCGTTGTCCCGGGGATTTTCGCGATGGGGGACGTGATCGGTGGGCTGCAGTTTACTTGCATCTCTCTCGATGACTTCCGGATTGTGAAATCCTCCTTAGAAGATCCCGCGAGTCCCAAGGCCTTAAGCGCCCGCCATAACGCCCCGTATTCCGTCTTCATCAGCCCGGCGTTCTCCCGGGTTGGCTTAAGTGAAAGCGAAGCAAAACCAAAGGCATCCCTTATACCTTATTTAAACTTCCGACTTCGGCCATCCCTAAAGCTCTAGTCCTAGGCAATACCACCGGCTTCCTGAAAGCCTTGGTCGACCCCGAAAGCAAAAGATCTTAGGCGCCTTGCTCTACTGCCCCGAATCCTACGAGCTCATCAACCTCATCAAACTCGCGATGGACTACGATCTGCCCTATACGGCTTTGCGGGATCAGATCTACACCCACCCGACCATGAGCGAAGCCTTTAACGATCTCTTCGCGGCTCCGATCGCCTAAACTGGCTTAGCGATTACCCTGAAGTTCCGCCTTCAGGGTTTTCTTTTGCTTTAAAGAGGCTACACTGAAGGCTATGAATTCCTCTACCGCCAAAGATGGTATCCACGTCATTAACGAGATTGCGCCTAAGACGTATCGGATCGATGAAGACGGGCTCGCGAATTGTTATTTGCTCTTAGGCGAGTCTTCAGGTTTATTGATCGACTCGGGCGTTGGGGCCGGCGACTTGTTGGGCACCTTAAAAGATTTGACCTCGCTTCCGATCACTCTAGTGGCGACGCACCGGCACTGCGACCATGTCGGAAACCGCAATTGCTTCAAGGAATATTACGTTCATCCGAATGACCGCGGATTCATCTATGCCTTGCTCTCGAGTAAACCGGCGAGCAAAGCCATCATCGCGGAGTGGAAGTTGCCGCTAAAACTTTCGAAGAAGCCTTACCATAGCCATATCCGTTATCTCCAGCCGAACCAAACCTTTGATCTTGGGGGCCGCGTGATTTCCTATGAGCTGATTCCCGGCCACACCAAGGGCTCCGTGATCTATTTGGATCCATTAACGCATATAGCGTTCTGCGGCGATGATGTGAACCCGTATCTTTGGTTGCAGCTTCCGGGTTGCACGAACATTACCACCTGGCTTCCCGGAGCGAAACGCGTCGCGGAGTTAGCCAAGACTTATACCCTCTACGCCGGCCACAATACCGGCTTGATCGCTCGGGATGAAGTGGTGGGCCTCATCGCCTTAGCCGAAAAAATCCGCGCCTTAAATGGCCAAGGCGTTTTTCACCATAAAACCTTCTCTTTCCCGGGCAATAATTCAGCCTTACCTCGGATCACCATCAGCAAAAAGAACGCCCGCTAATAAACTAGCGTTTCCGATAACGTTGCGTTGGCGAAGTTGGGGCTTTGGGAAATTCGTACTCAAGATATCCTCGCTTAAGAGCGGGAACGAGATAATGAAGCCGAAATGAAGCTTTGGATTTTAAATGAACGAGCTTTAGCAGTTCTTTGGCGGAATAAAAACGCCCGGAAGCCATCCTCGCCAAAAGTTTTTGAACCGTTGCTGGCCCCGCTAAAATTTGGTCCTGATTTTGGGCTAACGGCTTTAAAGTATCGGCGATGCAACTGAGAATAAACTCAATAAAAGCGGTGGAGTCACCAGCTTTTTCACTCTTGGCGATGGCTTGATAATAAGCGCTTTGATGCCCTTTGATCTGATTTTCGACAGGAACGTAAAAAAACAAAGGATTGTAGTGGCCCAACAAAGCGCTTTGCCAGTAACGAGCCATACGGCCATTGCCATCGCTAAAGGGGTGGATGAAGACCATTTCAAAGTGAAAGACGGCAGCCTGAATGAGCGGATGAACGGTTCCTTTGGAAACTTGGAGCCACTGGAAAAGATCTTTCATCAAAAGGGGGACTTGCGAAGCGGGCGGAGCCATAAAGACGCAGCGCTCTCCGGAAAAGACTCCTTCAGGAGAGTTGCGGAACCTTCCGGATTGAGTCACGGTATGAGCCGTCATTAAACCATGGACATCCAAAAAAGCTTTTAAGGAAAACGGATTGATTTTTTGAATCTGCTCGTAGGCAGCCAAGGCATCTTTAACTTCCCAAATATCTTTGGTTTTGCCGAGAACTGGCTTTCCGTCAATAACATCAATCACTTGAGAAAGCGAGAGCGAGTTCGCTTCAATGGCCAGAGAGGAATGCAGCGATTGTATCTGCTGATCTCGCCGCAATTTCGGCGAGGCGTCAAACGAAGAATAATCTTGAATTTTGGTGGCGTAACGGACGATCGAATCCACCAGAACCAAGCAACGGTTAGTCAGGGTATAAGGAGGCTGATACTCTTTCATGTTGTTTCTTTTAGAAATCATAAGATAATATCGGTAAAATATCAAGTTTTAATTTAGATGTTTACTTCGATGTTTACTTCGATGCTTATGGCCAGTTGCCCCGGGTCGGTTTTCAAAATCATCATTTTTCGGTTAACCCAGCCCTCTTTTGAGAAGAGGAAGGGCTATAATTTAGAAGGTTTTAATTATGGATTCCCTCACGCTCAACCAAATACGTTCTCTCATCAAAGATTCCCACTATATCGTCTTCCTTGGCGGCGCGGGTGTCTCCACGGCCTCAGGCATTCCGGATTTTCGCTCGCCTCAAGGCATCTACAATTGCGAGTCCAAATATGGCGTCCCTTATGAGACGATGCTTTCTCATACCTACTTCGTCGAGCACCCGAAGACCTTCTATGAATTCTATTGGTCGCAGATGGTGAACTTAACCGCTAAGCCCAACGCCGCGCACTTCGCCTTGGCTGATTTTGAAAAACGGGGTCACCGGATCACCATCATCACTCAGAACATCGATGGCTTACATCAAGAAGCGGGCTCTCGCGATGTCTTGGAAGCTCATGGCTCAACCAAACGTTACTTCTGCAGCGAATGCTATTCCCGCTTCAACTTGGAGCAAATCGAACACACGGGGGTCCCGCATTGCCCAAAATGCGGTGGTCTCATTAAGCCGGATGTCGTCCTCTATGAAGAGCCGCTCGATGAGCAAGTCCTCAATGATGCGGTGGTGGCGATGCAACAGGCCGACCTTCTCATCATCGGCGGCACCAGCATGAACGTTTATCCCTGCGCCGGGCTCGTCAATTACTTCGGGGGCCAGCATCAGATCATCATCAATAAAGAAGCTACGCATTACGACCCCTATTGCGAATATGTGATTCATGAAGATATCGGGGCCACCCTCACCGCTTTGTTAAAGGAGTAATTATGTCGCACGGGTTTAAACATTTCGTCACCATTACCAAGCATCGTCACCAAGTGATCCGTAACGCCTTCCACATGGGCATTTTCTTTCATGCCCTTCGCCACGATCTCACCAAATACGGTTACACCGAGTTCCACTGGTCCAAACAGTTCTATAACGGCCATTGCTCACCGGTCTTAGGGGAGCGTAAAGCCCACGACAATTTCTCGTTCATCTGCCAGCACCATACCCGCCGCAATCCGCACCATTGGGAATATTGGACCGACTTCTATATGGGCAAGCTCGTCCTTTGCACCATGCCCTATAAGTGGGCGGTCGAATACGTCTGCGATATGCTGGCGGCCAGCAAGGTCTATGGCGGCAAGGCCTTTAAAAAGGACATCCCCGTGGCTTACTTCCGCGACCATGCCAAACATTACTACATGACGGAAGCGACCCGTCAGTTCATCGATTGGTGCTTGGGCAATTACGCCACCTCGGGTTGGGCCCATTTGCACAAAAAAGAAACGCTGGCGAAGTATCGCGAAATTACGGCCAAACTGCCTCGCTTTGAAACCTTGAGCGAATTGCATCCCACCGAGGAATTGCCGAATTGCTGATTGGGGGTTATAATGCGGTGTCTTTTATCCTAAAAGACAAAGCAGAAGGCTTATGAGAAACAAGATTTTGGTTATCGGTTGCGGGCGCCTTGGCGCCGCCATCGCCAACGAATCCTTCACCAAGGGGGATAACGTTTTGGTCATGGATGCCGATAAGGGTTCCTTTGATCGCCTCAGCGATGTCTTTTCGGGTTATACCATCACGGCGGATGCCACCGACGTCAACGCCCTCGAAGATGCCGGAATCGATAATGTCCGCACCGTCGTCATCACGACGGGCAACGATAACGTCAATCTCTTTTTAGCCCATGTGTGCGACCGCATTTACCACGTCCCTCATGTCTATGTCCGCTTCGATGATCCGGATAAAGGCGTGCTGGTGAAAGGCTATAACATTATCCCGATTTATCCGTTCCAGCTCACCCACGATAAGTTCTTGGCTCTCCGCAATCAGGAGGACAAAAAGTAACTATGAAGATCATCGTGGCTGGCGGCACCTTTGAAGCCGAATATATCATCAAAATGTTCCACAAGAAGGATAACCAACTTGTGGTCATCAATAACTCGAAAGAAGAAGCCGAGCTCATTTTAAAGCGTGAACGGGTCGCGGTTTATGTCGGCGATCCTTGGCGGAATTACGTCCTCGAAGAAGCCCACGCCGAAGACGCGGATGTTTTCATCGCCCTCTGCGAACGCGATTGCGATAACTTCGCTTCCTGCCTTCTCGCCAAGAAATGCTTCGGCGCCAAGAAGTGCATCTGCGTCGTCAATAACCCGACCAACGTCGATCTCTATAAAACCTTAGGCATCGATTCCGTCATTTCTTCGACCTACCTCTTAGGCCAATCGGTCAAGACCGAGTCCTCCGTCGAGGAACTCATGAAGACCCTGAGCCTAGAAAACAACAAGATCGTCATCGTCGAAGCGGTCATCCTTTCCAAATACAAGATCGCCGGCAAGAAGCTGATGAACATCGCCTTCCCGAAATACGCGGCGATTTCCTGCATTTATCGGGCTGGCCAAGTCGTGATCCCGAACGGCCAAGTCGATATCCGTACCCGCGATAAGCTATTGATCGCCTGCGCTCCCGAAGACCAGAACAAAGTCATGGCCTTCATCGAGCAGGAGAAGTAGGGGGCGCTATGAAAGCGCGCACCGCCGGCGGCTATAAACTGATTTTTGGTTACCTAGGCATCTTCATCGCCCTCATCGGCGTGATCACCCTGATTCCTTTGCTCATGATCGCTTTCTATTGGGACGAGTGGCGTTGTTGGGCGGATTTCGCTATCCCTGGCCTCGCTTCGATCGTCTTAGGACTAGGCTTATTCTTCGGCTTCCTCTATAAAGCCGAGAAGCAGCAACTCGCCAAACACCAAGATAGCGTTCTACTGGTCCTCATTTGGCTATTTGCGGTCGCCATGGGCGCCTTCCCTTTCTTCCTCATGGGCAAAGTCGACGGTGCCGCCCATACCTATTCCTATAGCGAAGCCTTCTTCGAATCGACCTCAGGCTATGCGACGACTGGCCTCACCGTTTTCCTCGATGTCCTTGATGCCAAAGCCGCTTACGGCATCGACGCCTTTTGCCCGCACGTCTTTCTCTTCTACCGTAGTTTCACCCAATTCATTGGGGGCGTGGGCTTGGTTTTGATCGTCGCCTCGGTCATCAGCGATCGTTACGGCATGAAGCTTTATTACGCCGAAGGCCATAACGACAAACTCTTGCCTAACCTCGCTAAATCCGCCAAATTCATCCTCTCGATCTACACCGCTTATATTGTGCTAGGGACTTTGGCCCTGTGGCTATTCGGCATGGATTGGTTTGAGGCGCTTAACCACAGCATCGCCGCCCTGGCCACCGGGGGCTTCTCCACCCGCAGCACCTCCATCACTTATTTCATCGATTCGGCTTACACCGGGAATGGCTTACTCCCCTATAACCAGGTCGGCATGGAAATCACGATGTGCGTCCTCATGCTTTTAGGGGCGACCAGCTTCGTGCTTCACTTATCGATCACCACCTTCAAATGGAAGAAATTCTTCAAGGATTGCGAGGTTCGTTTCACCGCGGTTTTCCTCATCGTCGTCATCTTGCTGATGAGCTTAGGCATCTCCATTCAGTATGAGAACATGAACTCGGCCGGAGAGATCGGCAGTTATGGCACCTCGTTTTGGAATGCCCTCCATTATGCGACCTTCCAGGCGATCAGCTGCTTAACCACCACGGGCTTTTCCAACGTCGCCGCCATTGTTCACTTAGGATCAGGAGCCCTCTTCCTCAGCGTCATCTGCATGATCATCGGCGGTGGTATGGGATCGACCGCGGGCGCCATTAAGCAGTACCGTGTCATCGTTATCGCCAAAGAAATCTATTGGGACTTCAAGTATCGCCTCACCCCTTCGCGCATGATGTACCCGCACTTAATCACTCGGGCGGGCGAAACCAAAGAAGTCGATGTTTCGGAGTACCGCGATTGCTCGCTCTACGCTTTGTTCTACCTATCCGTTTTGGCGGTGGGTTCTTTGGCCCTTTCTTATTTGCCCGGCTACAACTTCCAAGAAGGCATCTACGAGTTCGCTTCGGGGCTTAGCGGCACCGGCAACACCATCATCGATTTCATCGCCTATAAAGCGAGCTACGCCCTCTACCAATATGACATCAGCTTATGGATCTTGAGTTTCGCCATGTTCATCGGCCGTCTCGAGATCGTTCCGGTCTATTTCGCGATCTATCGTGCGACCCGGGACATCTTCCATAAGGAAACGGTGTAAAATACTCTATAAACAAGAAGGAGAAAAAACGTTATGTTAATCGATGAGCTGAAGAAAGCCAATCTCGAGGCCATGAAGGCCCATGATGCCGATAGCCGCGCGGCCTTAAGCATCGTCATTTCCCGTTATCAGGAACTCGCCACCAATGGCAGCGGCAAGAAAGTCGAAGATGTCGATGTCCTCCATTTGATCCAAAAGGTCAGCAAAGAGCTCGATGAAGAAAAAGAGGGCTATGTGAAGGCTGGTCGCGTCGAGCAAGCCGCCGCGATCGATAAGCAAAAAGCCGCCATCGAAAAATTCTTGCCGAAGATGCTTGGGGAAGATGAAATCCGTAAGATCATCGCCACCCTTCCCGATAAAGCGATGCCGGCGGTCATGAAGTATTTCAAAGCCAATTACGATGGCCAAGTCGACATGGGTCTCGTGAGCAAGATCGCTCGCGGTGCCTAAGGCTTTAATCCTAGAAGACTCAGCCACGGGTTGAGTCTTTTTTTATCCCTTACCAAGACTTTTAATAACTTCTTGAGACCAAGGTCCAACGATTTTGCCTTATTCTCTCTTGTTTTGGAGACCGCTTGGGGGCTATAATCTACCACGCCTAGGGGCGTGGTTCAGTGGTAGAACAGAGGTCTCCAAAACCTTTGATGAGGGTTCGATTCCTTCCGCCCCTGCCAGGAACAAAATAAGAGCGCTTCGGCGCTCTTTTTTGTGGCAGGGCGGAAGGAACCCCTTAGGATTCCGTGATCGCCCTAAAAGATGGGCTCATTGAACCGGAGCATCTCGGTTTGACTTTTCAATCGACTGTTCGAGATCTGACTGCATATAATGCCATTTGGCCTGAAGCGTTTCTCGCTTGCTTTGGTTTCCGCTTTTTCCTCGGACATCTCGAAGATAAGGCTGGATCAGCAAAGGCCCAAAGTGAAGAGCGCGCGAATAAGAATAATGCTTGTGAGTTGCCGCTAATCTGATCTCTTCTTGTGAATAAAGGGAACCGAATTTCGATCCGCCAAATAAAACGAAATCCGCGGAAATAACCCTTCCGTTGGATCCTTTAAAGACGAAACGATCCAAAGCACAATTAATCATTTCTTTGGTGTTAAGCTCGACGTTTGCTTTTTGGATTCGCGGTAGTAAGAGCGAAGAAACCTGCTCGTAAGTCCATCGCCTTTTCCCGCTTCCTGTCATGGTCCCATCGCCATAATGGTAATAAAGGATTGTTTTTTGTGTTTCTTCGCTGACCCCCTTGATCCGAAGATAAAGAATGAACGATTTGATATTTTCAAACCCCATCGAATCAGACTTTCCACTTTTCACCGAGACATTTTTTGCCCTTGTTCCTTTCCAAACCTGAAAATCCAGTTTGGAGAATCGGTTGCAAATATTTGCCGTGAAATAATCCTCTTTTTTTGACTCAGGAAAAAGGGTTTGGACTATTTCCTCGGGATAGGGTTCCATTTCTTTTAATCGCTTACCATTGATCATCTCAACAAGGCTGTCTTCAATGAGAATCCCTTTTTGCATAATGTACCTCTCACTTTTTATATAGGACTACGTTGGGGAAAAAGGGCGAAGAAAGTGATTGAGAAACCAAAAAGAGTTCGGAAAATGAAGTTTATTTGGGCTGAATAGTTTGCTTTCTGTAACCCTCTTTTTATACCTTAAAATGCCGCGGATGGTTTGATCCGCTAAATCGCGGGCTTCGTAACCAAGGTAAAAAATGTGCTACTTATTTTTGTGCTTTTTGAATTTGTAACACATTTTTGACTTCGATTTCGCCTTGATAACAGGCCCGGTTAAATAGGGACTTATTTCGTCTTGAACTCCTGTGAGCTTTGGCTAGCTCAAATTACCGACTTGGCCGCGGTTTCTAACGAATTGTCGTTCCTATTCCGAAAATTCGCCCAAACACTTCAATAATTTTGACCCAAACACTTAAATTATCACCGAAGCGATTGATAAGATCGGCGTTTGCTGGAAAGGTTTCTCAAATATTCCGAATTCGATCAAAACTGTCTTGCGCAAGATGACAGACGCCAATGGCAAAGCATTCATCCGGATGTCTTTTTTCTGAAAAGGTGTTCGTCTAGCAATCGGCATGCCCTGCCAAATTTGTTATCTGCGAACACTTTACTTCCATAAGCAAGGATTCGTCGCAACAATCAATCTCGATGACTTCCAAAAGGCCTTCGAGAAGCCACGAAGGCCGGCTCGAAATGAGCCGGCTTTCTTTTGACGACTTTCAGGAGCCATCGGGTTATTTCGGATTCTTGAACGGATTCGTCTTAGGCAAAATTTTTCCCGCTTTCTAGGACGAATAGCGACATCAAGAGGGCTGGTGTATAATTTTATAAAAGATTAAGGAAACCTTATGGCCAAAATAAAAGAAACCTCAACTGGCGATGCTATTCTTGACGACGAGTCGATTCGGAAATACGCGCTTCAGCTTTCAAAAGAACCGATCAGCCAGCAAATCCAAGCTTTAAGCACGGGCCCCTATGCCAACAATTCCTTAGCGGCGGTGAAATAAGGCCTTCAGTTAGTCAACCTGCTCCAAAAAGCGACGGAAAATAGCCATAAAGAGAATGCCCAGTTCCTTCAACTTTGTCAGACCACTTCCGAGGCAATTAAGAAATCGATCGCGGATGGCAAACTCACTCCCGAAGAAGAAATCCATGCTCGCGATCAGCTGATGAAGGTTTTAGAGACGGCCGAAAAAAACATGGACAAAGCGAGTCAAGAGAGAAGCAACAATGTGAAGACTGCCGTCGTGGCGGCAAGTGTCGCGGGGGCGCTTGGCCTCGTCTTGACGATCATCTTCGCCAAAGGGCAGTACAAAAAATAACCGTCCCTTTGCCCTATTCCATTGCGGTCAGTATCTTCCGTTCCTAGTATCGACTTTTGGTCGATAGCGGCCCTCTTTTTAACCCGAAAAATGAGGCCAATCGGAACAAGATTTTCTTGAACTCGCTCAGGCTTCGAAACGGACGCTTTAGTAGTTGAAACAAGGAAAAAAGGCCTCGACAAAGCCGGCGCCTTATCTTTAGTGGAGGTTAGCGGCTTTGGCGACTTCTTCGTTGAGGACGGAAAGCAACTTTTGCGGATCGATCGGTTTTGCGAGGACGGCATTCGTGCCGGCTTCAAAGGCGGCCTTGGTCTCCGCCTCATAAACTTCGCCCGTTAAGGCAATGATCGGGATGGCTTTGGCATCCGGATGGAAGCCGGAGCGGATGAGCTTTGTGGCACCGAAACCGTCCACGTGCGGCATCCGTAGGTCCATCAAAATGGCAACGTAATGGCCCGGATCGGAGCTCGAGATCGCCCGCAAGCCTTCCCCGCCATCGGGAGCGAGATCGACCTGCAAGCCGGCGGCCTCTAGGATCTTCTTGGCGATTTCGCGGTTCAAGGCGTCGTCTTCGCACACCAAAATGCTGCGGCCTTTTAGAGCGTTCTCTCGCGGCAGCGCCGTCCGTTTCTTTAAGGGCTCTTGGCTTTCTTTTAAGGGGAGGTTCACGGTGATGGTGGAACCTTTATCGACTTGGCTTTGGACGCTGATGCTGCCGCCCATGAGGTCGAGCATGCCTTTGACGATCGATAGGCCTAGGCCCACGCCGGTCGTGCCGGCTTCGGGGCGTTCATCCTGATGAAAGGGAACGAAAAGATTTTGCTGGAGTTCAGGGCTCATCCCGATGCCGTCATCCTTCACGATGATGCGGTAGTTTTTGCCGGCGATGGCCGGATCCATTTTTTCGATTTGCAGGTTCACGTGGCCGCCTTTAGGCGTGAATTTGATGGCGTTGGTGGCCAGGTTCAGAATGACGCGCTGGAACTTGCGGGGGTCGGAGACGACGGCCTCGTGGGGGCAAAGCGATTCATCGGAAAGGAGGGTGATGTTCTTTTGATCGGCAAGCGGCGCGACCATCATGATGACGTCTTGATAGGCTTTTAGGGGGTCCATCGTTTCGGGAATGAGGCTCATCTTGCCGCTATCGAGACGCGGCAGATCGAGGATGTCGATCACGAGGCCGGTGAGCAAGGCGTTGCAGGAAGTGATGCTCTCCAAGTATTCTTGCTTCTTTTGAAGAGTGGTGGCCTTTAACGCAAGAGCGGTATATCCCGTGACTCCATTGAGCGGAGTCCTTAAATCGTGGCTAGCGTTAGCGATGAAGGCCGCTTGGACGGCTTTCTCGTGTTCTTCTTTGGCCTTGGCAGCCTTAAATTCTTCATTCTTTTTCTTCATTCGAAGCGCCAAGATGGTAACGGCGATGAGGGCGGCCACTAAAAGCACGGCCAATAAGAGGATGCCCCAGTTGGCTTTGAAGAAATCGCCGGCTCCGCTATCGAGCTTCGAGAGGCTTTTAGGCAAGATAAAGCAAGGAAGCGCTAAACACGTCCCCGCAGTGAGCCTTAGCGATAAAGCAGAGATGCGTCTCGTCTTTTTTGATGCATAAATGGGTTTTGTTTAGCCGAGGGATCGAGAGAACAATTCGCAAAATTGGCCGATTTCTCTTGGGCTTTTCCTAACACCTGATTTTAACAAAATGCTCTCGAAACGCAATTGCCCGCCCTCATAAGCCTCCCCTTTCGTCTTAGCGGAATGGCACTCCTTGAGATGGGCTTCTTTTTTCTTCAACGAAGAAAGTCTTAACTTTTGGCGCCGTCTTGTTAAGATAGAAAGGAAATGGTTCTTAGCATCATTTGGCTCATCCTCTCCCTCGCCGCGGCTGGCTCCACGTATTATTTCCTTAACTTGTACCAGCAATGGTGGTGGTTTTGGGTGCCGTTAGTCATGGTGCCGCTTGGCTTTGTGATTTGCTTTGGACTTCATTGCCTCTACATGACCATCACGGCCGCTTTCAACCTGAAGCGCCATGTCCACCCCAAAGCCTCGCGTTATGTCTATTGGGAATTCGAAGAGACCACTTGGCAGGTTCTTTTCCTCATGGGCGCCCATATCAAAGTGACGGGCAAAGAAAAATTAAAGGGACGGAAAGGCCCCTTCGTCATCATCAATAACCATCTCAGCGATTTCGACCAATTCGTCGTCATTTCCCGTTTCCGGGGGTATCCTCTCATCTGCGTCTCCAAACCCGAGAATTTCGCGTTCCCCGTCGCCGGTCCGTGGATGGCGTATGCCGGATATCTCGCAATCAACCGGGAGGATGCCTTTGAAGCGGTGAAGACCATTAAGCAGGCCGCGAATATTGTTTCTTCCGGCCAAGCCAGCATTGGCATTTCCCCCGAAGGCACCCGGAGCAAAGACCACCAAATCCATGAATTCAAACCTGGAGCCTTTAAGGTGGCGGTTTGGGGTAAGCAGCCGCTCGTCGTGTGCTGCCTCCATAACACGTGGAAGATCCCTCATAACTTCAAGAAGCTTCGCTTTACCCCTGTGAGCCTCGACATCCTTGAAGTGATCGAGCCCGAGGATATGGTTGGCAAGAGCACGGTGGATATCGCCAACCATTGCCATGATGTTATTGCTGAACATTTAAGCCATTTTGTTGATTAAGCGAAAGATTCTTGCCGCTATTTAAAAATCATTTTCATTACCTCTTTAAAAACACTTTACAACATGTATATAATACGAAGCATGAGCACTTCGAAACGCTATGCGTGGTCCCTTGCTTTCAATTGCATTATCGCGATTGCAGAAGCCTTGGTTCTGGCCAACTGTTTTTCTGGCTACATTGGCAACCATGGCCAGGGCTTTTCAATGTTTCATTTCTTCACCCAGGATAGCAATTGCCTTTTAGGGATCGCCGCCTTGATTCAGGTTTGTTTCTGCTGGCTTTACTTCGTGGATGGCAAGACGACTCCGCGGGCCCAAAGCGTCTTCAAGCTTATCGCCACCTGCGGGACCTTAACCACGTTCTTCGTCGTTCTTTTTTACCTCATGCCCGTCACCGCGTATTTAGGCTATGGCTTAATGATGTGGGGCTGGCCTAACATGTGGTTGACCCATTTGGTTTTGCCGATTTTAGGAGCCGTGGCTTATCTCTTCTTTGAAGTCTAGCCGGCTTTTGAAAAGAAGTGGGCTTGGGCGGCCTTTACCCTCATGAGCGTCGTCACCTATGCGGCGATCATTACCCCTTTAGCCTCTTGCCATTTGATCTCCTCCGATGAAAGCGTCAATAACGTTTATGGTTTTGCCGATGTGACGGTGAACCCGGGCATCAGCGTCTTGGCCGTCACCCTCATTATCACCCTCACGTATTTTGAAGCGGTGGGGGTCCTCTATCTCCGCGCCAAAATCGCCAAATCCTATCAGAAACACGGCAAAGCGTCCTAAACCCTATCTTTTTAACGTAGCCTTCTCTATAATCTTTCGGCTATGAAAAAGCATTTGAGTTTTGCTTTCATCGCCGCTCTTCTAGCGGGCCTCAATGTCCCTCTCAGCATCTTTCTATTACAGTTCGGCGCTCAGCCGATCTTTTTGGCGGGTTGGACTTATTTAGCCAGCGGGTTGGCCTTGGGCTTGCTCTTTCTCATCCTCAAACTTTCTAAGCATGAATTAGGCCCAAGTTTGCGCGGCATCGATTGGCTCTATGTTGGCCTCATCAATCTTCTCGATGGCACCGCCAACGTTTTGCTCTTCCTCGGCTTACAAAGACTCAATGGCGAAACGGCTTCGCTCCTTCAAAGTTTTGAGGTGGTGGCGACGGCTGTCGTTGCCTTACTCCTTTTCAAAGAAAAGATTTCTTGGCGCTTAGGCTTAGCCATCCTCATCGTTGTCGGGGCTTCGGTCCTCCTCTCGTTCAATCCGGCTGAGAACTTTGCCTTTGAGCCGGCCGCTCTCTACATCTTAGGGACGACCTTATGCTGGGGGTTCACCAATAACCTCGCTAAAAAACTTTCAGGCAAAGATCCGGTCGAATACGGCATGGTGAAAGGCTTAATTCCTGGGATCGTTCTCGTCGTGGTCGCGCTCTTTTTAGGCCAAGGATCCACCGATTATCGGGTCTATCTTATCGGGCTTCTTGATGGGGCACTCGCCTATGGGTTATCGATCGTCTTCCTCGTCTTGTCCTTCCGTAAACTCTCCGCTTCCTTAGGGACGGCCATCTATGCTTCCAATCCTTTTCTTGGAGCCTTATTCGCCTTGCTCTTCTTCCCTCATTGGCCGACCTGGAACTTCTACGTCGCCTTAGCTTTGCTGATTCTAGGAGAAGGGCTGGCCGCTCTCGATGGCTTTTTAAGCGAACGGAAAACCTTAACCGCCCCTTCTTCGCCCGATTGACCATATACTTAAAGGGTGAAGCGTTATCTCCCCAATCCGAAAGTCGATGTGAGCAAAGCCACGCTCATCAAACTTTCCTTATGGGGCGGGGCTAACGCCAGAACCTATTCCTTAACCCAATTTGAAGCGATCGCCCAAGGTAATGGCGTTCCGACGGGTCAGCTCGTCTACGAAGTCGATGGGGGCCACACCCTCACCTTAAATGATCTGGCGGAAACCTCTTTTTTGGCCAAAATCACCTCGACGGGATTCGCCAAAGCCATCCGCGGTCAGACCAAAGCCGTCCCCTATATCAAGCCTTGGGCCAATAACCCCTCGCCTTATTATCCGGATTTCATCATCTATACCTACGAAGGCCAAATCGCCTTTGTCGAATTGAAGTCGATTTTGGGGATGTGCCAAGACGAGAACCTCGCGAAGTTCTCCTATCTTTATGCGTATTGCCGGAAGAACGGTTTTCTTTGCGGCTTCTTTGATAGCGAGGGGTTTTCCATCGCGGATTATCTGGCTTTGCCCGAAAAAGAAGACCCGGCAATCGTGGCGTCCTTTTATCGGAAACTCGCTGATCTTGGCGGCTTCAATAATGCGGCGCTCGATGGTCTTCTTAAGGAATTTCCTAAGCGCAAGCCCCATGAGATCCGCCGCTTAGTTTCGGCCTTGGTCCTGGCCGATCCGACCCTCTCCAATCGCTATTGCCACGATTCGCCCTATCTCCTTAATGCCGTGAGCGTGCCTTCCGCGTTACCCTTTAAAGTCTTTGCTTAAGCGTTTCGCTTGTTCTCGGTTCTGACGTCTCGCACAATTAAAGCGAAAGAAGGATACCTTATGGCAATCTTGAATCACACCGTCACCGCCCGCGATGGCTCTTCCGTTGACCTCGGCCAATACCTTGGCAAGGTCGTCCTCATCGTCAACACCGCGACCAAATGCGGCTTCACCCCGCAATACAAAGGCCTTGAGGAACTCTATGAGCGTTACAAGGACCAGGGTTTTATCATCTTAGATTTCCCATGCAACCAGTTTTTCCATCAAGCGCCAGGAAACGCGGACGAGATCCACGATTTCTGCACGCTGCACTATAAGACCAGCTTCCCCCAGTTTGCCAAGATCGAAGTCAATGGCAAAGGCGCGGATCCCCTCTACCAAGAGCTGACCGATAAAAAAGCCAGCAAGTTCGGCGGCCGTATCGCTTGGAATTTCACCAAGTTCTTGCTCAATAAGCAAGGCGAAGTGGTGGGACGTTTTGGACCGGCTGAGACGCCTGAAAGCTTTGAAGACGCAATCAAAAAGTTACTTTGAAGGATTAACGGTTAATTGTTTAATCAATTTAAGAACTTTTTCCCGCAACTCGGGAACATCTTGAACCGCCGTTTCATAAACGGTTTTGATATTGATGCCATCGTAATGATGGGCGATATGGTCGCGCATCTTTGCAATTAGAGACCAAGGGATACTTTGATCTAAAGCTCGCGTCACTGACGTAATTCTTTTGGTTTGTTCACCAATATCGAGCAAGCGAAGGGCTATGGCGTCTCCAGACGCATCGTTGAGTTCTGTAAATTTTGAACCGGCTTTAAATAAAGAGCGATGGCGTCGCAATCTTTCACGATTTGCTGTAAGGGTTCAACGTCCGACATAAATTCGCAGTCCTGTTTTGACGACTTCTTTCTCCGCGGTTCCACCCTTTTCAAGTTGGTCGAGACGAAAGAGATCGACTTTCTTGTGAAAGACTTGTTCTAGTTCATCGGCAATCGCAAAAAAGGCCAGCCCCTTTTGATCCGTGTCGATCCCAAGGTCAAGGTCACGGGTAGGAGTGGCCAAACCTTTGGCATACGAACCGAAAAGGCTGGCTTTCCGAACAGGGTTCTTTTTAAAGACGGGGAAGGAGAGCAATCGAATCTGTGACAATGTATAGATCCCGTGAGTGAGGTCATAGCGCTGAACTGCCAATAGCGCATATTCGGCTAAACGATCAAGGATGAGGTCGTAAACCCCAATCCGGAGGAACCCTTTGACCGTCTTCGTAGTTTTCTAATGTCCGTTTGGGAATGCCTAAAAAATGACTGGCTTCTTCTTGAGTCAAGCCAACATTGAGCCGGAGTCGCTGAAGTGAAGTGGATTCTCCCAGGGATCCCTTGCATCACTCAATGAGTGGTAAATCGAATCTTTATTAAGCTTCGCCGCCGTGAGAATTCGGATCCCGGGAATCGAGAGCGACCGCTTCGCTAACGACATGGGCGTCGTTGATTTTGGCGAAAGCTTTCGGCGTGATGATCAAGCAAGCCACAGCATAGGTGAGATCGGTGAGAACCCATGAAATCGGGAAGACCCCGTAGAGCCAGGCAACCGTGTGGAAAGCACCGCCGAAATAGGAGGCGGGGAAGAACAAGGTCAGGAAGATGATTCGAGAAACCGTGCACCCCATGAACGTGATAATGGCGGGAGGAGTGCTGTAGCGCATGCCTCGAAGATAGCCGGAAGAAACGTCCATGATGCCATCGAGGAAATACGAAATGGCCAAAACGAGCAAACGTTCATAGCCGGCGGAGATGGCATTGGCTTGAATGGTACTGGCGTCATCATTAATGAAAATATCGAGCAGCTGATGTCCCAAACCGATGCAGGTTCCCGCCGAAACGGCCCAGAAGATCATCATCCAAGCTTGGCTATACCAGAAGACTTTGCGGACGTGGCTGCGGTTGCGGGCTCCATAGTTTTGGGAGACGAAAGCGACGCAGGCCGAGGCGACGGCGTCGATCATCGCGTAGATGTAACCCTCGATGTTGCCCGAGGCCACCGATCCCGCGACGATATCATGATTATTGACGGTCACTCCATTGATGGTTTCGCTGGTGATGCTATAAAGCGAAGATTGGATCATGACGTTCGGGATGGAGAAAGCGAGGCCTTGGAAGCCCGCGGGTAAACCGATGCGCAGGATTTCAAAGAAGGATTCCTTGTCAAAACGGCAAGCGTGGAAAGAAAAGTGAATGTAGCCGTTTTTGTTGAAGCAAAGGACCAGGAAAGACAAAACGGCGGAGACGCCTTCGCAGAGGACGGTTGCCCAAGCGACGCCCGCCACGTCCCAGCGGAAATAATAGACGAAGATAAAGTCGGCTAAAACGTTGACGGCGCCGGCGATCGCCAAAATGTATAAGGGGCGTCTTGAATCCCCTAAAGCCCGCATGATTTGGGCACAATAGTTGTAGACCATGAGGAAGGGCAGGCCGATGAAATAGATCATCAGGTACTGAGCCGCCAAATCCAAGATATCGGCATTCGTGCCCATCCAAATCAAGAATTGCCGGGAGAAGATGGCGCCAAAGGCCCCGATGAAGATGCCCGAAAATAAGGCGACGATCAAGGAAGTGTGCAAGACCTTTTCGGCGTGCTCGCGGTGGCCAGCGCCTTTGGCATTGCCAATGGCGACGTTAGCCCCTAAGGAGAGCGAAACGAAAACAGTGACGATCAAATTGATGAGGGCGCCGTTGCTGCCTACCGCCGACATTGAGGTGGCGTGACCACCCCATTGGTTGACCGTGAAAAGATCGACGGAAGTATAAAGAAGCTGCAGGATCGAAGTTAAGGCCATCGGCAAGGCAAAAAGAGGAATCTTCCAAAAAAGATTCCCCTTCGTTAAATCCATTTCCGACTTAGCCGCCATAAACGCCATCCTCGAACGTCGCTACTTCTAATCTTCGTAGCGCGGAGCCATTGTAATCTTTTCCTATAGGAAAACAACCGAAATGGGGCTGAGAAATCCAAAAGGAAGAAAGGACCGAAACTATTTGGTGAATTCGTAAAGAGCAATCGCGGCAGCGTTATCGAGGTTGAGCGAATCGATGAGCGGGGTGTGGGGGATGAGTAACGGCGTACCTTTAGTTAAGAAACTGCTATCGAGTCCGGTTGCCTCATTCCCAAAAAGCAAGGCGTAGGGGGTATGGATTTCGGCATCTTTTAGAGCGGTCTTGGCTTGAAGCATGAAGGGATAGGGGTACTGCTTGGCGTAGGCTTTTTCATAATCCTCATAGCAAGCAAAGAGTTGAAAGCGGATGTCAAAGAGCGCGCCCATGGAGGCCCGAACGACTTTGGGATCAAAGAGATCGCAAGCGGGAGTGATGATGGCTAAATCAAGAAGGCCGAAACCCGCCATCGTGCGGATGATCGTGCCTAAATTGCCCATGTTGCTCGGATGGACGAGAACCACGTGATTGGCTTTGGGGTCTAGAGAAGAAGCAAACTTCGTGAACTCGAGGATTGCCATCACGTTATCTTTATCGCTCAAGTCTTTAAAAATGCGTTCGTTGTTTTCGATGACGGGAATGCCAGCGCCTTGTGCTAAATCAAGGAGCTTCTGATAGGTGTCATCATGCAGCTGCTTTGGCGAGATATAGAGGCGGACCGCGGCTTCTTTTTTATGGGTTAACGCCTCAATGCTAAGGGTCGTCCCTAGGGCGAAGGAGGTGGCGTCATCTTTCTTGTACTTGAACATAACGTTGTCCATTATCGTATCTTTTCGGCCCTTTTGCACGAGTTGAAGACTATTTAAAGGTAGGAGGATTCTTTCTATGGATTCCATTGGCGAAGGGCCATTAAAGCTTGGACGCATTTCCCGCAAAGTCGAAAAGGCCCTCGGACTATCCTTGGTTTGCGACGTCAACATTTACTTACCGCAGCCTCAACTGGATCAACTCGCCGCTTCGAGGCCTCACGATTATCTGAAGCGCCTCGACGAGATCTCCGGCATCTGCCGCGACCCCGATTATGTCCGTTATGACGAAAGCAACGACACCTTTATTTATCTTAAAGAATACATCAAAGATGGCGTCTTTTTGAAAGTGGCGGTGGACTTGACCCATGAGGGCGACCCCAAACGCTGGGTCTTCAGCAAGATGTATGTCTTAAGCGATTCCTTGGCCCGGGTCTATAACGCCTCTCACCTTTTCGTCCGGCCGATAGATTCCCGCTAAGGCCTCGGCTATAATAGCCAGGTATGAAACGCTGGATTTATCTGGCTTTGACCCTCGCCCTTAGCGGCCTCATCATTTTTACGTCGACCCGGACGGGGGCGGAGCATGATGCCGAAGGCGGCCGCATCATCGGCTGGATCAACACGGTCTTTTTTGCCGGCAACCTTTCGGCGCAAGAGCAAACTTCGATCGTGGGTGTTGGCGCCAAACTCCTCGGCCATTTCGGCTTATTTTTGCTGACGGGACTTTTTGGTGGCCTTTTCTTGGCCAGCTTCCCTAACTTAGGAAAATGGACGCTTCCCATCCTGATGGCCTATTCCTTGCTGCTCGCTAGCTTAGGGGAGATTATCCAAATTTTCTCGGCGGGGCGCTCTCCCACCCTCCACGATGTCTTCTTGGACCTCACTGGATTTTGGCTACCGATACTGCTCAAAGCAATGCTCGCCAAAGAGCGGGCTTAACTCCGAGTGTTAAGACGAACGATTTTTCCAATAAAACTTTTTCATTTCCCCTTAATAAGATAGAAGTCCATCTTAGGGGGCGCTCGTTATGGCAAATCTGCTTAAAAGTCTCTACGAACTCTATACCGGTTGGTTCGCGTTTTTGATTTTGGCGCTCGTCGCTCTAGCGATGGGATTATTGCTCGCCTTGCTCTACAAGTGGGGCAAGCGCAATGAAGTCTATTCGAAAGCGATGCCGTTTGCTTTGCTTATTTTGCCTTTTGCCATGGCCGCGGTCTTGGGCTTGGTGAATCTCCGCAACGGCGAGCTTGAGGCCAGCGATGCCGTCCGGGTGGGCTTAGTCGTCTCCGTTGGCGTCGCCCTCACCCGTTTCCGCAGCGAGCCGATGAAGATCGATGATTTGGTCTACGTGGTTATTTCCACTGTCCTTGGCATCGTCTTAGGCATCGGTTATGCCTTCTATGCCGGCATGGCCTTCATCCTCTTTGCCATCGTGATTTTCGCGGTGAACAAAACTCGTTTTGGCGAAAACAAAAACCATGTCATGGTCTTGCGGGTTCAGATCCCGGAATCGCTGAATTGGGAGGACGCCTTCGCCGCGCCCTTAAAGAAATATTGCGCCAGCTCCAAACTCATGCGGACCAAAACCGTCGATTATGGTCAACTTTACGAAGCCACTTACAATATCGTCTTAAATAAAGGCGTGAGCGGAAAAGCCCTCGTCGACGAGATCCGGGCTCTCAACGGAAATCTCCAAATTGTTCTTTCCGATGCGACCTATAATGATTGAGGTTCGGAAGGGAAACTCGTATCCTTTAACCTCATGAACAAATCGTTAAAACCCTTAGCTTTGCTCTCCCTTAGCGCCACGCTATCGGTTTTTGTATTGGCGGGAATCAGCCTTAATGCTAACAATCTTTTTCTCAAAGGAGAAGGAACGAGCGGCTGCGCCAGCATCACCTTTGCTCCGGCAAGCACTGGCACGAACGCGCTTACGACTTTAGAGGGTTCCTACAGCACGAACAATATCAGCGTGGCTTCTTCGAGCTCCCTATCTTATGTTTACCCCGAGAAAAGCGATGCGATTCGCCTATCCAATAGTTCAAATGCCGGAACATTTACCCTCAATTTTGCCGCGACTTATTCGATCGCTCAGGTGAGCGTTTATGCTTACTATTATGGGACCAATGACGCGACTGCCTCTTTAGCGTTTTCAAGCAGTGACTCTTCCTTTAGCGGCAGCGTCGCCATCGACCAAGCCTCAAGCAGCAAGTTTGCCCTCTATAGCACGTATAGTGAACCCCACAGCGTTTCGAGCATGACCTTCACCGCCACCAAACGTCTTTACCTCTCGCAGATTGTCTTTTATCTCACGGGGTCGAGTGGAGAGACATCGAGTTCTTCGGCTAGTTCAGCCTCGAGTTCGACTTCGAGTTCAACGGCGACTTTCTCAACCTCCTCAGTTACCCCGAGCAGTTCCTCGTCCTCCAATAGCAGTGGCTATTACCGCATCGAACCGGTCACGACCAGCGGCAGCACCCTCAACGTCTATAACGTCGATGGCACGGTGAACCGTACCTTGACAAAGAACAGTTGGTACATCGAGCCCGATGATGTGGCCCTGTATTATCAAGGCTTCGGAACTTATCCGGACAATTATCAATACGACGATGGCACAACCGCTACCCGGAAAAGCTATATCGTGACTTATGGGACTTCGGCCCGGCTTTATAGCAAAGATTACAGTTCGAACACGGGGTATATGACTCAGCTCCCAGCGGTCAACGAATACAAGTATGTTGAACTCGATATCGGCGGAGCTTCCACCAACCCGAGTTATAACAACGGCACCAGCATTAGCCGTGGTACTTATCGCTTGGTGGTGGTCTACAAAGGCTGCACGCAATACGGCAACACCAATCCGGTGATTTTCTACACCCAAGATCACTATTCTAACTTCCAAGAGTTCTATAACTATGCCGGCGGTTGGGGCCCCTCTTTTGCTGGCCGAAGCGATTACGTAACCCCGGCCACCATCAACCTGCCTTCGGCCTGATAGCGTTTTCCAATTTACAGGCGAAACAATTCTTGTATCATATCTAGGCTATGGAAAATTATTGGTATGTCATTATCGGCGTTCTAGCGACCGCCAGTGTCGGGGTCATGCTCAAACTCGCCAATTACTGGATCAAGGATGCCCACTTCGAAACCGCCGCTCGGCGGATGGATTTGCTCGGAGACGAGATTCGCCTCGAGTTTTTTGCCAATAACAAAACCTCATCCTTAAAAGAACTGCTCGATTTGCAAATCGTCTACGTCATCAATAAGAAGAGTTACGTCTACGCTCGCCTATCGATCGCTCCGATTTCAAGACGCCCCGACTCCCTGACCGATGTCGGCCTCGACAAAGAGAAACGTTATTTCTTATCGATCCAGCCTCAGAGTTCGAATGCCTTGGTTCTCTCCTTCACTCCGGTCGATGAGCCCTTACCGAAGAACGTTCCGACTTATCTTTGCGCGATCGACGCTCGCGGAAAAACGGTTTACGCCCCCTTCGTTTTAAAGGCCAGCGGCATCCAGCGCCTCCACTTTAAACGCTGCCACTTTAAGCGTGGATAACTCAAAAGAACGCCTCGTGGTGTTCGCTTAGGCCTTGAGCGACGGGGTCCGCTTTTTGAAGCGCCCGCCCATCAGGTTATTGAAGAAGACGATCACCAAACCAAGGACAAAGAAGGCCGCGGCTAAGATCGCGACATTGATGCTGACTTGCTGAGCGCCGTTCTTCGTGACATCGATGAAATAGTAAGGGTACATGGAATTGTTTTTCGTGTCGACGATGACATCCGGCCAAATCGTGGGGCGAATGAAAATAAAGGCGCCATAGAAGGCGGGAAAAACGAGCCAGTAGAAGGCGTGCCACCATTTGACGGTGCCTTTCTCTTCAAAGAGCATCCAGTCGAGCAAATAGAGGGCAGGGGTGACGATGTGAGCCAAAACCGTGGTGAGGGTGTAGGGGCTTTGAGACAAAAAGCCATTGCCGACGATCGCAGTCATTAAGGCGTAGAGGAGCCCGGCCAAAGCAAAAGGCATCCATAAACCGGCGGCGACGCCATGAAGGCCATGTTTAATCAAGTCGATGAGGTTAAATAAAACGAGCAAAGCAAAGACGCCGGCGATCAGGATATTGGTCTGGACAGTGAAATAGCAGAGCGCGATTGCCGGGGGCATCGTGGCGAATAAAAGATAGCAACTCCAAACGCTCACGCCAAAAGAGGCAACGCGGAAGAGGAAGGCAAAGAGCCGATTTCGAATGACCATGGCGATCTCCCTCCTTGAGCTTAAGGCAACGAATCTACGGGCGTTATTCTACCACTTAGTCTAAACTATTCACGATGAAAATCCTTGCTCAGTTTTCCGATAAGCAGTTTCCCTTAGGAAACTTCACCCATACCCGCAGCATTGTCCGCGCCCTTGTCCTCAATGAAAAGAACGAGGTCGCCATCCATCATTTGGTGCGGGACGATCGCTTTTGCCCCAATGGTCCTCAATCTTATTTTGAGACCCCGGGGGGCGGCGTCGATGAGGGCGAAACTTTGGAGATGGCCTTGCACCGGGAATGTGAAGAAGAACTCGGTTATACCATCGCGATTCTCCAAGAAATCGGCGAAATCGATGATGACTACAATCTCATCGGCCGCCACAACCAGAACCATTATTACTTAGCCCACCGGGAAAGCTATGTCGGCAAACATTTTGTTTCGGCCGGCGATCAGATGATCAAAGAAACCTTGTGGCTACCGATCGACGAAGCCATCCGCCGTTACGAAAGCATGCCTGATGACTATGTCTCTGGTTTGGTGAAGCAGCGAGAATTACCAATACTTTTGCTTGCCAAAACGTTAATCAAGTAGGACACTCTTTTGTCATGAAAAGAAAAGCGCATGGATTAACTTATCTCCTCCTATTAGGGGGCTTAGTGGCTTCCAGTTGCTCTTTTTCTTTGCCTAGCGCCACCCTATCTTCCTCTACGTCAAGTTCGCTTTCCCAATCGGTGACGAGCGATTCGACTCTCGGAAATAGCGGTTCTTCTTCCGCTTTTTCGACCGATAGCGCCTCCACGAGTTCAAACGTCCAAACCACTTCTTCAAGCTCGTCTTCTTCCGCTCCCTCCTCTTCCTCGAGCTCTTCATCCTCGAGTTCATCTTCCAGCAAAACCTCTTCGGGCAGTTCCTCCTCAAAGAGCGATGGCTATTACCGCATCGAACCGGTCACGACCGGCGGCAGCACCCTCAACGTCTACAACATCGATGGGACGGTCAATCGCACCTTGACGAAGGGTAGTTGGTACATCGAGCCGGAAGATGTGGCCCTGTATTATCAGGGCTTTGGCACGGTCCCCGACAATTACCAAGCCAATGATTCCAGCAGCTATTCGGATTACCTAGCGACGTATGGGAAGTCAGCCCGGCTTTATACTCAAGATTATACGAGAAATTATGGCTATACCACGGATTTTCCCACCCTCAATCAATACCGTTATTTCGAGCTCGATATCGGCGGAGATTCAACCAATCCCAGCTACAATAATGGTTCGCGGATTAGCCGCGGGGCTTGGCGGTTAGTGGTGGTGTATCAGGGCTGCGTCCAATACGGCAACACCCACCCGGTCATCTTCTATACCAAAAACCATTACGTGGACTTCCAGGAGTTCTACAACTACGCCGGGGGCTGGGGCCATCTCTTCGATGGGGAACCGAACACGTATAATGGCGTGACCACCTATCCTCAAGGCAACACCTATGTTGCCCCGATAACCATCACTTTACCGGCGGCTTAAGGGCTAAGCCGGTGCGTTCCCCTTTGACTTAGAGGGATGAGAAATATATAGTAGTTTAGCCTGGCGCGTTTGGCGAAGCGGGAACGCAACCGGCTGTGAACCGGCTATGGACGGGTTCGACCCCCGTAACGCGCCCCAGAAAAGCAAAGAAATCGGACTGCGGTCCGATTTTTTTGTCTGGGGCGCTAGGGGGTCGTTTAGGATTTCTTTGATTCTTGATCCCCTGGCTTTGAAGGTTAAGCGAGGAAAAGAGGCGAATAAATCCTTCCCCGTCCTTACCTTTTCGTGACACAATTATAGCCATGGATACCTTGACGCTCGTTTTGCTTTGCGTGGTCTTGGGTTTGGTGGTGATTCTTCTTTGCCTTTGCATCGGAGTGGGGGCTTACTTCTTTAAATACACCTTCGGTCACAAAGACTTCTTCTACGATCCTAAAGTCGGGGAAGGCACGGTCAAACTCATCCATGAAGATGATTGGATCGCCGCCCAGAAATGGGAAAATCTCAGCATGACTTCTTACGATAAACTTAAACTGGTTGGCTTATATCTCCCTGCAGAAAAGCCCACGCATCGCCTCATCATTTTCTTTCATGGTTACCATAGCTGCGCCAGCCACGACTGGAGCTCTTTGATGCATAAATTCCACGATCATGGCTATAACGTTTTAGGCATCGATGAACGCGCTCATGGCGGAAGCCAAGGCGCTTACTTCACGATGGGCAGCAAAGAACGTTACGATGTTCATGGCTGGGTCGATGCTATGGTGAAACGCGACCCCGAAGCCAAGATTATTTTGATGGGGCGCTCGATGGGCGCCCACATCGTCATGCGTTCGATGGAACTTCCTTTCCCTAGCAATGTCAAAGGCTTCATTGAGGATGCCGGTTACCAGAACCTCAAGGATCAGCTCGACTTCACCGCCAAAGATTTGATGCATCTCCACGGCGCCAAGTTCTTGGTCCGCTGCGGCCTCATTTTCGGAAATCTCTTTCACGGGGCTCATCTTTTTGCCTCCGATACCTCGAAGAGCCTTTCCCAATGCAACTTGCCTGGCCTCTTCCTTCATGGCGAAAGCGACGATTTCGTTCCCTGCAGTAACCTAGCCCGCAATTACGCGGCCTTAAAATGCGCCGATAAAGCCATGTACTCCTTCCCTCAGGCCTTCCACGTCTCAAGCGAATGGACCGATCCCAAACGTTTTGACCAACTCGTTTTTGACTTTGCGGACCGTTTAACCTTATGACTTCCCAAGAACAAATCGATGCCGTACAAGTCAAGGACTACCGCTTGGCTCTCATTTTGTGCTGGACGGGCTTTGGGTTACTGCTAGGGGGCGGAGCGGCTTGTTTCGTCATCGGTATCGTGAACCTCGCCATCAATTTAGGGACGGATAACAGCTTTGTCGGCGGCCTCTTGCTGACGATCGCCGGGGCCTTGATGTTTATTTTGGCCATGCTCTTCCTTGGCTTAGCCATCGCCAGCACCCATAACTACAACAAAGCTAAGCATCACCAGCCCCGTACTTTCTTTGAAGACCCGATCCCTTCCGATACGGAATCCCATCCTAAGGCCCACTGACCATGTTTCATCGTAAGACGGCCCATAAGGCTTTGAGCGGGAGCATGTATGCGTATTTGTCGGTTTTACTTTTCGCCATCATCACCCCCGCGAATAAATTTTTGCTCAACACGACCGGAATCGGCTCGACCCTTTTAGCGGGATTCTTGTATCTTGGCTCAGGCATTGGCATGACCTTGCTCTTCCTTTTCCGCGGCCCGAAAAGACGCTCCGAAGAAAAGCCGCTCGACCGTCACGACGTCCCTTGGCTCATCGTCATGGTCATCCTCGATATCGGGGCGGCCATCTTGACCTTATGGGGCACTTCGCTTACCGCGGCCGGGACGGCGGCATTACTCTCCAACTTCGAGTTGGTGGTGACCGCCTTGATCGCGGCCTTGTTCTTCAAAGAAAAGATTTCGCCGCGGCTTTGGATCGCGATTTTCCTCATCACGGCCGCCAGCATCTTGCTGGGTCTTGAAGATGGTTTGACTTCGCTCCAATTCTCCTATGGGGCTTTTATCATGATGGCGGCTTCGGCCTGCTGGGGCTTAGAGAATAACGTGACCCGGCGTTTATCCGAAAAGGATCCTTTAGCCGTCTCCTCCATCAAGGGTCTTTGCTCGGGGGGCGGATCGTTAGCCATCGGTTTCATTTTGGGGCAGCGCCTTCCCAACTACTGGGTTCCCTTTGTTGCCGCAGGCCTCGGTTTTATCGCCTATGGCTTATCGTTTTACTTCTATCTGAAAGCTCAAAGACGTTTAGGCGCGGCCAAGACTAGCGCCATCTTCGCCCTCAATCCCTTCTTAGGTTCCTTTATTTCATTCTTTGTCTTCACCTATCTGCCTAGCCGCATCTACATCACCGCCTTATCCTTGATGATTTCGGGGGCTTATCTTTCCGCCACCAGCGAGAAGGCAACGACCGGCTATTGACTTGGAGTTGGCTTTAAGGTTTAGAGTAAGATGAACAAGGAGGGATTCTCTCATGAAATCCTTAGTGGTCTATTTCTCTCATCCTGGTCAAAACTGGCTTGAAAACGGGCTGGCGGATCTCCAAGTCGGCAACACCGAAGTGGCGGCCAAGATTCTAGCGGCCTCTTTGGGCGCGGATCTTTTTGAAATCGTTCCCGAAAAAGACTATCCATGGGACTACAAAGAGTGCTGTGACGTCGCTAAAGTTGAACATGAGCAAGCTGCCCTTCCCGCCTATAAAGGCGATATTGATATAACCCCTTATGGCCTAGTGGCTATTTGCTTTCCGATGTGGTGGGGAAGCTATCCTCAAGTGGTGGCGAAGTTTCTGAAAGACCACGACTTTTCTAAGAAGATCATCCTCTCCCTCGATACCCATGAAGGCTCGGGGCTAGGGAATGGCGTCAAAGACCTTAAGAAAGCCTTGCCGAACTCCGATGTCCGGGGCGGCTTGGCCATCGTTGGCCATGAAGCCAGCAAGTCCAAAGCGAAGATCGCCGCCTATCTTAAAGCCAATAACATATAATAATGGGTATGAAAACCCCTGAATTAACCGAACTGTTAAACGACGTCAAAGCCCGATTCGCTTCCGATGCGACTGGCCACGACTATGCCCACACGCTCCGGGTCTATAAGAGCGCCCTTTCCTTGCAAGCTACAGAAGGGGGCGACCTTGAAGTGATCACCCTAGCTTCTTTGCTTCACGATGTCGATGACTATAAGTTCTTTAAAGGCGATAACTATGCGCAAACCTGGCTCAATTCGCATCACATCCCCCAAGAGGTCCAGCAAAAAGTCGTGAAGATTATCGCGGAGATTTCCTTTATGGGAAGCGATACGAAACCCGCGAGCACCCTCGAAGGGAAGATCGTTCAGGACGCGGACCGTCTCGATGCTTTAGGCGCGATCGGCATCGCCCGGGCCTTCGCTTATGGCGGGGCTAAAGGCCGGGTCATGTTCGATCCGGCGATCCCTCCGGTTTTGGGGATGAACGAAAAAGAATACAAAGCGGCTGAAGGCACGACCATCAATCACTTCTACGAGAAACTTTTCTTACTTCAAGACCTCATGAATACGGAAGAAGGCAAACGCCTCGCTAAGGCCCGGACCGACTTCATGAAACGCTACCTTGAAGAATTCTATTTGGAATGGGAAGAGAAAGACCTTCAATGAACACGATTCATGACTGGGATCTCAATCCTTCCCCGTTGCAGGCTTTTCGCCAAGGTAATAAAAGCGTCGAGCTTCGGCTTTTCGACGAGAAGAGACGGCAGCTCAAACTCGGCGATTTAATTCGCTTTAAAAGCACCGAGAACCCCAATGACACCTTGCTCGTTCAAGTAGTGGGCCTCACCCGTTTTCCCTCCTTTAAAGAAGTCTATGCGGCCTATCGCCCTGAAGAAATTGGCTATCCGGCGGGATCCCGGCCCGATTATCACGATATGGAAGCCTACTATTCGCCCGAGCGGATCGCTCAGTATGGCGCCTATGCGATCGCGGTTCGTCTCGTTGCTGAACAAACCGGTTCGCCGCTTCTATTTAGCGATCGCTTGGTTCTTAGGCCTTTTCAGCCTGACGATGCGGCCGCGATGTTCTCCCGTTGGTGCCATAACGATAACGTGTCGAAGTGGTGCACTTGGAATTCCCATCAAGCCCAGCAAGAAACCGAAAGTTTCCTCCAGTTTCAAATCTCTCGCTATCCCGCCGCTCACGCTTGGGGGATTACGGTCGATGGGCGGCTGATCGGCTCCATCGATGAAACGAAGCTTTATCCCGATGGTGGTTTTGAACTTGGCTATGTCCTTAGCGAAGCCTATTGGGGCAAGGGCTATATGAGCGAAGCTTTTCACCAAGTGTTGCTGTATTATTTCAACACTCTAAAAGCCCCGATTTGCCATATGTCGGCCTTAGTGGATAACCCACGCTCTCGCCACGTCATTGAAAACCAAGGGTTCCTCTTTGCTGGCTTTTCGAGCTTGACCCTTCCTAAAAAAGGAAACCAAGTCGTCTCGTTAGCCACCTATAGCCTTTCGCGGGCTCAGTTCTTTTCAAAGTTCCCACAGCCATAACCCCTTTAATCCTTTCTCTTTAATCTTTTAGTGACCCCCAAAACAACGCCGGTTAATTTGTTTTAACAACCTGTAATGACTTAAAGTGTCTTTTGGCTCTTCACAACGGCCAAGGAAGTGTCTAGAATATCCCCCGAAAGAAGGATAGATCCATATGTCACTATTCAAAAAGGGCATCGCGGAGTTCGTCGGGACTCTCGTGCTCGTCTTCATCTCCTGCGGCGTTGCCGCACTGACGGGCGTTGGTATGATGCATTCTCTTACTGAAGGAAGCGTTCTTGCTTCAGCAGAGCACATCGTCGCCACGGCTTTGGCTTTCGGCCTTAGCATCGTCGCCATGGCTTACACCATCGGCAAGGTTTCGGGCTGCCACATCAACCCGGCGGTTTCTCTCGCCATGCTCATCACCAAGAAAATGAACTTAGTGGAGTTCTTCGTCTACGTTGGCGCCCAAATTCTCGGCGCGATCGCCGGCGCGGCTTTGCTCCAACTCGTCTTCATGAATCACCTCGATATCTTCGGCGGTTTAGGAACCGATGCTATCCAAGCGGCCTTAATGGTCAAGGATAGCAATGGCAATTTGTCGCTCAACTGGTCGAGCTACCTTCTCGGCTTCATCGTCGAGCTTGTTCTCACCTTCATCTTCGTCCTCGTCGTGCTTGGAGCGACTGAAAAGGCCGAAGAGTCCAACCTCGCTGGCATCGTGATCGGCTTAGGCCTCACCTTTGTCCACCTTATTGGCATCCCGCTCACTGGCACCAGCGTCAACCCGGCCCGTTCGATCGGACCCGCGCTCATCGCGATGGCCAATGGCATCTACGAACCTGCTAAAGAGCTTTGGATCTTCATCCTTGCCCCGTTAGCCGGCGGCGCGCTCGCTGCGTTCTTCTGGAAGTTCCTTATGGGCAAGAAAGCCGCTAAGGAAGCCGTGAAGGCCGACGCCGCTGCTGAACCCGCTGCGAAGTAATTCATTCGGTTTGCTTAGGAAGACCACCTCCCGACAAGGTGGTCTTTTTCTTACGTGAAAGCACTTTCCGCTTACGCGGAGAAAAACTTTGCGCTACATTACTCCCGCAACGTGCGGTGAATAGCGTAAGTCCGGTTGCAGAAAATCGGGCTTATTTTTTAATTTGAGCCCCGAGGGAGTGCGCTTATGCGTTCAAGTCGTTATGCCAACAAGTTAGCGGAGATGCCCATAAAAAACTGGTCATCACCATGGCGGGTCCGACCATCCTTTCGATGATCGTTCAGGCCCTCTACAACATCGTGGATAGTTTGTTTATCTCGCGGACCGACCGCGCCGAAGCTGGACTCGCGGCCCTGGCCCTAGCCTATCCTCTACAGATGCTCGTGATCGCCGTAGGAATCGGCATCGCGATCGGCGTCAACGCCTTGCTATCGAAATCCTTAGCCGAACATAACCAAGAATTGCTAAAGAAAGGCACAATGGCGGGTTTTGCTATCCTCTTCTTGTTCTATTTGGCGTTCTTGGCCTTCGGTATTTTTGGTTCGCGTTGGTTCTTCGCCATCCAAGGGGTGAGCGATGAAGTGGTGGACTTAGGGACCTCGTATCTCATGGTCTGCCTGATCGGCTGCTTGCCTTCGCTTTATGAACTCCTTTTCGAACGCTTGCTCTGCTCGACGGGAAAGACGGGATTATCCATGATCATGATGGGGGCGGGGGCGTTAGCGAACATCGTCCTCGATCCCTTATTCATCTTTGGCTTCAACCAAGGGATTTTCGGAGCGGCGGTCGCGACGGTGATCGGTCAGACGCTAGGTTTTGGGATCGGCTTGTTTCTCGTTCTTCATAAGAACAAAGAAACTCCGTTATCCTGGGCTGGGTTACGTTTTGATGGACCCGTGTATGCGAAAATCCTCGCCGTGGGCTTGCCCGCGATTCTGATGCAGGCTCTCCAAAGCTGCCTCACTTTGGGCATGAACATCGTGATTGGCCTCGTCATTAACGACGTCGGCCTGAAGACCTCGACCATCGCGATTTATGGCGTCTACTTTAAGGTGGAATATCTGGTCTTGATGATTGCCTATGGCTTTACCAATGCCTTGATTCCGATCGTGAGTTATAACTACGGCGCCAAGGATTTTGCCCGCATCAAAGAAGCGATTCTATTTACCTTGGCCCTCGCGATGGGAATCTCTCTTCTTTTAAGCGCCATCTTCTTCTTTTTCCCCGATCCGATCCTGCGCTTATTGAACGCCAGCGAAGCGGGGCTGGCCGCCGGGCGCTTAATGATGCGCGATATCAGCCTCTCGTTTGCTCTAGCGAGTTTCAGCATCGTTTTGGCCGCGGCCTACCAAGCCTTCGGGAAAGGCTTCTTGGCCTTGATCGATGCGGCGTTACGCCTCTTCGTTGCTCTCCTCCCGGTCAGCTACCTTTTAGGAACCTACCTTGGGGCCGATGCGATGTGGTGGGGGTCGCTCATTGCCGAAGCGGTGGCCGCTCTTTATGTCGGCATTTCCTTCACTCTCTTCTTTAAACGGGAAGCCAAGAAGGTCGCGCCGCTAAATTAGGCTACTTCCGCGGCTGGCGGCGAAAAATAGTTGCCGTCCTACCTTAAATTTTCAACAAAGAAGCCAATTTCGTTTGGAGATTGGCTTTTTTGAGCCTATGGTGTAGGGACGAATCCCGATGGGAGGGAACCCATATGAACGAAACTCAGCAAACCGCCGCCTTCGATCCGATCCTCAATAAGGGCGAAATGATCCAAACCATCTATCAACCGAAGAAGTCCCGTTTCATCTTAGGGCCTTTATTCGGGGGCTTTTTCTTCGCCTTGGTCGTTTCCATTTGGCCGGTTTTTGTCTTTTGCCTCAACCGAGAGAAGAGCAATGGAGAGAGCCTCGCCCCGCTTAACCCGCTGCTAGGCTGGATCCTGTTCCCTGCGATTTTCCTCGTGGTCATGGCCATCACCCTCATCGTGACCTTGGTTCGTTATAACCATGTTCTCTACGCCTATACCGATAGCCGAATCTTGATCCGCGATGGTTTCATCGGGGTCGACTTTAAGACCCTTGACCTCAAGCAGATCCAAGCCACCGAAGTCCGGGTCGATTTCATCGATAAACTGACCGGTGGCAAGACCGGCAGCATCGCTTTTGGATCGAATTCTTCGCCGATGGTCTCGACCAATAACAATTCTAACGCCGGGGTCTTCCGCTTCACCGGGATTCTCGATCCCTATGGCACGCTTAAGACCATCAAGGAAGCCATTGAAGCCTCGAAATAAAAAAGAAAGGCCATGGAGTTCAACGCTTCATGGCCTTTGCTTTAGGCTTTTAGATCGGCGATAGCTTTTGAGAGCTTAAGAAGATAGGGGCCTTTATAGTCTTCGATGAGGCCCTCGTCGCTAGCAGAAGCTAGCGCGGGATCGATTGGTAAACGCTCTAACAAGGGGATCTTGTACTTTTTAACGATGGCTTCATCCGACTGCCCATAGGGGTAAATCTTCTCGCCGCAATGCGGGCAGGTGAGATAGGACATATTCTCGACGAGGCCAATGACGGGAATGTTCATCATTTCGGCCATCTTTAAGGCCTTTTCAACGATGAGCGAGACCAGATCTTGGGGGCTTGTCACCACCACGATGCCACTGACGGGGAGCGACTGGAAGACGGTGAGGGGAACATCGCCGGTTCCCGGAGGCATATCAACGTAGAGTTCATCGACGGGGCCATAGCAGACATCGCTCCAGAATTGTCGGATGAGCGAAGAGACGAGCGGTCCTCTCCAAACGACGGGGGCCGCCGGATCATCGGTGAGAAGGTTGAGCGACATCGCAAGAATCCCTGACTTGGTTTTGACGGGGTAGATCGAGGTGCCGTCGGATTGGGCTTTTTCTTTTAAGCCGAATAACGTCGGGATGCTCGGGCCGGTGACATCGGCATCCAAAATGGCGACGCTTTTGCCCTGGCGTCGGGCGTTGACCGCTAAAAGGGAAGTGACGAGGGATTTGCCAACCCCGCCTTTTCCGGAGACCACGGCGATCACTTTCTTGACGTCGCTGCCGGGGTTAGCCTTCACCTGAAGGGATTCGGGTTCCTGGCGGTCGTTACATTCTAAAGAACAAGACTCGCAGTCATGGTTGCAATCGGGCATAAAAATCCTTTCTAAGAAACGTTAATCTTTCGACGGCTGGGGCTTGTTATAGAGCCCAAGCAGATAATAGATGATGGCTTTGCGGGTCACGATGCCTTGGAAAAGTCCGGCATCATCGACCACGGGGATAAAGTTCTGATTGACGATGAGCTCGGCGAGTTCATCGAGTTCGGCGATGGAACGAACCGCGATATGAAGCCGCTGCATATCCACCGAAGAAATCGGGAGGTTCGCCGCTTCATCATAGGGGAGATCGCTATCCTTGATTTTATAGAGGATATCGCCTTCCGAAATCGCATAAAGATAACGGCCGCTCCCGCGTTCGATCACGGGCACCGTTTGATAACGGAATTTGGCCATTTTCTCTAAGGCTTCATCAATCGAGTAGTCGCTGTAGAGATAACAGCACTTGCTCTTTTCGACCATAAAGTTTCCAGCGTTCATCTTAATTTCATTATAAACGGGTTCTGCAAAATTCCTAGCAATCCGATTTACTTTTTTCAAAGTAAGGTCGAATTTAAGTCTTTTGTCTAACCTTGCGAATCGCTATAATGGCACCAAATGAGCAAAAACGCTGAAAAAGCTGCCGCCGTGCAAAAAGGTCTGGCCACCTGGATCAAGTCGATCCATGAGGGCAATCCCTCTCCCGCCTTGAGCGATGAGGACATGATCAAGACCATCAATTGTTTTATGGCCACGACGTTACGCCAAATCCAAGAAGGCCTAGCTTTGCCGACCGCCTTCCCCGAAGAATTCGCCACCTTGATGAACGTCAAAGAAAGCTGCCGTCCCTTCGCCGACCGCTTCCGCCAAGATTTCCTTTATACCTACCGGGCTTCGCCGAAAAAAGACGAATTGCTCTCTTTCGTGGTCCAAGGGACCTTAGAGATCAACGCCCTCTACCTCGACTCCTCCGCTAAGCCGGTTTCGCGGATGACTCGAACCACCTCCTTCGATACTTTTATTGAACGGCTCGAGTGGCTCTTAGGCATTTCCAAAGATAAGATTCTCGCCTTCCTTTTCTAGGGACCCCCCTTGACAAGGGTTGTATGCTATACTCATGCTCCAGGTATTTTTGGACGCCCTTTATGATTCGCTCAAGGTTCTCGCCTTCGTTTTTGTCATTCACGTCCTCCTCAGCTTCTTTGAGAACAAAATCGCCCGCCTCCTCGAGAAAAAGAACCGCTTTGCTCCTTTGCTAGGCAGTTTATTTGGCATCGTCCCCGAGTGCGGGGTTTCGGTCGTGGCCGCGGATCTTTATAGCAAACGCCACCTCACGATGGGAACCCTCGTCGCCGTCTTCTTAGCCTGCAGCGATGAAGCTTTGCCGCTTCTTTTTGCGGATGTGACCGGCCGTTGGTACATGGGCTTCGCCCTGATCGGCATCAAAATCGTCGCCGGTTTCGTCGTCGGCTTTTCCATCGATCTCTTCTATACGCGCGGCCGCCAAGAAGTCGAAGAGCATTTGGAGCATTGCTCCGGAGAAACCACCGTCGTCCATAGCGGCTGCTGCGGCCACCCCATCGATGAGGAAAAAGAGAACCCGTGGCATGAGCATTTGCTCCACCCCCTCGTCCATTCCCTCAAGATTTTCCTCTATGTCTTCGTCATCAATTTCCTGTTTGGCATCCTCTTTTTCTATCAAGAAGACGCCATCAACAACTTCTTGGTCTCCAACTATTACCTCTCGCCCTTAGTGGCGGTGGCGGTGGGCTTGATCCCTAACTGCGCCTCCTCCGTCCTCATCGCCCAAAGCTATGTTCTGGGCAAGATTCCCTTTGGGGCCTTGCTCGCTGGCCTTTCCGTCAACGCCGGTTTAGGCATGGTCGTGCTCTACAAAGACAAAAAGAACCTCAAGGACGCGTTTATCATCCTCGGGATTCTCGTGGTGTCTTCGCTATCGCTAGGCTATCTCTTTATTTGGATTCGCTAGGATAGTCGGCGCCCCGGGTGCCGTGATAAATGGCCTTGACGGCCGCTAAGCCGAGCTGGGCTTTGACGATGGCTTCCGCAAAGGCGATCGTGTAAGCCATCGAATGGCCGGTGATGAGGTCGCCATCGATGACGACTCCATTCTCTTGATAGTGACCTTTCCCGCATTGAAAGCCCGGGAAACAGGTGTAGTTTTTGCCATCGAGGTAACCGAGCTCCCCTAAAATTGAGGGAGCCGCGCAGATCGCATAGATGGGTTTAGCTTGCTCATGGAAGGCCTTAACCGCCGCCATCGCGGTCGGGCTGGCCTTAAGGGCTTCCACACCTTTTTTGCCGCCGGGCAAAACTAAGAAATCAGCGTTAGCGAGGTTTTCTTGGCTTAGGAGCCCTTGGGCTTGCACGGTCAGCCCCATCGAAGAAACGACGCTCAACGAAGAAGAAATGCTGACGTAACGGAGCGAAATCTCGTGGGTTCGCGTCAAAATATCATGGGTCGAGATGGCCTCGGTTTCTTCAAAACCATCTCCTAAGAGCATCAATCCGTTTTTCATGGGGTAAGCCTCCGCGATGATTATAGTCGAAAAAAAGACTTTCCGATTTTTCGCGCTGGATTCACAATATCAAAGTGAGCGTTCAACCGACCCGTTATTTTTCGTTCCTCTACCTGATTGCGGATTGCGTTTTCCTGCTCTTTTTCTTAGGTTTGCTCTTCTATAAAAAACGTTATCAGACCTTATTGTTTTCTTTAGCCGGCGGGATTCTCTATTTCATTGTGGACTTTGGTTACTTCTATGCGTTAAGCGGATCGCGCGAGATTTTCATCAATGGCGTGGAGGCTAACCCCCTAGAAACCGCCCTGATTTTGCTATGGATGTCGTTTAGCTATGGCATCACCAATTTCGCCTACATTTGGATTTTGCTCGGCAAAGACAAAGACTGGAAACTCTTTATCGGATTGATTCTCGGCTGGTGGATGTTCGCCCCGGGCCTGATGGGCTTTAGCCAAAGCGTCATCGAGACCACGAGGACGACCGGCAAGTACCATTTGGCGATGCTCATCATCCTCATCGTCGGATATGGCAGTTATATCCTCTATCACCTCATCCGTCATAAGCCCTTTATCAAAGCCGTTCTCTACCATAATCTCATCGGCATCACCGTCCAATTGGCTTGGGAGGGCGCCTTATTGCTTTCCCATATTCGGCCGTGGACCGATGGGGCGTTAGCGACTTTGATCATCGATTCTTTGATTGAGACGAATCTTGGCATTCCCTATATCGCCGCCATCTTCATTTGGGCCCAAAAGAAACGTCAGGAAGACCTTAGTCCCACCAAGGTTGTACAATAGTCCCTATGAAACCTGATCCTCAATCCCCCAAATCCCCGAATCCGCATAACGCCTACCGCTCCAACCGCACCGGAGAAGATATCGATATGCTCAACGAGTCCCATAGCGATCCCGAATCCTCCGACTCCGGTAGCGATTCCTATAAGAATGACATCGACGGGGCCTGAGGCCGCCTGAGGTTTAGTTGTCTCTCCTAAGAGGAGAGTGTGAAATATTTTTCAGCAGGGCAAGGACATTTTATGGTCAATAAAAAGCAAGACCTTCCCACGGAAAAAACGCCCGATTCGGAACCCGAAAAAGAAGCCGCTATTCCTCAGCAAAGCGGCCAAAAAGCCAACGTCGCCAAAGTCCGGAGCAAGAACTTCGTCACCTTAGTCGACTATCTTCGCAAGCAAGATATCGATCCGGCGGTTTTCCTTCACACCAATCACGCGACGCTCCAACGCATCAGCGCGGGCAAGCAGAACGCCGACTTCTTTGCGGTGTGGCGTTTGCAGAAAGCCTTTAAGAAAATCTCGTATTTCAAAGTCCGCAATGGCAAGGAGCCTCTCCGAGAATGAGGATTTGAGCAACGGACCGCGAAAGTCCGCTACCTCGATAAGTTCCTCGTAGAAAAAGAGCAGGGGCCCACTTTGAAGCGCGCGGTTGGCCTCTCCGACAACAAATGGAAAGCCATCGAAACCGGCTACAGCATCCCTTCCTCCAATCTCATGCGCAAGATTGCCGTCTATTTCATGCTGCCCCCGAAAATGCTGCTCGACGATGAGCAGAAACTGCCCGCTTTTGAGCAACTCAAAGTCGACGAAGACTTGGCCGCGATTCAGCGTAACGACCTCTCCGAGCAGCAGAACTACTACAAGAATAAGCATTATCTTACCCGCAACTATCGGGTCCTTTCCCATTCGATGCGGACCAAGATGTACCTCAGCCTTTTAGTCGTCCTCGTTCCGTTAGCCGCCTTCACCGGCTATTGCGCCTACGACATCCTCGAAGACCGTTTCTCCTCCATCAACAAGATGGAGAAAAGCGATATCACCGATTCCACCTCCGCCAAATTCAAAACCCAATATATCGATGATGCCTCCTTCAATAGCAAATACACCTATTGCCCGGTGAAGGTCGGCCTTCAAGTGATCAAGATCTTCGATATTAAGCCGAGCAATGAATATTTCAGCGCCGCCATCAAGCTTTGGTTTGATTTCGACCAAGAACAATTTCACGCGATGAATAAGGTCTATAACGGCGTGACCCTCGCCGACCAAAAGGCCAGCGACGTGGCTTCTCCAACCGCAGTTCATCCGGACAATATGGATTTATTCACCGTCAACCGGAGCAGCAACGAAGTCACCTATGCTCCCGATGGCACCCCCGATCATTGCGAGTTGGTCTATCCCTTCAGTCTGATCGACAAAATCGATCTGGCGAACAAAGGCATCAGCGATCCGGCAACGATTCGCGAGAATGCCCGCAAAGCGATCGAAGCCAATCCCGCCGACACCGCCCTCAATGATGTTTGGGCGACGGAACGGGTTTCCTATCCGGGCCTTTTCTTCCCCCCTCTACAAGGATTACGATCCGAACTTCAATGTTGGCAAAGGCATCGATAACACCAGTCTCTTCTATGACTACGATCTGGGCGAACCCTATTATCTTTCCAACACCGCTGGCGCTCCGGAAACCACTTCGCCTTACCGCATGATCGAATCGCTGCGCTTCGCCGTTAAAGTCTCCAAAGCTTACGATAATCCGCGCTACCCGCTAGAAACCGCCCAGTTCTGGATCAACATCGAACCGGCCAAATGGCTGAGCGTTGACCACCTTCGTTATCAACAGGCGAGCGTGGTGGACGTTTCTCGCGATCAGGTGAGCGGCAATACCGGCTATAGTTATTGCTCCCACGACTCGGGGCTCTACACCACGATGGGCGATGACATTGCCTTCACCGATGGCTTCCGTTCCGTCAAAGAAAGCTCCGCCATCAAGTGCCGTGCCGAAGCGATTGAATATAACGTCAACACCGATCATCCCGAAAAATCGACCAGCAAGTTCACGGTGGTGGTTCGGGCTAACCGCGCCGCATTTACCAAAGGCAACTTCTTGCCCTCGACCTTCTTACAGACCTACATCAACCTCTTCGCCATCATCATCTGGATCACGATCGCCTTCTACAATCAGTCCTATGCCGGCGAAGATGCCCTTAGAATGCTGGGCACGGGCATGTTCTCAGCGATTTCCGCGACCATCGTGGGCTTCCCGATGCTGAGCGATGCCTCGATGTTCTCCCTCATGACCATGATCAATATCTTCACCTTGGCGGTCATCCTGATCATGACCTATCAAAGCGTCATGGCCAAACGGGCGAATGTGCGGAAGGATAAGGCTCTTATCGCCTACAATGGCGTGAAGTTACGGGTCACGTTCTACGTCCTCACGATCAGCACGCTCATTATCTTCATCGGCCTACCGATCGCCGCCTATATCTGGACGCTATAACCGCGATTTCAGTGAACAAAAAAAGCTTAGGACGAATCCTGAGCTTTTCATTTTGGCATTAAGCCTTAGCAGCGGTAGAAGCCAACGATGGCCTTGACCGCTTCAACGTCATCTTCGATCGGGCAATCTTTGAATAAGGGAAGGTGAATGAATAAGGCGGGCACCCCTGAGTGGAGGGCGTTATAGTAGACGGCATTGCAGACGAAGCGGCCCGGATCGATGCTGATGGAAGCCGAGACGCCTTGGGCGGCTAAGACCTGTTCAAGCCGAGCTAGGTCGGTCGTGGTGTGCAAGGACTTCGGCGAACCGGCGATGAGCTCTTTGCCTTCGTTTTGAAGGACGCCGGTCTCATCGGGCTGAATCGAACGCATTTCGTTATAGGCATATTGTTCCATCGTCGGTTCTTGACGGTAAGGGGATAAGCCTAACGAAATGATGAGATCCGGCTTATAAGCCTTGATGGCCTCTTTGAGTTGTTTGACCGCATCCGCATAAGAAACATCGAGAACGACTTTCTTGGTATCGGGTAGGTCAAGGACCTTAAGGACTTCTTCGGATGGGTTGGTATCGTGAGTGGCGTAACGTTTAAATCCAGTAAGAAGGATTTTCATAAGATTGAGCCCTCCTGCAGCTCAATTAATTGTAGGATAGAAATTGGGAAACATGTAAACTATTTTCATGGAAACTCCAGCGACACCGATTTACTTAACCCTAGAAAAACGCAAAGCCTACAGCGCTCTCATCGTGGAAACTCTTTGTGCTATCCTCATTTATTTCGTGACGTTATTCCTCGGCATCCCCGACTTGACGAAGAATGGGATGAGCTTTCGTCCAACCCTCGCTTTTTGTCTCTGCGCCATCACTTTTTTAGCGGAAGTGCTGATTATGCTCGCCTACCTTTCCTTCACTAAGCTCTTTAAGAAATGGGCTTATTGGCGGAGGAAGCGTTGGAACAACATCTTCCTTTTTGCAGGCTTCACTTTGGCTTTTGGCGTAGCGATCGCCCTCTACTTTTTCGATATCCAAGCCCCCAATTATCTGGTGCTTTATCGTTTCGGGGTCACACTCTATGCCTTGGCCGCCCTAAGTTATGCCCTTAAAGGCCTCTTCTCGCTGCTATTTACCAAAGCCCAAGCGGTTTATATGGCGGATAAAGCCATTCATCCCGATGGCCTCAATCACGATAACGCGGAATTTAGCCAGCCCGAGGATAAAGCCATCAAAACAAAAGTCGACCCCGATCAAGTGATCGAAGTCGACGTGGTCGACAAGAAAGATCATTCGGCTTAATCTTTTTTAAGATGAATCCCGAAGACCTTCATGGCGTTTCTGGCCATGAGGTTATGGTAGACGTGCGCGGGAAGGCGCAGGCGGTTAACGAAATAATCGTGGTACATCGGATTGCCTAAAGTATCGACTCCATCGATCGGGTTATCGGTGCCGAACATGATGCGATCGGGCCCGATTTTCGTCAGGATCTTTCGAGCGAATTTCATATTGACCCAAGCGGTATCGCCATAGATATTGGGCGTGGTTTTCATCACTTCAAACGCGGCGGAGTTATCGCTGCAGAGTTGGCAGTGCGCGGCCACAAAAGTGATATCCGGATTAAAGTCGGCGACCGTCTTCAAGAAGCGAATATCGCTGTATTTGTCGGCGGCGGTATGAACCAGGATCGGCATTTGGAACGTCCGAGCCAAGTTGATCCAGGGCATCATGATTGCCGTATCGATCCTTAAATGGCTCTCGTAGGGGTGAAACTTTAAACCATAGATGTACTGGCGGTTGGCGGCGATGTAATCGATGAGCTCTTGGCTCAGTTTTTCTTTGCGGGGGCGAATCCAAACTAAGGCGCCGAGTTCGTCGGGGTATTTCTTGACGAAAGCCACGACTTCCTTTAAACACTGCAACGTGGTCTTCGGGGTCGCTAGTTTCTTGCCGACGCTAGGAAATTCCGCGGCGTCGCAATTGCTGAGCAAGCTGAAACGAATGCGGTACTTGCTCATGCTTTCAGCGATGAGGTCTTCGCTTTTCTTCAGGGTTGGCCAACTGGCGATATGGGCGTGGGAATCAATGATGTTCATAGCTTTTTTGCTTGTCCATTGTAGACCCCATTGTCTGTTTAGACAATGTGAGTGCATACTATAAATCGATGGAATTTGTTGAAGTCAGTCCCCATTGCGGTTATGTCGAAAGTGAAAGCGGTCTCATCTGCCCGAAGATCGGCGTGGTCAGCGGCCAGAAAGGCACCCTTTATTTCGATACGGGCGCTAGCCTTAAACAACTCCACGTCCTCGATGCTTTGCGGGAAGAGAACCTTTTGAAGAACCCGGCGTCCTTGGTCATCTCGCATTTTCATAATGACCACATCGCGAACTTTGCCTATTTTTCCTCTTGCCTCGTTTACGGGAGCAAAGTCACGGCCCGTTACGTCCGAGTCGACCATCTCGTCGGCGAAAAAACCATCGTGGATTTAGGCGAGATTCATCCCGAGATCGTCCCGCTACCGAGCAGCCACGCCAAAGGCTCGCTCATCCTCTATATCCCCGAAGAAAAAGTGGTTTATCTAGGCGATGGAGTCTATGAAGCGGTCGGCTTTGATAAACCCTATTATGACCGCAGCCTTTTCTATGAGATGAGCCAAGTCTTAAAGCCGCTAAAAGTCGACCATTACGTCTTTGGCCACGAGACCCTTCTGAATCAGGATAATGACCAAGGGATGGCGGATTTTTTGGAGAAGATGGCGCAAAAAATGAAAGCCGCGGTGGGACCGCGGCTCTACGTTGACGACTGACGTTATTTAGCGCTTCATGAGCTTGGTCATGAGGGCTTTCATTTGGACTTCGTCGATGCCGTTGTTGTCGTTATTGAGGAAGACGAAATCGGCTTCGGCTTTATGGGGCTCGACGTAACGGTAATGCATCGGCTTCACTGAGGCGAAATATTGGGTGATGACGGAGTTGACGGTCCGGCCGCGTTCCGAAGTGTCCCTTAAGATGCGGCGGGCTAAACGGATATCGGGATCGGCATCGACGAACACCGTGAAATCAAAGTACTTTTTAGCGTCGGGGATCGCCAAGGTCAAAATGCCTTCGACGATCACGACTTCGGTGGGCTTAAAGGCCAAAGGCAGAGGCTGGCGGGTATGGGTGGCAAAATCGTATTGGGGAACTTGGATGGTTTGGCCCTGGCGGATGGCGAGAAGATGCTTGATGAAGAGACCGCTATCGAGGGTGGCGGGGTCATCGTAATTGACGAGGGCGCGTTTTGCCATCGGCAAGGCGCTTTGATCCCGGTAATAATTGTCGTAAGAGAGTACGCTCACTTCGTGAGGCAGATTGGTGAGAATCGCATGGCTGAGGAAGGTTTTTCCTGAGCCCGAACCGCCGCAGATCGCAATGATATAGGACATAAAATTACCCTCGTTCATTCTAAAGACTTTTTAGACCAAGATAAACAATAGACTTGCGAACTTCCTCGCACTGAGTAGAATTATTCGTGCGTCCTTGGGGTGTAGCCAAGTGGTAAGGCATGGGTCTCTGAAACCCACATTCGCTGGTCCGATCCCAGCCACCCCAGCCAAAATGCGATATGAACGGCCTAGAAATGGGCCGTTTTCTTTTTCTTTGATCCCAAAAATAAAAACTCGGAGTCACCGAAGCAACCCCGAGTATTTTTGACAGTGTCTAATTAGGCGGCGAGCAAGGCGATCACGATTTTGACCATCGTGTTGAATTCGCTGACCGAGAGGTATTCGTAACGGCCGTGATGGTTGTAGCTGCCCGTCCCTAAATTCGGGGTGGGGCAACCCTTAAAGGAGAAGGTGGCGCCATCGGTGCCGCCGCGGATCGGATTGAACTTCGGAGTGATGCCGAGCTTGGCGAAGGTTGCCTTGATGTGATCGACGGCCCGGGGATCCTTATCGAAGACTTCCTTCATGTTGCGGTAATCATCGACGATGGTCAGATTGATTTTGGCGGAGGGGTAATGCTCCTCGATCACTTTGGCGGCGTCGACGAATTCTTTCTTTTGGGCTTCGAGTTTCTTTAAGTCGTGGTTGCGGATGATGTAGTGGAGAGTGGCTTTATCGCAGGCCCCGCTCATGGAAACGAGGTGGTTGAAGCCTTCATGGCCTTCGGTGTACTCCGGCCGCTTAAAGGGCGGGAGCCGCCGATCGAATTCAAAAGCTAAGGTCGAGGCGTTGACCATCTTGCCCTTGGCTTCGCCAGGATGAATGGAAACGCCCGAGATTTCAACGGTCGCATGAGCGGCATTGAAGTTCTCGATCGCGATTTCATCATAGATTCCGCCATCGAGGGTGTAGGCGTAAGCGGCCCCGAAGGTTTTGGCGTCGAAATGGTCGGGTCCCCGGCCGATTTCTTCATCGGGGGTAAAGCAGAAGCAGATCGGATGGTGCTTCTCTTCAGGATGTTTCACGTAATGCTCGATGGCCGCCATGATGATGGCTAAGCCGGCTTTATCGTCCGCGCCGAGCAAGGTGTTGCCGTCGGTGACGACGAGGTCATCGCCGATATGGGCGGATAAGGTCGGGAATTCTTTGGGGTCCATCGAATAGGAGTCATTCAGAACGATCGTGGAGCCGTCGTAATGGGAGATGTAGCGGGGCTGGCAATTGGTGTCGGTCACTTCTTGGGCGGTATCGACGTGGGAGTTCAAGCCAATCGGATCGAGGCCACTTTCCCCGGGGAGTTTGCCATAAAGAATGCCAAACTCATTGATTGAGGTGGTGATTCCTAAGGCTTTCAGGTCCTTTTGAAGTTCGCGGGTGAGATTCAGTTCTTTGGGGTCGCTTGGGATGCTCGAAGAGGCTTCATTACTTTGCGTATCGATTTGGCAGTAACGGATAAAGCGGGCAATATTGGGGTCCATAGGGGTTGCTTTCTTTCCGATTTATTGTAACGACCTAGCCCAAAAAAATAAAGGCAAGTTCACGCTCTTCCTGCCTTTTTTTGATTGCCCTAAAGGGCAAAGGAATCTACAATAGAGACAAAATTAGGAAATAGTGAGGAACTAACCATGTCCGATAAAGCAGAAAATGTCGCTGGAGCCTTAAGCCCCGGACGCGTCGCCAAGATTAGCAAAGCCTATGAAGCCGAAGGCAAGAATGCGGTGGTCCGTCACGCCTTATCGCGTAACGCCATCTCCGAAGTGATTTTCGAACCGGCTTCGGTTGCTGGGGTCGCTCCCGAATTTAACGTCGAAGTGAAGACCTTGCCGGTCGCCAACCAAAAAGCGTCTGGCCGCTGCTGGATTTTCGCGGGTCTCAATGTTCTCCGCGAGATCATCGCCACCAAGTGCAAAATCAAGAAGTTCGAACTCTCGCAGAACTATATTTCGCTCTATGACAAGATCGAGAAGAGCAACTTCGCCCTCGAATCGATCGTAAAGCTCGCCACCCACGATCACGATGACCGCGTCCTCCAATTCATCCTCAATGACCCCGTCAGCGATGGCGGTCAATGGGATATGTTCGTTAACCTCGTCGAGAAATACGGCTTAGTCCCGCAAGAAGCCTTCCCCGAGACCTTCCAGAGCAACAATACCCGCGAAGCCGATCAACTCGTTAACGCCGCGATCCGCAACTTCGCCTACGAAGCCCATCGCCTCAGCTTAAAAGATGATGCTCAGGGTATCCGCAGCCTCAAGGAAAAGACGATGGATCAAATCTACGCCCTCTTCCTTAATGCCTTTGGCGTCCCGCCGAAAACCTTCGATTTCGCCTATACTGATGCGAAAGACAAGTTCCACGAAGAAAGCGGCTTCACCCCGCTATCTTTCTTCGACAAATATGTGGGCACCAAGGCCCTTGAGGAATACCAATCCCTCATCAATTCGCCGACCGCGGATAAACCCTATGGCAAGAACTTCACCATCGATTTCTTGGGCAACGTCCTTGAAGGCAAGCCCATCAACCACCTTAACGTCACCATGGAACGGATGAAGACCTTAATCATCCGCCAGCTGAAGGATGGCCTCCCGGTTTGGTTTGGGAGCGATGTCTCCTTCTACCGCGATCGCAATAGCTTTGCTTGGGATGCCAACGCCTTCGACTATCTCAGCAACTTTGGCTTCGATATCAAATTCGATAAGGGCGGCATGCTCGATTATCGCCACTCGGCCATGAACCACGCGATGGTCATCGTCGGCGTCGAACTCGTCAATGGCCTTCCGACCCGTTGGAAGATCGAGAATTCTTGGGGCGATGATAATGGCATCAAAGGCTACTACGTGATGTCCTCCGCCTTCTTCGATACCTTCGTCTATCAGGCCGTCGTCTTAAAACGTTACCTCAATCAGAATGAAGTCAAAGCGACGTCGAAGGATCCGATCCACCTCCCGCCGTGGGATCCGATGGGCACCTTAGCCGACTAAACCGCCGTTTGACCCTCGGAAGGCCTCCGAGGGTTTTCTTTTAGAAAATACCAACAAAAAATACCTTCACCGACTTTATAAGGTGAACGAAAGGATTTGTTCATCATGAAAAAACCAGCGTTATTCCTTCTCTCGAGCGTCTTGCTCGCTAGCCTCGCCTCCTGCGGTGGCGTTTCGGCCAGCTCGACCTCCAGTGCGTCTTCGTTAACCCCTAGCTCCAGCAGTGGAGAGGCCACTTCCGAATCTTCGGCGGTGTCTACAACTAGCGAAGGCACATCAACCACCAGTGAGGGCACCTCGACCACCAGCGAAGGCACATCGACCACCAGCGAAGGCACCTCGACAACCAGCGAAAGCACAACCGCGACCTCGACCACTTCGGTCGATCAGGGTCCGCTCACTATCGCCGCGATCGACGACGCCACGCCCTTACCTGCCTACACCTATAGTGCCGGCGTCTACACCTTCTCCCTTCAGGAGACCGTTGTTACCGGCGTGAGCCTTAGCGGCACCTTGGATGATGGCTACATCCTCATCGATGCGGGCACCCTGACCGATAATGCCGCGATGGAACTTGACCTCAACGGCGTGACCATTGATTCGGCCGTATCCGCGCCGATTTACTACACCTCGAGCAATTCGAAGCTCATCATCTCTGCCAAAAAGGGCACGACCAATACCTTAGCCTATTCGGGCACCGACAACGGCATGGCCGCCCTTCGGAGCAAGAACAATCTCGAAATCAAGGGCAAAGGGGCGCTCAGTCTCAATGGCGGGGTTGGCCATGGCATCAAGTGCGATGACCTAACCTTATCCTCGGCGACCGCGATTGGGATCACCCACGCGGGCAATGATGGCATCCACGCCAAAACCTTCGATGCTTCGGCCTTTACCGGCAGCGTGCTCATGAAGGAAGTCGGCTCCCAGGCTTTCGATATCAACGACTATAGCTCCAAGACTGGGGTCGCCAGCGGTGCCATCACTTTCCCGACCGCCGGACAAAGCACGCCGATCGATTTCGCCATTAATCAATGTGCGAACGTCTTCCAGATCGACAACAATTTCACCATCACCGATTCGACCCGTATCGTGGTGACGACGTTAAGCGAAACCGCGGCCTTCGAAAACGTGACTCCGAATGCCTTAACGATCACCAATAACGGCACCTTTTCGATTGCCGGTGTGGCTCAAGCAGCCAGCATCGCCGTCGCCGCGAAAGCCTAATCGTTTATTCTCTCTTAGCCGAACTCGCAAGGGTTCGGCTTTTTCTTATCCATCTAGGACATTCGCGCGCGGGTGTGTACAATAATCAACATGGCTAGTTTCCCTGCTCAACTTGTTTCACGAGCCCCGTCCACCAATGGCATCCTCCGCCGCAAAATGCTGCGGGAGACCTGGTCTGGTTGGAAGCAATTTCTCGCCATTATCGCGATCGGCGGCATCGCCGTCACCCTGTTTATCGGGCTATTATCTAACGCCCAGTCCCTGTCCGACCGCGTTGAGGCTTTTTATCAGCAGGGGAACGCCGCGGACATCTACGTGACGACTTCGCTTCACCAAGATGGCGATGCTTCCGCCCTCCAAAAACTATTGAGCAGCGATGACACCCTTGAATCCCGCTTTGAATTCTCGGCGCGCTTAGGCTCCCAAAACGCCTACGCCGCGATTTCCCCCGCGATTCCTGGCATCTCAAAACCCGTGAGCATTGAAGCGGCTTCGATCTATCAATCGAATACCCACTATTTCATGGTCGATGATGCCTATTGGACGAAGAAGAAAACCGCCAAAGACGAAAGCGGGCTGCATCTCGATGTCGGCGATTATGCGAGCGTCACCTACGATTTCGCGGGTTATGTCGATGTCTCTCAGGCCAAACTCCTCGATTCCTTAATCAAAACCGGAGGCAGCAACGTCCTGTCCGAAGGCAAGATTACCGTCCATCCGATGGTGACGGGGATCATGACGACCTCGGAAAATGTCACCAAAGCCACCTATTACGCCTCGACCTTTTTGATGTCGAAGTCGGTTTTCCGGGCGGGGATCCTCGATGTCCTTAACGCCAACTATCAACCGGCGGGCGTCGATCTGATCACGGCCTTTTTAAATTGGGGCGATGAAGCCAATTATGCCGATCCTGCCGCTTTTCCGGCCTCCAATCAATACCTGATTAAACTGAGCGATGTCGGCACCAAAGAAGCTAAGGAAAAGGCCATCAAGGCGTTCTATGATGCCAAAAGCGGGACCGCCGCCTCCACGAAGCCCAATCTCGTCGGCATCACCGACCGCAGTTCCAACCCCTGGAGCATCGCCGTCGATACCGACGTTAGGGAATCCCAGCAGCTCACCTTCGTCTTCCCCTTTGTTTTCTTCTTTGTAGCGTTATTGGTGATCCTCACGACCATCAGTCAGCTGATCCTCAAAGAACGGACCCAAATCGGGACGATGAAAGCCCTCGGCCTATCCAAAGGCCAAATCTATTATCATTACGTCTCGTTGACGTTGACGCTGGTGGGGATCGGCACCCTTATTGGCGCGATTCTTGGCCCGATCATCATCCCCTTCATCATGGGGCAGAAATACGATATCCTCTACACCCTTCCCGCCCGGTCTTTCTTTGTTTTCCCTTGGTGGCAAGCCCTGCTCACCGCCGGGGTGTTCTTGCTTAGCGGGGCTTTAGTGACTTTGCTCGTCTGCCATAAAGAGGTTGGGCTTTCGCCAGCGCAATCGATGCGGCCGGCTTTAGTGAAGTTCCATTCTCATCGGGACTATGTGAGCGAACTGACCCATAAAGAAGCTTCGGCGGGCCGGCTATCGATCAAGATGGCTTTCCGCAATATCCGGATGAACCTTCTAAAGTCCATCATGGTGGTGGTCGGCGTTTTAGGCTGCACCGCCTTGCTGGTCTGCGGCTTCGGGATCGAAGATACCCTTAATTTCGGCATCGATACCGACCTCAAGAATTACTATGATAGTTCGATTTCCTGCGCCTATCCCTCGCTTTCTAGCGGCCACGCGGCCGAACTCAAAACCATCGAAGGCGTCAATCCCGACACCCTGGAAGAATATGCCGTTTTGACGAGCACGATCAGCAAGGTCGACCCGAATAACGAGAGCGTGACCACCAAGACTTTCACCTCGAATTGCCGCTTCTTTGAACAGGATACCGCCCATTGGAAGTTTCCCCTTAAAGCGGGCACGATTTCCATTTCCACCAAGATCAGCGAAGAATTAGGGCTTCAGGTCGGGGATACGGCTTCCTTCACCTATGACGGTACGACATATAGCGGAGTGGTGGGGGCGATCTATGGTTCCTTCACCGTCCATGGCGTCAATGCCTTCTATAGCGATTTTCCGAGCGTTCCCCATACCTACAATTGCGCCTTTATCGACGTCAAAAACGGCTACACGGTCGCCACGGTCGAAAAGGAAGTGACGGCCTGCACTTTCGTCGGCCACGCCGAGAGCCAAGACGAAATGCGTTCCCGCATCGCCAACATCATGTCGGGCGTCTATATCATGACTAACGCCGTCAAAGTCTTCGCCGTGCTTCTCGCGGTGACGGTCCTTTATAATCTCGCCTTATTGAACTTCCGGGAACGGACCCGCGACATCGCGACTTTGAAGGTCCTGGGGTTCTCTCGTTACGAAATCGCCTTATCGTTGATGTTTGAGACCATGACCCTCACCGGGCTAGGAGTCGGCTTCGGCTTACCGATTGGTTATCCCTTCATGATGCTCGTTCTCTATGTTAATAAGGTCAATCTCGTCCAATTCCTCTATCATGCTTATTGGCACACGTATCTTTACGCCTTCCTCATCACCTTCGTCGTCGCTTTCTTCGTCAACCTCTATTTGACTTTCCTCACGAAGAAAGTTCAGATGGTGGAATCCCTTAAATCCGTGGAGTGAACTTTATGGAAGTACGTTTGGCCACTGGCCACGATATCGATGCGGTTAAGAAGATCTACAAACGGGCCCGGGCTTATATGCGGCGCGAGGGGAATTGTGCCCAATGGGGTTATGGTTTCCCCGGCTATGCCAAAATCAAAGACGATATCCGTAAAGGCCAGCTTTATGTAGTGGTGGATGGTGACCGCGTTCACGGGGCCTTCGCTTTTATCCTCGGCTTAGATCCCACCTACGCTCAGATCGATGGGGCGTGGCTGAGTGATAGCCCCTATGGAACGATTCACCGCTTAGGGAGCGATGGCGAAGTCCATGGCGTCTTTTCGGCGGCGGTTAACTTTGCTAAGACCAAGATCGCCCATCTACGGATCGATACCCATGTCCTCAATAAAACCACCAACCACCTGATTCTTAAGGAAGGTTTCCGTTACGTCGGGGTCATTTACGAGGCCGACCATACCCCACGCAACGCCTACGAATTCATCGCCTCATAAAGCAAATATCTTTGCTCTTGGCAAAGAAGGTTTAAAATAGCCTTATACATGGGAGGAATAAAATCCATGGCTGAAAAAGTTCAAAAGTATCGTTGCACTATCTGCGGAGCGATCGTTATCCCCAATCCGGATGGCTCCTGCCCCGTTTGTGGCGCTCCGAAAGAAGCCCTTGTCCCCGTCGATGATGACGGTAACGACATCGAAGCCTAAGTTAAGGCAAGGACGGCGTCGGCCGTCCTTTTCTTTTCCTGAAAAGGCTTTCATGAGCATCTAAGACACTACCCTCCTCATTTCTAGGGCATAGTAAGTCGTAAGGAGGTCAAGAGTATGACCAAAGAAAGAAAAGTCGTCATCATCGGAGACGGAGCGGTCGGCAGTTCGATCGCCTTTACCCTCATGCAGGGTCATTCCGTCAACGAACTCGTCATCATCGACGTCAACCGCGCCAAAGCCGAAGGCGATGTCCTCGACATGGTCGATGGTATGTCTTTCGTCTCGGTTCCGAAGATCATTCGGGCCGGGGATTATCCCGATTGCGCAGACGCCAAAATCGTCATCATCACGGCCGGTGCCTCGCAAAAGCCTGGCGAAACCCGCTTAGATTTGCTCCACAAAAATGCCGGAATCATGACCTCCATTTGCGATGCCTTGAAGCCCAATCTCAATCCCGAGGGCCTCGTGATGGTGGTCTCGAACCCCGTCGACGTCCTCTCGTATCTCGTCTATAAGAAATTAGGCTTAGTTTCTTCCCGAATCTTTGGCAGCGGGACCGTTCTCGATACCTCGCGTCTAAAGACCGCGATCAGCGAAGACACCCACATCGATCCCCGCAACATTCACACCTTCATCGTCGGCGAACATGGCGATAGCGAAGTCGCCGCTTGGAGCGCGACCTCCGTCGGTGGCCTTTCTCTCACCGATTATTGCGCCAAATGTGGCAAGTGCGGCGCCCACAACATGGCCAAACTCGATGAGCTCCGTGAAAAGGTCAAGAATGCCGCCTATGAAATCATCGCGAAAAAAGGCGCGACTTTCTACGCGGTGGCTCTCGCCGTCAAACGCATTGTGTCCGCCATCCTCAACGACGAGAACAGCGTCTTAACGGTTTCGACTTTGCTCCTCGATGAATTTGGTGGCGCGGTCAAAGACGTCTATATGTCCTTGCCTTGCGTCATCGGCAAAGATGGCGTGGTTAAAATCCTCCATCCGAACTATAGCGATAGCGAGCAAAAAGCCCTGGTGGCTTCCGGCACCGCCCTCCGCGAAAAGATTACGGAACTTGGCCTATAAAAAATAAAAAGAAGCGACCCGTGGATGCGTTGATCCCGAGTCGCTTTTTTCTTTTATTCTAGGGTTTTGGCTTGGCCGACGTAGGTATCGAGGAAGAGCTTGGCGATCGGATCGCTGATGCCCTCGGTCACGCTATGGTACCAGGGACGGTCGTCATTGGGATCGCTCTCGGTTCCGCTATAGTTGCCGACGTTATAACCCGTGAAGACTTTGGTGGCCACGCTCGATTCGTTAAGGTAAGCCAGGCTGGCTAACTTAAGGCGGGCTTCCGTGAAGAAAGTGGTGCCGATGGCGTACGTGCCATCGTTTTGTTTGACTAAGCTATCGTTATAGAAAGTGGCCGCGCCCTGGATGACATCGCCCGTCTTCGTCCCGGCATCGGTGCATTGAATGTTGTAGAGGGTCGGCACATAACCGGAATCAAACCCGGCGGGGTTCGTGTCGGAAACACTGAGGCCGTATTTGGCTTTCCAAGCGTCCCATTGCGCCACGTCTTTCACCGCGTTGGTCCAACGGATGCCATTAACGCCTACATCGATGAAATAGTAAGTTTCTAGCTTGGCGTTAGCGATGTTGTAACTCCGTAAGAACGAGGAATCGAGATATTGGCAATCGGGGCAATCGAAATAGGAGAAAAGGATGGTGAATTCGCTGAGGCTGGCTTTGCTTTCACCTAAGATTATGCCGGTATAAAGGGCATCGAGCTGGGCATTATTGACTTCGAGGAAATGCGGGACGCTGACGCGGGCGTCCATCCAGGCGGCGAAAGTGGCATAGTCATCGGAGAAGGGCTGACCTTCCCGTTGCTCCGCCTGATATTTGACCGCGCCGTCTTTAAAGATCGCGACGTTTTGAGTCGAGGGATAAATGCTGAGGCCATAGTGGTCGCTTTGAGCCGAAATCGCATCGGCCCGAATCAAATAAACCTGCAGGTTCTTCGCCTTCATGTATTTGGTGAGGACATTGTTGCGGAAACCGGTCCAGCAGGAGCAACCGTCGCTAGAGCCAACCACAATGAGAACGAAATTGGCTTTCTGCTCGATGAGTTTGCCTAGATAAAGATAGGGAATGAAATACGAGGTCGAGTTATCGCTGGCTTTATTGTAGAAGTAAAAGTGGCCATTCGGGTTCTTGACGTCGTCGTTGGTGCTGTTCCAAAGTTGACCATGGTCAAGAGCGACTGGAGTGATGGTTTCGCTTCCGCATCCGGAGAGCAAGGGGCAAGCGAGGATGACGCTGGCGAGCCCCAAAATAAAGGCGCTATTTTTCTTCATAGTTCTTACTCTAAAGGTCCCCTAGGAAGAAATCAATAAATATTACGCGCGGCCTACGCGCGCGTCTACCCGAGAAAGACCGGATGAAACTTCGCTAAGAAAACGTTCAAAAAAATGAAAATTGAAAAGAAGGTTAAAAACCTGATAGTGCCGAAGAAATGGTCACTTTTCTTTTTGGGGGAACGCCCCCGAGAAAACCCCCAACATTTTTTCAGCAAAAAGTTATTGCATTTTAAAACAATTACCCCCATTATTCTTTTCGTTAAATTTCTGACTCTTGCGCAGCAGAAATGAAACGGTCATAGCCTTAGTCTCTTTTTAAAGGGAGGATAACGTCATGGGCGCTCCAGAAGATACGATCATCTCACTCCAACACATCACCAAGGAGTTTGACGGGGTTACCGTCGTCAACGATTTCAACTTGGACATCAAGAAAGGCGAGTTCGTCACCATCCTCGGCCCCTCAGGCTGTGGCAAGACGACGACCCTTCGCATGATCGCCGGTTTTGAGATTCCGACCTCAGGTCAGATTCTGCTTAACGGCGAAGACATCTCGATGCTGCCGCCTTATAAGCGGCCGGTCAACACGGTGTTCCAACATTACGCTTTGTTCCCGCATTTGGACGTTTACGATAACGTCGCTTTTGGTTTAAAGCTCAAGAAGGTGCCGGTCGAAGAGACCGATCGCCATGGCCACAAGGTCATGAAGATGAAACATCTTTCGGCCAAAGTCATCGATGAAAAAGTCACGCGAGCTCTCACGATCGTCGACCTCGACGAAATGGAAGACCGCGATGTCGAGACTCTCTCCGGCGGCCAGCAGCAGCGGGTCGCCATCGCTCGCGCCATCGTGAACGAACCGCAGGTTCTTCTCCTCGATGAGCCGCTCAGCGCCCTCGATCACAAGATGCGCAAAGACATGCAGATCGAGTTGAAGGACATGCACAAGAAACTCGGTATCACCTTCATCTACGTCACTCACGACCAAGAAGAAGCCCTCACCATGTCGGATACGATCGTCGTCATGAAGAACGGCATCATCCAGCAAGTCGGGACTCCGGAAGCCATCTATAACGAGCCGATTTCGGCTTATGTTGCCGACTTCATTGGCGAATCCAACATCTATAACGGCACGATGATTGCTAAGAAAAAGGTTCGCTTTATCGGCGCGGTCTGGAACTGCATCGACGATTTCCCGCTCAACGAGAAGGTCGATATCACCATCCGTCCCGAAGACGTCATCATGGGCAACCCTGGCAAGGGCACCGTCGATGGCATCATCACCAGCAAAATCTTTAAAGGCGTCCACTACGAATTCATCGTCAACGTCGGCAAGAACGAAGTGCTTTGCCGCGATACCCACGACCATAAGGTCGGGGCCAACGTTTCGCTCCACGTGGTCAAAGAGAACATCCAGATCATGCACAAGGAGCTCACCGAGAATGAGTACACCGATGCCTATATCAACGGCAACAACCAAGTCGTCATCGGCGAAGATCCTTTCGACTGCGATCTCACCCAGCTCATCAAGGGCTCGCGGGTCGATGTCGACGGTTATCTGGTCGACCCCAAATCCAAGAAGCGTTACGATCTCCGCGACGCCGAAGTGGTGGCGGAAGTCCCGCTCGATAAAGTCGAGCTTTCCGATGACCTCAGCAGCGGTCAAAGCAAAGGCACCGTCATCAACAACGTCTGGGTCGGCGATCACTATCAGTTGATTATCCGGACCGACGATGATGAAGATTTCGTTGTGAATACCCCGTACAACTGGAACGAGAACGATATCGTGAGCGTGACGATCGCGAAGGAAGACATCAAGCTCCGTCTCAAGGGAGATCTCGACGAACATGCCGTCCAATGAGAAACTCGATCAGGTCAACCCTGATCATGTGATCGGCCAGAAGGCCATCGCGCATCACGAAAAGGCCAAAGCGAAGCATTTCTTCTCCTTCAAACGGAAATACCTCGCCTTCCCTTATGCCTTATTCTTATTGCTCTTCGTCATCATTCCGATTTTCATCATCATCGTTTACGCCTTCACCTCGACCACCGATGAGGGCGCCCTCGTCTTCAGCTGGTCGGCCTTAGTGAGTTTCTTCACGTCCACCGACAAGATCAACGTCTTGGTCGTTTCGCTCTTCATCGGGATCCTTAACACCATCATCTGTTTGTTAATTGGCTACCCCGTGGCTTACTTATTGGCCAACAAGAAGTACAACACCAACACCGTTCTCGTCATGCTCTTCGTCATGCCGATGTGGATCAACTTCGTTCTCCGCACCGGCGCGACCCGCGATGTCTTGACCTGGATGGGCATCAATGGTGGCAACTATCCGTATCTCGCCACCATGATCGGCCTCGTCTATAACTATTTGCCCTTCACGATTCTGCCCTTATACACCACGATGCTGAAACTCGATAAGTCTCAGCTCGAGGCCGCCGCCGATCTCGGGGCAAATCCCTTCCACGTCTTCGTCGATTCGGTTTTACCCCAATCGGTCCCGGGCATTGTCTCGGCCGCCGAAATGGTCTTCATGCCGACGATGTCGACTTACGTTATTTCGGATACCTTGTCGGAAGGCAAGATCACCTTATTCGGCAACATCATTTATCTGAACTTCAGTCAGTCGCAATGGAACGAGGGCTCCTTTATGGCCCTCATCATGTTGATTCTTGTCGGTATCTCGATGTTCTTAACCCGCAATTTCGATAAAGACAACACTCGGAGAGGAGGCGCCTTATGGTGAAACAAGCTCAAATGACTGCGGAAACCGCGGTTGTCGCCGATCCGATTTCGACCGTCGCTCCCAGCAAGGAAGCCGACGCCAAACTCCAGCGTTTCCATAAACACGAACGCTCGAAGAACCTGGCCGAAAAGATCCTGGCTCAATGCTTCATCTGGATCATTTTGATCGTGATGTACATTCCGATCATGGTCTTAATCGCCTTCTCCTTCACCGATGCCGTCAATATCGGCAGCTGGACTGGCTTTACTTGGCAGCTGTATAGCGACCTCTTCCATAGCAAAGAGATCATGACGGCCTTAGGGAATACCATCATCATCGCTCTGACCTCGAGTGCCATTTCGGTGGTGCTTGGAACCGCGGGCGCCATCGGCACTTATTATTCGAAGCGCCGGGTGCGTGAAGTCATCGAAAACGTGACCCAGATTCCGGTCGTCAACGCCGAAATCGTCATCGCCATGTCCTTGACCGTCCTCTTCGTTTTCTTAGGCAACTACATCTTCGCGGGCAATAGCATCTTCAGCTTCTGGACCTTGCTCATCGGCCACGTCATCCTGTCCTTGCCCTTCGTCTATCTTTCGGTCAAACCCAAGCTCCAGCAGATGGATCCGGCGCTCTACGAAGCCGCCCTTGATCTAGGCTGCACCCAGCGTCAAGCCTTAAACAAGGCGGTTTTACCGGAGATTATGCCGGGCATCGCCTCGGGCTTCTTACTCTCGATCACGCTCTCCCTAGATGACTTCATCGTCACGGCGTTCACCCGCGGCGCTGGGCTTCTTTCGGGCGACAAGACCATCGAAACCCTCTCGACCTTGGTTCAGGCCAAGATCAAAAAGGGACCGGTCCCGCCCGCGATGCGTGCTTTGACCACCCTCATCTTCTTATTTGTGCTCGCCATCGTTATCGGCGTCACGATCTACAACAATGTGAAATCCAAACAGAAAAAGGTCCGCAAGGGCCGCGACGCTTCGGAGGACAAGTAACCATGAAAAACAAAAAATACCTTGGTTTCGCTGCTCTCTTTCTCATCCTCGCTCCGTCGATGATGGGCTGCAGCTCTGCCGGAGGCGATGCGATCACCTTACGCGTCCTCAACTGGGAAGACTATATCGCCGACGACATTCTCAATAGCGACTTTGCCGCTTTTAAGGAAGCCGAAAAAAAGAAAACCGGCAAGGTCGTGAACGTGATTTACGATACGTTCGACACCAACGAAACCATGATGTCGTCTCTTCAGACCGGCAAGGCCGAGTACGACTTGATCGCCCCGAGCGACTACACCATCCAAAAGATGATGAGCAAAGGGATGCTTCATAAGTACACCAAAGCCAACCTTCCGAACTACACCACCTATGGTTCCAAGTACCTCTTAGGGGAACTCGACAATATTTCCGCCGCGGTTCCTCAAAGCGATGGCGGCAGCAAAGAGGAAAGCGTCGGCGATTATGCCTGCGGTTATATGTGGGGCACCTTGGGCGTCCTCTTTAACCCGGCCAAAGTCGCCGCTGATAAAGGCCTAAGCGTCGACCAAGTCAAATACGATCTCGCCGATTGGAATGAGCTTTGGAATAGCAAATACCATGGCGAGATGTCGATCAAAGACTCGATGCGCGATACCTATTCCGTCGGGATCATGAAACACTTCGACTCCGAGGTCATCTCCGATATGACGTCCTCGGGCATCTTCGATGATGCCAACAATCTTAAGGATGGTTTCGTCTTTAACGACGGTAAGTTCACCGATAGCAAAATCGGAGCGTATAACGCCAAGCTCACCGACATCTTCAACCGCTGCGACGAGACGACCGTCAATGAAGTTAAGACCGAGCTCTTGAACCTCAAGAACAACGTCTTCGGCTTCGAGGTCGACTCGGGCAAAGACGATATGGTTAAGGGTCTCGTCGGCATCAACCTCGCCTGGAGCGGCGATGCCGTCTACTCGATGAACCAAGCCGAGAACGAAAAGGGCAATTACCTTTATTATTCGATTCCGAAAACCGGCGGCAACATCTGGTTCGATGGTTGGGTCATGCCGACCACCAAGGCCGAAAACTACAGCTATGCTGAGGACTTTGTCGACTACCTCTCCTCCCCGGAAGTCGCGGCGGAGAACGTCAACACCATCGGCTACAGCTGCTTCATCGCCGGCAACTACATCCAAAACACCCTGAGGGAGTGGTACGATCCCCGCAGCTTTGCCATGTATGTCTGGCACGATGCGAGCAAGGACGACGGCTCCACTTGGGAAGATAGCGATTTCGTCCGCGATGACGAGGGCAACCCCGTCCTTAAAGACGGAACTGGCGTCCACGAAGACACCGGCGACGATTACGGCAGCCTCGATATGAGCGGATCGACCTATGAAAAACCGGTGGTGGCCAAAGATGGCGCCGCGGTTGCTAGCGTCACCGACTGGGCCAGTTACCAAACCTACTACAATTCGCTTCAAGAAAGCGAAGATAGCAAGATCGCTTGGACCATCTCCGACCTCACCTATATCTTTGAGAACACCCTCACCGACGATGCTGGCACGATACTTCCTCAAAGCGGGAGCACTCCCGATGAGAACGGCTATCTCTTCTTCACCGACGCCACCGAGACCATCTCCGACCCTAATGGCCAAGGGGCGGACATCACCGTCGGCCGGCAATTCCTCGCCCAATACCCGACGACCCAAATGCTGCCGAAACTCGCGATCATGAAAGACTATGGCACCAACAACAAGTACGTTTTAGCCATGTGGCAATCCGTGAAGGCCAATAACCTCCCGTACTGGGGCGTCATCGTCTTCGCTCTCATCATTCTCGCCGCCATTCTTTTCATCGGCAGCGATCTCATCATCAAGCACTACAACAAGAAGATTCGCATTGAGCGCCGCAAGGAGACTTCGGCCTCGATGAACGAGACTTCCGAGAAGTAAAATTCGCGGCAAGGAGGCTTCCTCGTTTACCTCTTTTGCCGCGGGTGCTATAATCCTCTCGCTGCTTCCATAGCCAAGCGGTAAGGCCAGTGACTGCAACTCACTTATCGTCGGTTCGATTCCGGCTGGAAGCTCCAAAAAGAATAGTTGCTTACCAACGGTAAGTGGACTATATTAGCAAGGCTGTCGTATTGTCGGCAGCGTTGCCCTGCGCCCGTAGCTCAACTGGATAGAGTATCAGACTACGAATCTGGGGGTTGTGGGTTCGAGTCCCCCCGGGCGCACCATGAAAGTAACGGCATCAGCGATGGTGCCGTTTTTTCGTGGTGCGGCCCAAGAAATCTTCTTAACGATTGCTAAGATATGCTAAAATAACGGCACGTGTTTTATCGGGGTTAACGATGCGTCAAAAGAAAGAGAGCCTTCCCGTTTTTAATTCTTCGGATGTGAGCGATGTTCCCACTTGTTTAAGCGAGGATTCCTTGCTTTCCTTTTGCTTAGAAGCCAAGCAGACGGAAACCCTTTCCCAGCAAAGCCTCACCGACTTTATCGTGAAGGTCGCTCAATCCTCAGAAGTGGCTCAAAACTTTGTCACCGCTTTAAAAGGGGGCAAATACGTCCTCGATTTGACGGCGTCTCAGCAGGCAGGCCTTGCTAGCGGAGCCTTAAAGCTCGTGCAAGAACGGGGCCAAGTTTTCGCTCAATTCCGTAATGGCAACCTCTACGGTTCCAAGATCCCCGTTCACGCGGAAGGGATGCTTCAAGCGGCGAACACGCAGCAGATGATGGCCATGCTCGAATATCAGGCCCTCAGCCAAAAGCTCTCCGATGTCAGCGATTCCTTGGTCGATATCGCTTCGGACATCAAAGAAATCTTAAAAGGTCAGCAAGACGATCGCATCGCCTCCTATTTTTCGGGCCTGCATCTTTGCCAAGAAGCCCAGAAAACTCACGATCCGACTCTCCGATCGCAATTACTAGCCGAAGCGGTGCACGCTTTAGCCGACTCGTGCAATCAACTCACTTTGAAAATGCAGAGCGCGATTTCCTATTTAAAGAATGAGAACTATGACAATAACAAATTGCGAAAAGGCAAGACCCGTGAGGCCGCGATCGATGAACAGGTAGCCATCATCCATCAATGCTTCGGTTTCATTCATCAGTCATATTTACTGAAGGCCGCCGCCTACGCCGCCCTCAATGAAAAAGAGGCGATGGGGCAGTGTTTCGAAGAATATGGCTCCTTTTTGGCACGGAATGTGAAAGAGCCTCTTCCGACGCTACAGGCTTACGATGAACGCGATGATGGTACCAAGATGAGCTTATGGAACTCGCGGGCGGCCTTAACGACTACCTTAAAAGCTTTGACGACGTCTTTAAAAGCAGAACCCGAAGTTGTCTATGTTAAAATTCAAGGAGGCTCCCATGGCCAAAGAAACCCCAAGTAAAGGTTGCCCTAATCCGAACTGCGCTTGCCACAAGAAGAAGCGCTTCTTTCCGTCAACCCTGACGTTCTGCCCCGACTGTGGGGAAAAGTTGGTCTATGTTTGTAAGACTTGCTATAAGCAACTTCCCGATGGCAAATCGGTCTATTGCTTACGTCATCAAGCCGCTAAGAAAGACAGAAAAGACAAAACATTAAAAATCGGGGCCGGTGTTGCTGCGGCCGCTGGCCTTTTAACTCTTGGTCTTTTTGAACTAATTAAAAACAAGAAAAAGTTTTGATATTTTTAAAGATTGCGTTCAATCCCTCATCTTTTTCATTTTTTAGGCAAAAGAAAAAGAGAATCTTCCGAAGAAGGTTCTCCTTATTTTTTAGGCGTTAGCGATGATATGACTGGCGATGCTCTTCCAGTTATCGGCAGCCTGATAGAGACTGAGTTTGCCTTCCGGAACTTTCACGGTCAAGCTCGCGGGGAAGTAGGCGATGCTCGCCGCGTCAATGGTGATGAGCTCGGCGGTCTGAGGCAAAACCAAGACCTCCAATCCGCTTAACGTGGCGCTGCAAGCGATTCGCTTCGTCGTGGTGGGGAGACTCACCGCCGGGATGTTGGAGTGACCATAGAGGAAGTTCAAAGCAATGGCATCGTAAGTGGTGGTGATGGCATAAGGCGAAGCCACGCTACCGATCGCATGGGCAAAGGGAGCCAAAATGGCGATGGAATTCGTCCGGGAAATGTAATAGAGAACGCCGCTTGCATCCACTTTGAACTTGCTGTTTGCTCCCGCAAAAGAAATTGATGCGAGATTGGCCAGATTGGTAAAGTTTTTGTACATGCTGCTGGAGGAAGATCCTAAGGAGGTTAACGAGCTCGGCAAGACCAAACTCGTCACGCTTGGGAGAGCATGGGAGAAAGCGCAAAGAGCGATGGCATTCACCCCTTCTGGAACGGTTAATGTGGCGGCATCAAAGGAACTTTTAATGCCGAATAAGGTCTGAGTTTTGCTACCGCCATCCGCAATCAATAAGTCATTCTTGTAGGCGATTTTCCCACCGTCCGTCGGAACAATTTCGAGGACATCCTTCGGGGTCGAAGATAAGGTGATGACGTTTTTACTGAGCGTCAAAGTCGTGAGCTTTGAACCCGCTGTCGATTGAGCGAAGTCGGTGACGGGCCAAGTGTTAAGAGGATCTGGAAGTTGACTCAAGGTCTCCGGAATGGTGTAACTGGTGAGCTCCGAGAAGCCATAGACATAATCCAAACGAACGGTCGAATCTTCCCGCAAGGTCACGCTATAGGCGTTATCGACGAAGTAGCCGGAATGGATCTGATAAGTTAAGGGCAGCGATAAGCCTTGATAGGCCACGGTCGCGGTTAAATCCTTCCCGAAGGAAATCTGTTTGCTATCAAAGCCCGTCACCATTGAAGCGGTGACGGCGGAAACTTTGACGGAATTCTGATCTTCGATTTCGAATTGTTCGTCGTTAAAGGCGGAACCGAAATAAACTTGATTATTGCCGATGGAAGTGACGCTGGTCTCGACGTGATAGGTCGGACTCTTTGAGGAAGAAGCTCCGTCATCGCCCCCGCAGCTAGCGAGGCAGAAGGCCGGGAGAAATAGCAGGGCTAAAGTTTTGATTTTCATGAGGCGATCCCTTTCTTATCTTTTTATTTTAAACGCGGAAAGGCCTCTTCCGTTAGTCAAAAAGAAAACAGGCAAACGCCTGCTTTCCGAAAATCGGTTTTATCGGTTTTTACTTTTGTTCCAACTGGCTCGAGGGAATGGCAAGCATGCAGATGCCGGCGACGACCGAGGTAAAGAGGATTTCAAGGACCCCTAAGGCAATGAGCTGGTTCTTCGAAGTGGCAACGCCAATCTTCTTGAGACTCAACGCGCCCACGATTTCGCCGGGTAAGCAAATGACGACGGTGAAGACGATCGCGACGACGAGGACGACGGTGAAAACTTCTTGTGCGGTCGCTCCGCCAAAACTATTGGCATCGTTAGCAATCGCATCCTGGCAAACTCTTAAACCGGCAAAGCCCCAGACGAGGTCGAAAATAAGGAAGGCGATCGGCAGGCAGACCATCCCAATGATGGTGAAGACGCGGATGACAGTTTTCATAAAATGTGGTTCAGTGAACCTCCTTTTCAGCAATTATAAGGGGGACTATTTAGGATTTTCAACACTCCGCTACGAATTGAGCAAAAAAGTGATTTAGTGGCCGAATTCGTTACCTTAAAGGAAGAGCTTTAGATCCTCGGGGCGGTTTTTCGTTAGGAAGTCGCGGAATTCGCTTAAGGTCGCCATCGCGGCGGAAGTGCCGAGTTTGGTGACGGAGTCGCTCGCGTAGGCGCTCGCTAACGTTAAGGCATGAGCCATCGGAAGATTGGCGCCAAGGAAATAGCAGAGCGATCCGCAAAAGGCATCGCCCGCTCCCGTTGAATCTAAAGCGTGAACCGGGATGGGGCTCTCTTGATAGGAGACGGCGTCGTGCTGATAGGAAAAGCCGGCCGGGCCTAAGGTGGTGACGAGCTCAGGCACTTCGCCGAGCTTGACCCCAAGCAAGGCCGCTTCGGTTTCGTTCGGGCACAATAAGTCGACGTTAGGGAAATAGGAGCGCATCGCTGAGCTCGCTGGCGCGGGGTTAAGGACGGTGAAAAGCTTCTTTTCGTGGGCCTTCTGCAAGGCGTAGCTGAGGGCCAAAGGATTATTCTCGCCTTGGCTAAGAAAGATATCGCCAGGCTTAGCTTTCGCTAAAAAGGCATCGATTTCGCTTTGACTCAGGGTCAGGTTAGCGCCAAGATCGAGGACGATTTCGTTCTCGTTAGGGGCAACGGTGATGAGAGCGACCCCGCTAGCGATGTCGTTCCGCTCATAGACGGTGCTGACATCGACCCCGACTTTCCGCAAGGCTTCTTTCATGTCGAAGCCAAAGGCGTCATGGCCGACCGCGCCAAGGAAATGGACGACGCCGCCAAGTTTGGCCGCGGCGATGGCTTGGTTAAGGCCCTTGCCGCCGTTACCGATATGGAAACGTTCGCCTTTTAAGGTTTCGCCCGGCTTAGGAAAGCGAGGGGCGTAGACGCAGAGATCGGCATTCAAAGATCCGAGAACAAAGATGGCTTTCATGAGTAGAGGCGAAGTCCTTTCTCGACGACATCCCAATAAGCAGGGACGTCGATCGCGGTGGCAACGAAGGCGTTTTTCGGCAGATGAAGGTAGTCGTAACGGTCGCAATTCGTCCGGCCATAGGAAGGCCCGCCCGAGACGTCAATAGTGACGTTCATGGCTTGGTAGGTTACGCATTTTGGGTTGAGCAAAGAAACGATGGTGACAGGGTCATGAAGCGGTCCGCCATCGGGCCAGCCGAAGACTTTCTTTTGGTTGGCGTTGAAGGTCATCATGAGGTCATGAAAGAAACGCGAGGCTTTGTTGTCCACCTGATCCATCCGCTCAATGATGCTATGGTGGACGAGGACTTCACGGGTGACGTCGAGGCCGTTCATATAAATGGGCAAGCCCGAAGCAAAAACGATTTCGGCGGCTTCAGGATCGACCAAGATATTGAATTCCGCGGCGGGGGTGACATTGCCAAAGCCCATCGAACCGCCCATTAAGACAATCTTGGCGATATGGTCTTTGATCTTGGGCTCGTGCTTCAAGGCTAACGCAATATTGGTGAGAGGCCCCGTCGGAACTAAGATCACACCCTGATGGGATAAGCAAAGATCGATGATGAGTTCATAGCCTTGCCGCGGATCAAGTTTCTTCGTTAACGGAGGAAACGTGACGCCATCAAGACCCGAGGCCCCGTGGATTTCGGGGCAAATCATCGCTGGCTTCTTGAGCGGTTTTTCCGCCCCCATGGCGACGGGGACGTTAATCCCTAAATATTGGCAAATCGATAAGGCGTTGACGGTGGTCTTCTCAACCGTTTGATTGCCGGAAACCACGGAGACGCCGAGCAAATCAATCGCCGGGTTACGGCCCGCTAAGAGCAAAGCGATGGCATCATCGTGCCCAGGATCGCAGTCGAGGATAAGCGGCATTTTGCTGATCATGGTGCTTTCATTATACTGGAGTTAAGAAACGTTTCTACTTGCTTTTGGAAAGTAAGAAAGGAAGAATATTAAGGCTCTCGGGATGTAGTGCAGCTTGGTTTAACGCGTCTGCTTTGGGAGCAGAAGATCGCGGGTTCGAATCCCGCCATCCCGACCAAAGAGAGTTGAGCATCGCCGCGGCGGTGCTTTTTTTGTATAAATAGAAAGGGCTTGCTCTCTTTCTTATTTCGTCAGTTCGACCATATTCCCTTCGGGGTCGAGAAAGGAACTTTCGTAATAGCCATCCCCGGTTACCCCGGCTCCCCGAGGATCGTCAATCCCATCGCGCGGAGCTTCTCGGTGGTCTCATCGACCATTTCCTTGCTCCCTAAGCTGAAGGAGAGGTGGACGACGCACGTCGCCTTCCGGTCCGTCTCGTGAAGTGGCGTCTCCGCATGGGAAAGGAGCTCGAGCCGGGCCCCGCCTTCGGGCGAAGTGAGGAAGTAGTTCTCCCAGCCCGTTTTGTCATTGTGGTATTTGGCGTTGGTCTGGAAGCCAAAGAGCTGGCAATAGAAGTCTTTTTCTTTTTCGATGTCTTTGACGTTGAGGCAGACGTGTTCGATCTTCATGATTTTTCTCCTTTGAAGCGAATTCCTAATGAGACCAGCTTTGGCGAATAGACACAGATTTCCTTGAAACCGTAGTGGCGGTAGAAGCCATAGCTCGCCGAGCCCCGTTCGACCCCGCAGATGGCTAGGCGGGTGAAGCCCTCTTTCTTGAGCTGATCAATCAAGGCATCGATCAACTTCGTCCCGAGGCCTTGATGCTGATACTCGGCGGTGAGGTTGATATGGAGATGGGCAGGCCACCTTCGGATGAAATAAAGCGCGAAAAGGAAACGTTTTTCGAAAGGGATCTGGCTCGGGTCGACCGCCTCAAGCCGGGGGAAGAAAACCTGCTTCATCGTCTTCACAAAATGCGAATAAGAGGTCGTGCATTCGATGTAGCCGACCGCCCGATCGTCGGAATCGGCGGCGACGAGGACATGACTTGGCTCGTATTCGAGGAAATAATCGAGGAAATTAATCGGGACGGTGGCGAGTTTCTGCGGGTCTTTCTTATAGGATTCCCAGGCCGTTTCTTTGCAGATATCCGTCAAAGCTTCTTTGTCCTTAGCTTCGTAAGGGCGGATCCGGACGCAGCCCATCTTATTTCTTCTCGAGGTCATGCATCGCCTTAAGATCCTCCTCATCGATCCTCCGCCCATGGCGGTAGACCTTTTTATCTTCGTCCGTAATCGGGCGAATCACCTGGCAAGGGGAGCCGTAGGCAATCACATTGGCTGGAATGTCCTTCGTGACCAGCGAGCCCGCGCCGATGACGGAATTATCGCCAATCGTGACGCCGGGCAAAATCGTGGTGGAGGCCCCGATCCAGACGTTCTTGCCGATGGTTACCTTTTCGGCGTACATGAGGGGTCGATGCTCCGGATCGACGGGGTGCCCGACGGTCACGACGACCACGTTCGGCCCGAATTCAGTGTGGTCGCCAATCTCAATCTCCCCGTCGTCGATGAAGGAGCAATTGACGTTGACGTAGCAATAATCCCCCATCGTGATGTGGCGGCCATAGCAGAAATAGAACGGAGGCTCGATCCAGGCCCAGGTCTTCTTGCCAAAGATCCGCTTCATCAAAAGGAAGCGGCGGAGGAGCCCTAAGCCCACCCCACTGGTCTTGTTATAGGCGTGCATCCGTCTTTTTCCCGCTTTCCGTTCCTTCGGGAGGCCTTCGCACTCATCACTGAAGAGCTTGCCACTTTGAATTCTTTCACGCATCGTTTCCATATTCCGCACCTTCTTTTAAGAGTATTTTATGGTATTTTTGCTTCCATTTGATAGGATGGATAAAGAAAAAAATAGCACTTTTGAGTATGGATGCCTATCGTTGCCCTCAAAATGTCTTCGGGGATGGGAAAGAGAAAATCGTCTATGACTCGCCGAGTTTTCCCCTCTCTTTTCGGGAGGGCAAAATCTCTTCTTTTTATGAGCGAAAAGCCCTACCGCATTACCATGCCGATTTCGAATACATCAAAATCAACTCCGGCGAGCTGGGCTATGAGGTCAATGGGAAACGCTATCTTCTTAAGAAGGGCGAAGGCCTTTTTGTCAATGCGATGGCCCTCCATTATGGTTATGGAATCGGGGAAGAGGAATGCGATTTCCTTTGCCTCATCTTCCCGAGTTATCTTCTTGCCAACTGCCCTGAAATTGAAGAATGGTTATTGGCCCCTTATCTTGAGAAAGAAAGCGCCATCATCTTGAAAGAAGGATCGCAGGCTCTTAACGTCTTTGATCGGCTTTGGAAAGAAAAGAAATCCACCCAAGATCCTTTGGCCTACAGCGCTTTGCTCTTCATTCTTTGGCAAAAGACCATTCCTCTTTTCTCTAAAGGGATGGTGGCGGCTCCTTCCGCTTCGCTTGGCCTTGTCAAAACGGCTTTAGCTTATTTGAAGGATCATTATAGCGAGCAAATCTCGAGTTCCTCTTTTTCAAAAGCGCTTTCCGTTTCGCCCTCTTCTCTCACCAAACTCTTTCGACATTACCTGCACGATTCACCAATGGACTACTTATCGAACTATCGGCTTCGTCTTGCCAAAACGAAGCTTCTTCAAAGCGATGAGCAGATCAAAAACATTGCCGATGAAGTCGGCTATGGCTCGGCTAATTTTTTTACGCGTTCGTTCAAAAAGAAATTCGGTCTTTCGCCAAAGGCTTATCGAGAAAGAAAAAAACAACTATTTCCTAAAGAGTGATGACTCCGGAAAAGAATAAAAAGAAACCGACGTTTGTCCCCCACTCGGTTCGCGTTTCGATGGGTTGGTTTTTTAGATGTGCCTCGGACGGTAGAGAAAAAATGGAGTGCGAAGGGCACTTCGTTGGAAAACTTGGGGGTGATTTGGGGGTGGTGCGGAGGGGTGGGTGGTGGTTTCGAGCCTTTCCGTGATTTCCGAAAAAGGCGAATCTTATATTACTAAGTAATATAAAGAAAAGGATTGCGGGGTCCGTCCCCATAACCCGCCATCATTTGGCGAAGCGTGATGATCCAGCAGACCTCAGGCTTCGACGCCATCAACGGGACGATCGTTTCGATCTCCGATGATAACGAACAAGCCTTTGTGAGTTACACCTATAAAGGAACGGACTATTCCAACATTTTGCGGCGTTCTTATAGCAGCGCGTGGAAGAGGGGGCAAAGTCTGGCGCTATTCATTAACCCCGCCGATCCTTCCAATCCTATTGCGGCCGAAGAACAAACTGTTTTTCCCTTCGTCCTCATGGGCTTGGGCGGCTTCTTGATCTTGCTTTGGATCGGGGCTTTTCTCACCAACTTCATCAATGCCCGGACCTGGTGGCCCCTTTCTCGCCCCGAATATCGAGGCCAAGCCCGCTTAGTCAAAACCGAAGGGCTTTCCCGCAAAGGCTTTTTCCGGCTCTATTTCGATAAAGACGGCACGGCTTATCGTAGCCAAAGCGTCCTTGGCGATCAAACGTTAATCGATACTCTCCTAAAAACGCACACGATTGATTGCCCGGTTTATTTGAGTCCGAAAGGCCGTTTTAAGCCCGACCTTCCTGCTCTTGACGCTCAGCTGGAAACCCTGAAGAAAGCCGACCATCTTGGCAACTCCTACGGCTCGACCCCGATTTCCCCGAGCAGCGGCCTTAACGCCAACGATGATGGCAGCGGTCATAACGGCCCTTTCGGTTTCTAAGCAATTCGCGCGGCAAACCCCTCTCTTTTTGGCCTCTAACATTTCGCGTCATTTATTGCTTTAATCTTTTTATTAAAAAGATATAGTGAAGTCAGCCTTTTTGCTTCAAGGAGGCAATTTATGCGTTTAGGTTCCCATTATCTCATCGTTCATGCTCAGCTCATCGACGTCGATAAAGGCGTGGTGGTCCCTGAACAAGCCGTGGAAGTACAAGCGGGCCGAATCCTAAAGATCTGGGCCAACGATCAAGCCCCTAAGGATTTGCCTATTCTCGATCTCAAAGGCCATTATCTCGCTCCTGGCCTCATCAATCTTCATACACACCTCTTTGGCAATGGCGTCCCTAAGACGGCGATCGCCAATAAAGGCAAATCGCAAAAGCTGTTGGTTGGTTTTGCCCAATCCTCCTTAGGCTTGGTCTACTTAATGAAAATCGCAAAACAATGCGCTCAGACCGCCCTCTATAGCGGCGTCACTACCCTCCGGTCGGTCGGGGATCTTCGCTATGTCGACGTCACCGTCCGCGATGCGATCAATGCGGGCAAATATCCGGGCCCGAGGATGCTGGTCTCTGGACCGGCCTTGACCTGCCCGAATGGCCATGGTGATGGGACCATCGCTATCGCTTGCCATAACAAAGAAGAATATTTGGCGTTGATCGCCAAGAATATCGCTCACCATGTCGACCTGATTAAGATCACGCTCACCAGCGGCGTCATGGATGCTTTGGATGCCAATCATCCCGGCGATGTCCGCATGTCTTTGGATGAGGTGAAATGGGTGGTGGAAGAAGCCCACAAGAATCATTTGATGGTCGCCTCGCATACCGAATGCAGCGATGGGGTGCGGATGTGCCTGCAAGCCGGGGTTGATACCATCGAGCACGGTTCGTTCTTCGATGAAGATATCGTCAATCGCTTCAAGACGAGTTCGAGCGTGATTATCACCACGATTTCCCCGGCGCTTCCTAGCGTCAAACTTCCGCCCGAATATTCGCACTATAACCCTGAACAAATCGCCAGTTGCAAAATCGTGGCCGATGGCATTATTCATTCCTCGATTTCGGCCCGGGAAAACGGCGTGAAAGTCGGCTTAGGGACCGATGGGGCTTGCCCCTTCGCCGCCCAAAGCGGGATGTGGCGGGAACTCTGCTACTTCCATAAGTATGTCGGAGCCAGCAATGCCGAAGCCTTACGCTGCGGCACCTTAGGCAATGCCGAAATCGTTCATTTGGAAAAGGAAACGGGCAGCATCGCCATCGGAAAGAGCGCCGATATGATTGTGTTATCGGGAAATCCGTTAGAAGATTTAAAGGCCCTTCGTGCCCCCGAAAGCGTCATCATCAAGGGCAAGCTCATCGCCCATCCCCATCCGCAAAAGAACGCGAGGATGGAAGCGATGCTGGATACCCTCATCGCCTGAGCTTCTAGCGAAAACGAGCCGATTGCCTTATCATAACCAACGAGGAAAACATTATGGGCAAAGAAAAAACGATCAAACTTTTGGAGCTTTTAGAAGCGGATGCGACCAGGACTTCGGAGTCTTTAGCCGAAGCTCTTTCCGTCAGCCCCAAAGAAGTGGAGCAAGCCATCCAAGACTTGAAAGATGATGGCGTGCTTCTAGGAAAACAAGCCGTCATCAACTGGGACAAAGAAAACGAAGAAAAAACCAATGCCCTCATCGAAGTCAAAGTCACGCCTCAAAAGGGAATCGGCTTTGATAAGATCGCTCATGAAATCAGCAAATTCCCCGAGGTTTCCGCCGTGTATTTGATGTCCGGTGGCTATGACTTCGCCGTGATGCTTGAACGGAAATCCGTCAAGGAGATCTCGCGTTTCGTTTTTGAGAAACTGGCGCCGCTTCCTAGCATCGCTTCGACCTCGACCCACTTCATTCTCCGCAAATACAAAGATCATCAAATCGTGATGGACGATACGCCCGAGGACAAACGGATCGAGCGGATGTTATGAAGTCTTCCCGTTTCAATAGCAAGCTTGAGGCCATTGCCCCGAGCAAACTCAAGATCGACTACGCCCTCACCCGCAAGGAAGGCGTGATTTCCCTATCGATTGGCGAGCCGGATTTCGAGACCCCTTGGGATATCGAGCAAGCCGGCATTTCTTCGGTCCAAAATGGCTACACCTTCTACGCGGATGGTCTCGGCTTGCCGGTTCTCCGCAAAGACATCGCCAAGTATTTATCCCGCCACTATGGCTTGAACTACGACGCCAATTCGGAGATTTTGGTGAGCGTCGGCGCCTCTGAGGCGATCGATCTCACCTTGCGTTCGCTGCTCAATGATGGCGATGAAGTCATCATTCCCTCTCCCGGTTACGTTTCGTATGCTCCCTTAGTCCAACTCGCGGGTGGCAAAGTCGTGAATGTCCCCTTAAAAGAGCAGCAGGGGTTCCGCCTCCAAGCCGACGACCTCGAAAAGGTCATCACCCCCAAAAGCAAACTCCTCATTTTGAACTATCCCCATAATCCGACCGGCGCGATTCTTGAAAAGAAGGATGCCGAAGCCATCGCCAAAGTCGTGATCAAACACGATCTTTTGGTTCTCGATGATGAAATTTACGCCGAACTCACCTATGGCAAGGCCCCCTTTTCAATCGCAAGCCTCCCTAACATGAAAGAACGGCTCATCTATATTTCGGGATTTTCGAAAGCCTTCGCGATGACCGGCTGGCGTCTAGGCTATGTCTGCGCACCGAACGACATCCTCTCCCGGCTGGCCAAAATCCATGGCGTCAGCATGCTAGCGGCCCCAACCATCAGCCAATTCGCGGCCGTGGAAGCTTTAGAGCATGGCGAAGATGAAACCTCGAAGATGCGGGAAGCCTATAACGCCCGTCGCCTTTTCTTGGTGAAAGCCCTTAGCGACCTCGGCCTCAGCTGCTTTGTCCCAGAAGGCGCCTTCTACGTTTTCCCCAATATCTCGAGGACAGGTTTAGGCAGCGATGCCTTTGTTTGCACTTTGTTCGCCGAAGAAAAACTGTTGCTGATTTCGGGGACCGCCTTTGGCGAAGCGGGCGAAGGTTATGTCCGTATTTCCTACGCCTATTCGCTTGAAATCATTAAAGAAGCCATGAAACGGCTTGCCCATTTTCTTAAGGCCCATCCTCTTCAGGCTTAAGCCGAGGTATCTCCCGCTTATGCTTTTTCGTTCCCTAAAGGGAACTACTTGAGTAAAATTAAGGCATGAATAATCCTAATTTTCATAGCGAAAAGCACAGTGAGGGAACGGCGGTTACCCTCGCCTTATTTGGCAATCTGAATTCCGCGAGCGCCCCCGATTTTGAGGCCGACTTGAAGAAGGTCTGAGTGACGGCCGATTCCTTAACTCTGGATTGCACGGGTTTAGTCTATACTTCCTCGGCTGGTCTTCGCCTTTTCTTGTTGGCGGATCAGGCCCTTGAAAACAAACGCGGTCTTCGTCTAATTCATGTGTCGAGCGAGGTCAAAGAAGTCCTCGATATGACGGGACTAGGAACGATCATTCGCGTGGAGTGAAACGATGAATTGGCTCGAGATGATTGTCAAGCTGATCGGCGCGATCGCCCTCATCGATGTGGTGGCGGTGCTTTTGGCGAGCACCCATTCTTTCGCCAAACTTGATGACGGCAAAAGTCGGCTGACTCGGCATATCTTGCTCGGGCTCACCGGTGGCTTGTTCGCCATTTATGCGACGGTGGCGGGCTACAAGATGACCAATTCTGAGGCCCAGGTTTCAATCCGCGACGTCGGGGCGCTGCTTGGCGGAGCCTTAGGCGGGCCGTTAGGCGGCCTCATCGCCGGGACGATGGGCGGCGTTTTCCGCTTATTCTGGCCCTGGATTTCCGATGGTTCGGCCGGCTCGAAGCCTGCTCGATGGAACGACGATTCCCTGCGCCTGCTCGACCTTTGCCATCGGCATCGTGAGCGGTTTCTTGCATGAAGGCTTTAAGAAAGTCAAACATCGCCCCCTTTGGGCTTTAGCGATGGGCGTGGGGGCCGAAGTCTTCCATTTGGCCTTCGCCTTCTTTTATCTTTGGGGGCTCCATGGCGTCGAGAACGCTTGGAAAGCTCTCCGCGAACTCATCATCCCCTTTATCCTCGCTAACGCGTTCGGCTTTGCCTTATTGATTCTGGTCTTTGATCAGATGCGACATTACCGCGATACCGAAGTCCACGCTCAGCAAGTCGAGGGCGAACTTGGGGTTGCCACTTCGATTCAGAATTCCATGTTGCCGAAGATTTTCCCGGATTACCCGGGCCGTCTCGAATTCAATATCGCCGCCTCGATGGAACCGGCCAAGGAAGTCGGGGGCGATTTCTTCTTCAACGATAATGACCATTTCTTCTTTTTGGTGGCCGACGTTTCTGGCAAAGGCGTCCCCGCCGCTTTGTTCATGGTCATCGCGAAGACCCTCATCAAAAACAATATCCAGGCGGGCTTATCTTTGGACAAAGCCCTTGAAGCCACGAACCAGCAGCTCCTTGAAGGCGATGACGAACGGATGTTCGTGACCGCTTGGGTGGGCGGCTTAGAAATCTCGACGGGAAAACTCACCTATGTCAACTGCGGCCATAACCCGCCGCTATATTGCAAGGCGGGGGGACAGTTCATCTATCTCCGCGATTTCTCCGGGCTGATTTTGGCAGCTTCCAAAAAAGCGCGCTATAAAACCTTTGAATTGACCATGGCTCCCGGCGATCGGATTTTCCTCTATACCGACGGCATCACCGAAGCCATGAATGCCCAAAGCGAGCAGTATGGCGAAAAACGTTTGCTGGCCTTGGCGAATTCGGCGCCGCTAAGCAATACGCCACTGGTGGCCCTCGATGCGGTGAAAGCGGATGTCGCGTCCTTTGTTAAAGGGACTCCTCAAAGCGATGATATGACGATGCTAGCGCTGCAATTCATTGATTACGATGCCCATAAAAAAGTTGAAGCGAAAACCGAAAACTTTGAGGTCTTAAGCGCTTTCCTAGAAGAGCAACTCAATGCGAAAAAAGTGCCTTTGTCCATCAGCAATAAACTGGAGATCGTCCTCGATTAGATTTTCTCGAACATCGTGAAATATTCGGGTTCGCCCGATTGCGACTTCTCCCTATTCATCCACGATGGCAAAGTCCGGATGAGCTTTGAATACGGAGGCGAGCTTTACGATATCAAATCGGCGAAAAAGCCCGATGTCGCGGCTCCGGCTAATGAGCGTCAAGTCGGCGGTTTAGGTCTCTTCTTGGTCGGAAAAATCGCCGATCAAGTGGAGTATGTTGTGAAAAACGGCCACAATTTCATTGTGGTCGAAAAGGCGTATTAACGCCGGAGGAAACCTCATGGACAACGTTGCATTCGTCGAGAATCCCGACGGTTTTGTCATCGCGCTCAAAGGTCATATCGACTCCTCGAACGCCGATGCCGCCGAAGCCGAGACCAATGCGCTCCGCTCCAAACACCCCGAGGGCAAATTCACCCTTGATGCCGCCGCCTTGGAATACCTCTCCAGCGCCGGCCTCCGCGTCATCTTACGTTTATTTAAGGCCGAACCGACCTTGACCTTGATCAATGTTTCTTCTTCGGTCTACGAAATCCTGGAGATGACGGGCTTCAGCGAGATGATCCCCGTTCAGAAGGCTGATCGGGTGATCTCGGTTTGAGGGCTGCGAAGTCATCGGCCAAGGCAGCAACGGCAAGGTCGACCTCATCGACACCGACACCATCATCAAGGTCTACAACAACGTTAACGCCCTTCCTGAAATCCAACGCGAACGCGAACTCGCGCGCAAAGCCTTCGTTAAAGGCATCCCGACCGCGATCCCCTATGACGTCGTCAAAGTCGGCAACGGCTATGGCTCGGTCTTCGAGCTTCTCAGCGCTAAGAGCTTCTCTACGCTTCTCGCCGCCGACCCGAGTCAGATGGATTGCTTGGTCGACCAATTCGCCACGCTTTTAAAGAAGATCCATAACACCGATGTCGAGCCGGGCGAAATGCCCAATATGAAGGAAGTCGCCTTGACTTGGGCCGATTATCTTAAACCCTATCTCCCGAGCGAATCCGCCGAGAAACTTCACAACCTTATCGCGGCCGTTCCCGATGTCCACAAAATGATCCATGGCGATTATCACACCAAGAATGTCATGCTCCAAAAAGGCGAGGTTCTTCTCATCGATATGGATACCCTTTCCTATGGCCATCCGATCTTTGAATTCGCTTCGATGTTCTTAGGCTTCGTCGGCTTTGGGGAAGCCGATCCGAAGACCGCTGGCGAATTCTTAGGGATCCCCTATGATCTTTCGTGCCAGTTCTTCGAAAAATCCATGGAGAAATACCTCGGGACCACCGATAAGAAAACGATTGATGATGTCGTGAATAAAGCGCGTATCATCGGCTACACCCGTTTGATGCGCCGGACCATTAAACGCATCGGGCTAAATACCCCGGAAGGCCAGCCGACCATCGACCTCTGCAAGCGGAATCTGCTAACCTTATTGTCACAATACGATACCCTCACCTTTTAGCCTTTCGTAACATCAGTTCCACGTTTCGTAACTTTTAGCCCAACCCCAACCTTCTTTCACCTAAAGTGAAAGACGAAAGAAGGTCTATTTATGAAACCTTGGTCTTTAGGGGCGTTTGGTGTTCTTTGCGCGTCGGCCGCATCCCTATGCGGCTGTGGAGAGAATCCGGTGAAGCCGTTATTTGAGGGAAATCATGAAGAGGGTAAGCAAACTACCATCGTCATCAGCGACCTCCATTTAGGGGCCGACGCCTCCTTTGCTGAAGACTCCGCGAACCGCCAATATCTCGTCGATTTCTTGAAGCGTCTTAAGGTGACCCCCAGCATCGATGAACTGGTGCTCGCCGGCGACGTTTTCGATGGCTGGTATTTGCCGTTTAGTTATGGACCGATCAAAGATTACGCCGTCCTTTACCGCACCATTGCCAAAGCCAATCAGGAAGTGGTGGACGCCATCAACGCAATCATCCAAGATGGCCGGGTTAAAGTGACCTATGTCCCCGGTAACCACGACGTCGACTTTTCGCGCCCGATGGTGGAAGAGGCCTTCCCTGGCATCAATCAAACCCGTGACACCGCCGGCTTAGGCGCTTATCGGACGGGCCTCCGCTCCGAAATCGTGATCGAGCATGGCCATCGCTACAACGCGTTCTGCGCCCCCGATCAGCTCACCGATGCCACGCTAAAGCAAAAGAAGGTTCTCTTCGGCCCGGGCTATTTCTTCACCCGCATCGCGGCGAGCAGCCTCCTCAGCGGTCATAATCCCCGGAGTTTCGCCTTCCCGGATTTCGGCTTACCGGAAGGAGCCTCGAAACACCTGAACGACAACAAGACTTTCTACGATGTTTGGAATGGAGCGACCTCGACCATCGGCGTCCCGGGAATGGGCTTTGAGGATAAGGTGATTCCCTGCGGGCTGGCCGGCTTTGCCGATTATTACTCCTTGGCCGATTTGGTTCCGCTTTATCGCAATGGCGTCCTCACGAATACCCTCTTCCAAGATTTCGATACGAATTGGGCGAAAGTTCAGACGGTTAACGGAGTGAAGGATCCGCTCGACTTCGCCGTGGCCGTCGCCGAAGCCGCTAAACTCCCGGCGACCGACGCCAAGGCCTATACCCAATATTTCGATATGGATTCCCAAGTCGATGTCGTCGTCTTCGGCCACACCCATGCCCCGATGCTTGAAAAGGGAACCGGAGCCTATGCGGGCAAGACTTACGCGAATTCCGGCACTTGGATCGACAACAATGGCGATGGCGACCATAGCACCCGCAGCTTCGTCAAAGTCGTTTCGAGCTTAACGGGCGACGAGACCGTTCTCTATGGTTACGGCACCGATGGTTCGGTGACCGTTAAACAGCAATAACGCATCCACGTATTGCCTCCTTTTGTCTCTAGCCTCATAATTAAATCAATGAAAATTGCTGCTTTAGATGATGACCCTCTATTTTTGAAGAGCCTCGGAAGCTTGTTTCACTTTTCGCCCTTTTCCGGAAACCTTTCGTTATCTTGCTTTTCGACATCGGCTTCCCTGCTCGCTTCTAACCTGGAGGAATTCGATGCCTTTTTCCTCGATATCTTCTTGGCCAACGAAAGCGGTCTCATGGTGGCAAGATCTTTGCAAACTCGCCTGCAAAACCCTCTGATTATCTTCATGACTTCCTCGCGGGAAGAAGCGGTTGACGCCTTTGCCTTAGGGGCCCTGCATTATCTGGTGAAGCCCCTTGATCAAGCCCAAGTCGACTCCGCCTTAAAACGGGTTAACGATAAGCAAGTCTTCGATCAAAAGAAACTTATTCTTCCTGGCCGCGATGGCCAGATTGTGATCTGGCTCAGCCAAATCCATTACATTGAGTCGTTTGGAAACTATAAAGACATCAAGACCGATGAAGGTGTGATTTCCGTGAGAAAGTCCACCTCCGAAGTCTTAGCTTGGCTTCAGGGCGATCTCCGCTTCTACCCTTTGTCCCGTTCCTTCATCGTGAATTTCGATTTCGTGAAAAGCCTAAAAGCCGATGGATTGCTCTTAACGAGCGGCGAACTTTTGCCCTTCCCTCGAGACAAGAAAAAGGCGATTTCCGCCGCCTTCTTAAACTATATTAGGTCCTAATTTTCAAACGGGATGGCGGCTTCGACCATAAAGATGCCTTTTTGATAGGAGAAGTTCACGAAACCTTGATGTTTCGACAGAATCTTTTCCACGCTATTGGTGCCGATTCCAAAGGTCCCGTTTTTCCCTAAAGGAAGGCCATCGCGGAATTCCACGGGCTGAGAAGAATTGGTGATGACCAAGCGGAAAAAGGTCTTCACCGGGAAGCCATTTAGCCGAATAAAGGGAACGGAGGCTTCGCTCGTTGACGCGGCATTGAGCGCGTTTTCTAAGAGGTTAGCGAAGAGAGCGATGATGTCGTTCTCGCTTAAGGGTAGGGTCTTAGGCAAAACGACTTGGGCGTCATACTTGACTCCGGCGAGCTCGGCCTTCTTAGCCCACATCCCCAGAATGCTATCGAGGGCGTAAGACCCGCTATGGTAAACCGGGGAAGGGAAAACCGTCTCGCTTCGGAATTGATTGAGATAGGTTAAGGCCGCTTGGCTTTCGCCTTTTTGCAGCATCCCGATCACCGCATCGGCCTGATGCCGCATGTCGTGACGGTAACGGGCCATCTCGGCTTGGCTTTCTTCGTCTTGATGGATTTTGCCTTCAAGCTGGTCGATTTTGGAAGCCAGAGCCTGTTCGGCCTTCTCCCGTTCGTTTTTCTCAAGCAGGACCAAAATGAAATGATAGATGACGATATAGAAGGCGATGACGAAGACAATGATGTAACCAATCAGATAATAAATGCTGCTATCCCGCTCATACCAGATCTTGGGGACGATGCCGATGAAGACTAAGAGAACGAGAACTAGGGCTGAGAGAATAAAAGGATAAATGACTATCGTGCATGGTGTTGGTGATTTTCGAGCCTGTTTTGGCTTCGGCGTATAATGGCCTTGCCAGATCGGATTCGCATCCAAGATAGATTTCACGTGGCCGGCGCCTCTTGGGTCCGGTCTG